>Ga0335078_10013702_pt1 | contig 12019 bp, 9 predicted proteins | sample Lox_Sample_32_FD_206711 | JGI IMG/M metagenome (GOLD analysis project Ga0335078, IMG submission 206711) | Soil microbial communities from Loxahatchee National Wildlife Refuge, Florida, United States - Lox_Sample_3.2 | ecosystem: Environmental > Terrestrial > Soil > Wetlands | place: USA: Florida... | reverse complement strand
AGGCGGGCGCCCGGGCGGCCCCGCCAGGGCCGTGGGGGGGACGCCGCGCAGCGTCGCGCGCAGGTCCCTCAGGTCGTCCTCCTGCGAGCGCACCCGGTTCTGAAGGGCGTCGACGTCGCCGTCGTGGCGCCGGATCTTCACGATCGCCCAGATCGGCAGAACCACGAGAACGGCGACCAGGTACAGGGCCAGCAGGGTCAGCAGGGGTTGCATTTGGGGTAGGCCTCCACGTCGTGAGTATCCGCAGGGTCAAGTGCCTGCAACATCCGTGCGGGGTCCGGCGGGGGGAAGGGGATCGGCGCCGGGGCGGGCCGATTCGTCCTGCGCCGGCCCCTGGCTGAGGTCGGGCAGGCGCCGGCGCACCGCCTTGAGCGCCGTCTCGGCGTCCGCGACGAGCCTCCGGTCGATCTGGATCTGCCCGATGACCTCGTCCATGCGCGCCTCGGCCCGCAGGCGGGTCCTCGTCCCGAGCGGCGTGAGCGAAACCCGCCAGGTCCGCGCGTCCGAGCGCCGGCGCTGGATCAGCCCCTTCCTCTGGAGCTGGCGGACCTGGAAGGTGATGCTCGAGGCGGCGACGATGATCCGGTCGCTGATCTCCCTTTGGGATAGGGGTCCGTCGCTGAGGACGTTCAGGATGTTGAACGTCATCGGGGTGAGGCCAAACGGCCTGAGGATCCGGTTGCCGGCCGCCTCGATGGTCGCCGCGGCGGCGATGATCTCGTAGATGAGGGTCTTCATGCTTCGTTGGCGCCCGCCCAAGCGGTGGCGGCGGTCGGGGTGCAGGCCGTCGGGGGGATTCTTCCGGGGGGCATGGGCACAGTTAGGAATAAAATGATTGCATATGCAATGATTAGTTATGCTAGTGTTGTTATCGATTGCGGCCAAATAACATAGGCGCATCTTTTGGATCCCTTAGGCGGATCTCGCGCGCCCACGGTTAATGATTTCTTAGCGGTTTTGGGCGGGTAATTAACTGAATGCCCGGCGGCGGCGATGGTACGATCGTCGCCATGACCACGCACGAGTTCCTCCAGCGCTCGCGCTCCGGCCCCGCCGGAGCCCGCGCGCGGGATATCCTCCCATGAACGACGCCGCCTTTGTCGCGATATCGGCCGCGTTCTTCGCCGTGTCGGTGGCCTACGCCTACTTCTGCGAGAAGCTGCGCTGAGGCCGCGCGGCCCCGCCCATCCCCGCGCGCCCGTCCGCCATGGAAACCGCCATCTTCGGCATCATCGCCGTCCTCCTTCTCGCCTACCTCGTGGTCGCCGTGCTGCGCCCCGAGTGGTTCTAGGCGCATCCCGAGATGAACAATCCCAACGCATGGATCCAGCTCGCCCTCTACGTGGGCCTGCTGCTCCTCATCACCAAGCCGCTCGGCCTCCACCTGGTCGGGGTGCTCGACGCGCGGGGGCGGACCTGGCTCGACCCGGTGGTCGGGCCCGTCGAGCGCCTCACGTACCGGATCTGCGGGATCGACCCGGCGGCCGAGCAGGGTTGGATCAGCTACGCGAGGTCCATGCTGCTCTTCAGCCTCGTCGGCATGCTGATGACCTACGTCATCCTGCGCATCCAGGACCACCTGCCGCTCAATCCCCAGCACCTGCCCGGCCTCGCGCCGCACCTCGCCTTCAACACGGCCGCCAGCTTCACGACCAACACCAACTGGCAGAGCTACACCGGCGAGACGACGATGTCGTACTTCTCGCAGATGGTGGCGCTGGCCATCCACAACTTCACGTCGGCCGCGACGGGCATCGCCGTCGCGGCGGCCCTGGTGCGCGGCATCGCGCGCCAGTCGGCGAGCACGATCGGCAACTTCTGGGCGGACGTGGTGCGCGTCACCTACTACGTCCTCGTGCCCATCTGCGTCGTCTTTGCCCTGTTCCTCGTCTCGCAGGGCGTCATCCAGAACTTCAGGCCGTACGCGGCCGCCAAGACCTTTGAGCCCTACACGATCCAGGTCCCCAAGGTCGACGCCGCCGGGAAGCCCGTCATGGGCGCCGACGGCAAGACGCCGGCGACGGTGGACCAGGCGGTCGACACGCAGACGATCGTGGAGGGCCCCGTAGCCTCCCAGATAGCGATCAAGATGCTCGGGACCAACGGGGGCGGCTACGTCAACGCGAACGCCGCCCACCCCTTCGAGAACCCCACGCCCCTGTCGAACTTCGTGCAGATCCTCTCGATCTTCGCGATCCCGAGCGCGCTCACCTACTACCTCGGGCGCATGGTCAGGAACCAGCGGCACGGCTGGTCCGTGTGGGCCGCCATGTTCGCGATGTTCCTCGCGGGCGTGCTCGTGTGCTGGAGGGCCGAGAGCCGCGGCAACCCGATCCACCAGGCGCTCGGGGTCGCCGCGGCCGACGGGAACATGGAGGGCAAGGAGGTGCGCTTCGGGATCTTCAACTCCGCCCTCTTCGCCACCATAACGACCGACGCCTCCTGCGGCGCGGTGAACGCGATGCACGACTCGTTCACCCCGATCGGGGGCATGGTGCCCCTCTTCAACATCGAGACCGGCGAGGTGATCTTCGGCGGGGTGGGGGCCGGCCTTTACGGGATGCTCATCTTCGTCGTGCTGGCGGTGTTCATCGCGGGCCTGATGGTCGGGCGCACCCCGGAGTACCTCGGCAAGAAGATCGAGGCCTACGACGTGAAGCTGGTCATGCTGGTCCTGATGGTGCTCTCGGCCACGATCCTCGGCTTCACGGCGTGGGCGAGCGTCACCGACTGGGGCCAGGCGGGGCTCAACAACGCGGGGCCCCACGGCTTCAGCGAGATCCTCTACGCCTTCAGCTCCTGCGTCGGCAACAACGGCAGCGCCTTCGCGGGCCTGACGGCCGCCCCGGCGGACGGCAACCCGCACTGGTGCACGACGCTCGGCTTGGCGACGCTGATCGGCCGGTTCCTGATGATCGTGCCGATCCTCGCGCTGGCGGGCAACCTGGCCTCGAAGAAGCTGATCCCCGCGAGCGCCGGCACCTTCCGGACGGAGGGCCCGACGTTCGCCGTCCTGCTGGTCGGCACGGTCCTCCTGGTCGGGGCCCTCACGTTCCTGCCCGCCCTGGCGGTCGGCCCGATCGTCGAGCACTACGTGATGGGCGCCGGGGCCCTCTACTGAGGCGGACGCGACGAAACCCGCCCCCCCCGGAAGCGACCATGAGCACCAAGACCATCTCCCTCTTCGACCGCGACATCATGCGCCAGGCGGTCGCGGACTCGTTCGTGAAGCTCGACCCGCGCCAGCAGATCAAGAACCCGGTGATGTTCGTCACGCTCGTCGGCGCCGTGCTCACCTTCCAGCAGCTCCTGACCTCGAAGGAGCCGGCCCGCTACGTGCTCCAGATCGCCCTCTGGCTGCTGTTCACGGTGATCTTCGCCAACTTCGCGGAGGCCGTGGCCGAGGGCCGCGGCAAGGCGCAGGCCCGCGCCCTGCGCGCCTCGCGCAGGCAGCTGGTCGCCCGGCGCAGGCTCCGGGACGGCTCGACCGAGCCCGTGGACGCCTCGGCCCTGCGCCGGGGCGACGTCGTCCTGGTCGCCGCGGGCGAGCTCATCCCGGGCGACGGCGAGGTGATCGAGGGCGCCGCCTCGGTCGACGAGTCGGCCATCACCGGGGAGTCGGCGCCGGTCATCCGGGAGGCGGGGGGCGACCGCAGCGCGGTCACGGGGGGCACGGGCGTGCTCTCGGACCGCCTGGTGATCCGGATCACGGCGAATCCCGGCGAGGGGTTCCTCGACCACATGATCAGCCTCGTCGAGGGCGCGACGCGCCAGAAGACGCCCAACGAGATCGCCCTGACGATCCTCCTGTCGGCGCTCACGTTCATCTTCCTCCTGGTCATCATCGCGCTCAAGCCGTTCGGGATCTACTCCAACGTCGCCTTCACGATCACGGCGCTGATCGCCCTCCTGGTCTGCCTCATCCCGACGACGATCGGCGGGCTCCTGAGCGCCATAGGGATCGCCGGCATGGACCGGCTGCTCCAGCGCAACGTGCTCGCGATGAGCGGGCGCGCCGTCGAGGCGGCGGGGGACATCGACGTGCTGCTGCTCGACAAGACCGGGACCATCACGCTCGGCAACCGCATGGCGACCGACTTCCTTCCGGCCCCGGGCGTCACGCCCGAGCGCCTCGCCGACGCGGCCCAGATGGCCTCGCTCGCCGACGAGACCCCCGAGGGCCGCAGCATCGTCGTCCTCGCCAAGGAGCGGTTCCAGCTGCGCGGCCGGGACCTGTCCGCCCACAAGGCGACGTTCGTCCCGTTCACGGCGCAGACCCGCATGAGCGGGGTCGACCTCGCCGCCGGCGACGGCGCGCCGGCCCGCTCCATACGCAAGGGCGCCGCCGGCAACGTCCGGTCGTGGGTGGAGTCGCAGGGGGGCGCGTGCCCCGAGCCGGTCACGGCGGCGGTCGACGCGATCTCGCGCCAGGGCGGCACGCCGCTCGTCGTTGCCGAGGACCGCGAGATCCTCGGCGTCATCTTCCTCAAGGACGTCGTCAAGGGCGGCATCAAGGAACGCTTCGCCCAGCTGCGGGCGATGGGCATCCGCACGGTCATGATCACGGTGGACAACCCCCTGACGGCGGCGGCGATAGCCGCCGAGGCCGGGGTCGACGACTTCCTCGCCCAGGCGACCCCGGAGATGAAGCTCGCGCGCATCCGCGAGGAGCAGGGCGCCGGCCACCTGGTCGCGATGACCGGCGACGGCACCAACGACGCCCCCGCCCTCGCGCAGGCCGACGTGGGCGTCGCGATGAACACGGGGACGCAGGCCGCGAAGGAGGCGGGCAACATGGTCGACCTCGACTCCAACCCGACGAAGCTCCTGGACATCGTGGAGATCGGCAAGCAGCTGCTCATCACCCGGGGCGCCCTCACGACGTTCAGCATCGCCAACGACGTGGCCAAGTACTTCGCGATCATCCCGGCGATGCTCGTGGGCGTGTTCCCGGCGATCGCGCCCCTGAACGTGATGCACCTGGCCTCGCCCCTGAGCGCCATCCTGAGCGCCGTCATCTTCAACGCGCTCATCATCGTGGCCCTGATCCCGCTCGCCCTGCGGGGCGTGGCCTACCGGCCGATCGGCGCGGCGGCGATGCTCCGGCGCAACCTCTTCATCTACGGCTTCGGCGGCATCATCATCCCGTTCGTCGGCATCAAGCTGATCGACCTCGCGGTCAACGCCGTCCACCTCGTCTAGACCATGAAGGCGCTGCTGTCGGAACTCCGGATCTCGATCGTGCTGACCGCCGTCCTGGCGGTGCTCCTGTGCGGAGCCTATCCCGCCGCCGTGTGGCTGGGGGCCCAGGCGCTGTTCGCCGACAAGGCCAACGGCAGCCTGGTTGTCGACAAGGACGGCACCGTGCGCGGCTCGACGCTCCTTGCGCAGAACTTCTCGAGCGACAAGTACTTCCAGCCGAGGCCCTCGGCCGCCGGCACCGGCTACGACGCCACGAACTCGGGGGGCACGAACTTCGGGCCGACGAGCCAGAAGCTCGCCGACAGCGTCAAGGCGGCCGTCGCGGCGTACCGGACGGCGAACGGCCTCGCGGCCGGCGCCCCGGTGCCCGCCGACGCCGTGACCTCGTCGGGCAGCGGCCTCGACCCCCACATCAGCGTCGCGAACGCGCTCATCCAGGCGGCGCGCGTGGCGAGGGCGCGCGGCCTTGCCCCCGAGAGCGTCCGGGCCCTCGTGGCGACGGCCACCGAAGGGCGGGACCTGGGCCTCCTGGGCGAGCCCGGCGTGAACGTCCTCAGGCTGAACATCGCCCTGGACCGGGCGGCCGGCGCGCCGCCCGCGCCGGCCAAGTGAACCCGCCGGGGACGCGCCCGGGCGCCCCCTCAGGGCGCCGCGGGCGGGCCGCCCCGGGCCTTGTCGTCGAGCCTGCGGACCCGCTCCACGTTGGCGTCCGACTCCGCCAGGCCGATGCTGCGGATCATCTGGCCGATCGTCATGTCCGGGTCGTTCGACCAGAAGATCCCGCCGTCCTGGTCGTTGAAATAGTGGTACCCGACCCGGTCCCCGAACCGGCGCGTGAGCGCCTCGCCGTTCTCCAGGACGGCCTCCCAGTGCAGGATGGCGTACGAGAGGTCGATCTCGTGGACGAGAACGGACGGCTTCGTGATCTGGGCCTCCATGATGCCCAGAGGGTTGAAGACGGCGGCGTGCGCGCGGGGCGTGGCGGTCACGACGTAGTACCCGTGCTCGAGCGCGTAGAGCGCCGGGTGGACGGTCTCCGGCGAGGCCGAGGGGACGGCGACGATCTCCGCGCCGCGCCTGGCGAGCGCCCGCCAGCCGTCCGCGTAGAGCATGTCGAAACAGATCTGGATGCCGACGCGCCCGAAGTCGCAGTCGAAGACCGGGAAGTCCCGGCCGGGCGTCGTGCCGCCCTCGATGACGTCGCTGTCCTGGAGGACCACGGGGTGCACCTTGCGGTACGTGCCCACCAGGCGCCCCGCCCGGTCCACGAGGACCGCGGCGTTGCTGTAGCGAAGAGGCGGGTCCGCCTCCCGCAGGAGGACGGGCACGATCAGGTAGGTGCCGTTGCGCCTGGCGCACTGCGCGACCCGCGGCAGGATCTCGTCCAGGGCCACGGACTCCTGCGCCATCAGGTCGCCCGGCCGGCCGAGGAAGAACTCGGGAAGCAGGGCCAGGTCGAGGGGCCTGCCGGGGTGGCGGCTCGCGGCCTCGGCCGCCATCGCGCCGACGAGCTCGTCCATGCGCTGGAGGCGCTTGTCCAGCGCGAGCCCGACGTAGTCCTCGCCGCCGATCGCCGTGCCGAGGAGGATCTTGCGGGGCGGCCGGTCGCAGCGCGAGACGGCGGGCGCGGGGGCGGGGGCCGCCGGCGCGCCGGCGGCGGCCGGCGCGGGGAGCCCCGGCCCGCAGAGGCCTAGGCCGGCGCAGAACGCGGCGAGCGCCGCGGGGCGCGCGAGGCCCCCTGGGGGAAGACCGGGCGATTTCATGGCCCCACCTCTACCCCCGGTTGCGGCGAATGCCAAGGGGAGACGCGGGGGAGGTCGGCCGGCCGGCTACAGGGCGAGGCCGAACTCGGCGGCGCCCAGGGCGCGCAGGCCGGGATAGACGGCGGCGGCGCCCGCGTTGCGGAGGGCCGCCTCGCCGTGCGTGCCGGTCGTCACGCAGAGGCAGGGCAGGGCCGCGTTGCGCGCCGTGGCGAGGTCGAACGGCGAGTCGCCGACAAGGCAGGCGTGCGCGGCGTCCTCGCCGACGCGCCGCAGGGCCTCGGCGGTGAACTCGGGCGCGGGCTTGCGCCAGGGGCAGTCGCGCGCGCCGAGGATGACGTCGAGCTGGGCGGCGATCCCGAGGTGCGCGAGGACGGCGCGGGCGTGGTCGCCGATCTTGTTCGTGAGGACGCCCGTCCTCACGCCCCGGTCCCGGAGGGCGCCGACGAGCTCCCTCGCCCCGTCGTAGAGCACGGGGTCCTCCAGGAGGATCTTCTCCGTGTAGGCCACGTGGATCCGGCAGGCCTCGGGGACCAGCACGGCCGGCACGAAGCGGCCCATGGCGTTCTCGAGGCCGCCCCCCACGTTGCGCCGGACCTCGTCCGGGGTCGGCTCGGGGAGCCCGAACAGCGGGAGGGTGTGGCAGTAGGCGCGGTGGAGTGTCGTGAACGCGTCCACCAGGGTGCCGTCGAGGTCAAAGAGGACGCAGCGGTACCGGTGCATGGGCGGGCGCAGTGTCGGGGCGGGCCCGGCCGGTGTCCAAGGCCAAATTCCGGGCCTGCGGCCGCAGCCCGGGGCGCCGCGCCGGGCTGTTTGTCTTGCGGCGGCCCGGCCCGTCGGTTTCCTAGCGGGCCAGGCGGCCCCGCGCGGGCCGACCCGCCCGGCCGGCGCCCCGGCCCGGGCCCCCGACCCCATGATCCCCAGCGCCCCCGCTCCGGCCGGCCGCAACTACCCGCTGCTCCTCGTCGGGCAGTTCCTCGGCGCCTTCGGCGACAACTTCCTCCTGGCCGCCATCCTCGGCCCCCTGACCTACGCGCTCGGCTCGGGCCGGATCACCGAGAACGTCGTCAACGCCGAGAACGCGCTCTTCGGCCTCGTCTTCAGCGTCCCGTTCATCGTCCTGGCGCCGCTCGCCGGCTTCGTGAACGACCGGATGGCGAAGACCCAGTGGCTCGTGGGCGGAAACGCGATCAAGCTCGCGGGCTGCGCGCTCGGGTTCGCGGGGGTGTCCGTGCTCGCGGGGGCGCACAGCCACCTGCTCCAGGTCGCCGGCTACGCCGTCGTGGGGGTCGGCGCGTGCAGCTACTCCCCGGCGAAGTACGGGATCCTGCCCGAGGTCGTCGCGACGGCCCGCCTGGTCAAGGCCAACGGGACGGTCGAGATGCTGACGCTGGTCGCGATCGTCGCCGGCCTGGGCGGCGGCGGCGTCCTCTACGACCGCACGCTCTCCCTGCCGGTGTGCTACGGGGCGAGCCTCACCCTCTACGCGGGCGCGCTCGCCTGCAACGCGGCCATGGCGCGGACCCCCTTCAACCCGGACGCCTCCCTGCGACGCAGCCTGGCGGAGTTCTGGGGAAGCTTCCTCGCGCTCGTGCGCAGCCCGCGGCTGGCGCGCATCCTCCTCGGCTCGGCGCTCTTCTGGTTCGCGGGGTCGACGCTCAGGTCCGCCCTCCAGGGCTGGGGGCTCTCGGCGTACGCCCAGGCCGGGATCGCGGACGTGACGAACCTGAAGCTCGTGCTCCTGAAGGTCGGCATGGTGGCCGGGATCGTCCTCGGGGCGGTCCTGGCCGGGCAGCTGCACAGGACGGGCGACCTGTCGTGGGCGAGGCGGTACGCCCTGCTCCTCGGCGCGGGGCTCGCCGGCATGGGCGTCCTCGGCGGCAGGTTCGGGCTGGCGCCGGTCGTCCTCGTCCTCGTCGTCACCGGCGCGGCGGCCGGCCTCCTCGTCGTCCCGTTCAACGCGGCCCTGCAGTCCGAGACCGACCCGGCCAGGCTCGGCAAGACGATCTCGATCCAGAACTTCACGGACTACGTGGGGATCGCCGCCGGGGCCGCGTACCTGTCGCTCCTCTCCCGCCTCGGCCTGGGCCCCGACCGGGTCCTGGTCGTCCTCGGGGCCACCGTGGGCGTGATCACGGCCGCGATGCGGCTCGCGGGGCCGCCCCGCGGGGCGCGTCCCGCCTAGGGGGCCTCGGGCGAGACCCGGTACAGGCGGGCCCCGTGCCATTCGATCACGGGGGAGAAGGTGCCGGAGAAGCTGCCGAGGTCGCGCCGGCCCCAGAGGTCGCGGATGAGCACCTCCGAGCCCAGCCCGAGGCGGGCCAGGTCGAGCGGCACCGCCTGCCCCGGCGCGCGCAGGTCGCCGGCGCCGAAGCCGTAGGCGGAGAAGACCAGGCTTTCGCCGCGGCCGCCCTCGCGGGCGGCGTCGTCGAGGCGGGCCACGCCGCGAAGGCTCAGGGCGCCCGGGGGCACGGCGAGGCCGCTCACGCGCTCCCCGTGGCTGCCGTACTCGCGGTCGGCGCTCACCTCGCGGCCCCCGGGCAGGACCCAGCGCACGCCGCGGATCACGCTCGGCCACCAGAAGCGCGGCGAGTCGCCGGGGTCGGCGCGCAGGACGACCGTCTGCAGGCCCTCGACCGGGACGTCGAACGCCACCTGCTGCCCGGGGGTGCGGGCCGAGACGGGCGCGCTCTGCCACAGCCGCCTCGCGTCGGCGAGGACCCAGGGGTCGCGGGTGTTGAAGAGCGCGACGTAGCGGTCGCGGCCGCCCGGCGCGTCGGCGACCCAGCCGACGCCGCCGTCCGGGTTGCGGAAGAGCTGGCGGTTGTTGGCGCTCGCCTGGTCGACGGCGATGACCTCGTCGTTGGTGAGGAGCGCGAGGGTCGCGTCGTCGAGCCTCGTCAGGTCCGCCCCGAGCATGAGCGGCGAGCGGGCGATCGACCAGAGCGTCAGGAGCGTGACCTGCTCGTCGCGCGTGAACCAGGTCCTGCGCCCCATCTCGATCGTGCCGATCGGGAGCATGTCCGCGTCGGGCCAGGCCCCGGCGCTCCGCCATCGGGACCACGCGTCCAGGCGCCCGAACTGCGCGTCGAGGAGCGACCAGTGGTCCCAGAAGTCGTCGGAGATGCGCCACATGTTGGCGTGGCCCGCGGCGTGGGCCGCCTCGCGGATGTCGGTCTCGCCGGGCGAGAGGCTGAGCACGATCGGCCGGCCCGAGCGGTCGATCGCCAGGCGGACGGCCTCGATCTCGGGCTCGTTGCGGGCGTAGGGCCGGGAGATGTCGTCCACCTTGACGAAGTCGACGCCCCACGAGGCGATCAGCCTGAAGACCGAGTCGTAGTAGGCCTGGGCCCCGGGCCTGGCCATGTCGACGCCGTACATGTCGGCGTTCCACGGGCAGACGCGGAGCCGGTCGGCGATCTCGGAGGCGCGGTGGGGGCTGCCCTCGATGGGGAGGTCCGCGTCGACCGCCTGGCGCGGGATCCCGCGCATGAGGTGGAGCCCGAAGCGCAGCCCCCTGCCGTGCACGTAGGCGGCGAGCGGCCCGAAGCCCCGGCCGCCGGCGGCGCTCGGGAACTTGCCGGGCGCCGGCAGGAGCCTCCCATGGCCGTCCAGGGTCAGCCGGGCGCCGGCACGGTAGTCGAAGCCCGTCGCCCCCGGCTCGTACCACTGGATGTCGACGACGATGTAGCGCCAGCCGTGCGCGGCCAGCCTGTCCGCCATGACGTCGGCCTGGGCGCGGACCTGCGCCTCCGTGACCGTCGTCGCGAAGCAGTCCCAGCTGTTCCAGCCCATCGGGGGCGTCCCGGCCCAGTCGTGGAAGTCCTGCGCCTGCGCGGCCGCGGCGCACAGGCCGAGGGCGGCGAGGGCGCGCAGCGGCCCTGCGGCCCCGGTCATGCCGCCGGCTCCCAGCCCGGCTCGTAGTCCCTGCGCCAGAGCCTCATCGCCTCCTCGTCGCGGAGGATGTGGCCGTTGGTGGCGTCGCAGTCGAGGGAGCGCCCGACCCTCTGGGCGATGTTGCCCAGGTGGGGCAGGACGACGGTCCGGTGGCCCTCCTCGATCGGCGAGCTGAGCGGCGAGCCCGTCCGGATCGCGTCGACGAAGTTGCGCACGTGCAGCCGGTCCAGACGGATGCCGGAGGCGCTGCGGATGTTCGTCGCGTCCGCCTCCGGGTTGTCGGCCAGCGTCTTGACCAGCTTGTTGGCGGCGTCGAAGACGGTGTAGTTGTTGCCCTCGAGCAGGGCGGACCCGTCGGTCCCGTAGACGTAGACGCCGCGGGAGAGGCCCTCGGTCTTGAAGCCGTTGCAGCTGCGCCCCTCCCAGGAGATCGACTTCTCCCCGCCGAAGTCCCAGCCGATCACCTGCGTGTCCGGGGTCTCCCAGTCGTCCTTGAAGCGGTAGCGTCCGCCCGTCGACGTCACCCGGGTGGGGAAGTCCACGCCGAGCGCCCAGCGGCACACGTCGATTTCGTGGGTGCCGTTGTTGCAGGCCTCGCCCGTCCCCCAGTGCCAGAACCAGTGCCAGTTATAGTGGATGAGGTTGCTCTTGTACGGGCGCCGGGGCGCCGGGCCCTGCCAGAGCTCGTAGTCGAGGATGGGCGGGACGGGCACGACGCTGCCCCGGCCGATGCTCGCGCGGCTGTTGTCGTACCAGGCCTTCGCGTAGTAGGCCCTGCCGATCACCCCGGCGCGGATCTCGCGGACCGCGACCTGCATGTTGGGGAACGACCGCCGCTGGTTGCCCATCTGTACGAGGCGACCGTAGCGGGCGATCGCCCGGAGGAGCAGCTCGCCCTCGTGCGGGTTCTGGCTGCAGGGCTTCTCCACGTAGACGTGCTTGCCCGCGGCGAGCGCCAGGATCGCCATCGGCGTGTGCCAGTGGTCGGGGGCGGCGATCGTGATGGCGTCCACGCTCTTGTCGTCGAGCGCCCGGCGGAAGTCCTTGACGGCCTTGGGGCGGTCGCGCCCGGCCTTGGCGGCCTGGCTCATGCCCTTGGCGAGGGCCCCGTCCTCGACGTCGCAGATGTAGGCGATCTCGGTGCCGTCGATGCCCGAAAT
>Ga0335078_10013701_pt1 | contig 12020 bp, 11 predicted proteins | sample Lox_Sample_32_FD_206711 | JGI IMG/M metagenome (GOLD analysis project Ga0335078, IMG submission 206711) | Soil microbial communities from Loxahatchee National Wildlife Refuge, Florida, United States - Lox_Sample_3.2 | ecosystem: Environmental > Terrestrial > Soil > Wetlands | place: USA... | reverse complement strand
CGGGCCCGTGATGAATAACACCGGGATGTTGATCGCGCCCGCGGCGTGGCCCGCAGCGAATTCACCCTCGGTCCTGACGTCGAGGTAGACCGCCTCCGGGTTGTTGCTCAAGATGTTGTGGGCCTCGGGCGGCTCAATCTGCCGAATCGCCATCGCACTTTCTCCTTCCACGTGTCCCCATCGATACTACGCACAAACGACCGAAAGTTATACTGATTCTCAGGCGCCGCCGCGAGCGTTTAGGCACAGGATGGATTGACCAACATTCCCGGCCAGGATCCTGCGCTCGCGACAGTCATCGCGCTTCCCTGCGCCATTTGCTGGACAGATGCTCCAGCGTTTCGGAAAATCGTCTGCTGGTGATGATCCCCGGCGGTTTCTACCCCGCGGACAAATTCGGTCGCTGAAAGGAGGACCGCGATGAGCTCACAGGATCTCGAAAAACGAATTCAGGCGCTCGAAGATATCGAGGCCATCAGGAAGCTGAAGGCGCGCTACTGCGCATACTGCGACAATGGCTACGACGCCGACGGGCTGGCCGCGCTGTTCGTCGAAGATGCGACCTGGGACGGCGGGGCTTTCGGTCACTTCGAAGGGCGCAAGGCGATTCACGGTTTCTTCGCCGGCATCTCGAAGAAATTATCCTTCGCGATGCATTACGTGATGAATCCGCAGATCGAGGTCGACGGAGATCATGCGACTGGGCGATGGTACCTGTTCGAGCCATGCACCTTCAGCGAAGGATCGCAGGCGGTTTGGGGAGCGGCGTATTACGAAGACAGCTACGTTAAAGTCGGCGGGAGCTGGAAATTCAAAACGGTCAAGATTACCTCGTCATTCTGGACGCCGTTCGAGCAGGGATGGGTCAAGGCACGTTCCATCGCGGGTTGAGGTAAAGCACTAACTTTCTCCATCTCGAACAGGAGAGTTGATTATGGCACTGCGCGCGCCGAACGCTGACGATCTGCGCCGTCTGGCTGCGGCCAACCACTTCGAGCTCAGCGACGAGGAGGTTGCCGCCTATCGAACGCTGCTGCCCGACATGTTTCTCGCGCTGGAGTCGCTGATGCAGGCGCCGTCGAATCTGCCGGCGATCAAATATCGCGATCGCGATCCCGGCGTTCGGCCGACTCGCGAGCAGGATCCGTACAACGCGATCGTGCGGCGCGTGCAGGTGAAGGGCGCGAAGGCGGGCAAGCTGGCGGGCAAACGGCTTGGTATCAAGGACAGCGTATGCATCGCCGGCATCCCGATGACCTGCGGCTCGCACGTGTTCGCTGGCTACGTGCCCGATATCGATGCGACCATCGTGACCCGCATCCTCGATGCCGGCGGAGAGATTGCCGCAATCCTGAACATGGACAACTGCGCCTTTTCCGGCGGCGGCGACACCAGCGCTCACGGTCCGACCTTGAATCCGAACGATCCCAAGTACCTGGCCGGCGGCTCGTCGGGCGGCTCGGGCGCAGCGCTCTACTACGACGACATCGATATGACGATTGGATGCGATCAGGGCGGCTCGATCCGCATCCCGGCGGCCTGGTGCGGCGTGGTTGGCCTGAAGCCCACGCACAGCCTGGTGCCTTACACCGGAATCGTCGGAATCGATCATACGTTCGATCACGTGGGTCCGATGGCGCGCACGGTGGCTGACGTCGCGCTGCTGCTTGAAGTGATCGCCGGCAGGGATCCGATGGACCCGCGTCAATACGAAGTGCCGGTGCAGCCGTACACCAAGGCGCTTACCGAAGATATCCGCAATCTACGTATCGGCGTGTTAACCGAGGGTTTCAACACGCTGGTGTCGGAAGCTGACGTCGACGCAAAAGTTCAGGCTGCGGTGCAATCGCTGAAAGATCTTGGCGCGCAGGTGGAAGAGGTTTCCGTCCCGGAGCATCTGCGCGCGGGCGGAATAATCTGGGCGCTGCTGGCCGAAGGCATGACCGCGCTGGTGCACGGCAACGGCCAGGGCCATCATTGGCAGGGACTTTACAATGAAGGCCTCTCGGCGTTTTTAGGAAAATCGGTGCGCGCACAGGCACACGATCTTCCCGGCCAGGTGAAATTCACGGTGATGGTGGGGACCTACCTGAACCGCGTCTATCACGGACAGCTATACGCGAAAGCTCAGAATCAGCGCCGGGCGCTACGCAGCGCGTACGACGAGGTTCTGCAGAAGGTCGACGCGATTGTGATGCCGACCACGCCGATGAAGGCGCATCGCTACACTCCCACACTGGGATTGACTGAGATCATCAACCACGGATGGAACATGCTCGCGAACACGGCTCCGTTCGACATGACGGGCCATCCGTCGCTAAGCGTGCCGTGTGGCAAATCGGGCGGATTGCCGGTGGGACTGATGATCACCGGCCGCCATTTCGACGACGCGATGCTTCTGCGTATCGGAAACGCGTTCGAGCAGCAGACTCCATGGGAGAAGCGATAGGGTTATCAAAAGGTTAGCTGTTAACGCACTCCCTTGTCATCCTGAACGAAGTGAAGGATCCCGCGCGTATTTTACGACGGCTGATCCTCGATCAAACCGGCCGAGGTAATTCAGATCTGCTTCGATCAGTGAGAGTCAACGCCCAAGGTCCATTGAAGCGCGCGGAGGACCGCGAGATGCTTCGCTTCGGCAGCCGCCGCTCAGGATGACATCAAGGGGCGCGAACGAGGAACAACCGATGAGTTGACCTCACGGCGGTCAACTCGCGCAATTCGATAACCCAACGCCGTCTAAATGCGGTAAGGAGAAGCGCTCGGCCTAGCTTCTGCGATAGACTGCGAATTCTTCAGCGAACTTTTCGGCGCGCTGCTGCTCGGACGAGAGACGCTGCGTCTTGAGCAGAAACTGCACGATCTCTTCGTGGCTGACTTGTCCGACTGGCGCCAGAATTTCAACCAGCTCGTCGATCAGGCTCGGGAATTTTTCGCTCGGGATGTAGTAGTGCGCCCAACCGAAGTTGCAGTGCCGATGAAGAATCTTCGCGATCGTCTTTTCCAAGAGCTCTCGCTTGGTTTTTGCTTCGGTTTCAATCATGGTCTACCACCCCGGGGACGTGAGCGCCTTCGATGGCAGAGTAATCAGCGAGCGGCGCGCAATCAAGCAGATTTTTCGACTTCCGGCGTCTCGTCTTCGTCTGCCCAGACAAGCTTGCGGTAGTCGAACTTCAGATCCTCGATGATGTTAAATTTCACTACCTCGAAGTAGGGAGATAGGTCGAAGTCGCGCGGCGTGATCAGGGTTGGTGAGACGGTCTGAAAGACGCCGAAGCGGCGGTGGTCGGGACGCGTGAACAATCGCTTTAGGCGGCGGCGCTGTTCGGCCCGCTCTTCGAGCAGCGGCAGTTCCTTGAAATTCGGCACTACCGGAAATTTCACGCGATAAAAACAATCCGCGATCATGCTCGAACAGATCACACGGGTTGGCTCGCTGCTGCCGAAGCGCAACGCCTTGCGCCGGAAGCGTCGCGGCACCAGACTCACCGGTAGAAAATAACGGGCGAGGTCGAGAATGTTTTTCAGATCGTAGATATTGCCGACCCGACTGAGCGCGTCCTCGACCACGTGCTGCATATCTTCACGCGCGAGATTGTAGGGCCGGCAGATGCGGATATTGAAGTCACGATAGCTGCTGAGCGGCGTCAGCACCACCCCGCGCTCGACCAGCGCCTCGACCAGCAGATGATTTGCGTCCTCGCCGAATTTCTCGAGCAGCTGCTTTCTCAGCTCCGGATCGCCCTTGAGCGGCTCGTCGCCGACGTAAAGCGCGGCGTGCGACCACGAACTTTGCGTCAGGTACTTGATTACCTCGCTGATACGCTCGTTCCCTTCGACCAGCACTACATCGGCCTTGCGGATGTAGCGCTCCATCTTCGCGAGGTCGTTGGGAATCTTGACTACATACTGCTTGAGCGGCTTGGTAAGCAGCCGCACGACCAGATCGACCACCTTGCGCCGAATCACGGCGAAGGGATTGAGATGTGACAGTGTGGGCATTGGCCCGGCTCCCCGCCCGATCCTTCCCCCCCAATTCAAATATACTGGCGCCGCTCTGATCGAGACAAGGGCGAGGCCCCCGGGACGTGCACCAGGAGCCGCTAAACGCGCAAAATTTGCTGCGATTTACGTCGCGACGGTGCTGGACAATCGCAGCGTCTTACCCCTGAAAGACGCCGACGATCCCGTAGAAGGGCACGGTCAGCAAAGGTTCCTGCGGATCGTCGGTCTTGATCGAGAGCTGGCCGCGAAGTTGTCCGTCGGGGGTTCCTTTCCTCAACTCGACCGTGATCTTGTACTCCTTGCCGGGCGTTACCGGATCGATCTTGGTCCCGACGCTCGGGGTGCTGCTCGAAATACCGGTTATCTGCACCGCACGCGAGCCCGAGCTGGTCAGACGCACGATCCGCGACGCGCCCTGGCCATGAGGCACGATCCCGAATGAAAGCTGCTGCGGCGCAAGCGTGATCGGCCCCGTCATATGGCCCGCGACACGAACCTGGATGGGCTGCTGGTTGGTGATAATCTCGATCGAATCGTCGAACGCTCCCACCGGCATCCCCTTTTCAACGCTGACGGTCAGGATCGCGCCGGGCTTGCCGTCCTTGAGCGCTTCCTGCGCCACCTTGATGTGAGGATTGGAGTTGGAAATTTTTTCTATCTTGAAATCCTTGCTCTTACCGACGTAGGTGAGCGTGACCTGCCGGGTCTGCTCCGTTCCAAGCTTCATCTTGCCGAAGTAGAGGTCATCCGGTTTGGCTTCGACCTCGATCTTGAGGTCACCCTTCATCGTGATCTGCGCTTCTGGATTCTGCGGATCGTTGCTGAAGACCGTGATCACACGCTCGCTATGTCCCTTCTCAAAGCGTGTGTCGAAAGTCACCGCAATATCGGCTTCCTCGCCCGGCTTGAGAAGCTTCTTGCTCGGCGCCGCCGCGGTGCATCCGCAACTCGTTTGCACGCGACTTATCACCAAATCGCTGGCACCCGCATTCTTCACCTTGAAGGTGTGCTTCACCGAAGGACCCGATAGCACATTGCCAAAATCGTACACCGGCTCCATCAACTGGATCTTTGGCTGATTGCCCGCGCCCTGGGCGTTCAGGTTGGCCGCCGTCGCGCACAGCGCGATCGTCGCCGCGATCATAAAAGCAGCCGCCGGTCTGAATCGGCGGATTTCGAACCGATCTGATTTCATCATCATTTGCTCACAACAATTTCTGGGGAATTCGAGATCAAGACTGGACGGCGCGCGGCGTGGGCTGCTCGCGCTGGGGCGGCGCGAAGCGGCTAAGAAAATCGGTCGCGACCTGGCCGCGCTGGAAATCGGGATCGTCGAGAATTTTCAGATGGAGCGGGATGTTGGTTTTGATCCCGTCGATCAAGTACTCGCACAGCGCCGCGCGGGTCCGTGCGATCGCAAGCGCGCGATTGTCGGCATGAGCGATCAGCTTGGCCACCAGCGGATCGTAATGCACCGGCACCCGATAGCCGCTGTAGAGCGCGGTTTCGATTCGAACGCCGAGTCCGCCAGGCGGATGATGGCTCGTTACCACGCCCGGCGAAGGCAGACCGGTGTCCGGATCTTCGGCGTAGATGCGGCATTCCAGCGACGCGCCCTTGAGCTGAATCTGCTTTTGCTTGAAGCGCAGCCGCTCACCCACCGCCAGCAGCAGGCTCTCCTTCACCAGGTCGATCCCGGTCACCATCTCGGTGACACCGTGCTCAACCTGGATTCGTGTGTTCATTTCGATGAAATAGAACGCGCCGTTTTCCGCAAGCAGGAACTCCACCGTACCGACGTTGGAGTAGCCCACCACTTCCGCCGCCCGCACCGCCGCACGCCCCATCTTCTCGCGCTGGCGCGCGTCGAGCACCGGGCACGGCGATTCTTCGAGCACCTTCTGATGGCGCCGCTGCAGCGAGCAATCGCGCTCTCCGAGATGAATCACATTGCGCTGCGTGTCGGCGATAATCTGGAACTCGACGTGGCGCGCGCGCTCGAGAAATTTCTCGAAATACATCTTGCCCGATCCAAAAGCGGCTTCGCTCTCGCCGCGAGCGAGCGGGAACAGGCGCGTCAGCTCGGCGGCGTCGCGCGCGATTCTCATTCCTTTGCCGCCGCCGCCGGCAGCAGCTTTGATCAGGACCGGAAATCCGATCGCCTTGGCGTGGGCCTGGGCTTCTTTGAGATCCGTAACACCCGTGCCTTCGCTGCCCGGCAGAATCGGAACGCCCGCACGCTTCATGATCCGGCGAGCGCGCGGCTTGTCGCCCATCAGCCGGATATGACGCGCGCGCGGTCCGACGAACTGCAATCCTGAGCGATGGCACGCTTCGGCGAAATCGCCATTCTCCGAGAGAAAGCCATAACCGGGATGAACCGCGTCGGCGCCGTACGCCACTGCCGCGCTCAGGATCGACGGGATACTGAGATAGCTGTCGACTGCGGCGGGCGGGCCGATACAGACCGACTCGTCCGCCATCCGCACGTGCAACGCTTGCTTGTCGGCGGTGGAATAAACCGCGACGGTTGGAATTCCGAGCTCGCGGCACGCGCGAATGATGCGGATCGCGATCGTACCGCGATTTGCTACTAACAGCTTCTTAAACAAAGCGGTAAAACCTTGACGATTACTCGCCCTCGAGCACGATCAGCGGCTGCTCGTATTCGACCGGCTGGCCGTTTTCGCAAAGAATCCGCACCACGCGGCCGGCCCCGTCGGCCTCGATCTCGTTCATCATCTTCATCGCTTCAATAATACACAATGGCTGGCCTTTGCGGACCGAATCGCCCTCCTCCACGAATACCGACGCCTCGGGCGACGGCTTGCGGTAGAAAGTGCCGACCATCGGGCTCTTGATTAGTCTCTGGTTGGCCGCCAGCTCGGGAGCCGGCGCCGGGCCCTTCGGCTGAGCGGGCGAAGCGGATGCTCTGGTTGATGCTGAGGCCGGCGCTTTCGATGCGGGCGCGGCGCTGGGAGCTGCGGCCGCGACAGCCACGTTGTTGTTGCCGCCCGCGCGCACCAATCTCACCTTGCCCTTCTTGTCTTCGATTTCGAGCTCGACCAGCCCGAACTCGTTCATCAGGGTAACCAGGGCTTTTATTTCTTTTACTTCCATCAGGACTCCGCGTTCAGGATATCGTCACGCGCCGATTATAGCGGCTGGCGCGACAATCCGCTCACTTCGCGGATGACTGGATGAGGCTGGCGGCGGCCCGCAAGCCCAGCATGTAGCTATCGGCGCCGAACCCCATGATGCGGCCGTGGGCGACGTCCGCCAGGGTCGAGTGATGGCGGAAAGGTTCGCGGCGGTAGACGTTGGAGAGATGAACCTCGATCACCGGCACCGCGATCGCCTGCACAGCGTCGCGAATCGCAATGCTGGTGTGCGTGTAGGCGGCCGGGTTGACGATCAGTACGCCGATATCGCCGCGCGCCTGCTGGATGCGATCGACAATCGCGCCCTCGCTGTTGGATTGAAAGGTCTCGACGGTCACGCCCAGCTCCTTGCCGAGCACGCGTAGTTGGTCGTCGATATCGGCGAGCGTGGTGCGGCCATAGATTTCGGGTTCGCGCTCGCCGAGCAGATTCAGATTCGGGCCGTGGATCACGAGGATTTTCAGCGAATGCTGGCGCCGATGCGTCACCGCGCCCGATGATTTTGACTCCTGTGCCATCCCCGCTACCCCTCGCGGCATTGAACCCCACCCCGCCAGCAGATTCAAGCATCGATTAGTCAGTGCGGAGCGTAGACCTGGCGAAACGGACCGACCCGCTATGCGTCCTCGGATTCGTCTGAATCGGAGCGCTGACCGGATTTCTGCAGCGCCTCCTGGTACACATCGCGGCGGCTGCGGCCGGTGAGCTCGGCGATCAGGTCGCTCGCCTGCTTGAGTCCCATCCCGGCCGCGCGCAGTCGCTCGACCGTTAGACCCGCCAGCTCGGTGGCCGCATTTTCAGCTTGCGCGCCGCCCTCGACAATCAGGGTGATTTCACCCTTGGCTTGCTCAGCGCGGCCGGCCAGATCGCCGAGCGACCCTCTAATCGTCTCCTCGTAAATCTTGGAGACCTCGCGAACTATCGCGGCTTGGCGATCGCGTCCGAAAATCTCGGCCATCTCATCGAGCGTTTCGGATAATCGGCGCGCCGCTTCGAAGAACACCATCGTGCGAGACTCACGCTTGAGCGCCTCGAGGGTTTTCCTTCGCGCCGCCGAGCGCGCGGGAAGAAATCCCTCGAAGCAGAACCGATCGGTTGGCAGTCCCGCGATCGATAGCGCCGCGGTCAGGGCCGAGGGGCCCGGCACCGACAATACCCGGCATCCGGCGTCGAGCGCGCCGCGCACCAGCCGATAGCCCGGATCCGAAATCGCGGGCGTGCCCGCGTCGCTCACCAGCGCGATCGTAGCTCCATCCTTCAGACGCTCGACCAGTTCGGTCACGCGTTTGACTTCGTTGTGCTCAAAATAACTGATCAGCGGCTTGCGGATATTATGCGCCGCGAGCAGCGTCGCGGTATGGCGAGTGTCTTCGCACGCGATCAGGTCGACTTCGCCGAGAATTTTGATCGCGCGGATCGTGATATCGCCGAGGTTGCCAATCGGAGTGGCGACTACGTACAGAACGCCGGAAGCTTTATTCTTCGCAGTTTGCGTATCGTTAGTAAATCAGCCGCTAGCTCTGACCCGAGAAGAAGCTCAACGATCGATCGGCCAGCGCGATCACCGGTGCCCAGTACAAACCGAATGCGACCGTGGCGACCGCGAGCGCGCCCATCAGGCCGTAATTCCAGGGCTCACTCTTGACCACGCCTTCGTCGCCATTAGGCATATCGAGAAACATGGTCTTGATCGGCTGCAAATAGTAGTAAAGCGAGATTACCGAATTGAGTATTCCGACCACGGCCAAAATATAGAACTGGCGATTAATCACTGCGGCGAACAAGTAGAATTTCCCGATAAAGCCGACCGTCAGCGGTATTCCCGTGAGCGAGAACAGGAAAATGCTGAGCGCGATCGCCGGCACCAGTCCGCCGCGCCAGGCCAATCCGCGATAGGCCTGGACGTCTTCGCGGCCGGTGGCGTTCGCGATTATCATCACCACCAGGAACGCTCCCGCATCCATCAGGTAGTACGCAAACAGGTAGAAGAGCATCGCGCGGATTCCGTCGTTGGTCAGGACGACCATGCCCATCAGCGCGTATCCGGCCTGCGCGATACCCGAGTACGCGAGCAGCCGCTTCATGTTGGTCTGCTGGAGCGCGGCAAGATTTCCCAGCGTCATCGTGATCATGCAGATAAAGAGCAGCAGCTCGGGCCAATCGACGCCCGAGATCGCCTGCCAGTTGCCGCCGCTCGCCAGATGAGAAATCGCGGGAAAGAAAAATCGCGTCAGCAGCGCGAAGCCCGAGGCCTTGGATCCGACCGCGAGCAAAGTCGTGATCGGGATTGGCGCGCCGGTGTAAACGTCGGGCGCCCACATGTGAAACGGCACCGACGCGACCTTGTAGCCCATCCCGGCGAGGATCAGCACCAGCGCAATGAAGATCGCCAGGTTCGAGGACGCCGTGCTCGTCGTCAGCACATGATTGATCGTGCCGAAATCGAGCGAGCCGGTCAGCCCGAAAATCCAGCTCATGCCGTAGATCATCGTGCCCGACGCGACGCCTCCATAGATCAGGTACTTAAGCGCGGCCTCCTGCGAGCGGCGGTTATGCCGCAGATATCCGGTCAGGATGTATGAAGTCAGACTGACGAATTCGAGCGACAGGTACGCCATCAGGAGATTGGCCGCCTCGGCCATCAGCAACATCCCAAGCGCACTCGAAAGCAGGATCGCGTAGTACTCGCCCTGGTCGGAAGTTTTAACTTCTTCCGATCCGATCGACATCCACACCGCGACCACGGTCGCGAGCGCGATCAGCGCGCGGAAGAACAGCGCGAACGAATCCGAGACCAGCATCCGGTTGAACAGCCATCCCGGCTCCGACGCGTGGCCAAGACCGATCAGCAGCAGCGCGGCGGCGCTCGAGATCAGCGCGATATCGCCGAGAATCGCCTTGCTCGTGAGCGCGAGGTCGAGCAGCACGATCAGAAGGATCGCGCCGATAAGCAACAACTCGGGCGCGAAGTAGCTCAGGCTGGCGACGTTGCCGAGATTCATCTAGCGAACCATCGCGATCGCCGCGCCCGGCGCCGCCAGAACAACCTGATTCAGATGCACCAGCGAGGTATTGATCAAATCGAGCACGGCGTGGGGATAGACGCCAAGGATCAGCACGATGATCGCGAGCGGCACCAGCGTAAACGCCTCTCGGAAGCTCAAATCGGGCAGGCCGACGTATTTATCGTTGATCGGCCCCAGGTAGATACGCTGGAAGGTCCACAGCATGTAGCCCGCAGTCAGGATCGCGGTGGCGGCGCCGAGCACGGTCATGATCGGATGGGTCTGCCAGGCGCCGATCAGCACCAGGACTTCCGAGATGAACGCTGACATGCCGGGCAATCCCATCGCGGCAAAGAACGCGAGTCCGGTGATTCCGGTGTAGAGCGGCATGTGGCTCGCCAATCCGCCGAAGCCGTTGATCTCGCGATGGTGCGCGCGGTCATAGATTACGCCGACCAGGATGAAGAGCATCGCGGTGACGGTCCCGTGATTAAACATCTGGAGCACCGCTCCGTTGATTCCGGCCGCGGTGAACGCCGCCGCACCCAGCATCACGTAGCCCATGTGGCTGATCGACGAATAGGCGATGAGCTTCTTGAAGTCCTTCTGCGCCATCGCGCAGAGCGCTCCGTACACGATATTGATAGTGCCGATCACTCCGAGGAACAGCCACGCAAGTTCGTGGCTGGCGGCAGGCAGGATGGAATAGTTGATGCGCAGGATGCCGTAGGTGCCCATCTTCAGCAGCACGCCCGCCAGGATGACGCTGATCGCGGTCGGCGCCTCGACGTGGGCGTCGGGCAACCAGGTGTGGAACGGGAACGCCGGGATTTTGATCGCGAACCCGATGAACAGCGCGATCCACGCGATACGCTGGAAGTTGAGGCTATAGCTGCTCGCATTTGCGGCGAGCTTGGTCATGTCGAACGTGACCGGCGAGTTGTAGTAGTAGAGGCCGAGCATCGCCAACAGGATCAGCACTGAGCCGAGGAGCGTGTAGAGAAAAAACTTGATCGCGGCGTACTCGCGTCGCGGGCCACCCCAGATGCCGATCAGGAAGTACATCGGCAGCAGCATCACTTCCCAGAAGATGTAGAACAGGAAGAAATCGACCGACACGAACACGCCCATCATGCCGGTATCGAGCAGGAGGAACAGTGCGAAGTAGCCTTTGACCGCGCGCTCGATTCCGAAGCTCGCCAAAGCTGCGATGAAACAAATGATCGCGGTCAGCAGCACCATCGAGATGCTGATGCCGTCGACGCCCATAAAGTAGTCGATATGGTAAGACGCTATCCAGGGATATTTTTCTACGAATTGTAAGGTCGTAACCGAGGTGTCGAAATTGGCGAACAGGTAAATCGCGAGCAGAAGCTGCGGCACGGTCGCGATAACCGCGATCCACTTGATCAGACTTTTTTGCTCGCCGGGGCAGAGCAAAATCGCCGCCGCTCCAAGCAGCGGCACGAACGTAATGATAGTCAGCACGTGGCTCATGTTTATTTTTGTTCTTCCCCCGCGCCCGTTCCGTGTACTCTAAAGCTCGCTGGCCTCACGCCCGCATCATCGCTCGCGCGAGCAGAATCAGCATCACCGCTGCCAAAATTCCGTAGAGATAGCCGTTGATCGATCCGGTCTGCAGCCGCCGCATGCGCTCGCCGGTCCGAAGCGTCAGATTGGACAAGTAATTCACCAGGCCGTCGACGACATAATTGTCGAACAGACCCGAAAGCCACGCTCCGAACACCGTCAGAGCGCCGGCCAGGTTCACGATACCGTCGATAATATTCGCGTCGAACCATGCGGCGGCTCGCGTCAGCGCCAGGTAGGGCTGCACGATCGCCGCGTC
>Ga0335078_10013700_pt1 | contig 12020 bp, 10 predicted proteins | sample Lox_Sample_32_FD_206711 | JGI IMG/M metagenome (GOLD analysis project Ga0335078, IMG submission 206711) | Soil microbial communities from Loxahatchee National Wildlife Refuge, Florida, United States - Lox_Sample_3.2 | ecosystem: Environmental > Terrestrial > Soil > Wetlands | place: USA... | reverse complement strand
ATAATTGCCCCCCCCGCCCGCGCCCCCGCGCGCCTACATTCGGGAGCCACATTTCTACAACCTGGCCTGGATCCTTCCCGCCAGAGTGCGGAAATCAGAGACACCCTGCAATTCGTAGTCCGGCAGCTCAATGTTGAAGTGCTGCTCCAGCCGAGTGAGGAGGTCGAGCGCCTGCAGGCTGTCAATGCCCAGGGTCTTGAAGAAGTCATCGTCGGCGGTGAGCTTCTCACGCGGCACTTTGAAGTGGGTGGAGGCAAGGGTGAGGATTTCGTCGAGGGTGCTTTCTGAATTGCGGGTAACCTTAATCATGCCGGGACCGTCTTGTTTTTTCTCAATTCAAACACACGCACAATCACAAACGCCACCAGCGCGACCGCGAAAAAGACCAGCAGCAACCATGCAATGCCCTGAAGGCTCTCAATAATAGTCCGGTAAACCTCCAGAACCCAGCGGTCTCTCGTGAGTTCCAGGACTTTGGCATTCTGAAACTGCTCTGGAGTGATGTACCGTTCCAGCTCCCAGATTCGAACACCGCTTGAAATGCCAACTACATAGATTGCGAACTTAACATATTTTACCCAAGCCTGGCTGATGGGATCAGAAATCACCCGCTGCAGAATGCCATCAATGGGTTTGGCAAACGTGGCGACCACGATGGTAGAAACCAGTGCAGAAATGACGAACGTGACCGCCAACAGGGTTATGAACATTCGTAGACTCCTTTACCGAACACCCTTTACGGCAAATAGGGCTGCGCGTCGGTGCTCTCGACGAATTTTCGCAATCCCGCTTCCACCGCCGGTTTCACAAACAATTCGCAGAACAAATCAATTTCCCGCGTCAGCTCGTCGTAAGGAATCGGCTTGATGAACTTCTTGGCCGCAATCGCCGTTCCCCGGTCAAACTTGCCAACCTGCACGGCGGTCGCCCGCGCCGCCCGCAACGCCTCGCCTTCCGCAACAACCTGGCTCACCAGCCCAATCTGCTGGGCCTTGGTTGCGTTGAAACTGCGCCCGGTAAGCAGCAGATCGCGCACCACCGCATTGCCCAGATCGCGCTTCAACCGTGGAATGCCGCCGAAGCCGGGCACCAGCCCCAGGCGAAGCTCGGGGAAGCAGAAGCGCGCCATTTTGTCGGCAATGATCAGATCGGCGACTAGCGCCAACTCGAACCCGCCCCCGAAGCAGACGCCATGCACCGAGGCGATGGTAGTCAACGGCGCGGCATCAAGCGCGTTCAGCACCCGGTGAATGCGCTCCAAAAATTCGCGCACTCCCTTCTGAGCAGCATTGCGCTCCATCTGCTGGGAGCGGTGAAAAAGCTCTCGCAGGTCGGCGCCAGCGCAAAATCCACACTTCAAGTCGCTGTAAATGAGCAGCGCATGTGCTTCTTGCTGCAGCAACGGCAGCGCGGCGGTGAACCTCTCCAGGTCCTCCAGGGTCGCCGAGCCGATTTCGTTGCATGGCTCGCGATGCAACGCCAGTTCGATGACGCCGTCTTTCACTTGCCACGAAAGAGCTTGGCTCATAGGTAGCGCGCCGGCGTCCCGCCGGCCGTGCATTCAATTATCAACCGGGGCCTTACACCGCCTGCTTCACCGCATACAGTGCCTCAATTTCAGACTTCAACCGCGCCGCAATCGCGTCCCGCTTCAACTTGCCGTTCACCGTCAGCAGGCCGTTGTCCACCGAGAACGCTTCGGGATGAATATGATAGGCGCGAATCTGCTTGTAGTGCGGCAGTCCAGGATTCACTACATCCAGTGCCGCCTGCACCTGACCCGTACTCACGTCGCCGGTGATAATAGCTGAAAGATAGCCCTTGCCGTTGCCCGTGAGCACCGCCTGCGACCCAGCCGGCAAGTGGCGCAGCAGTTCTTCTTCAACCGCTTCCGGCGTGACCTTGTGCCCCGAGCCCAGAATGATCAGGTTCTTCACCCGCCCGCTGATCCGCCAGTTCCCTGCCGCATCCACCTCACCCTGATCGCCGGTGTGGAACCAGCCGTCACGCAGCGACTTTGCTGTCTCCTGCGGACGCTTCCAGTATCCGGGAAAGACATTTGGCCCGCGCACGATGATCTCGTCGTTTTCGCCCAGCTTCATCTCAATGCCTTCCACCGCTGGCCCCACGCGCCCCGGCGTCACGCGGCGCGGATCGTCCATGGTGCAAATTCCCGTGGTTTCTGTCAGCCCATACACCTGCAGCACAGGAATCCCCAGCATCATGAAATAAAGCTGCGTCTCAATGCTAAGCGGTGCCGAGCCGCTGATCAGCGCTTTCAGGTTCTTGCCGATCATCTTTCTGCGAATCGCAGGAAACACCAGCGCATTGGCCAGGCCCAGCCAGACCGAGTCGGAAAAGCCCGACTTCCCTTCCTGCCCGCGCATCCACGAGTTCTTCGCGCGCGTATAGATCGCCAGCACCATGCCGCCCGTCTTCCAAAGTTGCTCGTCCACGGCTTTCTTCATGCGCTCGAGCAACGCCGGAACGTTCAGAAAATAATCGGGCGCAACTCCGCGAATCTCGCCCGCCAGTTTTGTGAGGTCGGTATTGAGCGTAACCAGACTTCCCCGCTGCAAGTAGGTGAGCAGCGCGATCCAGGAAGCGCCAAAACAGAATGGCAAATATTGATAGACGCGGTCTTGCCTCGAGCCGCCTTGCCCGGCATGCGCACTCATCAGAAGATCGAGCCGCGCCGATGTCGCACCGAGAATGAATCCGACGTTGCCCGCCGTGAGAATTACGCCCTTGGCATCGCCCGATGTTCCCGACGTATAGATGATCGTGACCGGATCAGAATCGGCCAGTTGCGGCTTGGCCAGAGTCCCCGCGTCAGTCGCAAAAATCTCCTCGAAGAGAAACTGCGGTGGCGCATCGGGCCAGTTCTCCACAATGCCCTCGCGCAGAGCTTGGTCGCTGCAGCAGATCAGCGCAGGCGAGCAGTCCTTCATCATGGTGACCAAATCGGCCGCGGCCTGCCGCCCATACAAGGGGACTGCAATCAAACCTTCCGCGATAATCGCCAGGTTCATCGCCGCCCAACGCACGCTGTTGTGCGCCAGCAACGCGCAGCGGTCGCCCTTCTTCAAGCCTTTGACCGCCAGGAACGCGTGTGCCTGCCCGATTTGCCGCAACAGTTCGCGCCCGCTGACGGGGACGATCTGCCCGTCGCGGATTTCCTGCAGCAGAATGGTGTCGCCAGCCGCCTCAAGCTGCGTGAAAATCTTTTCCAAGAAGCTCATAAGCAACTCTGTACCGGTTTCCTTCGTGTACCTTCGTGTCCTTGGTGGTTGCTTTGCTTGTACGGAGATGAACCGCCAAAGCAACCACCAAGCACACGAAGGTTCACCAAGAAAAACACGAAGGAAACCCAACTACGAATAGGCTTCGACCAAATGCCGCAGGTTCGCGCTCATCGGCGGCAAGTAGTCCTCCCAGCTCCACTCCCCCCGCCGCGTGGGAAAATCCGGATAGCGCCGCTGCGACTCTTCTTCGAAATACACCCCCATGCGCGCCATCACTTTCAGGTTACGCACCACCGTGCGCCCGATACCCGCGGCCACCGCTTCGCCTTCCACCGCCAGCTTTTCCAGCGCCGCCAGCAGGCGCGGTTCGAGATCTGGATCGTCCACATTCATCAACAAATCCTGGTGCCCGCGCTCCCGCATCAGGTTGCGGATACGCTCGTCCATGGTAATTCCCGCCGACGGCACCAGCGCCGGCATGGAAGTCACAATCCCGTGGTAGCGCGACGAAGCCATCATATGGCAAGCGCGCAGAATGCTCACCATCTCCCACATGTTGTAGTCATCGGCGCTGAACAGCGGCACTCCGCCCAGCATTTCGGAAATGCGCCGCGCTTGCCGCGCGTCCAGGCGCTCCGTGGCTGCCAGCACCACAAAGACTTTCCGTCTCTTGCGGAAGGCATCCACCGCATTAGCAATGGATCTCAAATAGTGCGCCAGCGCCCGGTCGGCGGCAGCTCCCGAGGCGTGGAAGTATACCGAACGATAGTGACTTTCTTTGTAGGCGCCGGCAATTCCGTGCAGCGCGAATTTGCCCACCGACGCTTTCACCGGCCACTCAAATGGATTGATCGGGCACACCACCAGCACCGGCGTCGTGCCGTCCCAACCCGCATTGCGCAAGACTTTCTGCCCATACTCAGGCGGATTCGGCTCGAAGGTCCACGCCGTATCGGTGCCCAACTCCGTCGGCACACCCAGTTCGCGAAGAATCCCGCGCGATTCTTCATTCCGCGTAATGACCAGAGAGTTCTGACAAAAATGTGCGCACATCTTACGGACTAACGTGTCCATGTGCCCAGCCTCAGACCCGTAGCCCACCGAGAGTTTGTTCTGCGCCGCTGCGATCCCCAGCGAGCCGATCATCATCGTAGTCAGAGCATTGGCGAATTTGCTCTTGAACGCCGAGCCTTCGCAGGCGACCACCCCGTGGTGCTTGGGAACTTCGCGGTAAAGAAACGGTGGAAAAATATCCGGCAAGTGTACCTGTTCAGACCCGGCAAAGTAGCCCTCGGACAGTTTGAAATTCTGCGACATCACGCTGAAGGCGACCTTTTCCGCCCCCAGGATGTGCCGCATCTGCCGCAGCATTTCTTCCACCCGCACGTCCGAGCCCATGTTGCGCGTGCCGTTGTAGCCGGCAAACAGCAATTTCAACTTCTCGCCGGGCTGCCACGGCTTGCCTTTGCCCAGGATCCACTGGGTCTTGGAGGTTTCGATGATGCCGCTGACCCAGGCCTCGAGGATTAAATCCATCATGCCGCCGACCCTCCTTCCGTCGCCTTAGCCGGCCAGTCCTTGTACTTAAAAGAGAAATTCGTCTCCCGGCTAAACTTCAAAAGAGGATAACTGTAGTGCGAGAAAGGCACCGGTTTGTAGCCGAGTTCGCTGGTGGCGCGCCTGTTGTCGAACACCGTGTTCCACACCAGGTAGGGCAAAAACACTTTCATCAGCGATCCGCCATAACCCAGCGGTCCCTTGCGCCGCGCCAGCCAGTTCACCACGCCGCTGAATGGCCGCTCCAGGCCGGGCATAAACCACGGCCCGCTTTTGTGTTGCGAGGCAGCCAGCGCGGCCGTCAGCTCACGAAATGTCTGCGAACCGGTGCCCGAGGAAAGATGATAAATGTCGTGCTGAGTTTTCTCCATCTGATGCAAAGTAGCAATCGCGTCGGCGACGAAGTCTACATTCACGATGTCAATTTTATCGTTCGGCCGGAAAGGCAACACCGGCAATCCGGCCAGGAACACGAAAGCCTTCACCATGTCGAACTGGGTCGTCTCCGGATAGCGGCTGTCGCCCAGCACGATGCTGGGGCGGAAAATCGTCTTCGGTGTGTCCGGCAGAAGCTGGCGAATCATGTGCTCGCAGAATTTCTTGGTGCGGGCGTAAGGATCGTAATCCGACCGCCCCCAGTCAATTGCTTCATCTTCCGTTACTACTTCGTTATTACGCACGCCGGCAACTGCCACCGTGCTCACGTGGCTGAAGCGCCGCAGGCCGTGGTGAGAACGCGCATGCATGGCAAGCTGCACAACTTCCAGCGTGCCCCGCAGGTTTACGTTGAGGCAGCTTTTCTCCGACTTGCGGTTTAGCGACGCGGCGCAGTGGATCACCGAATCGCTGGTTTCCACCAGCTTGCCGTATTCGTCATCCGGCAGGCCAAACTGCGGCGTCGTTAGGTCGCCACGGAAAATCCGTATGCGGGAGCTCAAATGATGATGGAACCGGGGAAAGTCGAGATGCAGCTGCAGCGCCTGCCACAGCCGCGTCTCCGCTTCATGCGAATTCTTTGCCCGCACCAGCAGGTTCAGCGGGTCGCTGTGCTTCTCCAGTAGGTTGGCGGCGACATGAGCGCCGATGTATCCGGTGGAACCGGTCAGGAATATGGCCACGTTGCGTCAGATTTCTACATGGAATTATATTGGGCCGCGACCGTCAAGCCGAGCATGTAACCTTAACACGAATCATAGCCCAGGGTCGGCCACCATAGGCGTTAAGGAATGCGCCGGGCAAGGGTAAAATCGGGGTTCGCGTTACGGCTGTATCGCTGTCTCCGAATGAATATCACAAGCGAGATCTGGGTGTGGTTCTGGCAGCATGTTTTGAATAATGATGACCCTGTACAAGCGACCTTTCTTTTTCTTCGCCGTTCTCGGTATCGGTGCGAGCGTCATTCGTTCAACAGGCCATAGGTGTAGCCAAGACAAATCCGCGCTAACGTATTCATCCAGTGCCGTGTAGCCTCGCCCGGCTTCCGGAGCACCCTTGGTGCAGTACAAGATGTACGTCAAACTGGGCCCATGCGCCGAAACCGCGTAGACCTCCCAAGACTTACTGAATCCAATCCGACTTTCCGGAGCCACGCTTCGAACGTTTGTAACCTGCAGGTTAAACGGTTCCCCATTTCTGATGGCCTCCTGCGCCCGTGTTTCCATGGTTGAGCACGCGAGCGCCGCGAGTAGCAGAGAAAGAACCGGAATTCTCATTAGTAATTAGCCTCAGTGATCAGCCTCTTCTTGTTCGTCATCGTACACCACGCAGCAGTCCAGCAGCGACAGTGACCACAGTTACCTTGCCAACCCCTTCCGTTGCGAGATGATGGCGGAGGAGGAACGACTATGGATAGGCTAATTGAAGAATGCCTAAAACGACTGGACGAATGCGTGCATGAGGTCAGAGGCGCTTGGGATTCCCCTGCAAGAAGCGATCCCGAATTCCGGGACGTGCTTGATAAGGCAGATACGTATAACAATGCAAAACAGACGGCGGACAATCTTCGCGAACTAAACGCGCTAACCGAACAGATGAGAGTTCGGGTAAACGCTGCAGGCGAAACGTTTTGCAAAGCCTACGCTGCTTTCTTGATGAAACGCCCGAGTCTTCTTAAGCCGCAAATTCGTCATGCGCTTGGCCTGGAATAGCTGCCGCCGATTTCACCAAGGCCAACTGCAGATTCCTCGCTACGCTCGGAATGACAATTCTTACGGGCAAGTAGAGCGACTCACGAATAGCGCCATCTAGCCCCATCCGTCCCGCTGGGAACGGTCTCCCCATTCCCCGGCCCCATCTGAAATTCCCGCGCCGGCCGTGCTTCAAGCGGCTTCCCTTCTATCAGGGGATACGTCCACTTGCGCAACGCGGGCACATGCACGTTGATCCAGTACTCCCACCAGTCAATCGAGCGCGTGTCATAGCCAAAGGCTTCCCGCTCATTGGCCACCAGGGCGTACGCCAGCTTCTCGACGTTGTCGGCAACGAAATCCTGCTCGTTGTAAAGAATGAACGGCTCGAACAGGGCAATCAGTTTCTCCACTCGTTCCAGGCTGCGCTCAGTGCGCGCCAGCGGAACTTTCTTGAGCGGCAGCGGCGACATGATTCGCTGAATAGACTTCACAATCGCCTTCTGCGCCGGCGCTGACATCCGCCGGTAGCGCTCCTTCGACACCGGAATCGCGTCAAACCTCAGCCGCAGCCAATATTCCAGGCCCTCCTGCGCGCGGTAGTGCTTGCGGTGCGCCAGCGAGGTCAACTCGATGCACCGGCCCATATCGCAAGGATTCGTAACCGAAGTCGCCAGCTGATACAGCGGCTGGTTGCGCCGCTCGACGATGGCGGCCGCAATCAAAGTCATTCCCCGGCAGACGGAATCCACCGGAATAATGTCCAGCCGCTTGTGCTCGTTGCTGGGAAGCTGGCGGAAGTAAGTGCCGAGCAGGTAGGAGAGCGAAGCCGACGTATTAATCCCCTCATTCCAGCCACGAAAGGGCTTCTCCAGTGACGTCTCCACAATCGCCGGCCGCACGATGGCAATCGGCAAATCCGCGCCGTATTTGTACAGCAACGATTCCGCCAGGCCCTTGCTCAGCGTGTACGTATTCGGCCAGCCCAGCTCGGCAGCCCGCCTGGTGCCCGCCTCGGTCAAATGTTCCTTCAGCCAGCGGATGCGGTTCTTGCGCACCTGAATCTCCAGCGCCGATCCGGACAAGTCTTTCGCCGCATGTTCTTTCCCCAGCGCCTGCTTGGTGAGTTCGGCGGTCACTTCCGCGCTTTCTGCTTTCCGCTCCGCGTCCTTTACCACTTGATGCAGGGCGCGCCATTCCTGCTCGGCGTCGAAATCCGCCATCCCCTTGGGGTTTTGATCGGGCCGCAGCCTCTCCTCCACCCGCCCATCGCGCGCACCCGCCACGTAGCATGTGGAAAGATGTAGCAGCCCCGCGTGGTCGCACTTCCGCACAAATTCCACCACGTTTACCGCAGCGTCCACATTTGTCGCAAGCGCGTCGCGCAGGTCAGGATTGAAATCGGTGAGTCCCGAGCTGTTGATTACCAAATCCAGCTTCCGCTGCAACGACTCGCTGCCTTCCTGGCTCAGCCCCAGCCCGGCTTGCGCCACATCGCCTTCCACAACCTCCACGCGTTCGCTGAGAAACTGCGCCAGCCCGCCCCCATACCGCTCGTAAAGCGGATCGAAAACCGGCGACTCTTCCACCAGCTTCTCGAATCGCCGGACCGCAGGGTTGGATTTCTGCCGCCGAATCAGAAGATAGATTCGCCCGACGTCAGGCAAATCCATCAGCGTATTAACCAGCCAGACCTTGCCGATGAAGCCCGTCACTCCAATCAACATGACGTGCTTTCCAGTGAGCGCTTTACGCACGGAAAGCGGGCTGGTGGCGCGTTGCGCGCCAAAATAGACAATCGGCCGCTCGGGCACAATATGCTCCCGCACCACCGGCGTCACTGCCGCCTCCAGAATTTCTTTGCCAGGCAGCCCAAGATCGCGCACCAACCGCGCCGCTTCGCGCCTGCCATCGGGTCCCGCGCCGGTAATCCACGCAAACAGTCCTCGCGAGCGCACTACCGGATCAAGCAATCGGCCGGTGGCAATTCCATCGCGAAATTCCAGGCGGTTGGCGATCAGCCACTTCACCCGCAAATGCTGCGCCAGCGGCCGCATCACTTGGTCAAGCCCCTGGCTCACCAGTACAACGTTAGCGCCGGCGCCGACTAAGGCCTTCACCCTCTGCACCCCTTCTGGCCGTAAGTAGGGTTGCATCTTGTACTTGAAATACTCTTCGCCCAGCAGGTCGAGGCGGTCGCGGCTGATTCCGCGCAACACCGAATGCACTACTCTCGTTGCGAAAGTTCGATGGATGGCATAGAGAAACGGCCGCAACACCGCCATCAGCAGCACCAAACCCCGGCGCAGCCAGCGATCAAGGAAAGTTTGGGCGTTCCAGGTGAAGAAAGCGATTGAGCGGACCGTAGTCAGCTCCAGCAGACTGCCTTCTACCCGCCAGTACACATACGGGCCGGCATTTGAGTTGTGGTCAGAGGGCTGCAAGTTCTGTTTGTCCTGAGACGAACCGGCCAGACGGGCCACCTGTGCAAAACAAAGCAACCTATTGTATCCAATTGCAGCAAAAGGGCGAAGCGTCTGGACGCCCTTTCCTGCCCGGCCACAGATCGGCCAGTTCGCGACGTTTCCTCGGGCGGCGAGCCGCCGCTGGCCACGACACTCAACCACGCCGGCTCGGCGGCGTCGGGGTAGTTTGCTTCGTGTTACTTCGTGGTTTTCTACTTCGTGTCCTTTGTGGTTTGCTTTTGCGCGCGTTTTCGTGGTGTGCACTTGGCGTACAGGGAAAGCAACCACCAAGAGCACCAAGGCACACGAGGCGAAACACGAAGGAAATCGTGCTAAACGCCCGGCGGCGAGCCTCAGAGCCAAAACTATTCTCTACGGAGTTATGATTGCCGCATACGTCTTCTTGTATCCGTTTCTGGAATTGACGACCGTCATGGTGCCATCCGGCTCCGCCGTCACTTTGATGTAGTTTCCATCTGTCGCCTCATTCAAATTGGCGATTAAATCATCGGCGGCGTTGTGCTTTTTATCGCTGTCTGCCGCGTAGTGAAGCTGCCAAAGATCTTCCAGGCCGGGGGAATCATGAACCGTCTGCCACGCCGCAGGGCTGCCGCCTTTATGGGCGCCGTTGTCCATGATCGCGACCCGCGGATGCAGTGCCCATACCAGCGCCTTGCTACTGGATTGGTCGAATCCATGATGCGAAACCACCAGAAGATCGGCCGTGCCCACCATGTTGTCGGGACACATCAACTCAAGTTCTTTCTTCTTAGTGAGATCGCCGAGGTCAATGATGCGCAGCTTGCCAAAGGTGATCAGCACGCCCACCGAGCGGGCGTTCTCACTGGGATCGTCGGGCGGCGCGGGATCAGAACCGCAGAACTGATTGGCCGTCCCCGCCGCGGGCAGCGGCCCGCTGATGTGCTCGCCTCCGGCGGTCAAAACTTCGACGGTTAAACCCTTCAGCGGGAGACCATTCCCCGGCCGCACCATGATGCGCTTCGCTTTGGCAGCCACTTTCTGATATGCGGCGAAGTCTTCCCGCGTAACGTCGGAATCTTCCAGGTTCGGCCCGTGGTCCACGAAGGTCCCGATCTTGATGCGGTCGGCGAGTTGTGGCACGCCGCCCACGTGGTCGCGGTGGTAATGAGTGATGAGTACGTAGTCAATCTGTTTGAGCCCGGCTTGTTTGGCGGCGGCCACAATGCGATCGGCGTCGCGGCCGTTGAAGCCGGGCCAGCCGGTATCAATCAGCAGGGACTGCCTGGCGGGTGTGACGAACAGCGTGGCCTGCCCGCCCTCGACGTCAACGAAGTAAATCTGCAATGACTTCTGCTTGGCTGAAGCACTGAGAACCAGACCGCAGCCGATCCAGGCACAAATCACCGCACGCATAAGCCGCCGACGCATAGGCACATCCTCACCGGAGAGTCCGACCGATTTTAGTGCGCCTCGAGCGCCAATGTATAGTTGCGCAGGAAAGAAAGAATGTGTTTCTTTGCGAACTTTGCGTCCTTTGCGGTTTGAGCTTTTAAGCGCAAAGTGCGCAAAGAGAACCACTGAAATTTTTCGCGTTGAAAATTGCTGTTGAAAATAAATGGGTTGCGACGCCGTTTTTCGGCCCGCGTGGCTATAATTGCAGTAGTATCAATTACTTATTAGAAATAATAGCTATAGGATAATAATCGCACAGGAGGCGATTTAACGCGTTCGGAGGGCTTCTAGGACCTTGGGGTCACCTCCGGACCGAAAGCCCGTATACGGGCCGCCAAACGCTCCTGAGGGGCATTCTAGGGAGCGACCAGGGCAGTCCTCGCGCCTTGGCGGACCATCACCAACTTTCAATAACTTACCGGGCCAGGCCATCCCATCAACCACCAAGGGCACAAATGCTCACGAAGCAAAGCAGCGGCCAGGCTGAGCGACAGGCTGTAGCGTGGCTGTCTACTTTCGTGGGGTAGCCCTATGTAACCCGGCTCACGTCGGTCCTTCCCAAAGTGGAACTGACGCCCTGAGAATTTGCGCGCCCCCGCTCTAAACCGCAAAGAGTCGTGGTAATGCTGTCGTGGGCGTGTTCTCCCGGGCGCTCCAGAGCAACGCAATTCTGTCCTCATAACGAAACACATTCCGCCCGGCGATTCCGCTAGAAAACTTATGCTGAGATTTCTTCGCATTTATTTCTTCTGTGCCGCCGCGCTGGCCCTGTGCAGCCAAAGAGTCATGTTGGGGCAGAGCGCCGTGGGGATTCCCGGCCCGCTGATGAGTTCCAGCTCTCTTACCGGCCCAGTTCCCTTCCGCGAGAATCGTGCACAGCGTTCCCAGCGCGAACTGCAATTCTTGAAAGGGCGCATTTTTCCCAGCCAGCGTTCAGCGGCATTGTTGAATCGCGCTTATCAGCAAAAGATGGGCATGCGAGTGGCGCTGGCGGCCACGTCGAAAGCAGCCGCCGTTTCGCTCACCGCCGGCAGCGGATGGTCTGCGATGGGGCCTGCGCCCTTTACTTCCAACCCCAGCAGCGCGGGATACGAACTCTACGGGCCAGTTTCCGGCCGAGCTACCGCGGTGGCCATTGATCCCGCGGATACGAGCGGCAACACCGTCTACGTTGGCGGGGCCAATGGCGGGTT
>Ga0335078_10013699_pt1 | contig 12021 bp, 12 predicted proteins | sample Lox_Sample_32_FD_206711 | JGI IMG/M metagenome (GOLD analysis project Ga0335078, IMG submission 206711) | Soil microbial communities from Loxahatchee National Wildlife Refuge, Florida, United States - Lox_Sample_3.2 | ecosystem: Environmental > Terrestrial > Soil > Wetlands | place: USA... | reverse complement strand
TTTCGAAAACTCCTGCATGCTCCCAGTCACGACGGCGGGTTTCTGTTTGGCGTACTCGAAGCCCTTTTCGTCGCCGCCCTTGGGATCGTAGCCGACGAATTCCAAGAAGAACGGGATTTGGTTGGTTTCGCACTCGGCGCCCACGCGTTCGATGAAGGCGTGTTTGATGTCGTTGATTTGCGAATCCTCGAAAGGGTTGTAGTAGATGAGGATCTTTACGGCGTCGGCGCCCCAGTCGACAATCCGTTTCGCGGAAACGTGCGGAAGCAGGTCCGGCAGGCGTCCGGGCTGGGTGTTGTCGTAACCGGTTTCCTCGTAGGCCAGGAGCAAACCCGCGTTCTTCGCGCGTGCTTTGGCAGCAGGCAATCCATATTCGGGATCGAGCAGGATGGCACTGGCGTGCGGCGTCAGAATCTTCGAGACGGCCACTTTGAATTCGGACATCATCTCAGGAGTTACTTGATTGGTAGGAATGCCTTTGCCGGTCGCAATGGCTTTTTCGAGACTACCGCGTTGATCCATCGCGGCAGCGGCGATGACTCCGTTCTTATTGGACAGCGCCGTCAGGTGTTTGATTTTGCCTTCGGATAAGTTCATGGGTCTCCTATCTCTTAAATTGTCGCGCAGATTGGGAGACCCGGATCAGTCTGAAGCGCGGCGAAGCGTTTCGACGAGGAGACTTCCCGCCGATGCGGCGGACCCAAACATTCAGGAGCGTGAGGCGGAAACGACATCGCCTAAAAGCTTATGCGACAGAGTTCTGCAACAGCGCCGAAGACAACGCCATGGCTGCGATGAGCCCTCCGAGGGTTTAGTTTTACAGCAGACATCTGCAACGCGCCAAGCCCTTCGTTTACGGCCCTCCCGGCGACGTTGCAGAACTTACCCGTTGTGAAACAAGATCACCCTGAATTGAGGCAAACGTCCGGCGTATACTTCTAGCCAGAGGTGACAATGTCCGGAGGCATTCCGCAACCCGCACCTTTAAAGGCTTACGTAACGGTCATGCTCATCGCGTGGAGCGTGTTGCTACCACTGTTGCTGCAATCCGCAGATGTGGCTGGGATGGCCCTCGCTGTTCCACCCAACCCATCCACTCCTTTCGCCTACGGATTTGCTTGGTCGATCTGGACATATCCGATCACTCTGGGCATTGCATTCTTCTACAGGAGAAAGCGTCCGCACCTCGTCGGCCTGCCTGCTTTAAATGTCATAGTGTTCATCATTTCCGCTACGCTTGGCCCGCTGTCTGTCTAGGCATGCGATCCACAATTACCTAGCAACGTGGAGGTTCGATCAGGATCAAATGCCTCTATTTGCGAGAAGTCCCGCGTGTGTAGGACCCCTCCCGCGTGTTTCACAAGGGACCCTTTGTTCAACATCGCTTCGTCCACTTTGCTGCAAAACGCCCAAAACTGCCAAATTGCCTGTCGTGCTGTACAGACCGGGCAAAATCCCAAGCCACTACCCGGAGACCGGGGAACGAGCGAGTTGGGTCAGTCCTTCGTTGGGGAAGCGGGCTTCGGTGAGACGGGCACCTCGCGCGGACCATCGTCCAAGCCTTCGATGATGACTTTGCCTGGCGCGGGGCGGGCTGCGCCCTTATTCGCCGCCATCTGGCGAGCGGCCTGAAGGAGTGGAGCGAATTGTTTGCCCATGGAATCCGTCATGAAGCCGCCGAGACGTGCAAGAGTTCTGGCGCGATCGAGCACCAATGCGTAGTGGACCGAGGACCCTTCGACGGACGCCTGGAGATCGCGAGGAGATCCTTTCGAGGACGCGAGCACGCGTTGGGCAGAGGCTGCGTCGGCGGTGTCCAGGAACACATCCATACGGAATTGGTCTTGGAAACTCACGCCGAACCGGACCTTCGTTACCGGTGAATTGGCGCTGGATTGCTGTCCAAAGGCAGCCAGGACGGTTGGTTTAGCGACCAACCAAAACTGATAGGTCCGGTCCCACTGTTGGGCCTGTTCGAGCTGCGGCGTCTTCGTCAGGGTGAAGTTGAGGCGTTGTGCGGCGAGTTTCAAAGCACCGGGCGAGCCGACGGCTAACGTATCGGGTGAAATGCGCATACTCTGCATGCCGCCCATCTGGCTGTCCTCCGGCATGTCATCCAGGCGCCCCACCATTACGGCGAGCATTTCGTTGCGGCCAATCGAGATCACCGCATGGTTGAGGTTGGCGAGGCTCGCGATGAGCTTCTCTTGTTCTTCTTTGGTGGCGCCAAGTTTTCCCGCCCACTCGCCGATCAGAGTGCGCGCAAGCTCTGATTCGGCGAGACTAGCCAGGTTCATTCCGATCAGGGCTTCCGAGTGCGGGGGGATGAGCCGCCAGTCGAGTTCGCCGAGCTGGACTTCCGACGGACTGCCTTTGGCACGGCGCGGCACTGGCGCGCCCATTTGATAATAGTTTCCCTGGTCGCTCTGGGGGCGGACCGTTTGAGGCGCTGCCGTTCGAGGCTGTGCCGTTTTCGGCTTCGGAGCGTCGGCGGGCTTCTGATCTTTGCACTGCGGATCGCTAGGGGCTACCCTGCACCAGTCTTTCAGATGGTCATCCATCAACTTCTGCATGTCTTTCTCGACATCGATGGGCTTGCCATCCTTACAGGTGGGCGCGTGCGGATTGGCAGCGCAGTAATCCTCGTACGATTTGTAGGACGGGATTTGCCCCAGTAATAAGGCGGCACTCAATATGACAGCGGCTGGAGTAGTCGAAAGCAAATTCATACACGCTCCCCTATGTGTTTTTCGGCGAAATCGGGGGTTGTCGATATAGGTTGAACCGCTTAGCGCGTGGGCGTCTCGCCTTATTGCTGATCGTCGGATTCGCGGAGATCGAGATCGGTGTACTTTTGGCAGCAGACGCAGGTGCCGGGCGTGTAGGTGCGGATGTAGCAGACGTCGCACCAGTAGGTGATCATCAGGCGCTTGCCGTCTTTGTGGACGAACATGGAGCGTGTGTGAATGGGATCGATTTCGAAATGATCGGGCGAGTTGAAGTGTCCGATAGCTTCGAAATCGGTTCCCCACAAACGCTTGTCGTTCAGGACCCCCATCGTGGCATCGTCGCCTGTGAGATAGACGAGCTTGCCGGGTGCGGTTTCGAGCGCAGGCTTTTGATCGGGCGAGCGAGTGAGCTTGCCGCGGATAGAAAGGCCGGGGACGGCGGCGAGTACGGCCGCTGTCAGCTTCAGGAATCCGGCGGTCAGTAGGAAGAACCTGCGGCTCACTACTTTCATTGTAGTGCGCGGGCTGTTTCCTGGGGCGGCGAGGGTGCTATTGACAGCGCCGCTAAATTCTGTTATTTCTGTTATGACAGAAATGACTGATAAGACACTCACGACAGTCCAGGAAAAGTTCATCCTCCATTGGGGAGAAATGGGGGCCCGCTGGGGGATCAATCGCACGGTGGCTCAGATCCACGCCCTGCTCTATCTCTCGAATCGGCCGATGCACGCCGAGGAAATCGCCGCGACGCTCAGCGTGGCCCGGTCGAATGTCAGCAACAGCCTGCGCGAGTTGCAGGGTTGGGGGGTGGTGCGGGTGGCGAACGTACTGGGCGACCGGCGCGATCACTTCGAATCGCTCAAGGACGTCTGGCAGATGTTTGAAATTATCATCGCGGAGCGTAAGCGGCGTGAAGTGGACCCCACGGTGGAGATGCTGCGCGAGTGTCTGACGGAACAGCAAGGAAAAGCCGACGATCATACGACGGAACGGATCGGCGCGATGCTCGATTTCTTCGAAACCATGCTTGGTTTTTATAACGATCTCGCGCGGTTGCCCAAGGGCGTGCTGACGGGCGTGAACCGGCTGCGGCGGAAGGTGAAGAAGCTGCTGGTGATGGAGGGTGGGGCGAAATGAACGGCGTGCGATGGCTAGTTCTTATCGCGTTCCTAGGGCTGGTTCACAACGCGTCACGGCTGATGGCTGCCATCCTGGGTGCTCCCTGGAGTTTCTTCAACTATCTGGTGTCCTTCCATGCCAAGAGCATGACCACGGAAATCGCGGCACAAATGGCCGGTGTTAGTGCCATAGCCATTTTTCTTACGGTGTTGTGCGCGCTCGTTTGGCGTGGAGCAAGGACTCCCAACGCAATCTGGGCTAGCGCTCTGGTTGGGGCGATCCTTGGGCTGCTGGCGGCTGGGGTTAGCACTTTTGCCGACAAGTCCTACGGCTTGTGGTTGTTTGCTTTCATTCCCGTTCTAGTTGGATTTGCTGCGGTGATGGTGCACTCGCTGGAGCAGCCGACCACCCTGGGCCAGGCTATGGCCGTATCCACGCTGGCAGTGGCCATGCTTGGCGGCATTCTGATCTTGTGCGCTATAGAAGGCCTCGTTTGTCTTCTGATGGCCTTACCATTAGCAGTTCCTCTGGCAATGGCGGGCGGTTCCCTCGCGTACGCTCTTCGGCGAAAGTCGGCCGCACACAACCAGGCAATATTCTTATTGCTGATTGGCCTGGCGCCGTTCGGCTCATCGCTAGAACTCACGTTCCCGCGTCCCGCCGAGCTGTTTACCGTCACCACTTCCATCGATATCCCCGCCTCGCCTGAGCGCGTCTGGCGCACGGTCCTTCAGCCGGCAAAGCTCGCGCCTCCCTCGCAAATCCTCTTTCGCGCCGGAATCGCCTATCCGCTGGCGTCGCATATCGAAGGCATCGGCCCCACGGCCACGCGCTACTGCGATTTTTCCACCGGCAAACTGGTTGAACCGGTCCTTATATGGGATGAAGGACACCGGCTTCGCTTCACGGTTGTCTCCAATCCGTTGCCCATGCAAGAGTGGACACCGTACGCGCAGATCCACCCGCCGCACCTCGAAGGATTCCTGGCATCGCGGCAAGGCGAATTCCTGCTCGAGCCGCTTCCGAACGGCGGTACCAGGCTTTTCGCAACCACTTGGTATCAACACCACATGGCGCCCGCGGGTTATTGGCGGCGGTGGTCGGACTATATCATTCATAAGGTGCACGAAATGGTGCTGGCCAACATCAAAAAGCGGGCATTGGCAACGCCGAACTAACTGAGTATCAGTCGGTTACGCAGCACCGTTAATTCCTGGAAGCTATTGGCCCTTCCAGTGCTATCATGGCTATGGAATGTCGATGCTTTCGCCCAGACTGCAATTAAAAGTCGCGCAGAAGCAGATCCTGACGCCCGGACTCGTCCAGATGGTGACGGTCCTTCAACTGAATCGCCTCGAGCTGAAGGACATGATCACCCAGGAAATCGCCGAAAATCCGGTTCTCGAGGAATCGGTCGACGGCGTGGAAGAGCTCACGCCCGAGGAAATGCAGTCCATTCTCGAAAGGGAACGAACCGCCGATCCGTCGGATCAGACTATTCTCGAAACTGTAAATGGCGCCGCAGCGATGGACCCCGGACACGCAGCGGACGGAACAGAAGCGGCCGCAGGCTTCGATTTCGATCCTGGTCCCGCGCCGTCCGCTGAGGCGACCACGGAAGCTGCCGCCGCAACGGCCGCTGTTTCGGAAACGGAAACTCCTCCCGAACAAAAAACAGATAAAGACCCGTTCGATGAGATCGATTTTGGCAGTTTCTTCGACGAATATCTGGACCCTGGTTACAAAAGCCCGGCGTCGGAATCGGTAGAAAAGCCGTCGTTCGAGACCTTCCTTTCGTCGCCGGTCACGCTCGCCGATCATCTGCACTCGCAACTGAGCGTGCTGGTGATGTCGGATGAGGTTCGGGACGCGGCCGACAATATTATTGGGAACATTGACGAGAACGGGTATCTGACGGCCACGCTGGAAGAGATCGCTCAGTCCGGCCAGCACACCCAGGCCGAAGTTCAGGAAGCGCTGAAGATCGTCCAATCGCTCGATCCGGCGGGTGTGGGCGCCAAGGACGTTCGCGACTGTCTGCTGTTGCAGCTCGAAAGCCAGAACGGGCGAGGCGGCGTAGCCTGGCAGATCGTATCGGATCATTTGAAATTAGTCGAGACGCGGCAAACCAAGGAATTGGCCAAGGTGCTCGGAAGGCCGATCGAGCACATCCAGATCGCGCTCGACGTCATTCGTCATCTGGATCCTTATCCCGGCCTGCGGTACTCCGGCGCAGGCGCGCGCCAGATTGAACCGGACGTCTACATATTCAAAGAAGGCGACGAGTATATCATCCAGTTGAACGACGACGATCTGCCGCAGCTTCGCCTGAACGCGCAATATCGCAAAATGCTGGATCGCGATCAGGAGCCGAGTAAGGAAATCCGGAATTATGTGAAGGACCGCTATGCGGCCGCGATTCAATTGATCAAGAATATCGAGCAGCGCAAGCAGACCATCCTGAAGGTGTGCCAATCGATTGTGCGCCGGCAGCTGGATTTTCTGGAGTTCGGTATCGATCAGCTCAAGCCGATGATGATCAAGGAAGTGGCCGAAGAGATCGGCGTGCATCCTTCCACGGTGAGCCGCGCAGTAGCCAGCAAGTATGCCCACACGCCGCAGGGCGTGTTCGAACTGCGGTATTTCTTCTCGGAAGCCGTGCAGGGATCGGCCGGCAGCGCCACGCCGCTTTTGATATTGAAGCGGAGGGTAAAGAAAATGATCGAAGAAGAGGATGCTCAGCATCCGCTCACGGACGAGCAGATCACCGCGCGTCTGAAGGCGGAAGGAATCGACGTCACACGCAGAACGGTAGCGAAATATCGGGAAGATATGAAAATTCCGTCGACGCATCAACGGCGGATTCGCAACTGACGAACTTCCCTCAGGGAGGTTACATTCCATGAAAATCAGCTATACAGGCAGACACGAGGAATTCCCGCCCAAACAGCGCGCCAAGCTCGAGGCTAAGATCCAGAAGCTGTCCAAGCTGGTGGAGCGCAGAGGCGAGAAAGAAGCGCACGTTATTCTGACGCAGGAGCGTTTCCTGCGCAAGGTGGAAATCACCATCAACGCGTGGGATCACGCGCTGGTTGGAATCGGATCGGATTCGGATCTGGTGGCTGCGGCCAACACGGCGCTCGAGCGGCTGGAGAAACAAATTCTCAAAATCCGCGCCAAGTTCCGCGATACCACGCGGTACAAGGGCAAGGGTGGCGGCGTGGCGGCGGAGGCGCCCGCACCCACCATCGTTCGGTCGAAAACGAAGGCCAGGGCTGCCGCTTCTCCGGCCACCGGGGGCGGGAATCGCAAGAAGATCTATCGCGTCAATCACCGCGATGGAAACAAACCCATGACCTTGGAGGAAGCCATGCTCGAAATGGAAGCTTCCGAGGATTACATGGTCTACCGGGACGTTGAGACCGATCGGGTGCATGTGCTCATGCGCCGCCCCGACGGGCACTTTGATCTGATCGAAAGCTAGTGGCCGGACGCACCGCGGAGCATCCCAAGTCGCATGGTGCGCAGCTTGTCATTATTACCGGCCTGAGCGGCTCGGGCAAGGCCACGGTTCTCAAAGCGCTCGAGGACGTTGGCTACTACGCGGTCGACAATCTTCCGGTGGGGCTGATCCCGAAGTTTGCCGAACTTACCAAGGATTCGGCGAATGTACGCCGCGCGGCTCTGGTGGTGGACATCCGCGAGGGAGCCGGGCTGAAACAGTTCCCGGCACTTTACAAAAAGCTGCGGCGGAGTTTGCCCGTCACGCTGGTATATCTCGAAGCCGACGACAGTACTTTGATGCGGCGGTTCAGCGAGACGCGGCGGCCACATCCGCTCGGAACCGAGGCTTCCGTGGCCAAAAGCATCCAAGCGGAACGCGAGCAATTGGCGCCGATCCGGGCCGTGGCCGACCACATTATCAATACTTCGAAATTCAACGTGCACGAGCTGCGCGATGTGATCGCCGACAAATTTCGCGGCGAAAGCGAAGCAACGAACATCCGGATCGATATCACCAGCTTCGGATACCGCTACGGCGTTCCCCCGGACAGCGACTTGATGTTCGACGTCCGGTTTCTGCCGAATCCCAACTATATTCCGCAATTCAAAAAGCTATCGGGCCGTCATCCGGCCGTGGCACGCTACATACGGTCGTTCCCGCAGACGGTGGAATTCATCGAGCGCATTTCGGAATTGCTGATTTATCTGATTCCGCATTACATCCGCGAAGGCAAGAGTTACCTGACGATTTCGTTTGGATGCACGGGCGGGCACCACCGGTCGGTGATGATTGCAAGCGAGATCCGGAAGCGTTTGACGCGGGCTGGGTTTAAGGTGAAGGAAACGCATCGCGATGTGAACCGGTAGGATCTTTTTCTTCAACAGTTTAGATTTATAACTCGGACGTAACCGCAACACTCCTTTCGCCTGGAAGTCCTACTAGTAGGCGGATGATTCTCATGACACGAATTCTACGATTGCTTTTAATCGCGGCGGTGATCGCGACTTTTTCCACTGCCGCATTTGGTGCGGTTTTCTTCTCGGTTAACATTGCTCCACCGGTGCTGCCTGTGTACACGCAGCCAGTTTGTCCGGGCGTGGGCTACATTTGGACGCCCGGCTACTGGGCATACGGGCCATCTGGCTACTTCTGGGTTCCTGGCACGTGGGTATTGGCTCCGTTCGAAGGCGCACTATGGACGCCGGGCTACTGGGGCTGGAGCAACGGCGCTTATCTGTGGAACCAAGGGTATTGGGGACTGAACGTGGGATTTTACGGAGGAATCAACTACGGGTTTGGCTACACCGGCGCCGGCTACGCAGGCGGATATTGGAACCACGGCGCATTTTATTACAACCGTGCGGTCAATAACGTCGATCCTGCCATCGTTCACAACGTGTACAACAAAACGGTGGTGAACAATTTCGGCGGGAACCGCGTGAGCTTCAACGGTGGACATGGCGGAACGACGGCTCATGCAACTGCCGCGGAAATGGCGGCCGCCCGAGGTCGACGCATGGGCCCGACGTCCACGCAAACCGCGCTGCGCAGCAATGCCAGCACGAATCGCGCGCAACTGGCATCGGTGAATCATGGGCGGCCGGCGGAAATGGCGACGCGCACGCCCGGGGAATTTAGCGCGCACGGTGCGACTGCTGCGACTCGGGGAGCAACGGCAAAGCGGGCGCCGGCCAACCACGCAGCGGCTCGCCAGCAACACGGAGCGGTAGCGCGAAACGTGCCTCGTGCGAATACACCCGCGCGAAGGGCTCCGGCAGCCAGCGCGAGAAATACCGCGCGGCCTGCGTCCCACGCCCACAGTGTTCCGGCGCACAGCGTCCCGGCCCGGCATGTGACGCAACCGAACCACGCGACGGCGCGGCACTCGGCCCCGCCGACCTCGCACTATAGCGCGCGCAATGTCGCACCGGCTCGTCGCCGTGCGCCCGAGCCTTCCCACTATATGGCGCAGCACTCCACTCCGGCGCCACGGGCTGCCGCTCCGGCGCATCGTGCGTTTCAGCCCCGCGAAAGCGCGCCGAGGCCGGCGCCGGCTCACAATGCTGCGCCGCGGCGGGAGGGTGGCAGGGGCTAACCTTTTATTGGCAGAGCAGGTGGAAGTACACGTTCCGTTCTTGCTCGTCAGTAGCGCTCAAGATAAGACACTACGTCCACGTAGGTAGTGGGCCCATAGGGTCGCGCGAGCTCTCGAACAAAGGGCCAGCGCTAGGCTTCTGACGTCGCACTATTTCGGGGGCGCCGGCACGAAGAAATATTTGTATTTATCCGGAGGCCTCCGGGCGGCATTGCCATCCTTCCCCTTTAGCTTCACTTGAACGTGCCCGCTGGCCGTGATCTCCGCGGTGTAGTCGTTGTAATCGGCTTGGTCCGCTCTGAGCAGGATCGCCTCCGTTTCAATGACGACATGGCCTGATAGATGCTTCACTGGGCCATCAGCCGTTTGGCTATCCGCAGAACACCGGATCTCATCGTGCCCGAACGGTGTCTGGGCAACTGAGAGCAATGCAAAACTGGCGAACAACAGTATCCGTCTTTTCATTGAGACCACCTCTCGGCTATTTTACTCCCGAAATTTCTCAAACGGACCCCAAGGTAGTGGCTCAATTTTGAACTTCGTTCGCATCCACCAGACCTCAAATTGAGCCACTACCGACCCCAACCCGCATTTGACAATTTTTTCACCCCTAGGTTATTCTTATAAGAGTTCGCGAGTTGTGTCTTCTACTCCCGTGCTACCGCTCTCTCGTTGTGGGAGCCCGGCCGGGGGTCGGCCCCGAGGTTTTCGGCGGATTTAAAGCCGTCGAGAGCATGGGCTAGTCCATAGCAAGTACCCTCGCAGATTGCAGTCAGCTTTTTTCAGCGGTGTGGGCTTTACGCCTGCCGTTGCGTTCAAACGGAAACAAAACGTCTCAAGAGGAGATTCGTGCCGACGTTCATTCAACTCGTGCGAAAAGGGCGGAGACCGCCACGGTATAAGACCGCCAGCCCGGCGCTGCAAGCTTGCCCGCAGAAGCGCGGCGTTTGTACGCGAGTCTATACAACGACTCCCAAGAAGCCCAATTCGGCGCTGCGCAAGGTGGCTCGTGTCCGGCTGACGAACGGAATCGAAGTAACCACGTACATTCCCGGCGTCGGCCACAATTTGCAGGAGCACTCCATCGTGCTGATTCGCGGTGGTCGCGTGAAGGATCTGCCGGGAGTTCGTTATCACGTGGTGCGCGGAACACTGGATGCTGCGGGCGTTGCGGATCGCAAGCAGGGACGTTCGAAGTACGGAGCCAAACGGCCTAAGGGACCGGCGAAATAAGATATGCCACGCAGACGCAGACCAGAAGCCCGAGAGATTCTGCCGGATCCGATCTACAACTCGACACTGGCGGAAAAATTCGTCAACTCGATGATGTGGGACGGCAAGAAAAATACGTCGCAGCGGATTTTTTACGGCGCGATGGACAAAATCAGGGAGCGGACGGCGGACGATCCGTTGAAGCTCTTCAAGAAGGCCGTCGAGAACGCCAAGCCGTTGCTCGAAGTGAAGACGCGGCGCGTGGGCGGGGCCAACTATCAGGTCCCGGTGGAGGTTCCGCAAAATCGGCGGACCAGCTTGGCGATCCGCTGGATTTTGCAAAACGCACGGAGCCGGCCCGAGAAGGGTATGCCGGAGAAGCTGGCGAACGAATTAACGGATGCCGCGAACATGCGCGGCGGAGCAATTAAGAAAAAGGATGACGTGCACCGTATGGCGGAGGCTAACAAGGCCTTTGCGCACTATCGGTGGTAATAAAGCAGGTTTTTATGGCGCGTACCGTTCAAATGGAGAGGATGCGAAATATCGGCATCATGGCCCACATCGATGCTGGCAAAACTACCACTACGGAACGCATCCTTTATTACACAGGCCGTACGCACAAGATCGGCGAGGTCCATGAGGGCACGGCCATTATGGACTGGATGGAGCAGGAGCAGGAACGCGGAATCACCATCACTTCCGCCGCCACCACCTGCGAATGGCGCGATTTCACCATTAACATTATTGATACACCCGGCCACGTCGATTTTACGGCCGAAGTCGAGCGCAGCCTGCGCGTGCTGGACGGCGCAGTCGCGGTTTTTGACGCCGTAGCGGGCGTGCAGCCGCAGACGGAGACGGTGTGGCGACAGGCGGACAAGTACGGTGTTCCGCGAATCTGCTTCATCAACAAGATGGATCGTGTCGGCGCGGATTTCTACCATGCCGTCGACACCATCGTGGATCGGCTGAAGTGCCGCCCGGTGGCGATTCAGATTCCGATCGGGGCCGAGGATCAGTTTAAAGGCGTGATCGACCTGGTGCGGATGAAGGCTGTAGTCTGGCACGATGAAACGCTCGGCGCAGAGTACGACGAGGTGGACATCCCCGCTGATTTGGCGGAAAAAGCGAAGGCGTACCGCGAGCAGATGATTGAAGCCGTGGCCGAATCCGACGATCATTTGTTCGCGAAGTTCGTCGAAGGCACGCCAATCAGCGAAGAGGAAATTCTGGAAGGGCTGCGCAAGGCCACCATCACCCAAAAGATTTTCCCGGTTATCTGCGGAAGCGCGTTTAAGAACAAGGGTGTGCAGAATCTGCTGGACGCGGTTGTCGATTTTCTGCCTTCGCCGCACGAT
>Ga0335078_10013698_pt1 | contig 12021 bp, 12 predicted proteins | sample Lox_Sample_32_FD_206711 | JGI IMG/M metagenome (GOLD analysis project Ga0335078, IMG submission 206711) | Soil microbial communities from Loxahatchee National Wildlife Refuge, Florida, United States - Lox_Sample_3.2 | ecosystem: Environmental > Terrestrial > Soil > Wetlands | place: USA... | reverse complement strand
TGATGCCACCAGACAAGCGGCAATCGACTACGAGCAAGAATCTGGTCTTTGAGCAGGTTAGCGGCTTAACCACCTGCGGCCAGAACCCGCGCATCAGGAAATCGGGAAGAAACCGCTGGGCAAGTCCGGTTCGTGCCGGCAAAAGCTGCCCATGGACTCGCGTTTTCCTTGCGACTTGTGTCCTCGGCGCCTCATCGTAGTAAAAGCACGTCTGGTTGTAGTCGCATTCAAGGAAGGTTCATGGAAAAAGTCAACCTCGCACAGAAGTTTGCGCAGATTCACGAATACTGGAAGCCCTACATCGGCGCCGAACTCAACGGCCAGCAGGTGAAACTCGATAAGCTCAAAGGGGAGTTCGTCTTCCATCACCACGAGCATGAGGACGAAATGTTTCTGGTGGTGAAAGGCCGCTTCCGCATGGAGTTTCGCGATCGGCAGGTGTGGATCGAAGAGGGCGAGTTTATCGTGGTCCCGCGCGGCGTCGAACACAAACCGGTGGCCGACGAGGAGTGCTGGATTCTGCTCTTCGAGCCGGCTTCCACGCTGAATACTGGTAATGTAGTCAATGCGCGTACTGTACGCGAACTGGAGCGGGTGTAACCTCCGGTTCCCAGTTCTCGGATATCATCTCTGCAGATGCCTATGGAAGTTACCGTCTATTCCGCCGCCTGGTGCCCGGACTGCCGCGAAGCCAAGCGCTTCCTGCGGGACAACCATATTCCGTTCAAAGATATCGATATCGAAACCACGCCCGGCGCGGCGGACGAAGTGATCAAGCGCACCGGTCTGCGCGCCATCCCCCAGTTCGTCATCGACGGCGAGTGGGTGCAGCCCTACAAGCCCGGCAAGGGCTTTCTCTACGAGGAAATGGCCAAGCGCCTGGGCGTCCACAAGGCCTGACCAACGCGGCAAACCACGCGTCTTCAACCAGATGCCGTATTCCGCCAAGGATATGGCCCTTCCGTACTCTGGAAGACCCCGGCAAAACCCGCGAGAATCGAAGCTCCGATTTGCCTGGCCGAAACCGAATCTCCCCCCGGAAGCCGGTTTTTCCCTTATGGCGGAGATCGATCCACACGTTTCAGAGGAACCCGTTTGCCGTGCCTGGCAAGGCGCCGTGCAGGCGGCCCTGGGTGTGTTTGTGGTGGTCACGGCTGCTCTGCTGGGTCGCTACTACCCGGCCACCAGACAGAACGATCCGCAACTGCAACTACAGGTGCAAAAGCTCAACCAGGAAGTACAGCAGCTGCGGGAAGAACAGACCATGCCGGTGGTGGTGCTGAATCGCTACCGCAATTCCATCTGTTACATCTTTGGGGTCTACCAGGTCGGCTTCAATGGGCATTCTCCGGAACTGCGCGCACGCATCTCGGGAACGGGCTTCGTGGTCGCCGACGGGCTGCTGGCTACCAATCGCCACGTTGCCGAGCCCTGGTATGAAGATCCCGACTCGACGGTTCTGATTGGCCGAGGTGCCAACCCGCGTCTGGAGAAATTGGTCGCGTTCTTCCCCGGCCTCCCGGAACCTGTAACCATTACACCGGCGGTATTATCGGCGGAGGGAGATGTGGCGGTGTTGCACATCAACGATGCGCGGGTGGTACGTCAGCTGCGGCCTCTGCCGTTGGCCGACGATGTTCCCAGTCCCGGCGAACTGGTTTCAGTGGTTGGCTATCCCATGGGAGTGCTGGGCATGGTGGCAAAGTCGCCGCAGGCAGTCTATGACCGACTGGCCTACCGGCGCGACGATCAGGGAGCGGCCAGAGAGTTGGCGGCGCTGTCTTTGATCCGGCCGTCGGCGACCTGCGGACACCTGGGAGATGTGGTGGGCGACAAACTCATCTACGATGCGCCCACGGCCCACGGCGCCAGCGGCGGTCCGGTATTCAACTCACAGGGTGAAGTGATTGGCATTAACGCCGCCTATATCGACGGCTTTGCCGGAGGCACACTCGGTGTCTCGGTGCGTGCCCTCCGGCCGCTGATTCAAGCCGCCAAAGGGAAGCAACTCTAGCTTTTGGAAGCTTCCGCTCGCTGCTTCTGAATCCATCCCGGCTCTCGAACATGCTCGTCGTCCAAACGGCGCAAGCGCGCCGCCAGGATGCCCGGCCTGCCCAAATAACCCGCAACTCGCAGCGGGTCTTTGCGATCGACTACCGGCAGTCGTCCAATGTTATTGCGTAGCATCTTGGCGGACGCTTCGTGCAAGGACTCATCGGGATAAGTGACAATCACGCTACGGGTTCCAGCATCCAGAACCGTCATGGTCCCAGTCTCGTCCTGCTCGAGAGCTCGCAAGATGTCTCCCCGGGTGATCACTCCCGCCAGCTTTCCCGCCGCGTCGAGGATGACCATCCCCTGATGGCGGCTGACCTCGGGGTCGCGGCGCGCAATGCGGTCCGACAACTCGCTGACTTTCATGTCAGCCGGAAGACTGGGAACTTCCTGCTCCATAGTCTCGACAACCCTCACCTGCTGCAGCACGTCGGCTTCGTAATCTTGATGAATGTGCAATCCGCGGCGCGCCAGCTTCTCGGTCATGATAGAGGCTCGCGGCATGAGGCGCATGGCAACAGCGTCGGCAATCACACTCACCAGCATCAGCGGCAACACCGAGTTGTAGTCGCGGGTAATTTCGAAGGCAAAAATGATGAAGGCAAAGGTAGCCCGCGATGCCGCGCCGAACACCGCTCCCATGGCAACCAGAGCGAATGCCCCGGCCGACAGATTGGCAGCCGGAAACACCCGGTCGACGGCCATGGCGAATATTCCGCCCATAGCCGCACTCGACATGAACATGGGAGCGAGCAATCCGCCGGAGGTCCCCGATCCTAGGGAAATCACCAGGGCCACGGCCTTGGCGGCCATAACCACCAGCAGTAGTTTCCAGGCCAGGTTCGCATTCAGGATGTCGCCGATAGTGTCGTAACCGACGCCCAGAATCCGGGGCACAAAGTAGCCAATGATTCCCAGGCCAAGAGCTCCGATGGCGGGCCACCAGAGCTCATCGACTGGCAGTTTTTCGAACAGGTCTTCCGTCCAATAGAGCAGCTTGCTGAATCCGACGGCAGCCAATCCACAAACCACTCCCAAAACCAAATAAAACGGCAAGGCGCGGGGGACACCGAAGTCCATCGTCGTGACTTTGAACATCGGGCCCGCTCCCAGCACTTCCATGTGTACGGCCGTGGCCAGAGTACTGGCAATCACCAGGGGAATGAACGACCGCGCCTTGAATTCAAACAGAAGCAGTTCAATAGCGAGGATTACGCCGGCAATCGGAGTATTGAACGTCGCCGACATTCCGGCCGCGGCACCGCAAGCCAGCAATACTTTGCGCTCCGAGGCTGTGGTGTGGAAGGCCTGCCCGACCAGTGATCCGACCGCTCCGCCGGTCTGAATGATCGGGCCTTCGGCACCAAACGGTCCACCGGTGCCAATCGCGATCGCCGCCGAAATCGGCTTCAGAATCGCGACGCGCGGCTGGATGCGGCTGCGGTTGAACAGGACCGCTTCCATGGCTTCCGGAATGCCGTGCCCTTTGATTTTTGGCGTTCCATACTTCGCCATGAAACCGACAATGATTCCTCCAATCACCGGGACTGGAATCACCCACAACCCGAGCTGGTTGTGGCGCGCGCTCAAGAATTCCGCAACCAAACGATGGTAGAAAAAGATGTTGGTGAAAAGCCCGATCAGTTTGTACAGGGCGTATGCAATCAACCCGGCCAGCAGGCCAATCCCTCCCGCCAGGAAAGACATCAGGGCCATTCGGAACTGAGCGGGCTCCGCCATCCGCACGTCTCCTACCTGCGCGCCGGTGGCTCCGATGGTGGCAGGGCCGGCGTTCTCATGGCGGATACTTGGATTTCTTGCCATCCGTTACTTTTTCTTCGGGCTTTTTCGCGTCGCGACATTGGCATGAACCACGCCTCCCCGATGGCTCATGTCGATCGCACGCAGCAGAGCGGCAAGCAGGGCGGGCCCTTGCGTGCGCAGTTCCGCTCGATGATGCAGGGAAAGCTCCCTCAGTATCCGGACGCCCTTTGCGGTTAAGGCCAGCAGCACCTCGCGACGGTCTTCTCCTGCACGCTGCCGTCGTATATAGCCACGAGCGGCCAACCGGTTTGCCAGTTCGACGGTGCTGTGATGCTGAATCTGCAGCCGCTCGGCTAACTCTCCAATACGTGGCCGAGTTCCTTTGGGAAGTCCTTTCAGAGCCAGCAATAACTGGTGCTGGCGAGGCTCCAGCCCGGCCTTGCGGGCAGCCTGTTCACTGAAGTGGAGAAAGCGGCGGATCTGGTAGCGCACTTCCGCCAGAGACTGATAGTCAAACAAAGTGAGTGACGTGTCCATCCCGCGAAGTATATCGTATCGAGATGTTTATTTATCTCAAGTACATCGTACCACGATATATGTGATTCGTGAAGAACCTGGACCGATTGGCAATCCTCAGCGAGCAGGACTGGCAGGAGACGCGCTTCTCCATTTAGAATCCTTAGTCCTCTTGATTCAGTGGGAAACAGGGAAGAGGTGGATTCCGGTGATTCCGCGCTATACCCGCCCGGAAATGGGCCGCATTTGGAGTGACGAAAACCGTTTTCGAACCTGGCTGGCCGTTGAAGTGGCTGCCACCGAAACCCTGGCCGAGGCGGGGATGGTCCCGAAGGATGCCGCCCAGGCGATCCGCGAGCGCGCCGACTTCAACCTGCAGCGTATTCGTGAGATCGAGGATGAGGTGCGCCACGACGTCATCGCCTTTACCACCGCCGTGGCGGAGATCGTAGGTCCGCACGCTCGCTGGTTCCACTATGGCCTCACTTCGAACGATGTGGTGGATACGGCCCAGGCGCTCCTAATCGGCCAGGCTTCTTCGATCATCGCGGCCGACTTGCAGCGGCTTTCCGACGTACTCAAGCAGCGCGCGTGGGAGTTCAAGGACACGCCCATGGTGGGTCGAACCCACGGCATTCATGCCGAGCCCATCACCTTCGGTTTGAAGCTGGCCAACTGGTATTCGGAAACTCAACGGAACATCGAGCGTTTTGATCGCGCAGTGGAAGACATGCGCGTTGGCAAGTTTTCCGGCGCGGTCGGTACCTTTGCGCATCTCAGTCCTGAGTTGGAGGAGAAAATCACTGCCCGGCTAGGACTGAAAGCGGCTGCGATCTCTTCGCAGGTAATCCAGCGGGATCGGCACGCTTATTACATGGCCACGCTGGCGGTGATCGCCTGCACGCTGGACAAGATTGCCACCGAGATTCGTCACCTGCAGCGCACCGAAGTGCGCGAGGCCGAAGAATTCTTCAGCGAACTGCAGAAGGGCTCTTCCGCCATGCCGCATAAGCGAAACCCTGTGACCAGCGAACAGATAAGCGGACTGGCGCGGGTGGTGCGTTCCAACGCGCAGGCTGCGTTTGAGAATGTTGCCCTCTGGCACGAGCGGGACATCTCGCATTCGTCGGTGGAGCGGGTCATTATTCCCGATTCCACAACCCTCGTCGATTACCTGCTCCAGAAGACGGCCAATCTGGTGGAGAGGATGTTTGTCTACCCCAAGCGCATGGCAGCGAATCTGGAGAGCACGGGAGGGCTCGTCTTCAGCGGTCAACTTTTGCTCGACTTGGTGGAGCGTGGAGTGTCCCGGGAAGACGCCTACCGGCTGGTGCAGGGACACGCCATGCGCGCATGGAAGGAAGAATTGAATTTTCGGAACCTGGTGCTGAAAGACAAGCAGATCACCAGCCGCGTTCCGCGGGCACAAATCGAACGCGCCTTCGACCTGAAGCGGCAACTGCGCAACGTCGACAAAATCTTTGCGCGAGTTTTTCCTGAGCAAACCGCCGCCCGCAAATCCACCCGCCGCAAACGCTAGCCAGCATCATCCGTAGGCGTGGAGAGGCGTAGAACTTTTCTCTAGTTTGTCATTCCGAGGAGCAAAGCGACGAGGAATCTGCAGCTTCTCTCCCAGCGCATCGGCGCCGTGTCATCACTCCGCAACAAATGTTTACAACCATTACGCATCTTTACGATCGTCTCTCTTCCCTCGTCATCCAATAATTAACTAGCTGGTTAGTTCGCGAAACTAGTTTCGTGATTCCGGGTTTATAGCTTCAAGAGGATGGGAGGTATGGCAATGAAAGGTATGGTTCGAGTTTTGGGGTTAGCTCTGGCAATGAGCCTGTTTGGCGGGGGAGTGGCGGCGGCCGCCACCGCTGACCACTACGACGCGTCGATTCAAGCCAAGGTCACGCAGGATCTGGCCGCGAAGAAAGAATTCACCAGAATCCAGTCGTCAGTCGAAGACGGAATTGTCACTTTGACCGGCGACGTGGATGTGTATCAGCAAAAACTGGATGCCGCCAAAAAAGTTAAGAAGGCGGGGAATGTGCAGGGTGTCCGCAACCTGATCACGGTTGCCGGCAAGGATGTGCCCGATGCAGCGCTCGAAGAGCAACTGGATCGCAAGCTCTATTACGACCGCATCGGTTATGACAACCTGTTCAACTTCATGACGGCGTCGGTGCAGAACGGAGCGGTGACGCTGAATGGTGAGGCTCGCACCGAGTACGATCGTGACTCGGCCATCTGGCTGGCGAACAATATGCCTGGCGTCAAGGACGTGGTGAACAACATCAAAGTCTCACCAGCGTCATTCTTTGACGACCGCATTCGCATCCAGACGGCGCGCGCCATCTATCGCGATCCGGTGCTGCAGCGTTATGCGATCGACCCGGCACGTCCGATTCGCATCGTGGTGGATAACGGGCACGTGACTCTGTACGGCGGGGTGGCCAACAAGATGGACAAAGAGGTGGCCGGGATTCGCGCCAGCCAGGTGTTCGGCGCCTTCAGCGTGCAGAACAATCTGGAAGTGTGGGGCAAATCGTAACAAGTTGTGGTCGGGGGTGAGAGGCGCGGCTTCGGCCGCGCCTTTTTTCTGACTTGTCATCTCGAGTATAGGGCGAATGCGAAGCAGTCCCGCAGTCGAAGGATCCCTGACGTTATTGCACTCGGACAGTCGCGCAAAGGAGTTCTCACCCACGAGCGAAATAAAAAGTTCCTGTCCGCATCGCCGCAAAAAATACCTATGGACAGGTGCGCCCGTTTTCATCGAAGGATGACAATCACGCTCACAGCCGGTTGATCAGCGACGCCACGTAGCCTGCGCCGAAACCGTTATCGATATTGACTACGCTGACGTTCGAGGCGCAGGAGTTCATCATCCCCAGCAGTGCCGCGACGCCTTTAAACGCCGCGCCGTAGCCAACGCTGGTGGGAACGGCAATTACTGGAACACCGACCAGGCCGCCGACCACGCTGGGCAGCGCGCCTTCCATGCCCGCGCACACGATGATCACCCGCGCCCGGTCCAGGGTTCCGCGATTTGCCAGCAGGCGATGGATGCCGGCCACGCCCACGTCATAGAGGTGTTCGACGTCGTTGCCCATCACCTCGGCGGTGACGACCGCTTCCTCCGCCACTGGAATATCGCTGGTGCCGGCGGAAACCACTGCGATCGTGCCCTTGCCGTACTTCTTGGGATCGCGCGGCAGCACGATGGCTCGGGCCAGTTCGCGATACTCCGCTTTACGAACTTTCTTCCGCACCGCGGCAAACTGCTCTTCGCTCGCCCGCGTAGCCAGAATGTTGCCTCCGTGCTTCGCCAGCCGGGAGAAAATCTGCGCCAGTTGTCCTGGCGTCTTCCCTTGCCCAAAAACCACTTCCGGCATGCCCACACGCAGAGCGCGGTGGTGATCGACCTTGGCGAACCCCAGATCCTCGAAGGGCAGGTGGCGCAGGCGATCGACCGCGTCATCCGGCGATAGCTTGCCGCGGCGGACATCCTGGAAAAGTCTGCGAATGGATTCAGAGTTCACAGGGAGCGCTCAACCTCCACTGATTATCATCCTGAGCGCAGCCAAGGGATCTGCTGTTTGCCAGCAGCACCAGAACAACGGATTCCTCGTCGCTGCGCAGTCGGAATGACAAACCAGGACTAGCTTAGCATCCGCAAGCTTTCCTGCTTCACTTTCGGATTGAGCCACAGGGCTTTCGGCGGCTGGAACGAATCTTGCGGAGGATTTCCTTGCAGCTCTGCAGGGCGCTTCCGGGTCGTTCAAGATGGGCCAGGAACAGGTGACGAAGCACAGTCCGGCTCACCCCACCTCGCAGATAAGCGTCGTAAAGCTCGCTGCCCAGAGCGTACCCCAGGTTCTGAGCGGTGACTTCGAAGTGGTGGCGATCGCCGCGTTGCGCATCGCGCAGGGATTTCTGGCAGAGCTTCAAACTGTAGTTGCAGCCGTCCTCATCGCGAATCGCGGGTCGTGCGGGATAGAGAACCCGGGCGCCGAGGTAGGCCAGCGCGTTCTCCACGGTACGCACGTAGAACCGGTCGGATGGGTCGGCGTCAGCGGCGCCCTGACTATTGCGCCGCAACGGCAGCCCCCGGCAGGCATGATGCAGAAAGCGCGCCGTCTCTTCGGCCGCATACATCATTTTAAATTCGCGGATGTAAATGGCGTTGATCGTAGGCAAATACAGGCTTCCTCGAGTCTCCACCAGAAGCCGCATGGCTTCCCACTCGGCTTCGGGAACGGCCCGCTGAAGCAGCGTTTGCAATCGCGAGTCCGAGGAGCCGCTGTAGACTTCGGGCAGCAGGTCGACCAGAAATCTGGGTTGGGTGCCATTGTGCGAGGAGTAGCGATTGATATCGAGAAAGCAGAGCAAACTATCGATCAGGTTGTAGACGGTGGGAACCATGTCCGGATGTCCGGCGTCCCCCAGGCAACGCGAAAGATAGAGGCGATAGCTCTCGTACTTTTCCAGTGGAGTCGAATTAAAGACGCAGACCACGCCGTCGCTCACGCGGACAGCTTCCACGCGCTCCTGACGCTCGCTGGTGGCGCGCCAGTACAAGGCATCCACATTCTGCAAAACCGTGAGCCGGCGCTCTTGCGGCAGGCGACGCTCCAGCAAATGGGGAAGATGGCCGGGCGCGAAATGCGACTCGCCGAACAACACCAGGATCACGGCTTGCGGATGCCGCTCACGAATCTCCGCGATTTTGTCCACTGCATGGTGGTCGCGCGCGCCAATCTTGCGCAGGTCTTCGCGGGAAACACAGTCAAGACCGTAGATAGCGTCGGCGTGCTCGCGCGCCACCACCAGCAACTCGTAAAAAGGAGCCCAGTCGTATCCCCAGTCGGTGTCGAAGCGAATACGTTCGCGCAGCTCTCCGGCGTCGATCTCGCGCCGCCACCAAGCGTCCAGCACGTGTTGATGGTGGGCGAAAATGGTCTCCACCCCCAGAACCACGGGACGGTCCCCAGGCTGCGCCCGTTCTTCCAGCAGAGTCGCAGCAAAACGCTGGGCGGCCGGAAGGGCGTGGTAGTCGCCGATCAGGATCAGGTCGGCGGCGTGGACCGCGCTGCTCAATTCCTGTGAATCGATGATGGAATCGTAGGTGCGATACGCCTGGTTGAAGTCACGCAAATATTTTCGCCGGCCACTGGAGTCGGTCGCCCGAACCTCACGCTCCACTCCCGCCAAAGCGTGCAACTGCGCTTCGTTGCGGCGTGATCCGAGAGTGGTCGAAGTGGCCATGGTTGCGGTCGTTCGTCGTTCGTCGTTGGTCGTTGGCAAAATCGTAAGGCCTTGGCTAACGACCAACGACCTACCCGCTTGACTCTCTCCTGCGCCCTCCCTATGCTCAAACTAGTGGCCAATCATTCGCCGCAGAACCTGACCGTCGCCACCACCGGTGCCAGCGGCTCCTTGTTTCTGAAGCATTTTTTGCTCGCCACCGAAGCCGAGCGACGCATTCAGACCATCAACTTCATCGCGTCTGACAGCGCCCTGCGCGTCATGGCGGAGGAGCTCGGGCTGCGTGGCCGCGCAAACCTGGTCAGCCAGATAATCGGCAAAAGCAGCCGTAAAATTCATTCCCAAGCCAACGCCGACATTGGAGCCAACGTCGCCAGCGGCTCGTATCCCGTTGATGCCATGGTGGTTATCCCATGCAGCGCGGGCACACTCGGACGCATCGCCAATGGCATCGCTTCCCACCTCATCGAGCGGGCCGCCGACGTCTGCCTCAAGGAGAAACGCCCGCTGGTGCTTTGCCTGCGCGAGACGCCGCTCAACAAGATCCACATCCGCAACATGTACCGCGCCGCCGATGCCGGGGCGACGATCTTCCCCCTCATCCCCACTTTCTACAACCGTCCTTCGACCTTAGATGTCATGGCCCGCGAATTCGCTTACCGCGTCCTAGCCCACCTAGGACTGCCCCAATCTGACGCCTATCGCTGGAAGGGCTGAAGGATCAGCAAGTTAGGAGCGTGTACTTCTGTTTGTGGGGAAGTCTCAGTGTAAATTCACAGCCATGTCGGGAGCAGATGACGAAGGGCCAGGAACGCTGGAGGAAACTATCAACGTGGAACCAGATTGCGGCCTGACGATAGAGAATGTATGGCGGGCCTACGCCGAATCCCAATTTCCCAATTCAAGAGGAACTGCTCCGCATTCCTTAGACGAGCACAGCGGACACGGAAGGGTTTTCTGGTGACTCGCTTCGGGCGACCGATCGCTCAGGTAATTCCTTCGCCGCCAACGCAACCGTCGGATTGGATCGGTTCGATGAAGGGTAGCATGAAAATTCTTGGAGACATCGTCTCAACTACCCGTCTACGACTAGACAATTGACGCACCGCGACAAAAGATCTCAATGACAGCGCCTCCCGCCTTTCCCAGCGGAATGCGCCTTGTGACTCTTCTGGTACCCACCTCCGTGCCATTTGCTCTCGCTCCTTTTTTCGGTTAATCTGCGATTACACCGGAAAGGAGGTGGTCGAATGACAAGTTCTGATTGTAGTAACTGTAGGGGTAATCAACGACCAGGTGAGGTGGCTGAGACTTAGAGCTGGTTGCTCTAAGCGGGGCTTCCGGCGCACAGGCGCCAGAAGCTACAGCCCGCACACTAACCGGTGAGTTTGGATTTATCCGCCCGGCGTGGAGTCGCGCCGGGACCCGGAGTTGCCGTAGAGGCCACGTAGAGTGACCACCTCTTGGTCAATCCCAAACAGTCCACCGGGCGGCCCGTGCCACAAGCGCGGGCCGTTCTGTTTTTGCCCGGATCCGCGTCTGCGATTTGGACACCGGCGCTTCCGCTGAGTATGATGGCCTACCTGCATGACCAGCCATTCTGAGGACGAATTGCAGCAGCTGAGCAAACTTTACGCCAGCCTGAGCGACGGTGAGTTGCGGAAGATCGCGGAAGACGATGGCTCCCTGACCGAGGCGGCGCAACAAGCCCTCGCCGCCGAAATCAATCGCCGTGGTATGGGCTCCGCGGAACCAGAGCCGACGGCCACACCCAAAGAGGTCGACTTCCGCCAGCTGGTGACCCTGCGCAAATTTCGCGACCTGCCCGAAGCACTCCTTGCCAAAGGCAGTCTCGAATCCGCCGGAATCGAGTCGTTTCTCGGGGACGACAACATGGTTCGCATGGACTGGTTTATTTCGAACCTGCTGGGAGGGATCAAATTACGGGTCAAGCCGGAAGACGCCGAGGCGGCTAACGAAATATTGAACCAGCCGATTCCCGAAGGCTTCGAGGTCGAGGGCGTCGGAGGCTACGAGCAGCCCCGCTGCCCGAAGTGCCAGTCTCTGGACGTCGCTTTTGAGGAGTTGAACAAGCCCATCGCCTATGGCAGCGCGTGGGTGGGGCTGCCGCTTCCCATCCATCGCGAAGCATGGCGTTGCCATTCTTGTCATCATGAATGGCAGGACGAAGATTTAGAAGAACCCAGGGAATCTACTCCGCCGTCTTCTTGAAACCCAACCGGATCACCTCGGCAGTATCTTTTGCCAAGGAGAGTCCGCCGATCTCATCCGGGCTGAACCAGCGCGCGTCGTCGGCGTCGCCCGCTGCCTGCAGTTCCCCGCTGACGCGGTGGCAGAGAAAGTCGATCAGCACATAGTGATAGCGCGTGCGCTCATCGGCATCGCGCAAAATGC
>Ga0335078_10013697_pt1 | contig 12021 bp, 8 predicted proteins | sample Lox_Sample_32_FD_206711 | JGI IMG/M metagenome (GOLD analysis project Ga0335078, IMG submission 206711) | Soil microbial communities from Loxahatchee National Wildlife Refuge, Florida, United States - Lox_Sample_3.2 | ecosystem: Environmental > Terrestrial > Soil > Wetlands | place: USA: Florida... | reverse complement strand
GAAGCCGGTTTGACCAAACCGGCTTCAGCGCCGGACCGTGGCGCCCGCGCGATGGAAGCGGTGGCGACGCCGGCCGCGTACCATCCGGTGGTATCGGCGGTCAAGGCGGAGGCCCGCCGGCAAGGATGGATCGTGCGCTCGTCGGACCCGGTGGCGAAGGGCGCTTGGCCGGCCGAGCAGATCGAGTTACTCCGCGGCCGGCAAGCCATCGGGCGGTGGCGCGTGCGCCAGGTCCCGCGGCTGTACCGCGCGGCGATCGTGATCGACGACCTGGGCGGCGACCTGGGTGCTGCCGAGAGGCTATTAAGCTTGCCCTATGGCCTCACCTTCTCCGTGCTGCCCTACCTCGCCCACTCGGCCGCGGTGGCCGAAGAGGCGCACCGCGAGGGTCGCGAGGTGATGCTCCACTTGCCCATGGAAGCGGAACCCGGCTCGGGGATAGCCTTGGGAAGGGGCGCCATCCGGTTGGGGCTAGCGGGGCGCCAGGTGGCTGACGCGATTGCCGGGGATCTCGCCAGCGTGCCTTACGTTCGCGGCGTCAACAATCACATGGGATCGCGGGCCACCGCCGATCCGCGCCTGATGGCGGAGGTGATGAAGGCGCTTGCCGATCGGCGCCTCTACTTCATCGACAGCCGCACTACGCCCGCCACGGTGGCTTACGACGCCGCCCGGCGCGAGGGCGTTCCTACCTTTTTCCGCTCCGTCTTCCTGGACGACCAGGAGGACGTAGCCTACTCGCTTGGGCAACTGGAGAAATTCCGCCGCATCATCCAGGAAAAGGGAGCCGCGCTCGCTATCGGCCATCCGCATCCGGCCACGATCCAGGCCCTTGCCCGTTTCCTGCCGGAACTCGAGCGCGACGACGTGGAACTGGTACCGCCCTCCGAACTGGTCCGGCTGCCCGAGGTAGCGAGAATTTTACCGCCCCAAAAGCACTAAATGACTGGGTGATTGTGTGATCGGGTGATGGAAGGAATTCCACCGTTGCACTTTCTTTTGTTCAACACGCAGTCACCCGATCACGCGATGCTTAGGGTTGGGAACTCTTAGGCGGTGTTTGGCTGTCTGATTTTGGATTAACGGCGGCGAGCGCCACGGTGACGTCGCGGTCGAGACGCATGCCAATCAGCGATCCGGCTTCGAGCGAAGCCTGCTTTCCGCGTGGAAGCAAGACGGCGGCGGCGATTCCCCCGGCTAGAAGTGCCACTCCCGGTCCTATACCGGCGGCGGCACCGGCCGCGGCGGGAACGATCACTAGCGCAGCCTCCTCTTTCTTGGACGCTCCATGCCCTTTCAACTCGCCCTCGGGACCAACATCCGGGGTCCCGCCGCCAGCATTCGAGAAGACCTCGGTGAGGGAGCCAAGAATGGCGAGCTTCTCTCCATTGGGCAACTCCACGGTGTCAAACACGATGGTCAGGTAGCCGCCTTTTCCCCGATGGCGCGCCTCTTTCACTTCGCCCACGTGCCCGTCCACTCGCAGGCCCTTGGGCAGCACGTCCTGATCCTCCACCGCGACCGGATCGAGCAACGTGGTCACAACGCGATCACCGGGTTTCGAGCTCTTGGAATTGAGGGTCGTGTGAAGCTGGAGCTTGAACTCGGTCCCTTCGGGAACCACCGCCTCTTCGGTGTCCGCCTCCGCCGTCGTATCCTCCTGGGCGCGGGCGAGCACCGACACCGATGCCACCGCCAAGCACAAGAACAGCAAAATTAAAACCTGTCGCTTCATTAACAACTCCCTAAGAGTTCCAGCCGCCTTAGCCGAGGCGCCCGGAGAAAGAATTTCGCCCACTACCTTCATTTGATCATCAAACCTCAGGCCCAGTCAAAGGTAAAAGGTAACCAAGCCGGCGGATCGATGGTTCTTGTTCACGTTGGATGCAGGTTTCCGGCAAAGGTTTGGACGGCGAAGAAGTGAGTGGCTGAGCCCTCGGGTGACTGACCCCATCGACAAACAAGGGACAACGGCGATCTGGCGTTTCTTCAATGAGCAAACCGCTCAATGATTCAATGAACTAAAGGACTCAGCTCGCAGATTCGGGGGCACCGTAAGTCCGATCCCACGGGGGGCCCATGCGGGCTCTGTTGCCCCGGGGGATCTCACTTGCGGACCTCGGCGTGGTGGCGAACATCGACGCCTTCCACCAGAAAGACGACGTCTTCCGCGATGTTAGTCGCGTGATCGGCGATGCGCTCGAGGTTGCGGGCGACGAACATCAGGTCGAGGCACTGGCGGATGGTGGAGGGCTCTTGTTCCATGTAGGTGACGAGCTCGTCGTAAATGGCGTCGCGCATCTCGTCGACCGCGTCGTCGGAGGTCAGAACGCTGCGCGCCAGCTCCGCGTCCCGCTTCACGAACGAATCCAGGCTCTTGCGCACCATCGATTCGGCGAGCCGCGCCATTTGCGGGATATCGATCAGAGGCCGGATCGGCTGCTCGTTCATCAGCGAGAGGGCCCGTTCGGCGAGCTTGCACGCATGGTCGCCCATGCGCTCCAGATCGTTGTTGATCTTGATCGCCGAGGTGATGAACCTCAGGTCCTTGGCCATCGGCTGTTGCAGGGCGAGCAAGCCGGTGGCGAGGTCGTCGATCTCGATCTGCATCTCGTTGATGCGTCTCTCGTTTTGCAACACGAGGTCGGTCTGCTCGCGGTCCTTCTTCACCAATGCCAGGATGCTGCGATAAATGGCGGACTCCACCAGGCCACTCATCTCCAGCAGCCGCTTCTTGAGCTCTTCCAATTCAGCTTCAAAATGGCGCAACGAAAACCTCTCAGAATGGGGTCAGGAGATCAGGAGTCAGAGTGAATCAGAAATCAGGAAGCAGGAATTAGAAAAGGAAGGCGTCTCCGGTCTGGCTCCTGACTTCTGCCTTCTGATTTCTGTTCACTTTGACTCCTGTCCCCCGACTCCCTCTGCCACTACCCGAATCGACCAGTGATGTAGTCCTCCGTCTCTTGCCGGGCGGGCTTCTTGAAGATCGTCCGGGTGTCGTTAACCTCGATCAGTTTTCCCAGCAGGAAGAACCCGGTCTGATCCGAGACGCGGGCTGCCTGCTGCATGTTGTGGGTCACAATCACAATAGTACAGCTATCCTTCAGCACGAAAAGCAATTCTTCGATTTTGGCGGTGGCAATCGGGTCGAGTGCCGAACACGGCTCATCGAGCAAGAGCACTTCGGGGTTCACCGCCAGGGCGCGCGCGATACAAAGCCGCTGCTGCTGACCGCCCGAGAGGGCATACGCCGACTTATGCAGCGAATCCTTCACCTCGTCCCAAACCGCCGCGCGCCGCAAACTAGCTTCCACCGCTTCCTTCAGATTGCCGTGCATCCCGTTCACCCTGAGACCGTAGGCAATGTTGTCGAAAATCGACTTGGGAAACGGATTGGGTCTCTGGAAGGCCATACCCACCCGTCGCCGGAGCGCCGTCACGTCCATGGTGAGGATATCCTCGCCGTCCAGCCTCACGTCGCCTTCCGCACGCGCATGAGGCACCGTCTCGTACATGCGGTTGAGCGTGCGCAGAAAAGTGGACTTCCCGCACCCCGAAGGGCCAATGAGGGCCGTAATCTTGTTGGCAGGGACGTCGAGCGAGACGCCATGCAGGGCTTTCTTAGCTCCGTAGTAAAAATCGACGTTCCGGGCCAGCAGCTTGGGGATCCCAGGCGCGGGAGCCGCCTCGCCGCGAGCGGCAGGTTGAGCTTGTGGCGTTGATGAGGCATCCATAAGGATCGGCTTAGTTGCTGACATGCGATATCTTACTGCGACCGTGACGATTGAAAACCTAATGAAAGGATGATGCGCGAGCCGGTGGTCACAATCAGCACGAAGGCCAGCAGCACCAAGCCGGCCGCCCACGCTTGGCGATGCCAATCTTCGTAAGCAGAAAGCGCATAGGTGTAAATCATAACGGGCAGAGAGGCGATCGGCTGGTCCCAGCCCCGGGCCCAGAATTGATTGCCACCGGCAGTGAAGAGCAAGGGAGCGGTTTCCCCAGCTACTCGGGCGAGGCTGAGCAGGATGCCGGTGGCAATGCCGCGAAAGCCCGCTGGCACAACTACGGTAGCCACTGTCTTCCACTTGCTCGCTCCCAGAGCCAAAGCTCCTTCCCGCAGCGACACCGGTACCGCCCGCATGAATTGCTCCGTCGCGCGCAGCACGATGGGCACCAGCATCACGGCGAGGGCCAAGCCGCCCGCGAACGCCGAACCATGATGCATCGGCAGAACGACAACCGCATAAGCGAAAATGCCCATGACGATTGACGGGACGCCGTTCAACAAGTCGGCGGTGTACCTCACCAGGAACGAAAATGTCTGCCCACCGAACTCAGCCAGATAGATGCCGCCGAGAAGCCCCGTCGGCACGCCGATCACCGCCGCCAGGAGCAACAGCTTCCCGCTTCCGACGATAGCGTTGGCCATGCCGCCGCCGGACTCCCCGACGGGGGCGGGAAGCTTGGTAAAGAAGTTCCAATTGATCGAACTGCCGCCGTACCAGATCAGATAGCCAAGAATAAAGAACAGCACCCCGACGGTGAAAAGGGTGGCCAGCCCGGTAAGGCTGAACATCACGATGTTGACGGACTTTCTCCAGACGTCTCGAAAGCTCATCAGTGAGCGGTCCCGCGGCCGGCGGTGGTTAAGATCAGAATCCGCGCCAGCGTGTTGATAATAATCGTTACGAGGAAAAGCACAAGGCCCAATTCAATGAGGGCCTGATAGTACATGTCGCTCGTGGCCTCGGCTAACTGATCGGCGATGACCGCGGCAATCGAGTAGCCGGGGGCGAATAGCGATGCCGAGATTTGCGGTGCGCCGCCGATCACCATGGTGACCGCCATGGTCTCACCCAAGGCACGAGCCAAAGCGAGAAAGACGGACCCCATGATCCCGGTTCGGGCATAAGGTACCACAACTTTCCACGTTGATTCCCACTTCGTTGCTCCCAATGCTAAAGCGGCTTCGCGCTGATCGATGGGCACGGCGAGCAGTACCTCGCGCGAGATGGAGAGAATAAAGGGCACAATCATCACCGCCAGCACCACTCCGGCGGCCAGGAAGCCAACGCCCATCATGGGTCCCTTGAAGAGCGGCAGGTAACCAAAGGTCGCCTTGAGGTGCGGTTCGACGTACTTGCGCAGGAAGGGCACCATGATGAAGATGCCGATCACGCCGTAGATCACACTCGGCACCGCCGCCAACAGTTCGATCACGAAGCTGAGGGCGTCGGATATTCGCGGCGGCGCCAGTTCTGCCAGGAAGATAGCGGCGCCAACCCCGAGCGGCACCGCGATGAGCATCCCCAAGGCTGAGGTCACCAGCGTGCCGTAGATGAAAGGTAAGGCGCCGAATTGCTCAGCAACCGGATCCCAAGCCCTGGTGAGCAGGAAGAACCAGCCAAACTTGTGGCGGGGCAGGGCTGACTTGTCCCAGAGTTCGTACAGAAGGAGGCAGGTGATCAGGAAAACGCTGGCCGCGAAAGCCCACGTGATGAGGTGCGCGATCTCGTCGCCGCTGCGAAGGCGGGTGACAAAAGCACGCGCCCACCCTCTACGTCCGGGGTGGGGCGTCATTTCGAGAGTGGTTGTGGAACTCGCCATGCTACTTTATTTCTGAAATCTGCTTCATCTCCTTTGCTGCCACTTCTTTGGGGAGGGGCGCATATGCCAGAGCCTCTGTATACTTCTGCCCGTCCGTCACCATCCAGCGCAAGAATCCGGTAATGGCATCGCGCTTCGCGGTGTCACTGATGGTCTGCGGGATCAGCAGGTACGTGAAGCTTGAAATCGGGTAGGCGGTCTTTCCGGGGGCGTTGGTGATGGAAACGCGGAAGTCGGCTGGCATGTTGTTGGCTGCCCCGGCCGCCGCCGCGGTAACTCCCTCGAGGCTGGCTTTCAGGAAAGCGCCCGCCGCGTTCTGAACTAGCCCGTAGCGCAGGTGGTTCTGAATCGCGTAAATCAACTCCACGTAACCGACGGAATCCGGGGTCTGTTCGACCAGCCCCGAAACCCCTTCGTTCCCTTTGCCGCCCAGTCCCACCGGCCAATTCACCGAAGTGTTGGATCCGATCTTCGCCCTCCAGTCCGCGTCGACCTTGGAGAGGAAATCTGTCCAGATAAAGGTGGTCCCACTGCCGTCGGACCGGTGGACGACCACGATATCATCGCCTGGCAACTGGACGCCCGGATTGGCTTTAGCAATTTCCGGGTCGTTCCATTTGGTGATCTTACCCATGTAGATGGCGGCCAAAGCCTTCTGCGTAAACTTCAGGTCCGCCGTAACGCCAGGGATGTTGTAGGTCGGAACCACCGCGCCCAACACGGTTGGGAAGTGTAGCGGTTTGTCCTTGAAGCCGTTCAGTTGCTCGTCCTTCAGTGGCATGTCGGAGGCGCCAAAATCGATCGTTCCCGCCTGAAGCTGTCGGATGCCGCCGCCGGAACCGATGGATTGGTAGTTGATCTCAAGGTCTTGGTGTAGCTTGTGGTACTCGGCAAACCATTTTGAATAGATGGGATAAGGGAAGGTGGCGCCGGCGGCGTTAATTAGGAGTCGGTCGGCTGGAACCGCCGGCGCCGGGGAGGAGGGCTCGGGTCGAAATATGAAACCTGTGGCTAGAATCACAGAGCAAATCGCGGCAACCGTGAGCCGCCTGCTTCTTGGGCTATTCATGATTTGTAGTCTCCTGAGTTGCTGTCAACCAGCGTGGTGCTTAGAAACTAGAATGACAGGCTCATGTTACGGGCATGTTAAGTCCGAGTGACATTGCAGTGAATTGAATTCGCCGTGACGCTTATAGCTTGCCATGCCTGGGAGCGCGGCCGGGATCTCCCAACACTGAGACACAGCGCCACCCCTGGGCCCAACCAAAAGGACCCTGAACTGAGAGAGGCGTCAGAGGTACAGAGAGCACCGTTTCTCAAACATCCCTGCTCTGCCGCTGAACAGCTCTCGCTTCGAGGGTATCGAGAATCCACCTCGCGCGAGGCAGTACGGCAACTCCAGTTCCCTCTTCTTTCAGTGTCTTTGCCGCTCTACGAACTCTGCGTTAGGTTCTTCTTCTCTGCGATTCACGAAGGAGCACAGGACTGATGTTACAGAGGCGCAGAGAGAAATAGGAAGCGTCGGATGGGCTTTTAGGGCTGGCCGCGATCGAGATCAGATGCCAGGTCCGGAACCGCAATCTCCGGAGAGCCAGGAGTTGGCATGTGGCAGCCGCCCGAGAAGTATCCGCCGGGCTCCACGATGAGGCAGGGAGTATCGATTTCTCCCAGGACGACGCCGTGTTCTTTGATCTCAATGCGGTCGGTGGCGTGGACGGCGCCCTTGAGCTTTCCCGCGACACTAATGGACTTGGTCTGAATATCGGCCTCGACCTCTCCCTGTTCGCCCACCACGATGGTGCCCGAGCACCGAATTTCGCCCTTCACGTGGTTGTTGACGCGGAGGATCCCCGCGGAAAAGGTAAGCTTGCCTTCCAGATCGACGCTGGGTTCGAGGAAACCGACGGTGTCTTGGTCGGCGATGTCGACGTGGCTGCGGGAACGTGACGTGGTGATCTTGAAAGCCATTCGTGTCCTCCGCCTGAAGAGGTCGCCTTCATTGTCCGGCTGGTGAACCGGCCCCGGTACTAGTTTTAGCGGAACTCTTGGCAGAATGCAAGTCGCCCCGGGGAGAGAGAGGGCCGAGGAGGGCTGTGGGAAGGCCGCGAGCGGAGAGCGGCCTACCTGCGGTCCTACAATCGAAAATCGACAATTCTCCCGGCGCGCCCGTCGACCATTGTCGAAGGCCCGTTTGCGGGAGCGACGCGGCTTACGAAACTCACGTCCGCCGCGGGTCTTCGAAAATCTCCCCTTGACTATCGACAGGGAACAAGGCTACACTCACTGTCGATAGTTGAGGGGAGTGACATGGGCGGCAGCTCTCCGCAGCCATCCGCCTTGTCTTGGAAATGTCGTGAGGTGAGCGATCGATGACGCGCTGGAACTACAGGATACGCCTCCGGCTCCGGTCACTTTTTAGGAGGGACCGGGTCGAGCTGGAGTTGACCGACGAACTTCGCTTCCACTTCGAACAACTGGCTGCGGAGAAGATCGCAAAAGAGATGACCGCGGAAGAGGCTCGCTACGCCGCCTTGCGCGAGCTAGGCGGGGTCGAACAGATCAAAGAGGAGTGCCGCGACATGCGACGCGTCAACTATATCGAGAATCTCGTGCAGGATGTCCGTTACGGTCTACGCCAGTTGCGCCAGAACCCGGGCTTCACCACTGTGGCGGTATTGACACTCGCTCTCGGCATCGGGGCGAACACATTGATCTTCAGTGTGGTCAACGCGGCCGTTCTCCATCCGTTGCCCTTTCACAACGCAAACCGACTCGTGACGCTGTGGGCGACCAGTCCAACCATAGGCTTTTCCGGGCCAGGCACGCTCACCGATGCGGGTTACAAGGAGTGGCGAACCGAGAATCGCGTCTTTAGTGAAATCGCCGCTTTTCGCGGGCAGCCTTCGAATCTCACGGGAATGGGGGAGCCCGTCCGGCTCACCGGTGTGGCCATATCCCCGAGCTTTTTACGGGTGCTCGACGTGAGTCCCGCCTTGGGACGGGCCTTCGCTCCGGAAGAGGAAACCGCCGGGCACAACCACATGGCGCTGCTCAGCGAGCGTTTGTGGCGCAGCCGATTCGGCGCGGACCCGCGCGCGGTGGGCCAATCCATCAAGCTGGATGGAGAGTTTTACACGGTGATCGGCGTGATGCCAGCCGGTTTCGGTTTCCCCAACGAGGCGGACGTTTGGACTCCCCTCACGCTGGCGCTTGACGAACACAACGCCAGCTTGCAGATTGTCGCACGGCTGAAGCCCGGGGTCTCGATCGGGAGGGCCCGCAGTAACGTCGCCTTGATCGGGCAGCGGCGCCCTCACCGGGCCGGTGATTGGGAGTGGGAGGTCACCCTGGTTCCGCTCAGCCAGGCACTGGCCGCCGATGTTCGCACTCCGCTGATGGTGTTATTCGGTGCCGTGGGCCTCGTCCTGCTGATCGCTTGCGCCAACGTCGCCAGTCTGTTTCTGGCGCGCGCCACCGCCCGGCAGCGCGAAATCGCGGTTCGCCGGGCGCTGGGGGCAAGCCGAATCCGGGTGATTCGCCAGATGCTGACCGAGAGCGTGATGGTGGCTGTTTTCGGTGGAGCTCTCGGACTGCTCCTGGCGGCTTTAGGGCAAGGCGTTGTAGCCAACGCCGCGTCCTTGCTGCCACGTAGCCTCGCGTCGCAAAGCGCCGCCGCCCACATCGCATCGGCAGGCATCGACTTCTGGGTGCTGGGCTTCACGCTCATCATCTCCGTGCTGACCGCGGTGCTGTTTGGTCTTACTCCGGCGGTCCGGGCATCACAAGGTGGATTGATCGAGAGCTTGAAAGAAGGCGACCGGGCCTCGGTAGCGGGCCGGGGGCAGACCTATCTGCACGACGCGATTGTGGTAGCCGAGGTAGCACTGGCGCTGATTCTGCTGGTGGGCGCCGGATTGCTCATCCGGAGTTTTCTCGGCCTGATGAATGTCGACCCGGGATTCAGCGCCCAAAATGTGTTAACCCTTAACATCAGCCTTCCCGACTCGCGTTACGGAAGCGCCCGCCCCATGATTGCTTTCGAGCAGCAGGCACTCGAGCGGCTAGGCGCGTTGCCCGGCGTGAACTCAGCGGGCGGCGTGCTCGGGCTGCCGCTGGGCAACGGCGCGATTGCAGGTGATTTTACCGTCGAGGGGCAAGCGGCGCCGGCGCCGGGTGCTCAGCCCTTCATCGCCGCCAAGAAAGTCATCGGCGGCGACTACTTCAAAGCCATCGGCATGCCGCTGCTCCAAGGCCGCTACTTTGACCAGGACGATTCAGAGCACGCCGCGCACGTGGTGATCGTCAGCCAGAGCCTCGCGCACCACTTTTGGCCTCACGGGGATGCCATCGGCAAGCGTCTGAAACCGGGCTTCTCCAACGACTCCTGGTGCACGGTGGTTGGAGTGGTCGGCGACACCAAGCAATACAGTCTCGAAGAAGCGCCATCGCCTTCCATGTACCTACCGTACGCGCAGGCGCCTGCTCCCTTTCTCATGGAAGACATTACCTTGGTGCTTCGCACAGGTTCCGATCCGCTCACGCTGGTTGCGGCAGTGCGCCGCTCGGTTTCCGGTCCACGTTTCAACACCGGCCTGCTCAGCATGTTCGCGGCTCTGGCGCTCCTTCTGGCTACGGTGGGCACCTACGGAGTGCTCGCTTACATGGTGCAACAGCGTACGCATGAAATCGGGGTGCGAATGGCGCTGGGCGCTGAAGCGGGCGACATCGTCCGCCAGGTGGTCAGGAAGGGAATGTTGCTCGCGGCGGGCGGAATTTCGAGCGGAATAGCGGGCGCGTGGGCGCTAACCAGATTCTTGTCCAGCCTGCTGTTTGGCGTAAGGCCCACGGACCCCGCCACCTTTGCTGTTGTCCTGCTGGTGGTGATGGCCGTCGCGCTTTTGGCCTGCTTGCTGCCCGCGCGGCGGGCGGCGAAAGTCGATCCCATGGTGGCGCTCCGATATGAATGACGGAATTGGCTCACCCAGGATTAAGGTTCTTCGCACTACAATTCACAAATTTGTTGCACGTCCAGCTTCGGTAATTTGGGCGACGAACTAGACTAGTCTAGCAGGCTGCGGAAAAAGGCCTTCCGCGCATGTCATCCTGAGCGGAGCGAAGGATCGCTCTTCTCCGTTTTCAAGGAGTTAAGAGAGATGCTTCGCTGCGCTCAGCATGACAGAGACCCCTTTTTCCGCAGCCTGCTAGGAAATCGGCCCGAGTTCTGGTATACCTAACCGCTCGGGTCGGCAACCTATGGAGGCGCCTCTCATCATTCGCAGGAAGCGCGACGGCTTGGCTTTGAGCCGCGACGATATCTTCTCGTTGGTCGAGCGCTACATGCGTCGCGAGATTCCGGACTACCAGTTCTCGGCGCTGCTCATGGCCGTTTATTTTCGTGGCCTCGACGCGCGCGAGACGGCCGACCTTACTGAGGCCATGATGCGCTCGGGCCAAGTGCTGGACCTCTCCGAGTTCGAGCAGCCGAAGGTCGATAAGCACTCGACCGGCGGTGTGGGGGACAAGACCTCGCTGATCGTAGGGCCGGTGGCGGCGGCCGGCGGTCTGATGGTGCCCATGATCTCCGGCCGCGGCCTGGGCCACACCGGGGGCACGCTCGACAAGCTGGAGTCGATCCCCGGCTTCAACACGCGTTTGACCCTTGACGAATTCCGCCGCGTGCTGGGCGCGTGCGGCATGGGTCTGATCGGGCAGACCGACGATCTAGCCCCTGCCGACCGCCGGCTCTACGCGTTGCGCGATGTGACGGCTACGGTGGAATCGATCCCGCTGATCTGTGCCTCGATCTTAAGCAAGAAGATCGCTGAAGGGATCGACGGGCTGGTGCTCGACGTCAAGACCGGCTCCGGCGCTTTTATGAAGTCCCTGGAGGACGCGCGCGCCCTCGCCGAACGGATGGTAGCCATCGGCACCGCCTGCGGGAAGCGCGTCAAAGCTATCGTTACTGATATGGGGCAGCCGCTGGGATGCGCGGTGGGAAACGCTCTGGAAGTAATCGAGTGCATCGAGGCGCTGAAGGGGCACGGTTCCGGCGATCTGATGGCCGTTTCGCGCGAGCTCACCGCCCATATGTTCGTGGTGGGTGGCATCGAGACGACGCTTGAGGCTGCCCGCCTGCGATTCGACTCCATCCTCGGTAGTGGCCACGGGCTGGAAAAGCTCGCTCTGTCGATTCAAGAGCAGGGCGGCAACCCTCGGGTGGTGGAAGATTATTCCCTCTTTGCCGCCGCCCAGTTCGAGGACGCCGTGGTGGCGCCCGAGGAGGGTTACGTTGCGGCGCTGGAGGCGGAGACCATCGGACGCGCCTCCATGATGCTGGGCGCCGGCCGCGAGCGGCTGGATTCGGTGATCGATCCGGCCGTAGGACTGGTGTTCGAAAAAAAGGTCGGCGAC
>Ga0335078_10013696_pt1 | contig 12021 bp, 11 predicted proteins | sample Lox_Sample_32_FD_206711 | JGI IMG/M metagenome (GOLD analysis project Ga0335078, IMG submission 206711) | Soil microbial communities from Loxahatchee National Wildlife Refuge, Florida, United States - Lox_Sample_3.2 | ecosystem: Environmental > Terrestrial > Soil > Wetlands | place: USA... | reverse complement strand
ACTCCGAGGCATACACCGACTCATCAATCTGCAGCCGCCGCCCTGCCGCCCGCTCCATCTTGCGGATGAAGGCGCAAACTCCGGACTCGGGCGAGCCCTGCTTGATCAGCGAGGCCACCGAGATCGCCCCGGCGTTGACCATGGGATTGTACGGACGCAGCGTCTTCGGCTCGAGTTCGATGGAGTTGAAGGCGTCGCCGCTCGGCTCCACGCCCACGCGCTCCAGGGTTTTATCCCGGCCTAATTCCTCCAGCGCAAGCAGGAAGGCAAAAGCCTTGCCGTCCACTGTGACCAGGGAAATCCCAAAATGGCGAGGGTTAGCCTTTCCCAGTTCTGGGATGTAGGTAGCTACTTCCCCGTCATCCACCGCGATGTACTTTTCGTAAACTTCTTCAACCAGGTCCTGCAGACTTAACGTGTCGGGCATCGATGTGTGTATGCCGACCAGCGCCCCAAGACTGCACCCCCAACCCCTTTTTCCTTTCCGGATTTCGAAAGCCGCAACATTATAAACGCTGCCGGGGTAAAAGTTCCTCGGGAATCCGATTGAAGGTTTCTATGCGTCCTTCGCCATCTTCGCGGTCATGACTCACCGCAAAGATCGCAAAGGGCGCCAAGAAAACAATCTCGATTTCCCTTAGTGGTACCATGGTACACTGGTACCAATGAACAACCTCTTACTGATCGAACGGGTGCAGACCGGGGTGCGCATCGAGAAGCGCCTGCTGAAGGTGCTGAAGGCCTTCGCCGAATATCGCGACCTTACGCTCGGCGATTTGCTTGAAGGCATTGTGCTGCACGCCTTCGACGGCAAGTGCCCGTTCCAGCCGGAGTCTCTGGCGCGAATCAGGGAACTGAAGAAGTTTTACGGCCTTGATCTGGATTCCAGCGCCAGCCATCGCCTGCGGGAAGGCAAGGAGGCCGCGCAACCAGCGGTCAAGCGCCGCTCGGCAAGCGGTCCCTCACGCCGCCGTTGAAGACCGGGCACAGGCGACGGGCCGCCAAATTGCCGGAAGCTTCTTAACGCCGAAGCTCCTAACAGGATGAACGGAATGGCCACGCGACCTAAATCGGTTTTGCTTCTGCAATGGACATTGGGATTGGTGGTCCTGGTGGAAGCCTGCTTCCTGGCTTTCTCACCTCCCGAGATCAAGGCGTTTCACAAGGCGGGCATGCCGACCCTCGTGCGGCTGGCGTTGGCCTGGGGAGAAATCGCAGGCGCCCTATTGTTCCTGGTCGCGCGCACCACGGCCGTCGGTGGCTGGATCCTGATTGCAGTTCTCCTAACGGCAGCGGCTGTCCACATTCTGCACGGCATGCTGCATGTTGGGATGCTGCTGATCTATGCCGCCGCCGCTTGGGCCGTCATCGCTCACCGTAGCGCGCGGGCCTGAAAAGGGGAAAGACGGCAAACATGACTGACGAAGAACTGATGCGGGGGCTTGAGGAAACTTCGCTAGCCGCAGATGCCTTCCACCATACCGAGCATGTGCGGGCGGCATTTCTATATTTGCGGCGTTATCCCCTGCTGCAGGCGCTCGAAAAATTGTCAGCCGGCCTGCGCAACCTGGCCGCAGCCCACGGCAAAGCGCACCGCTATCACCAGACCATCACCTGGGCCTATCTCTTCCTGATCCATGAGCGCATCGCGCGATCCGCCGCGGATCTGGAATGGAAAGACTTTGCCGCCCAGAATGAAGACCTGCTGAACTGGAGCGACAACATCTTGCGCCGCTACTACCGGGAAGAAACCCTCAAGTCCGATCTGGCGAGGCAGGTGTTTCTGCTTCCCGATCACCGCCCCTGAGCGATTTCAGCCGCGCGGCGGAAGCATCGTCTCATCCGGACGAGGCGGGAATCCGTAGTCCCTGCTCCGTGATAGAAAGTGCTCACACCGGAGTAAGCACCAGGATTCCCCGCCTCGGGCAGCATGAGGGCGCTCTGGCCCGCGCGTCACGACGGCCTTAGAACGTGTAAATCAAGTCGAACTCCTGCCGCTTCAGCAGCGGTTCGATTTGCCCAGGCGCTACTCCCGTTCCCAACGCCGCATGCTCCAGGCTGCTATTGAGCGTGCGCCCCAGGAATAATGTGTACTGTGCCACCGTGTTGTTCCGTAGCTTCCACAAAGCGTACACCCGGTTCTGCAGGATGTTGGTGGGTGCGCGCTGGTCACTCTCGGCGAATGAGGCAAGAATCGCGTCCTGCTCGACCCGCCAATAAGAGTAGCCAAACTGAAAATCGTTCTTGTTCTTGGCTTGGCCGAGGCTTATATCCGCCAGATAGGCCTTCCCCTGTGAGCCCAAACTGCCAATCGTGCTCCCTCCGCTATCGAGCGGGTGGGTGGCAGCCTTGAGGTTGTCCTCGAACTCCAGCAGCAGGTTCAGCGGGAAGCGGGCCGCGCCGGTGGCAATTTGGTTGTTCAGAATGAAATCTGCATACTCGAAGCCGGAGAGGAAATGCGCCTTGCCGGATGAATCGGTGAATGTAGCATTGGTCATTCCATTGGCGGCAAAGGCGCAGGGCGGCACGCTGGAGAGCCCGGTTCCGGCGGCGCAGCCGGGACCTTCCCCGGAAATCGGAATGGCAGGGCTGCCGCTGGTGGTGGCCTGGGTGGCGAAAGCTGACTCGGCCAGCAGAGCGTCGGGAAAACGGAAGCTCAAAAGGGTAAATGAAGGCGTCGTAGTCACCGGGCCGAACTTCAACTGGCTGGAGACCTGGCCTCCGACTGCAAAAGAATCGTCGCCCCGCGTTTCGTTGTATAGAAGTTCGATGCCCTGGACCGTCAGATTCTTCACGACCGGTGTCGCAAAGTTGAAAGACAGCTTTTCGTTGAAGCCCTCCGGATTGATGTCCGGGTCGAAGGTCAGCGAGGTCCGGATCCAGGGAAAAGCAAACTTGCCGCCGGTCAGCGAAAGCCAATTTGCTGCCACCGGGTTGTAAGTAATGTAGCCGCGGTCCAGGCCAATGGTCTTGCGATCGAAACCATTCGTAAGGGTTTCGTTGGTGGTGGTGGGATCGCCCAGAGTTCCCGTAGCGATTGCGATACCTCCGATAAAATCTTCATTCAACTTCCCATCCAGGCCCAGGCGCACGCGCAGGCGGGCGCGGTTACGGCTCACCGAGCCGTCCTGATAAAAGCCCTCGCCGCGTACACGCATATCGCCGCTGAACCGGAACCGGCCCAGAATGTCTCCCAGAGCGCTCAGCCTCCGGTCCTCGGTTCCCTGCTGGCTGTCGACCAGCGCCACCGCGCTGCTCGCGGCTCCAGCGCCGGCGGAAGCCTGGTCGGCGGTGTGTTGGGCCGCGGCTGCCGCCTGCTGGGCTTGGGTAGCGGCAGTCTTCGCTTGATCCGCGCTGCTCTGCCCGCTCTGCGCGGCTGCGTTGGCGCGTTGTGTAGCATCCAGCAATTGCTGCAGTTGTGACTTCAACTGGTCCACCTGCTCGCGCTGGGCCTGGAGCTGCTGTTGCTGCGCCAGCACCAGATCGTGCAGCTCTTTGATGGCTTGCTGGGTAGGGTTCGGGGCTGCTTTTCTGCGCGCGCGCGCCGCCCGCGGCGCCGCGGACTGCGCGGAAAGCGCCAGTGTCAGGGCCATCACCGAGAACGACATCGTGAACCATCGCAGAAGAAACCGTCTTGGATTCCGTTGCATCGAAGGAAGCTCCTTGTAGAGTTTGGTAGTGTTGCTTATTGATCTATCTAGATAGACTAACTAGACTATTCAGTTAGGACATCCATCGAACCTGACCTCGGATTGGATTGCGGTTAAGGCCGGTGCAGCGTTGGGCGAACAGCCGCGATGCTCAGCCAGCCGGAGAGGCCAGACCCAGTGCAACATCGCGCATGAACAAGGACGTGTTTCAATTCGGGCAAGGCGTTATATCCTCACTCGCAGAACCGTTATCCTCTTCCCTGGTCTCAACGGCGCCACGCAGCTGAATTCACCCCTTGCCTGCCGGACCACCCTGAGCCGCCATGGGCAGAACCCGCGCCCGCTCCTGCCTCTTTCCGCGCAAGCGGCGCGAGGACTTGCCTCTCTTGCCGGTGATCGCGATATCGGCCAGCGAGGTATTCTCCAGGATGTTGGCCGCGGCATCGCGCACGTCGAGAAAGATGCGATACAAAGCGCGGTGCTCGCTGTCGCGCTCGATAAGTTCGCGCAACTGCTCGGCGTCGGCGAAGGGGGCCAGCGGGCCGTCGATGAGGCGGATGATCTCGCTCAGGCGTATATCCCGCGGCGAACGGCGCAGCTGGTAGCCCCCCTTGGCGCCGCGCACGCTTTCCACCATGCGGGCATTCTTCAGTTCGATCAGGATCAGTTCCAGAAACTTCTCGGGGAGGGCTTCCTCGTAGGCGATATCGCGAATGCGGATGGCGCCCTGATTGTAGCGGCGGGCCAGCATCATCATCGCCTGCAGGGCGTAGAGGCCTTTCTGGGAAATCTTCATGCTTGCAATAATTACATAAACCCGATTGTTTTACTAGGCATTGATGGGCGGCTGCGCCCGGGATTGCGAACAATCGTCCTGAGCAGGGACGAAGCGACCGGCCCCGGCTCAGCTCTGCTGAACTGCCGCAGCCTGTACGCGAGCAGCCTGCACGGTGATGTTGTCCGCGCCACCCCGGTCTTTCGCCTGCTGCACCAGGGCAGCGCAAGCGCCTGCCAGCGAAGGCGCGCTCAGAGCTTTCAGGATTTCGTCATCCGTCACCAGGCCCCACAGGCCATCGGTGCACAGCAGGAGAACGTCGCCGGTTTCGACCGAGATCTCCCGCTCCGGAGATTCGGGAACCGGAAGCGCGCCCGAACCCAGGGCCGCGGTCAGAATGTTGCGCTGGGGATGAGTCGCGGCCTCCTCCGGGCTGATAATTCCCTGCTCCACCAGCCGGCCAACATAGGAGTGGTCACGGGAAAGCCGGTAAATGTGCGACTGGCGCACCAGATAGAGGCGGCTGTCGCCCACATGGGCGTAGTAAAAGTGATTGCCGAACAGCGCTACCGCGCTGCACGTGGTGCCCATGCCTTGCAGCAAGGGATGCCCGGCGGCGAACTGCTGGATATGCTCATGGGCGGCGCGAAAGCCTTCCAGCAGCCAGGAGCGCGGGTCGCCCTCCTGCGCGCTGGCGTAGGTCTGCTGCACAGTTTCGACCGCGATGTGGCTGGCTTCCTGCCCGCCTTCGTGGCCACCCATGCCATCGGCCACGATCAACAGCCGGCCCTTGCCCGGGAACTCTTCATCGCGGGCAGGCTCCCAGTAGGAATAGCTGTCTTCGTTATTTTCCCGCACACAACCGACGTCGGTTAGGCCTGCCAGTTCTATCCCCGGCCGAATCTGCATGGCACCTCGCGCGCCTGCTTTAGGAATCACACACCTCTATCCTGGCGTTGATCATCTGCCAGCACGCCGGTAACCGTGGGGACCGGCGTAAGACTCCGGGGGAACGGAAGCTTGCGGCCAGTCAGCCCTCTCCGCGAAAGCAACTTCCTCGCGTGGCCGGGAGAACCGCCTGCATAACCAGGTTCAGGGATTATATAACCCGGAGCGGGAATTGGCGCGCCCGCCGGATCACGGTGTTCGGGAAATGGAACGGGCGCGACTGCCGATCCTGAGCCAAGGCCGCTTACTCTGGGCCAACGGACGATGACATTTGTCACTCGCAGACTGTGATGTTCTCCACTACTACGCCATTTCCGTCTGGTCCATGATGGCTTCACTCGCGGCGCGCCGCGGGGCGAGGTCAAGACGTATGATCGCAACTCTGCCGGAAATCGAGTCCCCCAATCGTCGCCAACAATCTGCCGTAGTGGCCGGGCTGACCGGAGTAAGCAAGAGCTACGGCCCGGTGAAGGCGCTTCGCAATGTGGATTTTTCAGTGCGCGCCGGAGAACTCGTCGCCTTGCTCGGTCCCAACGGCGCAGGCAAGACCACTGCAGTGAAACTCCTGCTCGGGCTAGCCCAGCCGGGGGCGGGAACGGTGCGGGTGTTTGGCGGAAACCCTGTCCATCCGGCGGTGCGCATGCGGATCGGCGCCATGCTGCAAGTGGGCAAGGTTCCAGAGACCTTGCGGGTGCGCGAACATATCCGGCTGTTCTCTTCCTATTACCCCAGGCCGCTCCCGCTGGAGCGAAGCCTGGCCGTCGCGGGGCTTGAGTCGATCAAGAACCGTAAATTCGGAGAACTTTCCGGCGGACAGCGGCAGCGCGTGTTGTTTGCCCTGGCGGTGTGTGGCGATGCCGATATCCTGCTCCTCGATGAGCCTACCGTAGGCATGGATGTGGAAGCGCGCCGCATGCTGTGGGAGCAGATCCGAGGCTTGGTGGCGCAAGGTAAAACCGTCCTGCTCACAACTCACTACCTTGAGGAAGCCGACGCCCTGGCGGACCGCGTAGTGGTCATCAATAAGGGGTCGATCATCGCCGCGGGAACGCCGGCCGAGATTAAATCCCAAACTGCCGGGCGGACGATCCGTTGCGTCACTCGCCTGGCGGTAGAAGAGGTGCGCATGCTGCCCGGGGTGCGGGAGGTGTGCCGGGACCGCGAAGCCCTCGAAATTCAGGCGGTCGAAGCCGAGCCGGTGGTCCGGGAATTGCTGTTGCGCGATCGCGGTCTCAGCAGCCTGGAAGTAAGCAGCGCCGGGCTGGAAGACGCATTTCTGGCGCTCACGCAGGAAACCGGAAACGCCTAACCGCGCCAGCAAAGGCGCTACTTTCACTTTGTGAGGGGAAAAATGTCCACCGCGATCACTTTGCCGAACCCCACGCGCACTGCCGCGCAGAGCGCCGCCATCTTCGCCCTGGAAATCAAGTACGAGTTCCTGAAATATCTGCGTCTGCCCATTTACGCCGTCTCCACCATGGTGTTCCCGATCATGTTCTACGTGCTGTTTGGGCTGCTGATGAACCGGGGCGGGAACGCAGGCGGAGTGACGGTGCAGAGCTATCTCATCGCTACCTACGGGACCTTCGGCGTCATGGGGGCTTCCCTCTTCGCCAACGGCGCCGGCGTGGCAGTGGAACGCGGCCTGGGATGGCTGCAGGTGAAACGCGCCAGCCCCATGCCACCCTTCGCCTATTTCGTGGCCAAGTTCGCGGTGGGCATGGCATTCAGCCTCATCGTGGTGCTGGCGCTGCTGACGCTGGGGACTCTCTTCGGCGGCGTTCGCTTTTCGGCGCTGGATGCGGCGCGTCTCACAGGCACGCTGGTGATCGGCTCACTTCCCTTCTGCGCCATGGGGTTGGCCATCGGCTCCTTCGCGGGACCCAATTCGGCGCCGGCGATCGTCAATGTCTTCTATCTTCCACTGTCGTTCGCCTCAGGATTGTGGGTGCCGATCAATTTTCTGCCCCAGTTCCTGCAGCACACCGCGAAGTTCCTGCCGCCGTATCATCTGGCGCAATTGGCCTTGGGCATAGTTGCCGGAACGCCATTGGCGCCACGGCTTTACGACTGGGAATTTCTGGCGGGATTCACACTGGTCGCGCTGGGCATCGCGCGCATCGGCTTCCAGAGAGACGAAGGAAAGACGTATGGCTAGCTTTCACCGCGGCAAAACTCGGCTGCCGGCCGACAGGTTTTCCGGAAGAGCCCCGGCCCGAGCATGCAATCCGGAGATTACAAGTAGATGACCTGCACCGCTCGGGGCAGCTTAAAATAGGGATCGGAAGCGGGCTTAGTTATGGATGGCAGTTTCTCGGAAAAAATCTTGTGCACGAAGAGGTCGTACGCGGAGAGCAAGCGGCATCGCTGGATCGCCCTGATCTGGCTGCCTTACTCCGGGTTCTTCTTCCTGCAGCCCTGGCTTGATCACGCCAACGCCAAATGGTGGCTGATCAACAGCATCGGCGGAGCCGTAGGGGTAGCGCTGTTCTTCGGCATCTTCTGGAACAAGCCGCCGCGCTCCTGGTATTTTCTTTTCGGCCTGTTGTTGCTGGGCATGGGCTACGCCCCGTTCAACGGTGGTTCCGCGACTTTCTTTATTTACTGTGCCGCCTTCAGTCCCTTCCTCGCCAATACCGAATTCGGCGCCGCAAAAATGCTGGCCCTGGTGGTCGGCGCGGCTGCGCTCGAGACCTGGCTTTTCCATCTTGGCGGCTGGTTCCTGCTCTATTCCGGTGGCTTCAGCGCTCTCATCGGCACCGGCAACATTTTCTTCGCCCAGCGTAACCGGCAAAACGAAAAGCTGCGCATGGCCAAGGAAGAGATCGAGCATCTGGCGAAAGTGGCGGAGCGCGAGCGAATTGCGCGCGACCTGCACGACGTTCTCGGGCACACATTGTCGGTGGTCATTTTGAAATCCGAACTGGCAGGCAAGTTAGTGGCCCGCGATCCGAAGAAGGCCGAAGAAGAAATTGCGGATGTCGAGCGCATTGCCCGCGAGGCGCTGGCGGATGTGCGCAATACCATTCGCGGCTACCGCGCGCAGAGCCTCGAAGCCGAATTCAGCCACGCCAAATCGACTCTGGAAACCGCGGGTGTGAAAGTGAATGCCGAAACGGCAAGCTTGGGGCTGAGCCCCGCCCAAGAGAGCGTGGTGGCGCTCGTCGTGCGCGAGGCGGTAACCAATGTCGTTCGCCATGCTGGAGCCCGGAATTGCAGCTTGCGCCTCACGCCGGTCAACGGTAGCTGCTGCCTGGAAATCCACGATGACGGCCGTGGCGGCTCCCAGGCGGAAGGCAACGGCCTGCGCGGTATGCGCGAGCGCATCGAGGCGCTGGGCGGAACCGTGGAACGTGACACCCGCGCCGGCACCAAGCTCACCATTCACTTTCCTATCCACAATTCGGCTGGCATGGAGGCGGCGACTGCACCCGAGAAGGTAGGTGGCTGGCTGTGAATCCTCCAGTAAAAGAAGCCAAGAAAACCATCCGCGTGGTCATCGCGGAAGATCAGGGCATGGTCCTGGGCGCGCTGGCAGCTCTGCTCGAAATCGAAGGCGATATCGGCGTCGTGGGCCGGGCGCGAAACGGAAAGGAGGCTCTGGCCACGGTCCTGGCGCAGAAGCCCGAGGTATTCATCACCGACATCGAAATGCCGGGCATGACCGGCCTGGAAGTCGCGCAAGAGCTGCAGCGGCGGCGCACCGGCACGCGGGTCATCATCGTGACTACTTTTGCGCGTGCCGGCTACCTGCGGCGCGCGCTGGAGGCTGGAGCTTCCGGCTATCTGCTGAAAGACGCGCGGGCCGAGGAACTCGCCGACGCGGTGCGCCGAGTGCATCAGGGCTTGCGGGTCATCGATCCCGAACTGGCGGCCGAGGCCTGGGCCGAGCCCGATCCGCTCACCGACCGTGAACGCCAGGTATTGCGCCTCGCGGGAGAGGGCCGCGCCAGCGGCGATATCGCCACCGATCTCGGGCTCTCCGAGGGTACAGTGCGAAATTATTTATCGGAGGCCATCAGCAAGCTGGGGGCGGCCAATCGAGTGGAAGCGGCGCGAATCGCCCGCGCCAAAGGGTGGCTGTAGCGCGCAAGCACCGACTGCCTAATAAGCCCAGCGCAATAGCGTTGCTCCCACCGTGAAACCCGCGCCCACGGAAGCCACCAGAGCCAGGCTTCCCTTCTTCATCTTGCCTTCCTGCAACGCGGTTTCCATGGCGAGCGGGATGGTGCCCGCAGTAGTGTTGCCGAAGCGGTCGATGTTAATGATCACGCTCTCCGGGCGCAGGCCGAGCCGTTCCGCGGTCGCGCTGATGATGCGCCGGTTGGCCTGGTGGGGAATGAAAACGTCGATGTCGCTGCCCTTGAGGCCGTTACGTTCCAGCAGCTTCTCGCAGAGTTCGGTCTGCTTGCGCACCGCAAACTTGAAGACTGCCTGCCCGTCCTGATGAACAAAGTGCATCTTCGACTTCACGGTTTCGCAAGTCGAGGGATGCAGGCTACCGCCGCCCGGCATGTACAGTGCGCAACCGCCGGAGCCGTCCACTTCGTGAATGAAATCGAGAATCCCCAGCGTATCGTCAGTGGCCGGCTCAAGTAACACTGCGCCCGCGCCATCGCCAAAGAGCACACACGTGCCGCGGTCGGTGTAGTCGATGATGGAAGACATCACGTCCGCGCCGATCACCAGCACCTTGCTGTGCGTGCCGGATGCCACGAACTGGGCTCCCGTCTGCACGGCGTACACAAAGGCTGAGCATGCAGCCGAGAGATCGAATCCCCATACGCCTTTCGCCCCCAGCTTGTGCTGCACCAGGCAGGCGGTCGAGGGGAAAAACATGTCGGGTGTGACTGTGCCTACGATGATGACGTCTATATCCGTCGGCTCCAGGCCGCGCTGGGAGAGCGCTTTTTTCGCCGCTTCTGCCGCCAGATCACTAGTCGCCACGCCCTTATCCACAATGTGGCGCTCGCGGATTCCTACCCGCTGCAGGATCCACTCGTTGCTCGTTTCCACCATCTTTTCGAGGTCGGCATTGGTGAGAAGACGGGGCGGGACGTAAGTACCGAGGGCGCTGATCTTGACTCGTGCTCGCGGGCTCACTGGAGTAGCTTCTCCGAGGCTGAAGTGCGAACGGCTATTCTGCACCACGGCAGGGGCAATGTCCATCTGCGTTCATGAATGTGGTGCTCTAGTTTGTAACTGAACTCGGACTGCCCGTTGTGTGGGCTTCTCCATCCGCCAAGGCAACGAAGATTCTTCCCCGGCGGCGGCCAATCACTGAAACGGCGGGGGTGCGCAAACAATTTCCGCAGCGTCTGCAAAGCGTGGCCAAAGATTGCCAACAAAAGCCAGGCACCGGCGGCCCACTGCACACGCCAGAGCTCGTTACCGTTGCTTCCTTCCGGACCTGGCGGGGTTGGCGAGAGTGCGTCGCGCGGGACCGATGCCTGACCTTGTTGATTCTAACAGTTTCATAGGTAGCGCCGGCGTCCCGCCGGCAACCCAAACCCCTATCCGAACGGCATCGTTCGTGGTTCACACCTCAATTGGCGGCCAACCTCATCTTGTCGAACTCAGTCTCTGAAAGTACTCTCTAAGTAATCTTTCCTTCCTCCGCAAAATGGCGAACAATAACCGGATGTCGGGCGCGGCAGCGGAATCGGTGAGACGGGAGATCCCACCCCTCCAGTTTTACCTTGAAGTTGCCGTTTATCTGCTTGCCCTGACTGGCTTTGCAACCTTGGCATCGACCGGCGGCCTCGACCTCGTCGCCGTCCTCTTCGTCGGCAGCGCCCTGCTGATTCGCGGCTACATGTTGGCCACCGGGCAGAGCATGGTCGTCACCGAGCCCTGGACCACCCTGCTCACCGTCGGCTACGTGGTTTATTACATCGCCGACTATCTGCTGATCTCCCGCTCTTTCATCAGCGCCACCGTGCACCTGGTGCTGTTCGTCATGGTGGTGCGCCTGTTCTCCGAGCAACGCGACCGCGACCACTACTTCCTGGCGGTGATTTCGTTTCTGATGGTTCTGGCGGCAGCGGTCCTCACCGTGGACAGCGTGTTCCTCACCACGTTCGCCCTCTACATGCTCACCGCGGTGGCCACCGTAATACTGATGGAAATGAAGAGGGCCTCGGACGCCGCGGGCGTTCAGCCCAAGCATACCGGCCGGCCTCTCGCTCTGTCGTTGATCCGCATATCCCCAGTCATTGTCCTGCTCATTCTTGTCGGCGCCGCGGGAATTTTCTTTCTTCTGCCGCGGGTCTCGGGGGGATACCTGCGATCCTTCGCCCCGCGCAACCAATACGTGGCCGGCTTCAGCGACCAGGTTCAACTGGGCGGCATTGGAGAGATTCAGCAGTCGAGCGCCGTGGTAATGCACATCGCCATTGACGGCGACCAGCGAGGGAACTTCGATCTGAAATGGCGCGGCGTGTACCTCAGCACTTTTGACGGCCGCAACTGGAGCAGCCCCCGCGCGCAATATGTCACCGAACGTTTAGCCGGCGGAGGCTTTGCGGTTTACCCGCCTGATGTCCGCCGCAGTCTCCTGCCCGCGGCGATGGGCAACGCGATTCACTACCACGTCCTGATGGAGCCCATCGGAACCAACGTCTTCTTCCTGGCGGAAAAGCCCCTGGA
>Ga0335078_10013694_pt1 | contig 12022 bp, 11 predicted proteins | sample Lox_Sample_32_FD_206711 | JGI IMG/M metagenome (GOLD analysis project Ga0335078, IMG submission 206711) | Soil microbial communities from Loxahatchee National Wildlife Refuge, Florida, United States - Lox_Sample_3.2 | ecosystem: Environmental > Terrestrial > Soil > Wetlands | place: USA... | reverse complement strand
CGGGTGCCGCTGGCGCAGGTCAACCTGGTGGGCGCCAACGACGAATTGATTTTTGATGGTCACAGCGTCGCGCTGAACCGCCGCGGTGAACTGCTGGTCTCCGGCAAGGGGTTTGCCGAGGACAGTTTTGTTGCGGACCTGGATGCCGACGTGGTGCCGGCAAAAGCAGAATGGCCCGTCCGCGAGCAGCAGATTTTTTCGGCACTGTCGCTGGGCATCCGTGATTATGTCCACAAATGCGGTTTTAAGTCGGTCGTCGTCGGTTTGTCCGGCGGCATTGATTCAGCGCTCACGGCGGTGCTGGCGGCCGACGCGCTCGGTCCCGACAAAGTGCTGGGAGTCTCAATGCCCGCGCGTTATTCCAGCAAAGGCAGTATCAGCGAAGCCGAGACACTCGCGAAAAATCTTGGCATCCGTAATAAAGTCCTGCCAATCGAGCCGGTGTTTCAAGCGGTTGAGCAACAACTGGCGGGGGTTTTTGCCGGCACCAAACCCAACGAGGCCGAGGAAAACGTGCAATCGCGATTGCGCGGTGTGACTTTGATGGCGCTGTCGAACAAGTTCGGCGCACTGGTACTGACGACCGGCAACAAATCCGAGATGGCCGTCGGCTATTGCACGCTTTACGGTGACATGTGCGGCGCGCTGGCTGTGATTGCAGACGTCTTCAAGACGGACATCTACAAAATTGCGCGCTGGGTAAATCGCGCGCGCGAAATTATTCCAGCCGCTTCCCTTTCCAAACCGCCGAGCGCGGAATTGCGGCCCGACCAGAAGGACCAGGATTCGCTTCCGCCGTACGAAACACTCGACGCGATGCTCGACCTTTACGTGGTGAAAAATTTGAGCAGAGAGGAAATCATCCAACGCGGTTTTGAAGCCACGGTGGTGAACGATGTGATCAACAAAATCAATTTCAGCGAATACAAACGGCGACAAGCCGCGCCCGGCTTGAAGGTGTCACCCCGCGCTTTCGGCATGGGCCGGCGCATTCCCATCGCACAGCGGTTCCGATTGTAGCGGCCAATGGAAAAACAGGCGAATTGCTCAAGACCGCCCGTGACGTGTCAACATTTTGGCTTGTTTCATTACCTTGAGAGGGGCAAGAATCAGAGTGCATGCTGACAGGAAACAGCAGGTTGGACGTGATCTCTTCGAAGCCCTGTTTCAGACACTAAAGCTGACATTTTGGAAGCACGAAGCATTACTATGACAAAAGTGTTCTGGCTCTTTGGGCGATGCGGTGCCGGCAAAACCACACTGGGCAGACGCCTGCAGCAAGCTTTGCTGGATCGGAAGATTCCGGTGTTTTATCTCGACGGGGACGACATGCGTTCCGGCCTTTGCTCGGATTTGGATTTTACGCCCGAGGCCCGGGTGGAAAATCATCGGCGGATTGCGGAAGTTGCCAGGCTGGCTGCCGGGCAAAACCTCAACGTGGTTGTTTCCACGATGGCGCCGCAACACAGCCAACGGGATATCGTGGCGCAGGTGCTTGGCGAACATCTGGTCTGGCTTTATATCCATGCCCCGCTGGACGTCTGTATCAAACGGGATCCCAAAGGCCTTTATCAGCGCGCGCGGGATGGCCGCCTGGATAAACTGTTGAATTTTCCGTTTGATGTGCCCCGTCCGCACGAGCGGGAATTCTTCATTGACACTGTCGCCCAAAGCGTGGACGGCGCTGCGGAGTCCATCCTCGAAATCGTTCAGGCGTCCTTGAGCGATTTCATAATTTAAGACTCGATCGCGACGCATGCCCTCTGCGGGTATTTCCTGGTACTGCCGGTGCGCTGGCACGGTGTGAGGTGGCGCATTGCCATCGCGCAAAAATTCCAAAGGTACGTTGAACCTGTTTTGACTCTGAAAATTTTCCAGGCCGTCAAAATCAGCGATGGTTCGGCGGAGTCTGGTGCGGGATGTGGTTACGGGAAAAGAAGAGGATGCTGTCCTTACGGATACGGTCGAGCAGCAGGGTGATGATCAGGAAAATCGCCAGACGCATGGCGAAGTTCCACCAGAAGACCGGCATCGCTGCATAGTTAGGGTTACCAGAGTACTCCATCAGCGAGCGGCAAACCGCACCTGCCAGCGCCGCGACAATGCCCCAGCGAAGATTAAGCACCAACGTGAGAACCATGCAGGGCAAAAGATAGAGCGGCAGAAAAACCAGACGCGGATCGGTGACAAAGTCCAATACCGCTACGATCCCCAACAACAAGCCGCTCGCTATTACCACTGCCCAGTTCTCCGTGAATTTCTCAGGAGAACGGTGTGGCGCGGCGTAGTGTCCGGACGGTCTTCTTTGTTTTTGGATTTGTTCCACAAACAGCACGCACAGTTGCAGAGTAACGAAGCGCATGACCATGTTCCACAATATCACCTCCGGTTTGCGGAAACCCGCATCTTTTGCGCTCTGGATCAGTGGCCCGGCTGCCGATGCCGCGACCGCGGCCAGCATGCCCCAGCGCCGATCAATTTTCCAGGTCAGCAGCGCACAGGGCACCAGGTAAAACGGCAATAAAAGCAGATAAATGCTTGAAAGATAATGTGCGGTTGCCAGGCCTGCCAGCAACAAACCGGCCACCAAAACGACCCGCCAATGGCGCAGAAATTGGCCATGCAAAGAGGGCGGAACTCTCGAAGTCAGGCTCGGTTCCCAAAACAGATTGCTCAACTGGACGGCGGCGGACCTCAATTGGCGTAGGGTGCCAACCCACAAGCCGGGGCCGGGTGGTTTCAACGGCGCGACAGCGGGAATGACGGCAGGTTGTGGTATCAGCCGCCACCGGTCGGATAGCAGTTCGAACAATTCCGATGTCCTCTCTGCGCCTTCAAGTGGTTTGACGACCCGTTTTTGATGGAGCAAATATGCGAGCAACAACGGCTCGACGAAGTCGCTGATGCCAGCCTCAACGGCATATGCTCTGAACCGGTCTGATTGGAGTAATTGTTCGACCTCGGCGGCAACGCGTTGAACCGAAAGCCGTCTGGCCAGGATGGCGGTCTGCACGAAGAAGTGAAACCAGTCCCAGCCGGGAATGCCCTGCAACTGGCCGCGTTCCCAATCATAGACCTGCAGATTCTGCGCGTTGATAGCGCGAATGTTCCACGGCGCAAAATCGCCGTGGTAAAGCGTGGTGCGGACGGTTCTGCCCCTCAACGCCGCGTTCAAGATGCGCCATGTATCGGGATCTGTTTCGGCGGCTTCGGCCGCAAGTTCGCGCCAGGTATGCAGGCTGGCAAGAGGCAGGTGCAAATCTGAATTGAGCCAGGCATGGAACAGGTGTTCCATCCCGGCGTCGTTATCGGGGCTGGCCCCGGGAAAATATGCCGTGGCAAACGCGGAAAGCACTGGGGTGTCCAACCGGCCAGTCATGCGGATGCAGCCGAGCGTTCCACTCGGCAGTTTTTCCAGCAATTCGGCCTCCCGATTAGTCGCCTCCCGACCGGCAGGATTCAGCCCCGCTTTGACGACACTTACTGGACGCCGGGTTTCGTCGCACAACAGCAGCACGAGACGCGATCTGAGTTGCGGCACGCCCCCAAACTTGATGGCCGGCGCTTGCATCCGAGCGGCTGGCACGCCGGATTGCCGCGCCAGAAACCGCATGATTTCCGAGTTGGCATCAGTTTCAAATTGAACCCGCTCAAACAAGAATGCTGATGAGGTCCTGAACAACCACGGCAGGACCGCCCGCCAGATTCGGGCAAGCCGGCGTTGCGCGGAATACAATTCCAAACCGACCCTTACATTCGTCATGGTGGTCGGCAGGAGCAGGAAGGGCTGTCGTTTTCTGCGGATCAACCGCCAGCTAAATTGCAGCGGTTGGCGCGGCGGGCGCTCGCTAGCAAACAGCAGTTCGATGGTAGGCAGAACAATGCGAAACATGACTCAAACTCTGACCTGCCCGACCGGACTTTTGACGAAAAGACGTTCGAGATGGTTCATCTTTTCAGCAAGGACGGCAGACAAACAACATGTCTATGGACCAATCGTTCCAGCGGTGGTCGCCAGCCAGTAATCGGTCCAGCGCTGCCGCCACACTACGCAATGGCGTCCGATAAAGGGTCGGCGGCAGCATACCAAAACCAAACTGACGCACAACTTGAAATGCATTATGCCGCAGCAGGCTTTTGGTTTCAGCGGGAGACATCTCGTTGAGCATCGCGTCGGATTTTTCCGTGCGCTCGCGCCGCCGCCGCCAGATTATGGCCGGATGACGCAGCGAACGCGAATTGCCGTGAACATTCACCAGCAACCGGCCGTCTGGCGCGCGCAACACTTCGCGCAACCGGTGCAACACCCGGCTCCGCATTTCGGGTTCGGCGTTAAGGAGGAACCGAAAACAGGAAATAACGTCATAACGCTTTTGGAGCAGGTCCGGATTGGTCAGGATATCACCCACCAGCAGGCGTGCCTTAACGCATTTAGAGCGCGCCACCGCGACCATGTTTTCGGAAACGTCTATTCCCTCGGCACTATCCACCAAAGACTCCAACCCAGCCAGAACCCGCCCCGTGCCACAGGCGAAATCCAGGAGCCGGACCGGCTCTGTTCGTTGCTGCCGGAAATCCTTCAGAATTCGCTCAAGTACCGGCTGCTGCAATTGCCAGATGGCCGTGGCATAACTGCCGCTTCCATATTCCCCGGATTCGTAGAACTCAACTGCGTCCTTCAGCCGAAACCGGTCAGAATAGTTGATGCTCATGAGTTATCTGCGCCCTGGGAGAGTTTTGGTTCCATCGGTTGAATTCGAACCGGCATCGGTTTCAACAGGTTAACTGTAATTAAATTCCGCCGGACAGTCAAACCGTTTGCCCTGCAACTTTGGTTGCCAGCCCCGCACACAATTGCTAACAATGGCTGGGGTGAAATTTTGTATCGTCGCGCCCGGTTTCCGTAATTGCAACTGGCTTATGCTCTGCACCGACGCTGCCGACCGGCTGGGCGCAATTGGAGGTCGGCATATTACCGTGGCACAAATCCGAATTTGAAGGTTCATTTCAGGCCGTGTGCCGATGATACATCAAGCTGACAGGGGTACCCGATGAATAATGAAGAACCAGTTTTTATTTTCGGGGTTTTTCGGTCCGGCACCTCGTTGCTGTGCTCGATTTTGAATCAGAACCCCGGCGTGGCAATAATGTTTGAATGCGACGTGTGGAATTTCCCACGCCCGCTGTTAAATTATCGTTTCAAACAGAACTGGGTGGAACGCATTGAATTCTACAATCAAGCGCTCTCGCGTCATCGCTTGGTCGCGGAGAGCGATTTATCACCATTGAGGAAGATTCGCACTCCTTTGGATTTGTATCGCACGTTTGGCCAAATGAAAGGCGCTGTGGCCTGGGGCGAAAAATCACCTTTTTATTGTGACCGGCTGGTGCAGCTTCATGACCGGTATCCAGGCGCTTTTTTTATTTTTGTCTGGCGCAATCCGGTAGAGGTCTATCGCAGTGTGCTGAACGCCGGAAGGACCTCCCGCTTTTTCAGTCGGCCCGGCATGTTGAGCCGGATGATTTATTATCAGGAACAGGCCATCCGCCAGTCTGAATTGATCGAAACGCGGGGAGCACGCGTTTTTCGGGTGGATTACGGGGACATCGTGGATCACACCGGGAGAGTTTGCCGGGAGGTCTGCGCTTTTCTCAAATTGCCCTATGACGCGCGGATGCTGCAATTGAACCGGGTTGATTTATCCGCCATCTACAAGGCTCCGCACCACGCTCATCTCCGGCGAGGCATCATCGAGCGTCAAAAGTACACCGAGGAACTGGTCCGTCCGACCGTCGTGAAAAAACTGGAGCGCTACCGTTGCCGCTGGGAAAGGCTGCGGGTCAGATCGCTCAAATCTTCCGCTGCGGGAAATCAACCGGAACCAGGGCCGATTGAATTTGCTTACCATAATTTTATGGGATGGGGTTTGACACTTTATGATTCGCTGGTTCGGGCCGGGTTTGAAATTCTGCCACTGGTGTGGTTGCGCGCCTATCGACTGCTCAAAAACTGGGCGGTCAACCCACCGTCGGGGGCGGCGGACGAAAAAACCTCCCTCATCAAAGATCTCAAGATCCACTGGCTGACAATTTTAACGGCCACCGTGATGCTCGGTCTGGTTGCCTTGATTCACCTCTATTCCAACCCGCATTTGATGTTCATCCTGTTCTATGGGATTCCTTGCGCCTTTCTGGCATTGGTAGTGAACACGCGCTGGGCCACGTTGTTCGTCATCGCCAGTTCATTGATATCACCGATGGTGCAATATGACGGCGACCCGGATTATCGTTACGTCAGCGTGTTTGTTTGGAATCTGTTTTCGCGCTTTATCCTGCTGGAAATCCTGGTCCTCACCCTTGGCCGTATTCGGCGGGAATTTTCACAAACCGGCCATCACGTAAAATGACCCGTCGACATGTCTCCCACGTGTACGCTCATTGAGCCGATGTGAGAGAACGCGAAAGACTCGCGAAAGTTTGACTGTGCCAAAAGATTTGAACAAGCTGGCCAGGTTGAAGTCCGAATAGATTAGGCGCGCCTTTGACGCGCATTCAGCCGCCCATGACATTTTCCATCGTCACACCCAGCTTCCGCAATTCCAACTGGCTCAGGCTTTGCATCGCTTCCGTCGCCGACCAGGGGGGCGTGGAAGTCGAACACATCGTCCAGGACGCATGCTCGGACGATGGCACACAGGAGTGGTTGCCGCGCGACAAACGGGTGAAGGCGTTCATCGAAAAGGACGGCGGCATGTATGACGCAGTCAACCGTGGTTACCGTCGCGCGACCGGCGACATCCTGGCGTATCTGAATTGCGACGAGCAATATCTGCCCGGCGCGCTCAAAGCGGTGCATGGTTTTTTTGAGCAGCATCAGCATATCGAAGTTGCCCTCCCCGGGACCATCGTCACCAACCGTGAAGGAGAATACGTTTGTCATCGCCATTCGATGGTGCCGCATCCGTATCATGCCTGGTTCCGGTTTCCGGTGCTCACCAGTTCGGTCTTCATCCGGCGGCGGGTCATTCAAGAACGCGGCCTTTTCTTCGACCCGCGATGGCGCGACCTGGGCGATTTCCACTGGATGCTGGCCCTGATGAAAAACAAAGTGCCGATGAAAGTGTTTGATCATTTCACTTCCGTTTTTGCCGACACGGGCGAGAACATGAACCTCAAACCGAATGCCGTCCGCGAAAAAAACGAAACCGCCGCACTGACGCCCCGCTGGGTTCGAATGCTCAGGCCGGTTTGGATCGGACATCACCGGCTTCGCCGGCTCGCTGCCGGACATTTTGCCCTGAAACCGACGAGTTATTCGATCTACACGCTGCGCAGCCCTGACCAGCGGGTGCCATTCGAGGTGTTGAAACCCACCGCCGTCTGGTGGAATCGGTTGTAACCCGCTCGCGCCCCAACGTTCGTTTCCAGGCAACCCCTTCCCGAAAGGCAAATGTGTAGCCGGCCTCAGCCGGTTTGCCTTTTGCTTCCAACAGGCGTCTGAGGGCCGGTGGAGGGCCACACGAATTCAACGGGCGTTGATTCAAGAGCACGCACACCTTCCTGCACCGGCGGCAAGGCAAGGACTTCGCGAAATAATTTCAAGTTGGCATTCACCCACCGATGAAGTTTCCGGATGCCCTGTTCAGCGGAACACGAGGGATGCCATCCAAAGTCTGCAAGAGCCTTTCTGACATCGGCTACAAACACCTTTTGATCACCCTGTCTGGGCGCGGCAAAATCGGTCTCCACCGGCGCCCCAGCCTCCATCTCAAGCCAATGGACGAGTTGTTTTATGGAAAATTGATTCTGCGCGCCACCGCCGATGTTGTAAACCTGGCCGGCAACTTTGTCACGCTTCTGCCAAGCCAGATAATAGGCATCAATCAGGTCGTCAATAAAAAGCAGGTCACGGGTCTGTTTGCCGTCGCCAAAGATGGTGATGGGGCGACGCAGGGCGTGGGCAATCAGGAACCAGGCAACCCATCCCTGGTCCTCCATGCCAAATTGCCGATATCCATAAATGCAGGATTGACGAAAACAGACGGTGGCCAGGCCATAAATTCTGGAGTAATCCCGCACATATTGGTCCGCAGCTCCTTTGGAACAGGCATAAGGGGAATGGAAATCAAGCGGGTGCTCTTCCGATATGCCTTCTGGAAAATCCGCCCATTCATATCGGCCATGGCGCTCAACCACGGGAACCCCTTCCAGGCTGCCATAAACCTTGTTGGTGGAAGCATAGATAAACAGAGCCTCCGGGCAAAACCGGCGGACACCTTCCAGAAGATTGAAGGTGCCCAGAACGTTGTTCTCCAGGTCATGACGGGGATTGGTGAGGGACGCGGTTACCGCAACCTGTCCCGCACAATGCAGGATGAGGTCGTACTGTTCCCGCTGGAAATGTGTGGTGACATCCTTTTCGTCCCGAATATCAATCCTGGAAAAATGGACCGGACCGAAACCTTGCAGCCAATGAAGATTGTTTTCTGCGCCAGGGCGAGAAAGGTTGTCCCAGACAAACACATCCCAACCGTCCTGTTGGAAACGGCGCGCGGCGTTGACACCAATGAACCCCGCTCCCCCGGTAATGAGCACTCTTGGTACTCGGCGCGTTCGCATTTCTCCCATACTGATGTGGCGGTTGGCGAAATAAAAGAAATAAATTCAGTTGCGCTCGCAAAATCACGCGAAGGAAAGTTCCTGGATAATTTTTTCAGCCACCGCCGGCCAGTGATGGCGATGCAATAACTTGGCCGCCCAGGCGTGGATGGTATCCGGGGAAGCGGCCAGGGCCCGATCCACCGCTTTTAGAAAAGACGCTTCGGAATCGTTTGAAAAAGGGCATCCGGCTTCCCCCATGGCTTCGCGCAGCGGCGGAATATCCGAAAAGACCGGGCAACTGCCTTCTAGAACCGCTTCCACGGCGGGCATGCCGAAGCCCTCATATTCAGAGACATAAATGACGGCGCGCGCCCGCCGCATCATTTCGCGCGCTTGCGCGGGAAGTACTCTCCCAATCCACTGCCAACTCCGGCCTTCGGGTCTTGCCATCTTCGGGGACTGAATGCCGATGCAATCAATGACCCCGTCATATTTCGATTCCCTGAGCCAGTGGGTCAGAAAACGGATGGCAAGGTCCGTTCGTTTATGCGGCAGGTCGCTGGCGAACAGCAAAATCCGATTTTCTCTTTCCGTCCAGTCCGGTGCAGGCGGAACAAAACCGTAACCAGCCACCACGACTTTGGGACAGGATAATCCGGCGCGTTGGGTCCAACCCGTCAACTCGCGTTTTGAAAACTCGGTATTGGTAAAGATCACGCGACTTTGCCGCAATGTCGCCGCCAGACTGTGAGAAAAATAGAACGCCTCAAACTTCGACGTAAACCCGGGATAATGCTGGCGATAAAAATCGCCCATGATGTCGTGGACAAAGGCCGCAACTTGCAGGCGCGGGCGCGCCCCGAAGGAGCAAAAGCCTTTCGGCAGGAAAAGCCAGCGATGCCCCGTTGCTTGCGCCGCCCGGTAAAGACTCCACTGGTCCCATAACATTCGGCCCACCTTGCTTTTTCTGGCAAAATTGTATTCCCGGACGCACGCCTTCGCCGCCAGGCGTAAATGAGGAGTGACCGTGCTGTTGCTGAAAACAGTGAGCTTCTGGAGTTGTGGATGTTCCGACAGGTACTGGGCCAGATGAACCGAGAAATTGTAGATCCCAATGGATTTGGTCGTCTCGACGTTCTGGTCGGCAATCGAATATACCAGATCGTTCATGCTGCAATCTCCGGGTTCTTTCAGGCTGTTGGCAAAGCTTTAATGGCGCCGGCCAGCCGGGTCTCTGAGTCTCTCAGTGAATCCCCGTAAACTGTGCCTGAATTTTCATCTTTGTCACGCGATATTCTTTGACGACCACCATCATTGATGACTCTGGCTAAAACAGACAAGCGGTGCTATGCTTTGAAATCCGAAGCTGGTTTCTTTTTTTGATGGAAAAATGAGCGACGATATACAGAAACGGATTCAAGCGGCTTTGGCCAATCCCAGGAATCTGGGCGAACTGGCCGGGGCCGATGCCGTTGGCACGGTTGGCAACGCCGATTGCGGCGAGATGCTGCGTTTGTGGGTGAAATTCAAGGAACAGAATGGCAAGAAAGTCATTGACCGAGCCACGTTCCAGTCGTTCGGTTGCGAGACGGCGATTGCTGTGGCCAGCCTGGCCACGGAACTGATTCGAGGCAAGACCGCTGCGGAAGCGCTCGCTCTCAAAACTGACGAACTGGCCGGCGAGCTGGGTCCGCTGCCGCCAATGAAGATCCATTGCGCCCAACTCGTCGAAGGTGCCCTGCGTTCTGCACTCGAACCGCAAAATACTGAAACCAAACCGGTGACAACCTCGTCCCGCGCGCCAGCGTTGCTCGACAGTTTTTCCAGAGCCGAGGCGGGCGGTGTGAAACTGACTTTTTTGGACGGGGAAAAGCGTTAGAGATGCTTCCTTCGGGTGTCTGGCCGGCGCTGCGCGCCCACCCCGCCATTTTTAATTTCCCGCCCGAACCTCTTTTATTATGGTCCTCGCAAATTAGAAAGGACCGTTTATGAAAATCATTCAGGAATTCAAAGCCTTTGCCATGCGCGGCAACGTGGTGGATCTTGCAGTCGGCGTCATCATTGGCGCGGCCTTCGGGAAAGTTGTCAGTGCGTTGGTCTCGGATATTATCATGCCCCCCATCGGCAAGCTGATCGGCAATCTTGATTCCTCCAATCCTTACCTCTCATTGTCCGAAAAGGTTACGCAGGCGCAGACCGCCTGCGCGGCAGACCCCAGAACCATGGGGGCGCATCTCCCGCTTGACCTCGCTCAAAAGGCCGGGCCGGTACTGGCTTGGGGTGATTTTGTGACCGGCACACTCAACTTTATCATGGTAGCGTTCTGCATTTTTTGGTGATCAAGCTCATGAACAAGGTGATCCGCCGCGAAGAAGCCGTGGCTCCACCCACGCCCACGGAACAACTCCTGACCGAAATCCGCGACCTGCTCAAGAACCGGTCGTGATTGGAGAACGGCGCCAGGTCGGCAGCCCGATTTTTCAGCTGGCTTGCGCCCCCCACCCGTTAAAATTCTCCCCGCATTTTTTTTAGAGCCGCGCGGGCGGCATCACTCTCGGCGGCTTTCTTGCTTTTGCCCCGGCCGCGCGCGAGTTCCACGCCGCCATGCTGTACGGTACATTCAAACAAGCGGTCATGGTCCGGACCGGTGGCGGAAACCACGTAATATTCCGGCGCTTCCAGTGAACGGGCCTGCAACAACTCCTGCAACTCACCCTTCGGATTTTCGATACTGGGGGGAACATTCAATTTGCCAAAGGCCGCGCTGAATTCGCACAGGATGAATGCGCGTGCGGCGTCAAAGCCGCCGTCCAGAAAAATCGCGCCGAGCAACGCCTCGAATGTATCCGCCAGCGCGGACGGGCGTTCCCGTCCGCCGTGTGTTTCCTCGCCGTGACTCAAGATCAAATGGGCGCCCAGGCCCAGTGCGCGGGCGTGTTCCGCCAGCGTCCGGCGGTTGACCAGTTTGGCGCGCGCTTTGGTCAATGGTCCCTCATCGAACGCGGGAAATGTTTCATACAGCTCGCGGGTGAGGACGAGTTGCAGCACCGCGTCGCCGAGAAACTCCAGCCGCTGATTATGCACGGGCCGGCGTTGAGCGTCGTTGCCGCTGACGCACGCCGCGCCGCTTTCATGCGCAACGGAAGGGTGCGTCAGTGCCAGCCGTAACAGGGTTTCGTCACGGAACGCGCGGCCGAGACGTTTTTGAAGTTCGGAGAGTTCGGGCATCGCAAATTCAAGCCGGCGTTGCCCTTGCAGTTGATTCGACCGGGGAGGTTTGTTCCGTACCGGAGGCAGGATTTCCGCCTCCCGGTGTGGGTGGGTTCAGCCCATGTTCCAGCAGCGCTGCCACGTCGTGCTGGACTTGTTCCAGTTGATCCAATCGCAGCGCCGGGTCGGCGATGGTGAATACGTCCCCGGT
>Ga0335078_10013693_pt1 | contig 12022 bp, 10 predicted proteins | sample Lox_Sample_32_FD_206711 | JGI IMG/M metagenome (GOLD analysis project Ga0335078, IMG submission 206711) | Soil microbial communities from Loxahatchee National Wildlife Refuge, Florida, United States - Lox_Sample_3.2 | ecosystem: Environmental > Terrestrial > Soil > Wetlands | place: USA... | reverse complement strand
CCTGCAGATCGAGGCCCGGCGCTCCATGCCGCTCGCCTCGCTGGGCTCCAACAACATCTATCCCAAGGGCGCGCTGGTCCTGCGGATGCTGGAGCACGAGCTCGGGCCGCAGCGCTTCTGGGCGGGCATCCACACCTACCTCACGAAACACGCGTTCGGCGTCGCCACCACCGACGACCTGCGGCAGGCGTTCCTGGCCGCGACGGGCGAGAACCTGGACCGCTTCTTCAGCGAGTGGATCTACCAGGCGGGCTACCCGCAGCTGGCGGTGACCGCGTCGTACGACTCGACGGCGCACGCCCTGGCCCTGACGATCCGGCAGACGCAGCAGGACACGCTGAAGCCCGACAGCACGGGCCTGCGGTTCACGGTGCCGGCGGTGTTTCACGCGCCGCTGGAGGTGCGGGTGGGCACCGCGCAGGGTGACGTGACGCAGCGCGTGGAGCTCGACGCGCGCGAGCAGACGGTCACGATTCCCGGCGTGGCGAGCGTGCCGACCATGGTGATCTTCGACGACGGCGACGCGGTGCTGAAGAGCCTCGATTTCCCGGAGCCCACGGCCTGGCTGGCGACGCAGCTGGCGCGCGACCCGGACCTGTGGAACCGCGACTGGGTCATCGACCAGCTCGCCGGCCGCAAGGACGACCCGGCGGCCGCGGCGGCGCTGGCGGAGGCGGCGACGCACGCGGACTACTACCTCACGCGCGAGGAGGCCGTCGAGGCGCTCGGCGCCTTCCCGGCGGCCGCGGCGCTGCCGGCCCTGGAGGTGGCGGCGCGCGACACCTCGGCCGCGGTGCGCGGCGCCGCGCTCGACGCGTTGGGGCAGATCGGCGGCAAGGACGTGATCGCGCTGGCGCGGCGCGCCTTCGCGCACGATTCGAGCTACGACGTCCAGGCCGCGGCGGTGACCGCCCTCGGCCGTGCCGACTCCGCGCACGTGGACCGGGTCATCACCGAGGCGCTGCGCGACTCCTCGTACCGCGACGTCATCCAGATCGCCGCGCTGCGGCTGATCGCGACGACCGACGACACCGCGCGCATCGGCACGGTGGACTCGCTCGTGGGCGCGACGCAGAACGCGGCGTTCGTGCTCGCCGCGCTGGGCGGGCGCGGCAGCGCCCGCGCCCTCGACCTGCTGGTCGGGCATCTCGACGACGCGCGGCCGCAGGTGCGGCGCTGGGCCCTGCAGGCGTTCGCGTTCGCGCTGCCCCGGCCCCTGGCGCTCGCCCGCCTGCGCGCCGTGGTGGACGCCGTCCGCCACCCCGACGCGCAGCGCGCGATCCGTCAGGCCATCGAACGCCTCAGCAGCGGACGCGGCGGGCGGAGGATGTAGCGGGCCGGACCGGCTAGGGGTGCGCCGCGGAGGGCGCGCCGGGGAGCGGGCGCAGGAACTCCACGCTCAGGAGCCGCTGGTCCTGGACGTAGCGCATGATCTGGTTCTGGACGCCGATCTGGATGTCCGGCACGGACTCGCTGTAGACGCGCGACTGGACCAGCACGTTCGCGTACAGCTCGGCGAACGAGATGGTGGAGGTCGCGCTGGCGAGCCCCTCGAGGGCGCGGCCCGGGTGCGTCAGCCGGACCATCGCGCGGCGTACCTCGTAGGTCGCCGTGTCGAGGTCCACGTGTCCCTCGATGTCGGGCGTGCGGATCGACTCCGCCGGCCGGAAGGCGAACCGCACGACCCGCACGCCCGAGTCCTCCACCACCCCCTCGTACCCGAAGCAGTGGCTCGCCTGAAAGCTCGAGTCGGCGAAGTCGGACAGCGTCGGCAGGGTCAGCACCAGTTTGCGCGTGTTGCCCGGGCCGCGGCCGAACGTCACCACCTGGCCCGGCTGGTAGGCCGGCGTTCCGGTGCTCAGCAGCGCCTCCGTGTCCGTGACCGTGGCCACCGCCTCGCCCTGGCCGTTGTAGTACGTGAACACGCGCTGCATCCGGAAGCGGAACGGGTAGGAGGCGGCCAGCAGGCGGGAGCGCTGCGCGTTCTGGTCGAGCTCGCCGAACAGGCGCGCCAGGGCCGGGTCGGTGACGGAGTCGGGCGGCCCCGGGTTCGTGCAGCTGCGCATCGCCACGACCTTGATCGCCTCGAGCTGCACCGTGAGGTGCTCGAGCGTCATGGGGACGTCGCTCGTGGTGCCGGCGGCGACGACCACGGTGGTGTCGCTGGGCCGGAAGCCGACCTGGCGCGCCAGCAGCCGGTAGGTGCCCGGGACCACGCGCTGGAACAGGAACGCGCCGGAATCGTCGGTGAAGCGCTGGTCGTAGCCGGGCAGCAGCGCCACGACGGCGTACGGGATGGGCTCGCCGTCGAGCCCGCGCACCGTCCCGCGCACGACGCCGGCCTCGGGCCGCGCCGCGGGTTGCTGGGCGCGCGCCGGGGCGGCGGCGGCAGCCGCAGCGGCGAGCAGGGCGGCGAGCGCGGCGGCGGCGCGCGGCACGGACCTCACCCCACCGCCGGCCGCGGCGCGGCCGGCCGGCACTGCACCGTGACGGAGCCGGACGCCAGTCCCGGGGCGGTGGCCTCGAGCGTCAGCGCGCCCGGGGTCTTCGATGCCTGGACGATCGCCATGCACAGCCCGTTGAAGGCGCGGCGCACCGTGCCCTTGTCGGCCTCGTGGCTGCTCGGATCGCCGTTGCCCACGCCGAGGATCCGGCCCGGGCCCGTGAGCTGGAACGTAGCCTCGTCGTCCGCGACCGGCACCGTACGGCCGTCGGCGTCCACCACCCGCACGGTGACCACCGACACGTCCTCGCCGTCGGCGCCGATGGCCGGCCGGTCGGCCTCGAGCACCAGCTTCGCCGCCGGCCCGGTCGTCTCGCGCGTGGCCGTGAGGACCACCGCCCCGCCGCGGTAGCCGCGCGCCTCGAGCGCGCCCGCCGCCCACGGCACCTGCCACATCACGTGCCCGTCCCGCGTCACGTCCTGCGCGCCGAGGCTGCGCCCGTTCACCAGCAGCTCCACGCGCTCCAGGTTGCTGTGGCACCAGACCTCGATCGGCTGCCCCTCCTTCCCGGGCCAGTTCCAGTGCGGGAACAGGTGCAGCACCGGCGCGCTCCCCCACCAGGCGCGGTAGTAGTAGAAGTTGTCCTTCGGGAACCCGCAGGTGTCCAGGATCCCGAAGTGCGAGCTGATGCACGGCCACTTGTACGGCGTCGGCTCGCCGCGGTAGTCGAAGCCGGTCCACGCGAACCCGCCCGCGAGCCACGCCCGCGCGTCGAAGTAGCTCCACCACTTCTCGGCCGTCGAGGCCCAGGGCGGGAAGTTCACGTCGTAGGCGCTGACGTAGCCGCGCACCGGGTCGTTGGCGTAGATGCCGCGCGTCGAGACGGTGCTGGCCGTCTCCGTGCCCATCGTCGGCTGGCGCGGATGGTCGCGGTGGTAGCCGTCGATATCGCCCTGGAAGTAGTTGAACCCCTGGACGTCCACGACCGCCGAGAGCCCCTGGCCCCACGAGCCGTTCATCGCCTCCGTGATCGGCCGCGTGGGATCGAGGCGCCGCGCCAGCCGCTTCATCGCCGCCGCGATCAGCGCCCCCTCCTCCCGGCCCTGCACCCAGCCCTCCTCGTTGCCGATGGACCACGCCACGACGCACGGGTGGTTGCGGTCGCGCCGCAGCAGCCGGCTGAACTGGCTCAGACCCTCGTCGCTCGACGACATCATGCGCGTCTCGTCGAGCACCAGCATGCCCAGCCGGTCGCACGCGTCGAGCAGCTCGGGCGTGGGCGGGTTGTGCGACGTGCGGTACGCGTTCGAGCCCATCGCCTTGAGCCGCTCGATCCGGTACGCCTGCAGCCGGTCCGGCAGCGCGGCGCCGACGCCCGCGTGGTCCTGGTGGTTGCACGTCCCCTTCAGCTCCACCCGCGCGCCGTTGAGCAGCAGGCCGCGATCGGGGTCGAACCGGACGGTGCGGATGCCGAAGGCCGTCTCGATCCGGTCCACCTCGACGCCGCCGGCCTCGATCACCGTGGTGAGCCGGTAGAGCTGCGGCGTGTCCACGGACCACAGCGCCGGGTGCGCCACGCCGACGCGCTGCGTCATCTCGCGGCCGCTGAACGCCGCGAGGCGCACCGGCGCCGTCGCTGCCCGCGCCACCACCCTTCCCGACGGATCGGTCACCGTGGAACGCACCCGACACAGCGGCGCCTCGCTGCCGGCGTTCTCCACCTGCGTGACGATGCCGAGGGTCGCCGCGCCCCCGCGCACCTCCGCGGTCACGCACGTGCCCCACTGCGGCACGTGCACCGGCGCCGTCTTCACGAGCCACACGTGGCGGTAGATCCCCGCGCCCTCGTAGAACCAGCCCTCGTGCTCCGTCGCGTCCGCGCGCACCAGCAGCACGTTCCGGCCGCCGTAGTTGGCGAAGTCGCTGATGTCGAAGGCGAATGGCGCGTAGCCGCTCAGGTTCCGGCCCAGGTACACGCCGTTCAGGGCCACCACCGAATCGCGGAACACGCCGTCGAACTCGAGGCTCAGGCGCCGGCCGTCGTCGCCCGCCGGCAGGTCGAAGACGCGGCGGTACCAGCCGATGCTGGTGGCCGGATACGTCCGGCCCACCGGCTTGAACCCCTGCCCGTACAGCGCCGGATCGTTCTCGAAGGGCAGCTCCACCACCCAGTCGTGCGGGAGGTCCATCGCCGTCCAGCCGCTGTCGTCGAAGTCGGGGCGCGAGGGGCCGAGCATGAACGCGCCCGTCTTCGCGAACTCCTCCTCGCGGCCGTAGCCGAAGTCCTGCGCCGGGTCGTCGGCGTTGCCCAGGTGGAAGCGCCACCCGAAATCGAGCAGCAGCCGTTCGCGGCCGCCCGCTGCCGCGACCGCATCCGCAGCGGCCGCGCCGCCCGGCGCCGAGCCGGCTCCCGTCGCCGCCTCCGCTTGTCCCGGCCGGAGCGCCAGCGCCCCGAGCGAGGCGGCCAGTCCGGTCTTCACCACGTCACGGCGGGTCCAGTCGTGCATGTTCGACTCCTCTACGCGAGCGGCATGCCGCTCACCAAAGGCACCAGCCGGGCGCTCCAGACGCCGACGCTGATCCGGTGGAGGGTGCGCTGCGCGCGTTCGTCGCGGCGCAGCAGGACGGCGGTCGCTCGCGGGGCGTGGCCGAGCTTCAGGGCGAGCACGACGTTCCCGGTCCGGCGGCGGCCCACAGCCCCGGTGGGCATGACACGACCCCGAACGCCCGCGACATGGCGGCTCCCCCGGAGCGTGCGCAGGTTAAGAAACACGCCCGACACCTCGCCGCAAGGGAATCGGCGGCCCGCCGGCGGATACGGCGCTCCGCCCCGGGTGTGAATCTTGCGGCACTCGCCCGTGTCCGTTCGGGGACCCGATGGCCGTTCGTTCGAGCGCATGTGCCGACCGCCTCCCTGCGATAGCCCCCATTCCCGGCCGGGGCTTGCCGCCCGACGTGTACAACAGAATCCCGATGATCCGCCTCCGCGTTTTGCGGGCCGGCGGGCTGTTCGTCACGTCGCTGGGCGCCTCGGCGGCGCTGGCCATTGGGCCGGCGGTGGTGATGGCCAGGCTGACGGCCGGCACGCCCGTGATCGTCGAGCCGAGCGTCGCCCCGCCCCTCGCCGCGTCCGCGCTGGGCGCGGCGTGGCGGGGGCCGGCGCCCGCATGCCGGCTCGGCCGCGGCGGCTCCGGTGTGCGCGCGCGCAGCCTCGTGGTGGTCGCCGGCAGCAGCGGCGCGCCGCGGGGCGGGCCGCGGCACCTCCGTGCCGCGGCGCGCGGGGTGGCCGCTGGCGCTTCCGGTGTCCGGCGCGCCGCCCCGCGCGGCGACCGGTGGCGGGGCGGCGGCGGCGACCGGCTCGCGCCCGCGCTCCGCCAGCGCCCTCCGCCTGCCGCGGCCGACCGCACGGCGCCTCGTCGCTTCACCTCGCGCGTTCACGTTCCGGCCACACTGCCGACGCTCTGGCGGTGCGTGCCGGACTTTTCGTTGCCCACCCTCTGAGGGGAGATGCCCGGGATGCTTCATCTCGACACAGGCAACACCGGCTTCATGCTGCTCTGCTCGAGCCTCGTGATGCTGATGACGCCGGGGCTGGCCTTCTTCTACGGCGGCCTCGTCGGCCGGAAGAACGTGCTGGCGATCATGATCCAGAGCTTCGTCTCGATGGGCTGGACCACCGTCATCTGGTGGATCTGCGGCTTCTCGCTGTGCTTCTCGGGCAGCCTCCACGCCGGCACCGACTTCTTCGGCATCGTCGGCAATCTGGACTGGGCCTTTCTGCGGCACCTGACCCTGCAGACGCCGTCGCCCAACGATACGATCCCGATGATCGTCTTCTGCGCCTACCAGATGATGTTCGCCATCATCACGCCGGCGTTGATCACGGGCGCGTTCACCAACCGCGTGACCTTCAAGGCGTACATGCTCTTCCTCACCGGCTGGCTGCTGTTCGTCTACTTCCCGTTCGTCCACATGATCTGGGGCGGCGGCCTCCTGCAGCAGTGGGGCGTCCTCGACTTCGCCGGCGGCATCGTGGTGCACAACATCGCCGGCATGGCGGCGCTGGCGTCGGTGCTCTACGTCGGCAAGCGGCACGTGGCCGACCGCGGCCCGCACTCCGTGCCGCTCGTGGCCCTGGGCACGGGGCTGCTGTGGTTCGGGTGGTACGGCTTCAACGCGGGCAGCGAGTTCCGGGTGGACTCGACGACGGCCATCGCGTTCCTCAACACGGACGTCGCGGCGTCCTTCGCCGCGGTGGCCTGGCTGTTCGTGGACTGGCTGTTCGGCAAGAAGCCGCATTTCGTCGGCCTGCTGACCGGGGCCGTCGCCGGCCTCGCCACCGTGACGCCGGCGGCCGGCTACGTATCGCCCTCCACCGCGGTGCTGATCGGGTGCGTCTCGGGCGTCGTGTGCTACTTCGCCGTCTCGCTGAAGAACCGCCTGGGCTGGGACGACGCGCTCGACGTCTGGGGCGTGCACGGCGTCGGCGGCTTCCTCGGCATCGTGCTCCTCGGGCTGTTCGCCACGACGGCGTTCAACCCTCACGGGACCGACGGCCTCTTCGCGGGCAACGCGCCGTTCTTCGGCAAGCAGCTCGCCGCCGTGGCCCTGTCGTCGGTGTGGGCGTTCGCGTTCACGTACGCGATGCTGGCGGTCATCAACCGCCTCACGCCGGTGCACGTGACGGGCCAGGCGGAGGAGATCGGCCTCGACGCGTCGCTGCACGGCGAGCAGGCGTACCTCGACGTCACGGGGTGAGGGCCCCGGTGAGGCGCGCGCTGCGCATCCTCGCGGTCGGGGCGGCGGCGCTGCTGTCGCCCCGGCCGCTCGCCGCCCAGGCGCCGCCCGCCGACCCGGAGCCCGGGCACCCGGCGGTCGAGTTCCACGGGCTCGTCTCGGTCAGCTACTCCTACGGCTTCAACGCGCCGCCCTCGCGTGCCAACCAGCTGCGGGTGTTTGACTACGACGACGACGCCTTCCGCCTCGACGAGGTGGAGCTGGTGGTGCAGCGGCCGGCACCGGCGCCCGGCGACGTCGGCTTCCGCGTGGACTTCACGGCCGGCGCGGTCTCGCGGGTCATCGCCTCGCGCGGGCTCTTCCGCGATTCCGCGGGCGAAGGTCAGGACATGGACGTGCACCAGGCGTTCGTCAGCTTCGTCGCCCCGGTCGGCAGCGGCCTGCGCCTCGACGCCGGCAAGTTCGTCACGGGCCTGGGATACGAAGTCATCGAGGGCTACGACGGGTGGAACGACAACGCCACCCACTCGTTCCTGTTCGGCTACGCGATCCCCTTCACGCACACGGGCGTACGGGCGGCGTACGCGCTCGCTCCGGCCGTCACGAGCATGCTGATGGTGGCCAACGGCTGGGACAACGTCGAGGACAACAACCGGGGCAAGACCACGGCCCTCCAGATCGCGTGGACGCCGTCGCGCCGCCTGACGCTCGTCCTCAACGGCATCACCGGCCCGGAGCAGACCGGCGACGACGTCCACGACCGCGACGTGCTCGACGCCGACGCCACCTGGCGGCCGTCGGATCGCGTCTCGCTGGGCCTCAACGGCGACTGGGGCCGGGAAACCGGCGCGGCCCAAGGCGGCCGGATGGCGGTGTGGCGCGGAGTCGCGGGCTACGCGCGCATCACGCCCGGGACGCGCACCGCCCTCAGCCTGCGGATCGAGCGGTTCGAGGACCGCGACGGCGCGCGGACCGGCACCGCGCAGACGCTTTCGGAGATCACGCTGACACCGGAAGCGAAGCTCGGTCCCAGCGGCATCCTGCGGGGCGACCTGCGGCTCGACGTCTCCGACCGCGCCGTCTTCGAGAGCCGGAGCGGTCCGCGCCAGACGCAGCCGACGGTGTCGGTAAACGCGCTCTATCATTTCTGACGGCGTCGCGGGCCCTGGTCGCGTTCGGACCGGGAGCCCGCGGCGTCAGCTCCCCGCACCCGCCGCCGACCGCGCGGCCAGCGCGGCCGGCATGCCCACCAGGAACACGTGGGCCAGCAGCTCGTCGGCGACGTGGGGGACGGTGAACACGGCCTCGCCGTGGCCCGACAGCGGCAGCACCGCCCCGTACATGACGGCGTAGACCACCAGGCCGTACACCGTGCCGCCCGCCAGCGGATGGCGGAGCAGCGCCGGAACGCGGGGGGCGACGAGCACGCACACCAGGACCACGCAGAACGAGATGAAGAAGTGGAGCGCCAGGCCGAGGGCCGCGGTCGCCGCGCCGCCGGCGAACGCCGCGCGCCCCAGGAGCCCGCTCGCGATGGAGTGGAGGATCGCGGTGGGTGAGGCGCCTTCGAGCCCGTAGAACACCAGCGCGTCGGCGATGTCGAGCCCGCCCACGGCCAGGGTGCCCACGAGCAGCGCGCGCGCGCGCCGGCTCACGGTGCAGGCACCGTGGGAGCGCTGGCCCGGTCCAGCCGGCTCCCGTTCAGGCTGTGCGGCACCAGGTACACGGCGAGCATCAGCGTCGCCGCGAACACCACGAGCCGCCGCGCATCCGCCCGCCGCCGCAGCACGGCCCAGGCCGCGAGCGCCCAGCCGATCCACATGAGCAGCGTCTTGTTGTCCGTGAGGTCCCAGCCGAGCGGCACGCCGGTCCACCACGCGCCGAACGCCAGCCGCTGGGTGGCCGGTCCGAGCACCAGGCCGCCCGCGGTGAGCAGCGCCAGCGTGGCGAGTGTGAGGCCCCGCGGCGCCGCGCCCGACGTCAGCGCGGCCAGGCCGGCGCGCACCCCCAGCAGGATCGAGAGGAACATCACGGTGATGTGCGGCACCAGGATCGCGGCCGGCACCGGGCCGTGGTAGCGGAGCACCACCGTCTCGTCGCGCCGGGCCGGCACGCGGACCACGCCCGCGCCCGAGCGCACCTCGACGAAGTACTCGATGCGCCCCGCGGGCGGCGCCGTCGGCAGCGCGGCCGCGAAGCTTTCGCCCTCGCGGCGCAGCGGGATGGGCGCGAAGGCGCCCGCGGAGCCGCTCGGCCGCCACCACAGCGTGCCGCCCGGGTCGCCGGCCGGCGCGGGCACGGCGATTCGCGCGCCCGCGGTCGTCGCGTGGCTGCGCGGGAGCGTCACGGCAACCCGCGTGGCGCCGAAGGCCACGGCCCCCCGATAGGGGTACTCCGGGCCGCTCCGCCACTGCCATACGGCCGCCGCCAGCGTCATCGCGGCCGCCGCGACCCACAGCCACCCACCCCGGCTCACGCGGCCCACCGCTGCGCCCCGCGGCGGGGCATTCCCGTGGACCCGCGGCCGGCCCCTCGCCTCCGCACCGTCTCCTCCTGCCGAAAGACGGTGCAAAGCTGGCGCCGCGCACCGGGAGCGCAAGGTGGCCTCGCCGGACGGTCGTTCGGCACGGCGAACGGAACGGCAGGCCCGGCGCGTGGCGCGTCGCGCCCCGCGCGTGGGGTCGCCGCGGAACCGCCCGTGAGCGGATACCAGGCACGACGGGGAGATCGCGGGCGGGAGCGTGCTGTAGCTGCTCCATCCGGCGGCCCCACCCGAGCTCGATCGCCGCTCGGCGCCGCAGGCGCCGCCTGCCTAGAATGTGGCGCTGAGCGTCACCGTTCCGGTCGTCCCCGGGGCCAGCGCTACCAGGCTGGCCGTCAGGGACCCGTGCGAGGTATAGGACTCGCCGGTCGAGCTGCCCACCGCATTGGTGACGCTCGTCAGATCCAGGTCGTAGGTGCCAGCCGTACTGCCGGTCCCGGCGGTGGCATACCACGACTGGGCGCTACTGGTGCCGACGGACATTGCCCCTTCCGACCCGCCGGCGTTCGTGTATCGCCCCGTCGCCGGCTGCCCCATCCACCAGACGCTGACGACGACGGATGGCTGCGACCCGGAGTTCGCGACCTGGAAGCTGAACGAGCCCGTGTCCCCCGCGCTGGCCCACACCGTCAGGGCCGGCGTGCAGTCGTACGTCCCGGTCACGCTTCCCGACAGCGTCACGCTGCAGGCGGTCGCCCCGGCGTTCCCCGTCGGAGACTTGCTGCAACCCACCGCCGCCCCTCCTGCCAGCACGATGGTGATCACCAGAGACCTCACGTTCCCTCCTCGCGCCCGCTCGGCGCTCGCAGGTGGACCGACAATGGGACCTCGCGCGTTCATGGCCCGAGCAATCGGGGCCGATCCCAAGGGGGGGCGTCATCCGCGGCCGGGGTCCGTCCCGAGGCCGTCTCGCTACGCGAGCGGTTCACGCGCGCGCCAGCAACGGCCCCGCCGCCGCCAGCGCGCCAAGGGCCGCCGGGACCAGGAACGCCGCGACGACGAAGGCCAACGGATAGCCGACGCCGGCGGCCAGCAGGCCGAAGCCCGCGCCGCCGGCGGCAAAACCCGCGTCGTAGGAGGCGTTCCACAGCGCGCTGACCGCGCCCGACGCGGCGGGCGCGCAGCGCAGCATCGTGGTGATGCTGTCGCTCTGTGCCGCCCCGAAGCCGGCGCCCACGAGGCCCGCTCCCGCCACCACGAGGTAGGGACTCGAGGTGCCGGCCAGGGTGAGCAGGCCCGCAGCGCCGACGAGCGCCGCCGGCACCAGGATCCGGCCCACGCCATGGCGGTCGACGTGCACACCCGCCCACCAGCGGATCGCGGCCGTGGCCCCGCCGTGCGCGAACAGGGCGAGCGACACCGCGCCCGCCGCGCGGCCGACCGCCGCCACCGGCACGAAGCTCACCGTCACGCCGGCACTCATCGCCGTCACGAAGAAGATCAGCGACGGCCGGAGCACGCCCGGCGCACGGAGGGTGGCGCGGAGCGTCACCGGCGGCTCCGGCGACCGCGCGTGGGGCGCGAGCGCCGGCACGGCCCCGAGCCCGGCGAGCGGCGCGAGTGCGCCGGCGACGAAGACGGCGCGATACCCGGCGTGCGACACGAGCCACGTCCCGAGCGGCAACCCGAGCAGCGCGGGCACCGTGGCGACGACGCCGAAGATGCCCATGCCCTCGCCGAGCCGCTCCGGCGGCACAAGGTCGGCGACGAGCGCCGGGGTCACGACCATGATCGCCAGGCCCGCGCCGCGCACCAGGCACACCGCGAGGATGGCGGCGAGACGAACGGTCGCGGGCAGCACCAGCGCGGGAAGCCCCAGCAGCAGGAGGCCAGCGGCGAGCATCGCGCGGTACCCGAAGGCAGCGAGGAGCCACGGCGTCACGAGCTCGCAAAGCACGGTGGCCAGCATCAGCGCACCGGTGGCGAAACCCGCGCCGATGCCACCCGCGCCGACCGACGCGGCGTATTGCGGCACGGTCGCGAGCAGGAGGTAGAAGCCGGTCATGGCGCCGAATTCGGCGAGAAAGACCAGCGCCAGGCGAGGTGTGACGAGACGGGAGGTCATAGGAGCGCGCGGTATCCTCTCCGAGCCGCGGGGCGCGGCTCACCACGGCGAGCCTCCCGGCGCGGCAGGGCCGTCGCCGGCCGCACGGGCCGCCCGTCGGCCCGCTGCAGGCGTCCGATCGGGCCGTGCGCTCAGGGCGCGCGGCTCCCCCGCTGCCCCGCCGTCCAGTCCGGATACTCCATCTGACGCCGAATCCGCTCGCGGACGTGGGGGCCCGCGATCCTACCCACCAGG
>Ga0335078_10013692_pt1 | contig 12022 bp, 11 predicted proteins | sample Lox_Sample_32_FD_206711 | JGI IMG/M metagenome (GOLD analysis project Ga0335078, IMG submission 206711) | Soil microbial communities from Loxahatchee National Wildlife Refuge, Florida, United States - Lox_Sample_3.2 | ecosystem: Environmental > Terrestrial > Soil > Wetlands | place: USA... | reverse complement strand
TGGGGGTCGTGGGGCGGCAGGAGCGTGAGGCGGGCCAGGGTCCGGTCCCGGAAGGGCCCGATCACGGCGTCCTCGCCGTAGGTCGACTGGACCTCCCAGTGGGGGGCGACCGGCCCCAGGTAGACGACGCGGACGTGGCCCCGCGGTGGCTGTGGTTCCTCGTCCTCGTACTCGTCGGCCACGTCGCCTCCCTCGCACCGCCGGCCTCCCGGCGACGCCGGCTCAGCCTAAAGCGATTTCCCGGCACCCGAGACCACGCGCCGGCCCGCCGCCGGGCCCCCCACACCAGCGTGAACATTGGCGCGATTCACACCGTTTCCACAGGGTACGGGCATAGATATGGCCAGGACGGCGTCCCCGCTCTCGCCGACGCAGCGGGCCCCCGAGGCGGGCAGGGGCGAAGCGGACCCGCCGGAACGAGCCACTGGTATCCTGAGCAGGGCAAACGGAGGCATCATGGAGAGCGACTGGATGGGACAGGGCCGCTGTCGCGACATGGACCCGGCGGTGTTCTTCCCGAGCGACGGCATCGGCGTCCAGGCCGCCCAGCGCATCTGCTCCGAGTGCCCCGTGCAGGGCCCCTGCCTCGAGTACGCCCTGGACAACCGCGTCGACCACGGGGTGTGGGGCGGCACCTCCGAGCGGGAGCGACGCCGTATCCTGCGGCGCCGGCGCATCTCGAGGCTGCAGGGCGCCCGCAGCTGAACGGGCGCGCCCTCGGCGCGCCGGCGGGGGTGACGGTGCTCGAGTGTGTCGTGAACGTGAGCGAGGGCCGCGACCCCGCCGTGCTGGGCGCCCTGGGGCGGGCCGCCGGCGACGCCCTGCTCGACGTCCACGCCGATCCCGACCACCACCGGGCCGTGCTCACCCTGGGCGGGAGCGGCACCGAGGAGGCGGTCAGGGCCCTGGCCGGCGCGGCCCTTGAACACCTCGACCTCTCGGCGCACCACGGCGCCCACCCCCGCTTCGGGGTGCTGGACGTGGTGCCCTTCGTCCCCCTCGACGACGGCGGGAGCCCGCTGGCGGGGGCCGCCGACCTCGGGGAGGCGCTCGCCGCCCGGGACCGCTTCGCCGCCTGGGCCGGCACCGCCCTGGACCTGCCGTGCTTCTGGTACGGGCCCGAGCGCTCGTTGCCCGAGGTGCGCCGGCGGGCCTTCGTCGACCTCGTCCCCGACACCGGCCCGCCCCACCCCCACCCCCGGGCGGGGGCCTGTGCGGTGGGGGCCCGTCACGCCCTGGTGGCCTACAACCTGTGGCTGACCGGCGTGGGCGTCGAGGTGGCCCGGGCCGTGGCCGGCGCGCTGCGGGGACCGGCCGTGCGCGCCCTGGGGCTCGACGTGGGGGGCCGCGCCCAGGTGTCGTGCAACCTGGTGGACCCGGCCGTGGCCGGGCCCGCCGACGTCTACGACGCCGTGCGCCGGCTGACCGGGGAGGCGGGTGGCACCATCGAGCGCAGCGAGCTCGTGGGCCTGGTACCCGCCGCGGTGCTGGGCGGCACGGCCCGGGGGCGCTGGGCCGAGCTCGACCTCGACGAGGACCGCACCATCGAGGCCCGCCTGCGAAGGCGGCCCCGTTGACGGACCCGCCCCCGGGGTGGCGTCAGGAGGCCGATGCGGCCGCGGCGGCGGCCCGGCGGCTCAGGGCGCGGGCCCGGCGCAGGCGACGGCGCTCGCGCTCGGACAGACCGCCCCAGATGCCGAACTTCTCGCCGTTGGCCAGCGCGTACTCGAGGCAGTCCTCGCGCACGATGCACCCCCGGCACACCTCCTTCGCCTCACGCGTGGACGCGCCACGCTCGGGGAAGAAGAGGTCGGGGTCGACTCCCATGCAGTTGGCCCTCGACTGCCAGTCACGTTCCTGTCGGCCGTACAGCAGTGAAACGACGTCCACCGGTACGCCTCCCCTCACCATGTCGGCATACATGTATGGAGTGGCATACATGTAATTACAATCGTGTCATCATGGTCGATCACCCCCCGGGGTGCAAGGGGGAAATTGGGCGGCAGGGCCCCGGCGGCGGTCACGCTTCGTGCCCGCGGCGCTCCCACGCACTGCGTGATTCGTGCACGGGACGTGGCCTGCGCGCGCACTTCGTGGCGGCCGGCGCCGTCGTGGCGGGAACGCCCCGGCCGCGCCCCGAGCGAGGTCGACGCGCCGTGGCGGGCCGGGCCCGCTGCGCCCCTAGGCGCCGCGGCGTGCCGAGGACCGGGACGTGCGGCGGTGCTCCAGGAAGTCGACCAGCACGTAGTCGCCCAGGGTCTCGGGCGTGGTGAAGAAGGCCCGCCCCTTGTTCAGCTTGGTCATCTGCTCCACGAAGCCCTGCAGCGAGCGGTTGGCGTCGAGCATGAAGGTGTTGATGGTGATGCCCGCCCGCGTGCAGCGCAGCACCTCGGCCAGCGTGACGCGCACGGTCTCGGCCGTGGGCGGGTACGAGAACGACACCTCGTAGCTGTCACCCTGGGGCACGATGTGGGCGGTCGGCTCGCCGTCGGTGATCATGATGATCTGCTTGGTGCCGGCCCGGTGCGCCAGCATCTTGCGGGCCAGCATCAGCCCGTGCTGCATGTTGGTGCCGTAGACGTAGTCCCACGACACCTCGGGCAGCTCTTGGGGCTTGATCTCGCGGGCCACCTCGGAGAAGCCCACCAGGCCCAGGAAGTCGCGGGGAAAGCGCGTGGAGATCAGCGTGTGCAGGGCCATGGCCACCTTCTTGGCCGCCAGGAAGTTGTCGCGCATGGGCATGGACAGCGACAGGTCCACCATGAGCACCGTCGAAGCCCGCGTGAGGTGTTCGGTGCGGGCGATCTCGAAGTCGTCGGGCTCGAGACGCACCGGCGTGCCCGCGCCCGAGCGGGTGACGGCGTTGTGCACGGTGCGCTGGATGTCGAGGGTGAAGGGGTCGCCGAACTCGTAGCGCTTGGTCTGGCCCTCGGGCTCGTGACCGGTGCCGACGAAGGTGTTGCGGTGCCCGCCCAGGCGGTCCTTGGCCAGCTTGGAGAACAGGTCCGACAGCGCCCGCTGGCCGATGCGGCGGATCCCCAGGGCGGTGAGCTCGTAGCGACCCTCGCGCTGCTCGATGAGCCCGGCCTCCTCGAGCTCGCGGGCCAGGCGGGCCAGGCGGTCGAGGGAGCGGGCGCCGTCGTCGCCCAGGTACTTGGCCACCTGCTCCAGGTCGACCTCGGCCAGGGCCCCGGGAGAGGTGGCCGAGCGCAGGAACTGCTCGAGCTGGTCCATCTCCCCCAGCCGGCGCGCCGCGGCGGCGGCGTCGGCCAGGCCCATGGGGTCCGAGCCGCTGAAGCGGTAGCGCCTGCCCCACCCCGCCCCCGGCACCGCCTGGCGCAGGTTCTCGGCCAGGCGGTCGATCTGCCAGCGCAGGTCCATGTCGTCGAACAGCGAGTCGGCCAGCGCCTGGAGCTGGGCGCGCTGGTCGGGCGACATCGAGTCCAGTGCCGCCTGCACCGCCGCCATCTGGGCGGCGAACTGCTCGAGGAGCTCGTCGAGGGTCTGGGGGTTGCCGGGGAAGAACTCGCCGAAGCGCTCCATGAACGACTCGAAGGAGGGGTCGAGGGGCTCCCCCGCCTGGCGCTGCTCGATCATGCGGTTGAGGGCGTCGAGCATCTGGCGCACCTGCTCGAGCTGCTCGGGATCGGGGTTGGCCATGGCCTCGGACATCTGGTCGAACCAGCTCTTGGTGATCTCCTCGCGCAGGCGCTCGAGGAGCTGCTCGAAGTGCTCGCGGGCGTCGGAGGACACGAAGTCGTACTGCTGGAGCCCGCGCACCTTGCCCGCCAGGTCGGTGGGCAGGAGGTCGAGCTCCACGCTGCGCTCGGCCACCACCTCGTCGGTGACCTGGCGCCGGCGGTCGTCCCCCGAGGCCCGGGCCTCGCCGGCCAGGTCCTCCAGCCCGCCCCGCTCCTCCATCACCACGTCCTCGAGCTCGCGGGCGATGTCCTCGAAGGCCCCGCCCAGCTCGCCGCGCTCGAGCTCCTCCTGGCGCTGCTGGCGCAGGCGCTCCATGAGCTCGCGCAGACCCTGGACCTGCTCGCCGTCGGGGCGCTCGAAGCCCGAGGTGAGCAGGCGCCGCAGGGCGGCGTCGGGATCGCCGTGGTAGAGCAGGTCGTCGGCCAGCTCCGAGAACAGGGCGTCCACCTCGTCCTCGAAGCCGGTCTGGGTGCCGTCCCAGCGGCGGTACTCCCAGCGGCGGGTCACGTCCTCAGCCCCGGCCCCGGTAGGTGGCGCGCGCCCCGGCGGCCTCCTTGTTGAGGCGCTTGGTGAGGTGGAGGCCCTCGAGGATGAGCTCGGCGGCGGAGGCCACCGCCCCCGGGGTCTCGCTGTCGGCCAGCGCCATGACCGGGCCCTCGAGGGCGGGCACCTGGGCCAGGAGCTCGCCATAGGTGGCGGCGGGGAGGTCGTCGCCGGCGTGGACCACGGTGGCCTCGTCGAAGGCGCTCACCACCGGTCCCAGCTGGTCGACGGGACAGCGGCGCCGGAACACGGCCAGGACGGCGGCGGACACGAGGCCCTGGAGGATGCGCTCCTCGCGCCCCTCCTCGAGCGCCTCGATCTCGATCTTGCCCTGGGTCGAGGTGACCAGGGCCCCGAGGTCGCTCACCCGGGGCACGGCGTCGGACTCGCCCAGACGCAGCGCCCGGCGCACGGCGTTGGCCGCCAGGGTCTCGTAGTTGGAGATGCTGAGGCGCACCGACACCCCCGACCGCTGGTTCACGTGCGGGCTCTGGCGCGCCAGCTGGGAGATCTCGGCCACCACCTCGGCCATGAACGGCGGCACCCCCACGCGGGGCCCGTCGGCGGTGTGTACCGGCGGGCGGGCCTCCTGGTGGATGATGGCCAGCTCGGTGTCGGTGTCCTCGGGGTAGTGGGTGCGGATCTGGGCGCCGAACCGGTCCTTGAGCGGGGTGATGATGCGGCCCCGGTTGGTGTAGTCCTCGGGGTTGGCGGTGGCCACGAGCACGACGTCGAGGGGCAGGCGCACGGTGAAGCCCCGGATCTGCACGTCGCGTTCCTCGAGCACGTTGAGCAGTCCCACCTGGATGCGCTCGGCCAGGTCGGGGAGCTCGTTGACGGCGAAGATGCCCCGGTTCGAGCGCGGCACCAGGCCGTAGTGCAGCGTCAGCTCGTCCGACAGGTAGCGGCCCTCGGCCACCTTGATGGGGTCGACCTCGCCGATGAGGTCGGCGATGGAGGTGTCGGGGGTGGCCAGCTTCTCGGAGAAGCGCAGGGAGCGGTGCACCCAGTCCACGGGGGTGGCGTCGCCCTCCTCGGCCACGAGGTCGCGCGCCGGGCGCGACACGGGATGGTAGGGGTCGTCGCGGATCTCGGACCCCGCCACCACCGGCAGCCACTCGTCGAGCAGGTCGGTGAGCGAGCGCACGATCCTGGTCTTGGCCTGGCCGCGCTCGCCCAACAGGATGATGTCGTGCCCCGCCAGGAGGGCGTTCTCGACCTGGGGGAGGACGGTGTCGTCGAAGCCGAGGACACCCTCCACCACCGGGCGGCCCCCCGAGATGCGGGCCACGGCGTTGCGGCGGATCTCCTCGTGGACCGAGGTCGATTCCCAGCCCGAGGCCCGCAGCGCGCCGAGGGTGGCGGGCAGGTCGGCGGGGGGAGGGGGGGCGATGGAGGTGCTCATGGCGGCGAGCCTACGCCCGGGCACGCCCGGGCTCGGCCGCGACGCGCCGCCCGGCGCGGGCGGCGCACCCCCTCAGCGTGGGCGCAGGACCTCGAGGCCGGTGGGACGCGGGCCCGGCCAGCCCCCGGCGGCCAGCAGCTCCTCGATCGTGGTCACGAGCTCGGTGTTGGCGCGCGAGGGGGCGCGGTCGCTCCTGCGGGCCAGCCCGATCGTCCGGTGCAGCCCGGGGTCGCGCAGTCGCACCGACCGGAGCCTGGGGTCGCCCGAGGCGACGATGCTCGGCACGATGGCCGCCCCGAGGCCGCTCGCCACGAAGGCGAGCACGCTCGCCATCTCCCCGCCCTCGACCGCCACCCGGGGTGCGAAGCCGGCCGCCCGGGTGGCCGCCAGGGTGACCGTGCGCAGGTCGTAGCCCTCGCGGAACAGCACGATGGGCTCGTCGGCGAGCTCGGCCAGCGCCACCCGCCGGCCCGCCGCGGCCCGGGCCGCCAGGCGATGGCGGGGGCCCACGACCACCACGAGCTCCTCGGAGGCCAGCGCCGTCGTCTCCAGGGCGGCGTGGCGCAGGGGGAGGATGACGAGGCCCACGTCGAGGTGGCCCGACGCCAGGCGCTCCACCAGGAGGTGCGACCCCTCCTCGACCACGGTCAGCGCCACACCGGGGTGCCGTTCGTGGAAGGCCCCCAGGGCGGCGGGCAGGAGGGTGGTGGCCAGGCTCGGGGTGGCGCCCACGGCCAGGTGACCCCGGGCCAGGGCGTCGAGACCCTGGAGGCGCAGGACCGCCTCCTCGACCCCGGCCAGGACCTGGCGGGCGATGGGGAGCAGCTCCTCACCGGCCTCGGTGAGCACCACCCCCTTGCGGTCCCGGTGGAACAGCTCGGCCCCGAGGGAGCGCTCCAGGGCCCGGATCTGGGCGCTCACCGACGGCTGGGCGACGTGGAAGCGGGCCGCCGCCCGGGTGAAGTGGCGCTCCTCGGCCACCGCCACGAAGTAGCGGAGCTGGTGCAGTTCCATAGTCAAAGACTATCGATATGAGCGCAAATATGTCTTTGACTTCTCACAGGACGGGCCGTACCTTGACCGACGCGGCCATGGCTCCCACCACCGAGGCGACTCCGACGACCGGCGCACCCGCCGCCCCCACCACGGCGGTCCGGGCGACGGGCCCCGGGCCACGGCGACCGGCTGTTGGTGCTCGGGCACCCCGAGGTGGAAGGATGACGCCCCGTCAGAACCCCAGGAGCGTGGCGGCGGCGGCACGACGGCGGCCGGGACGGCCGGGGGCGGTGCCCATGGGCACGGCGGCGGCGGCGCGCCAGGCCATGGACGGCGTGCCTCCGGCGCGCCGGGGGCGAGCCAGGAGCAGGAGGACGACGAGGGCGTGAGCACCACACTGCCGGAGCTGAAGCCCGTGCCGGTGCAGCTGGGCGGCGTGCGGGGCGGTCCCGAGGTCCGCACCCTGCGGCGGGACCGCTGGTGGCGCAACCCCACCGCCACGGTTCTGTTCCTCACCGTCATCGTGGTCTACGCCACCTGGGCGATCTTCCAGAACGGCTACTACTACGTGGGGGCCGCCTCCCACCGGGACCTCATCTCCCCGCTGTACTCCCCCTGCATCGTGGGCAGCTGCGTCCCCGGCGCCCACGGGGGCTTCGTGCTCCACTGGTGGCAGCTGTCCCCGGGCCTGCTCGCCCTGCTCGTGCCGGGGCTGTTCCGGGTGACCTGCTACTACTACCGCAAGGCCTACTACCGGGGCTTCTGGCAGTCGCCCCCGGCCTGCGGGGTGGCCGACGGCCACGGGCGCTACACCGGGGAGACCCGGTTCCCGCTCGTCCTGCAGAACCTGCACCGCTACCTCTTCGTGCTGGCCCTCGTCTTCAACGTCATCCTCACCGTGGACGCCGTGATGGCCTTCCGCCTGCCCGGCGACGGTGGGATCGGGGTGAGCATCGGCACCCTGGTCCTCACCGTGAACGCCTGTCTCCTGTGGCTGTACTCCGCCTCGTGCCACGCCTGTCGCCACCTGTGCGGGGGCCACGTGGACCAGTTCTCCAAGCACCCCGTGCGCTACCGGCTGTGGAAGTTCACGACCCCCCTCAACGCCCGGCACATGCAGATCGCCTGGGCCAGCCTGGCCTGGGTGACCTTCTGCGACCTCTACGTGCGCCTGGTGGCCCACCACGTGTTCACCGACGTGAAGCTGTTCTGACCCCGCCCCGAGAGACCAGGCCATGCCCCCATACGAGAACCACGAGTACGACGTCGTCGTGATCGGCGCCGGTGGCGCCGGCCTGCGGGCCGCCATCGAGGCCAAGGAGCTCGGCCAGCACACCGCCCTGGTGTGCAAGTCGCTGCTCGGCAAGGCGCACACCGTCATGGCCGAGGGGGGCGCGGCGGCGGCCATGGGCAACGTGTGGCCCGAGGACAACTGGAAGGTCCACTTCCGCGACACCATGCGCGGCGGCAAGATGCTCAACAACTGGCGCATGGCCCAGATCCACGCCCAGGAGGCCCCCGACCGCATCTACGAGCTCGAGCGCTGGGGGGCGCTGTTCGACCGCACCAAGGACGGTCGCATCCTCCAGCGCGACTTCGGCGGCCACCGCTACGCACGGCTGGCGCACGTGGGCGACCGCACCGGCCTCGAGCTCATCCGCACCCTGCAGCAGCGGGCCGTGGCCATGGGCATCGACGTGTTCATGGAGTGCAAGATCCTGCGCCTGCTCAAGAACGCCGACGGCGCCGTGAGCGCGGCGGTGGGCTACTGGCGCCCCACGGGCGAGATCGTGACCTTCGGCGCCAAGGCCTTCGTGCTCGCCACCGGCAGCATCGGCAAGTCCTGGCTCTACACCTCCAACTCCTGGGAGTCCACCGGCGACGGCCACGCCATGGCGGCCTGGGCCGGCGCCGACATGATCGACATGGAGTGCGTGCAGTTCCACCCCACCGGCATGGTGTGGCCCCTGTCGGTGCGGGGCATCCTCGTCACCGAGGGGGTGCGCGGCGACGGCGGGGTGCTGCGCAACTCCGAGGGCCGGCGCTTCATGTTCGACTACATCCCGCCCATGTTCGCGGCGGAGACGGCCGACACCGAGGCCGAGGCGGACCGCTGGTACGACGACCACATCAACAACCGCCGGCCGCCCGAGCTGCTGCCGCGCGACGAGGTGGCCCGCTCGATCAACTCCGAGGTCAAGGCGGGGCGCGGCGGCCCCCACGGCGGGGTGCTGCTCGACATCGCCACCCGCCGCAGCGCCGAGGACATCCGCCGCCGGCTGCCGTCGATGTACCACCAGTTCATGGAGCTGGCCGGGGTGGACATCACCGCCCAGCCCATGGAGGTGGGGCCCACGTGCCACTACATGATGGGCGGGGTCCGGGTCGAGGCCGACACCGAGGCCACCACCGTGCCCGGCCTCTACGCCGCCGGCGAGGTGGCCGGCGGCATGCACGGCGCCAACCGCCTGGGCGGCAACTCGCTGTCCGACCTGCTCGTGTTCGGCCGCCGGGCCGGCCTGGCCGCCGCCGAGTACGCCCGGGGGCGCACGGTTTCGACGGCGGTCGACGACGGCCTCGTGGCCGAGGTGGTCGCCGAGGCCGAGGCCCCCCTCGGGCGCGACGGCGGCGAGAGCCCCTACGAGGTGCACAGCGCCCTGCAGCAGGTCATGCAGGAGCTGGTGGGCATCATCCGCACCGAGGACGAGCTGGTGCGGGCGCTCGACGAGCTCGACACCCTCGACGAGCGTGCCCGCAAGCTGTCGGTGTCGGGAGGCCGGGCCTACAACCCGGGCTGGAACCTCTCCACCGACCTGCCCGCCATGCTGGCCACCTCCCGCATGGTGGCCAAGGGCGCCCTGGAGCGGCGCGAGAGCCGCGGGGGCCACACCCGGGAGGACTACCCCGCCGCCGATCCCGAGCTCGGCAAGGTGAACCTGGTGCAGCGCGTCGACGCCGACGGGGCCTTCACGCTCACCCCCGAACCCCTGCTCGAGATGCCCGACGACCTGCAGGCGCTGTTCGAGGAGGCTCCGCACTGATGGCCGAGGTGACGATGCAGGTGTGGCGCGGCGACACCGCCGGCGGCGACTTCACCGAGTACGTCATGCCGGCCGTCGAGGGCGAGGTGGTCCTCGACGTCATCCACCGCATCCAGGCCGGGCCCGCTCCCGACCTGGCCTGCCGCTGGAACTGCAAGGCGGGCAAGTGCGGGTCGTGCTCGGCGGAGATCAACGGCCTGCCCCGCCTCATGTGCATGACCCGCATGGACCAGCTGCCCGAGGACGAGCCCGTGGTGGTGGCGCCCATGCGCACCTTCCCCGTCATCCGGGACCTCGTCACCGACGTCTCGTTCAACTACACCATGGCCCGCCAGGTGCCCCCGCTCAAGCCCCGCGCCCCCGAGGCCGACGGCACCTACCGCATGCAGCAGATCGACATCGAGCGCGGCCAGGAGTTCCGCAAGTGCATCGAGTGCTTCATGTGCCAGGACGTGTGCCACGTCATCCGGGACCACGAGGACAACAAGGCCCGCTACGCCGGGCCCCGGCTCTTCATCCGCTACATGGAGCTCGAGTCGCACCCCCTCGACACCGACGACCGCCGGGAGCTGCTGCGCCAGGGGATGGGCCTCGGCATGTGCAACATCACCAAGTGCTGCACCGAGGTCTGCCCCGAGCACATCAAGATCACCGACAACGGCATCATCCCGCTCAAAGAGCGCGTGGTCGACGCCTCCTACGACCCGGTGGCGTGGCTGGGGCGCAAGATCCTGCGCCGCACCAAGCGCAGCGCCGCCGAGGCGGCCGCCGAGGCCCCGGCCCAGGCCGCCCCGACCTGGGTCGATGCCCCCGGCCCGGCCGACGACACCGCCGAGGGGCCCGCACCCGCCGGGGGCGGGCCGGCCCCCGACGCCTGAACCGGCTCGGCGCCCTCGGGTGCACGGCGCCGCCCGGAGGTAATCTCGGGGATGAGGAACGGCGCCGCGCTGCGCCGATGAGGGGAGGTTCCATGACCGTGCCCGGTGTGCTGGACGACCAGGCCCTTCGCCGATACCGCGAGCTCCTCGACGCCGAGGACGCCGCCTTCGACGAGTTGGAGCACGCCTACGAGGAGGGCGACCGGGCCCACTTCGAGGCCGACCTCTCCGCCTGGCGGAAATCACTGGCGCACAAGCTGGCCTTCCTCCAGCGCATGGGCATCGACGTCCCCCAGCCCTCGATGGCCCAGCCGGCCACGATCTGAGCGCCGGCGCCCCGGCGCCGGCGCAGCACAGCCTCGACGCCACGGCGCGCCCCGACCGGCGGGGCCGCGGCGACGCGAACGTCAGCGCAGCAGATCTGCCACCGCGGCGCGCTCGGACTCGAGCTCCTCGGTGGTGACGCGGATGCGCTCGCGCGAGAAGGCACTGTGCTCGATGCCCTCGACGACGTGCCACGCCGCGCCGTCGGAGCGCACGGGGAAGCCGAACACGAGGCCCTCGGGCGTGCCGTACTCGCCGTGGGACACCACCGCCAGCGACACGCAGTCGCCCTCTGGGGTGGGCGTGACGATGCTGCGCACCGAGTCCACCACGGCGTTGGCCGCCGAGGCGGCCGAGGAGGCCCCCCGGGCCTCGATGATCCTGGCCCCGCGCTGCTGCACGGTGGCCAGGAACTCGCCCCGCAACCACACGGGGTCGGGGATCACCACCGGTGCGGGCTTGCCCCCGATGGCGGCGTTCTCGAAGTCGGGGTACTGCGTGGCGGAGTGGTTGCCCCAGATGGCCAGCGACGTCACCTCGGCCACGGGCCTCCCCGCCTTGCGGGCCAGGAGGCTCTCGGCCCGGTTCTGGTCCAGGCGGGTCATGGCGAACCAGCGGTCGTCGGGCACCTCCGGGGCGTGCGCCCGGGCGATGAGGCAGTTGGTGTTGCAGGGGTTGCCCACCACCACGATCCGCACGTCGTCGGCGGCGTGGGCGGCGACGGCCTCGCCCTGGGGGCCGAAGATGCCGCCGTTCACCGACAGGAGGTCGTTGCGCTCCATGCCCGCCTTGCGGGGGATCGACCCCACGAGCAACGCCCACGACGTGCCGTCGAAGGCGGTCTTGGTGTCGGCGGTGGCGTCGACGCCGGCCAGGAGGGGGTAGGCGCAGTCCTCGAGCTCCATGACCACGCCGGCCAGGGCCCCCATGGCGGGCTCGATCTCGAGCAGGCGCAGCACCACGGGCTGGTCGGGCCCGAGCATCTCGCCCGAGGCGACGCGGAACAACAGCGAGTAGCCGATCTGCCCGGCGGCGCCGGTGACGGTGACGTGGACGGGGGCCTTCTGCGAGGACATGCGTTCGAGGCTACCGGCGCCCGCCCGGGCCGGGCCAGCGTCGCCGGCCGCCCGGGG
>Ga0335078_10013690_pt1 | contig 12022 bp, 8 predicted proteins | sample Lox_Sample_32_FD_206711 | JGI IMG/M metagenome (GOLD analysis project Ga0335078, IMG submission 206711) | Soil microbial communities from Loxahatchee National Wildlife Refuge, Florida, United States - Lox_Sample_3.2 | ecosystem: Environmental > Terrestrial > Soil > Wetlands | place: USA: Florida... | reverse complement strand
GCCAACCCTCTGAACCACAAGGTCTGCCACCACGCCGGCAAGACCTCGAATGAGAACGCAGTGATCGAGGTGGCAGACCGCCCGGGCAATACCGCCTGCACCTCAAACCTGTAATTGCCGTGCGGAAGACTGGGATAGCTGGCGATTCGTTCGTGCGTATCCACCCAATCGTCATGAAATCCGGCTAAGCGATAACGAAAAAGAACGTCCGCTTCGTTCAGATACGTCAACGCAGCAAAGTTTGCCTGGAAAGACCGCTGTGCGTAAGGAATGGAAGCATGGCTCTCCGGGCTGACAAATGACCCCCCAAGTTTCACCCAGCTTAGGACGACGGGAATCGACGTGCCGGATTTCAGCTCCGCATCCGGGCGGAAATGGCTGAGCCCCAGATTGTGGCCGATCCAGATGGTCCCGTCGCGGTCTCCAAACACCGCATGGCTGGAACAATCATTCCAGAGCAGCCCCTGCGGCTCTCCGTAGTGTGGGAACGTCCCGCCATCCTTGACCTGAACTCCGTCGTCTGAGCTCAACCAAAGTCTTCCACGGGTATCAAATGCCACGGCACTCACGTTCTCCGAATGAAGGCCGTTGCTTTTGGTGAAGTGCTCTAATTGAAGACCGTCGCCGCGAATGGTGGCATGCGTCATTCCTACCGTCTCGTCGTACGTGATCCATAACGTTCCGTCCGGCGCCAGGATCACTTCATCGAGCACATTGGATCTCAGTCCGTCTGCCACCGTGAACCTTTTCCAGTTCCCATTCTGGAACCGGAGCAATCCACGGTCGCTGGTAATCCACAACCCGCCGTTTCGGTCTGCTGCGCAACGTTTGAACGTTTCGTCCTCAGTACTGTCCGGCGGGCCTACGCGTTCGAAAGAGGCCGAAGCCCCTCGGACGAGGCCTCGAAATATCATGGGGCCCTCCGTCGCCACCCAGAGCCGCTGGCCGGAGTCCCAGCACATGCCCAATACACCTTTTCCAACAAATCCCGATTCGCGGCCGAAACCCTGAATGGCGCCCGTACGCGGATCCAGGCGGTACACTTTGCCGGGATTGGTCCCCAACCAGATCGCGTGGTCAGAAGCCTCCGTGATGGTTCGCACCGGCCGCCCATTTAAGCCATGGCGCGCATCCCAGGTTCGTCCGGGCCGATTTTCCCGCGTGAATTGCTGGAGCGCATACTTCGTTCCCACCCACAGCGTTCCCGCAGAACTCCGAAAGATAGCTTTCGCACTTCCCGCCAACCCTTCAGCCGTGGTCCAGCTTTCCCACTGGTTGGTCCCCAGCCATCGGGCCAGCCCGGAACCGTCCAGACCGATCCAAATCGATCCTTCGCGGTCCTCCAGAGCGCAGGCCACCATGCTCACCAGTAATCCCCGCTCTTTACCGATTTCTTCCCACCCGCTCCCCGTTTGTCGCATCAGCCCGTCGCCGCTCGGCACTAGCAGCGTGCCATTGCGCAGCAAATACAAACTGCCCGGCCTGCTGGCCTCCGGAATGTTTTTGATAGCGGTAAAACGCTTGCTTGTTCTGCCCTTGGTCAACAGCCGCGTCGAACTCCTCACCCAGAGATTCCCGCTATGGTCGGTCAGGATGGCATTCCAAATGTCCTGCGGAACACCGGACTCCGTTCCGAGCACCGCCACCTTGCCATGGTCATATCGGCACAGGTCCATCCCGCAGCCGAACCAGACCGCGCCCTCCGGATCGACGTGAACACCATATACCTCAGGGCGTGTGGCGGCGGAGTTTTGCGGATACAACCTCACAGCGCCTCGTCGCGCCTTACCCATCACCCAGAGGCCCCGGCTCGTGCCCATGTATAGCGAGCCGTGAAGATCGGAAGCGAGACTGGACTGGCTCAGAAACGCTACCGGCTCCGGCAGGTTCACGGGTCGGAAGTGGTCGCCCTCGAAACGCGCCAGTCCGTCGCGCGTCCCAACCCAGATCGTTCCGTCGCTGGCCTGGTGGAGCGACTCAACCCGGTTCGACGGCAATCCCTGCACGGTGTAGAAACCTGTGAAGCGCTCCCCGTCATACCGAAATAGCCCATCCGCAGTCGCAACCCAAACGTACCCCGTCCGATCCTGTAACAGGCTGTGCACATCCAGGCTGATCAACCCTTGGTCATGCGCGTAGTATTTGAAGGCAAAGCGCTGGGCGGGCGCGGAAGCAGGCAAAACAGCCAGGGCTATAAGGATCCAACCCATCTTGTGCCGCAGACCGCTGCGTCGGGAATCATGTGAGCGAGGGTGCATCTATGAGGGCCTGGCGCAGGGCAAGCGGCGCCGCCGAACCCCCTGGTCCGCCGGTTACCTTTACCCTGAATCCAGTCTAAAATTCCCCTAGACCGCTGGTATAGATATCTTTGGTTAAGATTACCTGAGTCTTGCCCCGGCCCCGGCTGCCCTTTCGAGGCTTATTCGATGCCAAGCCGGTAACGGAACTTCGCACGGCTCGTCCCGCGCTGTGGTTCCTGCCTCGCCGCCAACAGCGCAACCAAAATTGACACGTCGCGTCACATAGGTCAGCGACAAGAGTAATGGTCCGTCGGGAGCGGTTGGATATACAATCGGTGGCGGCCACAAGCCAAATCGGAAAAGCTAGCTCGGGCATTGCCGGTTGTATGAATTCGAACCTACAAAGACTGGCCGCTGCCTTCGTACTGACCGCCGGCATCGTCGTTGTTGCGAATGGCCAGGTTGGGAATAACCCGCAACATTTAAAGCCCGTCATACTGAACGTGATCGCCACCGATCACGCAGGCCATCCCGTGACGGACCTTCAGCCCGGTGACCTCCGGGTCCTGGATGATGGCCAACAGCAGCCAATTGCGTCGCTGCGCCTGAATCCAAGCCATCCGATCCCGATGCTTGTGATCCTGTTTGATCTGTTGGACCTGAACTTCCAGCAAAGCGGATTTGAGGCCGAGCAACTCCGGACATCCTTCGCAGGTATGACGACTTCCGCCCCGCTCTACCTTTATGTACTGGTGGCAAACGGCAGTTTGTATCCGGTCCATGCGCTCCCGGGCGCCAATGCGCCTCGAACCGCCGACGACGCTGCCTGGATTCAACACGCTGGTCTTCTGCTCAATCAGGCGCTGCGAAAAGTGAATCAGGCGCGAGCCGTCGAGTTCATTGCCCACCCGGAGCAGCGTTTCAAAGTAACCTATTCGGCTTTGGATTCCATGCAGCAGGAGATGTCGCGATTTCCTGGCCGGAAGCAATTGCTATGGATCACCGACGGAATCCCAAGTAGCGTCCGCCTCGTCGGTCAGGGCTGGGTGGACTTGGCGCCGCGCCTGCGGCAACTCGCGGCGCAGTTCAATCGAGGCGGCATTGCGATCTACACACTCGACCCAAGTCTGGCCCTCGCCACTCTGAGCCGCGATGGGCTGGAAGTCCTAACGGCGGCGACCGGCGGCCGCACTCTTGTTAGCAGCGATCTAGGTATGGCGTTGAGGCAGGCACGAATGGACGCGTCTTCGAGCTACCTCCTCGAGTACGGCCCCCCGCTGAACCAGAATTGGGAAGGCAAGTGCCACACCGTGCGCATTACGTGCAATCGCAAAGCGGTCCGGCTCGTCAGCCAGGAGGCCTACTTGGCCGAGGTGGATAGAGCACCTGCGAAGGCCCCGGCGTCGGTTGTGCCTCCAGCCTCTCCGGCCGTCAATCCACGCGCAGTTCCGGCTGCGCCTGTACGCACGTTCGTGGGTCTTGTGCGTTTCATAGAAAGCCAGAGCATGGTCTTGGAACTGGAGGACACACGCTTCATCGTGGTTGATTTCAACAGCAAATCGCGAGTTAGTCCGCAACCCGGAGATCGTGTCAGCGTGCGGAGCATGGACTATGACGGCCACGGCCTGGTGGCCGACTCCGTAAGCATCATGCGAGCCGCGGCCCAGGCAGATGCCACACCGCCCCAGCCGATGAACTCGCCGGCTGAAGCGGACCCGGTCCTCAGGCAGGCTCGTGAAACGGAAGCGAGCATGGATCGTACTCTCCCAAACTTTCTTTCGAGAGAAGTCGTGAAGCGGTACGAGAACTCAGCCCAGCAGAAAGAATGGGAGTTGCAAGATACACTCTCAGCCGAAGTCCTCTACAGCCGCAAAACGGGCGAGACCTATCGCGACATCCGGGTCAACGGCAAGCCAACCCAAAGGAAGTGGTCGGAGCTGGGTGGCGACATTTCGAGTGGAGAGTTCGGCAGCCTGCTCCACAGCCTTCTCGCCAATCAGGATTCAGAGTTCCAGTTTATAAAGGAAGACCGTATCGATGGCGTGGCCGCTCACGAGTACAGCTTTCGCATCAGCCGTGCAGAATCGGACTGGAAAATACTCTCCGATTATCAGTTCATCGTGCCGCAGTACAGTGGCCGGATCTGGTTCGATCGGGCCTCGAACCGGGTCTTGCGAGTCGAGCGGACCGCCGAAGCGATTCCACCTGCCTTCCCCCTCAGCAGTGTGGAGGCCGCGGTGAACTTCGGCCAGGTTCGCCTGGGATCGACCTTCCTGCTGCCGGTACACGCCGAGACGCGCGTTTGCATCCGTGATAACCAAAGATGCAGCCGTAAGGCCATCGACTTTACCGGCTATCAGCAATTCACGGGCGAATCGAAGATCACTTTCTAGGCTGGGACGCGGGACCGCCCCGCTTCGCTTGCATTAACGCTCCGAATGTTGTATTCAGAAAAGCGCACCACAGGAACTCCCAAAACAGACCCATATGAGCCAGAACATTGCGGTGGGCATGGTCGGCTACAAGTTCATGGGGAAGGCCCATTCGAACGCGTACCGGCAGATCAACCAGTTTTTCGATTTACCTCTCAGGCCGCGCCTGAAAAGCATTTGCGGACGCGACAAGTCCAAAGTGGAGAAGATGGCCCAGCGCTGGGGCTGGGAAAATGCGGTCGACGACTGGCGCCAAATTATCGACGACCCGGAGATCAAGATTGTCGACATTTGCTCACCGAACAACACGCACCACGACATCGCCATCGCGGCATTTGAAGCGGGAAAAATCGTGGCTTGCGAAAAGCCGTTGGCGATGAACGGCAAAGAAGCCGAGCGGATGGCGGCGGCGGCGCGGAAAAGCGGGAAGATCCATACGGTGTGGTTCAACTATCGGCGAGTCCCGGCCATTGCGTTCGCGCGGCAGTTGATAGATGAAGGGCGTATCGGCAGGGTCTATCATTTTCGGGCGCTCTATCTGCAAGACTGGACCATGGACCCCTCCGTCCCGCTGCTATGGCGGATGGATAAGGAAGTTGCTGGCTCGGGAGTGACTGGCGACTTGCATTCGCACATTGTGGATCTTTCGAACTACCTCGCAGGCGAGATCGAATCGGTGGCCGGCACCAGCCGGATTTTTGTCAATGAGCGCGAGCGTCCCGAGGGCGGCAAAGCCAAAGTGGAGATCGAGGATGCCTCCATCTTCGTCGCGCAATACCATGATGGCGCCATCGGCCACTTCGAAGCCACGCGCTTCGCCAACGGACGCAAGAACGCGAATACCTTCGAAATCAATGGCCAGTTGGGCAGCTTGTACTTCGATCTGGAGGATATGTCCCGGCTCTGGTACTTCGACTCGCGCGAGCCCAAGCATGTGCAAGGCTGGCGGCAGATTTCGGTGTGGGAGGAGATCCATCCTTATATGAAGCACTGGTGGGTGCCGGGGTGCGCCATCGGTTACGAGCACACATTCGGCAACCAGGCGGCGGACCTGATGAACGCCATCGCGCAGAACCAGCCGATGCAACCGAATTTCGAGGATGGGCTGAAGTGCCAACTCGTGCTGGACGCCGTAATGGAAGCCTCGAGTTCGGACCGGTGGGTGCGTGTGAAGCCAGTGACCGAGAGCGAGGCGGTATGAAGGTTTCATTAGGCAGTTGGGCTTTTTCTTTCGGGCCGTTCGCGGACAATCCCATCCCGTTTGAAAAAACCGCGAAGCGGTTGTCCGAGGCCGGATATGACGGAATCGAGATCTGCGGTTTCCCACCGCACATCACGCTCGCCGAATATCCCAGCCAGGAGTCGCGCCGCCGGTTGGTGCGGTTTCTCGAGGACCATAAACTCGGCGTCTCCGGATACGCGGCGGACTTTACGAGTGTCAATCCGGTGGTGGCGGGGAACCAGCAGAAGTATCTCGATTTGTTCCGTCGGAACGTGGAAATGTGTGTGGACATCGGCAGTCCGAATATTCGCGTGGACTCGATCGCGGCGCCCGGATCGATCGAAGACCGCGACTATCGCCCAGCTTTTGACCGTCTGGCCGAGGTCTGGCGCGCCGCAGCGGGTATCGCACAGGAAAGCGGTATTCGGATGGTTTGGGAATTCGAACCGGGCTTCGTGTTCAACAAACCATCCGAAGTGGCGGGCTTGCACCAGGCCGTTGGTCACGCGAATTTCTTCGTTCTTTTGGATACGTCGCACGCATACATGTGCTCGGTGGTTGGGGCGCGGCAGCACGGGGAGAAAGAAGTGCTGCCGGGCGGCGTCTCCCAATTCCTGGACAAATTGCGCGGGCGCATTGGCGCCGTCCACCTGATTGATTCCGATGGCACGCTGCATGGAGATGAGACCAGCACACATCGGCCGTTTGGCGAGGGTTTTGTTGATTTCCAAGGCGTGGCGCCAAAACTTCTCGATCTGCCGAAAATCGAGTGGTGGTGTATCGACATGTGTTTCTGGGCGGCATCTTGGGAGCTGGTGGAACCGAGTCTGCGATTCGTTCGCAACCTGCTCGCCAGTCGCGCGTTGGTCGGATGACACGGCGCAACTTCTTCCAGGTATCGGCAGGCGGCGCCATCACACTGCCGGAATTCCAGCCAAAGAGCATGCTGCACGTGGCTGCACACCCGGTGGCGCGCGCGAAGTTCCCGGTCATCGACGTGCACACGCACTTGTTCGGAGCGGGGCGCAAGGCCGCTCCGGATTCTCCGGAAGGCGCGGCGGAGCTGGCGCGGGTTGCGCAGTGTATGGAAGAGTGCAATCTCCAGACCCTGATCAACCTGACCGGTGGCATTTCCGGAACGCTTCCGGCGATTCGCAAGGCCATGGCACCGTTCGGCAACAAGTTTTTGACGGCTGCGGAGCCGACGTGGAGGCGCGCCAACGACACGGGCTACGCCCAGTGGCAGGCTGACGAACTGGCAAAGTGCAAGCAAGAGGGAGCCGTCGGATTGAAGATTCTGAAGACGCTCGGCCTCGGCCTGCGAGAGAACGGGAAACTGGTGAAGATCGATGACCCGCGTTTCGATCCCATGTGGGAAGCGGCGGGTGCGCTCGATTTGCCGGTGTTGATCCACACGGGGGACCCAGGCGCTTTCTTCACGCCGATTGACCGTTTCAACGAGCGCTACGAAGAGTTGCAACGCCATCCTGAATGGTCGTTCTATGACCGGGATTTTCCGCCGCGCACCGAGCTTCACGAGGCGCGCAATCGTGTGGCGGCAAAACATCCCAGGACCCGGTTCATCTACCTGCACGTGGGAAATGATGCCGAAGACCTGGCGCAGGTGGCAGAGTGGCTGGACCGTTACCCCAACGTGAATACGGAGTTCGCCGCGCGCCTGGGTGAACTTGGGCGCCAACCGCGTACTGCGCGCAAATTCTTCGACAAGTACCAGGACCGCATCATGTTCGGCACCGACGCTACGTTTGATGCCGGCAAAGAATTTCCGCAACAGGACCTGATGCCGTCAATGTATCGCTGCTATTTCCGTTTTCTGGAAACCGAAGACGAGTACTTTGATTACGCACCCTCGGCGGTGCCGCCGCAGGGCCGCTGGAAAATCTACGGCATCACTCTGCCGGATACGATTCTGCGCAAAGTGTATCACAACAATGCGGCGCGCGAGTTCAAGCTGAAGGAGATTTAAAATCGGTTCTTGTGAAATCAGACTGCGCCGTATCTAGAAGAGCGTTTCTGTTGGCAGCGTTCGGCTGCGGTGGCACGACAGCATGCAGCAGCAGCCGCGGCAGCAGCGTGGACGGGGAGAGGAGGAGCAAGCCTGTGTCTGTAACTTTGGTGGAGTTCGACGATTCTGGCGCGAGAAAGGGCGCGGTCACCGTGCCAAAGGTCGTGAAGACCGACGTCGAGTGGAAGAAACAGTTGACACCGCCGCAGTACGCCATCACTCGCCGCGCAAACACCGAGTTCGCGTTTTCAGGCGAATATTACGACCTGCACGAGGACGGCATCTATCGTTGCATCTGCTGCGGAAACGCGCTGTTCAGCTCTGAGACGAAGTTTGAGTCAGGGACGGGCTGGCCAAGTTTCTGGGCGCCGATCGCTGAAGAGAACATCGAGACGGAGACCGACAACACCTTAGGCATGCGTCGCGTTGAAGTACGGTGCCGGAAGTGCGATGCGCACCTGGGTCATGTGTTCGATGATGGACCGCCACCCACGCATCTGCGATATTGCATGAACTCAGCGGCCCTCAGTTTCCGCAAGAGAGCACAAGGCGCCACAGGCTGAACCTTCAACTGATTCCCAGTTTTTTCTCCATCGCTTCCAGCGTAATTCCCTTGGTCTCTGGATAAAGAAACAGCACGACGAAAAACTGGAGCACCATCATCAGTGAGAAGAATACGAACGGCGCCCCGCCCGATGATGCTGCCATGCGCGGAAAGATCCCCGAGATAAGAGCATTCATGAACCAGTGCGAAAAACTGCCTAGGCTCTGGCCCTTGGCTCTCACGCGATTCGGAAAGACTTCACTGAGAAACACCCAGATGACCGCTCCCTGCGAAAACGCAAACGAAGCAATGTAGCCGATCAAGAGCCAAACCAGGAAACGTTGGTGTCTCCCGGAGAAAAAGATGACCGCCACACCAGCCAGACACGCCGACAAGCCAACTGAACCGATGAGGAGCAGCGTCTTGCGCCCGGCCCGGTCGATCACCGTCATCGCGATGATGGTGAACACCAGGTTGGTGGCCCCAACAGCGACGGCCTGCAGATCTCCAGACACCTTGCTGAAGCCGGCACGTTCGAAGATATCGTTGAGGTAGTAGAGAATCGCGTTGATGCCTGAGAGCTGATTGAACATGCCGATGGAAACGGCCAGGAAGATCGGTATGCGGTACTTCCGCTGGAACAACGATTCCTGCCCATGGCCGTGCTCCAGATCGATGGACTCAACAATCTCCGCAAGTTCCTGCTCGTAATTTTCTTCTCCGGTGCGCTGCAACACTTGCCGAGCCTCGTCCACCCGGCCCATTTTCACCAGCCAACGGGGACTTCGCGGGATGGCAAACAGCATCGCCAGGAACAGCGCGGCGGGAAAGGCCGAGACACCCAGCTTCCACCGCCACTCGACATCGCCGAATTGCTGAAGCCCCACCACGTAGTTCGAAAAGTACGCCAGCAGAATGCCGAACACCACGTTGAACTGGAAGAAACCCACCAGCCGGCCGCGCCAGGCGGGCGGCGAGATTTCGGCGATGTACATGGGGCCGAGCACCGACGACCCCCCGATGGCTAGTCCTTCCACGAAGCGGAAAAATACCAGCGAGTACCAGTCCCATGCGAACGCGCACCCGATGGCCGAAACGAAATACAACACCGCCAGGCCGCGCAGGCTGTCTCGCCGGCCGTAGCGGTCACCGGGTATTCCTGCGAACAGCGCGCCGAGGATGGTGCCCCAGAGGGCGCTGGCCACCGTGAGACCTAACGTCCCCGGTGTGAGATGGTAGGTGTCAGTGAGAGCCCGAGTGGTTCCCGCAATTACCGCGGTGTCGAATCCAAACAGGAGGCCGCCCAGGGCTGCGACCACCGCGCTCTTCAATAAGTAGGCGTTCAGTTTCACGGATTATCGGCTGCGCCGTATTTCAGGAAGCGCCGGCAAGAGTCTCGACGAATCAGCACAAAGCTTATCGCTACTGACTGCAGAATCGCAACCAAGATGCGCGGCGCGGCCAATCGAAGGTAAGCTGGCAAGGATGCGCGAGTGCCGAGGCTCTTTTCATGCGTTGCTTCTCTATGATGTTGCGGACGAGTTGGATTTGGAGGCTCTGCGCAAACTGCTGGGAGCCACCCCACCGGCACGCAAGCCGGAGTTCAAGCTGCCGGCGCCGGTATATGTACGTTTCGAGCGCCCGCCGGTAGTGGAGCCTTGCGAGAGCCTCTCTCTTTCCACCGGGGAGTCGTTCGAGGGCCGGCTGAAGTACTTTGACTACGGTATCGTCAGCCTGGAGTTGGAACTTTCCTTCGAGACGGGTTGGCAGGAACTGGTTACGCTTTCGAATCGCTGGATTGAGGCGCAGGAGCTTGAACAGAAGGCGAATCAGATTGTGCGCCGGCGCCTCGGACAGCTCACTGAGGCCGTGCGCAAGGCGTATCCGGACTGGCTTGATGAAGTCTACTACACGGTGCACGTGCGCGAGGTGACGGGAGCGCACGGGCAAGTCCTCACCGCTGCTGAACTGCTGGCGGAACACGGGACCCGCATCGCGCAAATCGTGCGCGGTGAGCTGAATCCGCTCTCCCAGTTAGAGGAGCGAGAGTTGCTCGGTTCCAGCATGTCCTACTACCCGTCAGACTTGCTGGTCGTCGGCTGGATGGCCGGCTTCATTTACGACACAGCCGAAGGCGCCGCGGCCACGGAGCAGCTTCTCGAATACGCGAATACGCAGTTGCTGGAATACCGGCGCTACGATGAGGTCCTCACGCGCGTATTGAAGCACGCCTATGACTCGCTCGAGCGCGGTGGCGGTTTCTTTTCGCGTTGGAGACTGGCGGCGGAAGCCAAGCGTCTGAACACGTTAAGGCTGGACATTACCGAACTCAGCGAGCGCGCCGATAACGCCATCAAGTTCCTGAGCGACATGTTCTACGCTCGGGCTTACCAAATGGCGTCAACCAAGATCGGGGTGAACGACTACCGGCACTTGGTGGATGAAAAACAACGCACAGCCGGCGAACTCTATCAATTCATGGTGGACGAGTTTCGGGCGGCGCGCGGCTTTGTTCTGGAGCTGATGGTCGTGATTATTCTGGTGATCGAAATCGTCTATCTGTTCAAAGGAAAGTAAGAAATCAAACCGCGGAACGCCGCAGGGAAGGCCGCGTCCACAAATACGGCTCGGCAGGGGACGGCAAATCATCCAAGGCTTCCTTTACTTGACCCAGCATCGATTCAATCGCCTTATTCTCGGTGGAAACGGCCCCGATCAACTGCTCCACGGCGCGCGCGTGAACGGCTTCAGCTTTTGAGCGGGCGTCCCACGCGTGCTGGAGCTTTCCCTGGGAGTAGGCCGTAGACGAAACCTTGGCAAACATCAGGGCAAGCCGGAGCTCGTGCTTGGCAAGCTCAAACCGGCGCATTGCTTCGGGGGTCGGTTCACTCATAAGCGTCAAGTTTACCTCATTTAAATCGAAGAAACATCAGTTTGCGTACTGCGTCATTCAAGCCCGTTGATTTCAGCCTGTTACGCATACGGGTCAGCGCGCCGCCAGTTTGGGGGTCAGAACCCATTTCAAAATTCCGTGCGGCTCGGTCTCGCCGGTCTCGACATCGAGACTCACCAGCGCGCCCTTTTTTAGATCGAGCTGCAACGCAGGGCATCGCAACAGAAACGCCACGGCTTGACTCAGAAGCGGCTCGTGGCCGGAGATCAACACTTGCTCGCTGCCGCGCTCGCGGATTTCTCCCCAGATGCGCTGCGGCGTGCCGCTGGGGGCCAGCGCGGTGGTGGTTACCAGTTCCGCCTTGACTCCCAGCACGGCTCGCGCGATCTCAGCCGTTTGCAAAGCCCGCTTCAGGGGACTGGTGAGAATGATGGAAGGGCGAACGCCGGCTACGCGCGCGCGATCGAGCACGGTGCGCAATTTCTGCTTTCCCGCTGGAGTCAAGGCGCGCGCCGCATCGGAGCCGCCGGGGGCGGCGTCTTCCGCGATGCCATGACGCAGAACGTAAACGCGCAAAGTGCTATCTCTTCCGCGGCCGCTTCGCGCCGTTCGGCGCTTTCGCGCCGCTCGCTTCATTGACGCGAGGCGTCTCGCGCAAGCGCACA
>Ga0335078_10013689_pt1 | contig 12023 bp, 10 predicted proteins | sample Lox_Sample_32_FD_206711 | JGI IMG/M metagenome (GOLD analysis project Ga0335078, IMG submission 206711) | Soil microbial communities from Loxahatchee National Wildlife Refuge, Florida, United States - Lox_Sample_3.2 | ecosystem: Environmental > Terrestrial > Soil > Wetlands | place: USA... | reverse complement strand
AGCGGCCGACCTTGGCGACGATGAGCGGCTTCTCGCGCTCCGCCGCCTTCTTCGCTAGCGCGATGAATTTCGCCGGCGTCTTGATCGCCTCGATGAACAGCATCACGACCTTGGTGTCGTCGTCGTTGATGAGCAGATCGGCGTAATCGGCGAGCTCGAGGTCGCACTGGTTGCCGATGCTGACGATCGAGCTGAAATCGAGCCCGTCACCGCGCCCGCGATTGAACAGCGAAAAGCCAAGCCCGCCACTTTGCGACACGACGCCGATGCGGCGGCGCTTGGCCGCCGTGCCCGGGTCGATGTTGACGGCCGGGCTGAAGGTCGCGGCGATACGCTCCGGCACGTTGAAGAAGCCCTGCGTGTTGGGCCCGGCGAGCCTGATCCCGCGCGCATGCGCCGCGGCCACGACGCGGTCCTGCAGCGCCGCGCCCGATTCGCCGCCATCGGCAAAGCCCGAGCTTGCGATCATCACGTTGGCGATGCCGCGCCCGGCGCACGCCTCGATCACCTCGAGCACGCTTTCGGCCGGGATCGCGACGAGCGCCAGGTCCGGCGTCTCCGGCAGCGCCGCGAGATCGGGATAGGCGGCGACGCCCCACACCTCGCGGCGGCCGCGGTTGATGGGATAGAGCTTGCCCGGGTACGCGTGGCGCAGCAGGTTGTTCATGAGCCTGCCGCCGATCTTCTCGACGCCTTCGGTCGCGCCGATCACCGCGATCGAGCGCGGATGCAGAAACTGCGCGAGGCTCATAGGCAATCCTCGATCGTCATGGCCGGGCATGACGGCGTTGTATATTTCTGCGCCTCACTCGAGCGGCACCGACGATATTTTGTCGGCGCTCGCGAGGAACGGCCAGAAGCCGTCGCCGCCGACGCGTGCGGCGGTGCGGCCGAGCCAGTTCCACCAATAGCTTTCGTCGCCGAATTCCTCGCGCCACGACCAGAGCCGCCGCGTGTAGAGATTGAGACGGTGCTCGCGCGTGAAGCCCATGGCGCCATGCACCTGATGCGCGGTCGCGGCGACCAGGCCCGCGGCCTCGCTCGTGCGCGCCTTCGCCACCGCAATATCGAACGGCGCGGGGCTTGGCGCGGCGGCCGCAGCATCGACCGCGGCGCCCGCGGCCGCGACATGCGCCGCAAGCTCCGCCACCTGCTGCTGCACCGCCTGGAACTTGCCGATCGGGCGGCCGAATTGCTGGCGCTCGCCGCAATAGCGCACGGTCAAGTCGCGCACCGCGTCGAGGGCGCCCGCCATGCCGGCCGCGCGGGCGAGCGCGCCCATCAGGAACGGCGCGTCGGGCGCGAACGGCGCCGGCGCCGCTTCGGCGACCGCGAGCGCATCGAGCCGCACCTCGTCGCGCGGCTCGTTTGCGATATTCTCGCCCGGCGTTACGGCATTGCCGCCGATGCCGGCGCGCGCGACGTAAAGACGGCCGTCGCAGTTCGCGAGCACAGCGATGCTGGTCGCCTCGCGCGCCCACGGCACGAAGCGCGCGATGCCCGAGAGCCGCCAGCCCGCGCCGTCGCGCGCCAGTGCCGGCAGCTTCCCGCGCGTGGCCGGTGCCAGCGTGAGCTTGCCCGCCGGCGCCTCGAGCCCGCTTTCGGCGAGCATCCAGCCGGCGAGCATCGTTTCCGCCAAGGGCGCCGCGATCGCCTGCTCGCCGGCGACGCGCAGGATCGCGACCCAATCGCCAAGATCGGCGCCGGCGCCGCCCTTGCCCTCCGGGATCGCCGCGCGCGTGAGGCCCGCCTCTTCGAGTGCCCCCCAAAGCCGCGGCCCCTCCGCGCGCATGGCGCGCGCGGCCGTCTCGGCCAGTAGCCCGCGCATCTCGCTCATCGCAGACCCAGCGCGCGGGCGATGATGCCGCGCAGCACCTCGCGCGTGCCGCCGCGGATCGAGAAGGCGGGTGCCCACAGCATCGTGCGGTCGAGGACCGCCGCGAATTCGGGGGCGCGCTGGCCTTGCGGCACGAGGCGGCGCGCCACCGCCGGAATTTCCTGCTCGAACGTGGTGCCGAGGTCCTTCACCAGTGCCGCCTCGACATTGGGCGCCGCCCCCTGTTGCAGCATGCCAGCGACCGAGATCGACATGCGCCGCAAGGTCGCGATGTGCGCGACGAGCCGGCCGAGCGCCTCGGCTTCCTTGACGCCGGGCGCGGGGCCGAGCGCGTCGATGAGCCCGCGCAGCACGCCATAGGAGCTGAGCCAGCGCTCGGGCCCGCTCCGTTCATAGGCCAGTTCGCTCGTCACCTGGTTCCAGCCGTTGCCGATCTCGCCGATGACCTGGTCGTCCGCCACGAACGCGCGGTCGAACACGACCTCGTTGAAATCGTGCTCGTCGGCCAGGTTCATGATCGGCCGTATCGTGATGCCGGGCGCCGCGAGATCGACCAGGAACTGGCTCACGCCGGCGTGCCGGTCCTCGCCGCGCGGGCTCGTGCGCGCGAACAGGATCATCATGTGGCAGCGATGCGCGTTGCTGGTCCAGATTTTCGCGCCTTCGATCTCCCAGCCGCCATCGACTTTCCGCGCGCGCGTGCGGATCGAGGCGAGATCGGAGCCGGAATCGGGCTCGCTCATGCCGATGCAGAAGAAACATTCGCCGCGCGCGATGCGCGGGAGATAGGTGCGCTTCTGCGCCTCGGTGCCGAAGCGCAGGATGGTGGGACCGGATTGCCGGTCTGCGACCCAATGCGCGCGCACCGGCGCGCCCGCGGCGAGCGTTTCCTCGGTGATGACATAGCGCTCGATCGGCGGGCGGTTCTGCCCGCCATATGCGACCGGCCAGCTCCGCCCGATCCAGCCGCGCTCGCCCATCGCGCGGCTGAACTCGGGCGAGAAGCCGCCCCAGCCTTCATAGCTCGGCGCGAATTTCTGAGCCGCGCGCTGGTCCTCGAGGAAGCGGCGCACCTCGGCGCGCAGCGCTTCGGCCTCGTGCGGCAGTTCGACCGGCGGAAAGCGCAGCGCCTCGCTCATGCGCCCCGACTCTAACCCTCCCTCACCCCGCCGGGGAGAGGGTTGGGCGGCCGCAAGGGATTGTATGGTAAGAGCGTACACGCGCAATCCGTGGCATTTTGCCGAACGAAGCCGATTTCGCCGCGCTGTGCGCCGGAAATGATTGACTTCTGCGCGGCGAGGACCAATTAAAGGGCGACGTTAACGTCACAACAAACGATAGAAGCGAATTCCCCACTCAATGTCATTTTCCGACTTAGGCCTCTCCGCCGAGGTCTTGCGGGCGGTCGAGGAAACCGGTTACACGGTCCCGACCCCGATCCAGGAGCAGGCCATTCCGCACGTGCTTACCGGACGCGACGTTCTCGGTAGCGCCCAGACCGGCACCGGCAAGACCGCCTCCTTCACACTGCCGATGATCGACATCCTCACCGCGGGCCGGGCTAAGGCACGCATGCCGCGTTCGCTCATTCTCGAGCCGACCCGCGAGCTCGCGGCCCAGGTGGCCGAGGCGTTCACGATCTACGGCAAATACAACACGCTCAGCATGGCGCTCCTGATCGGCGGCGAAAGCTTTACCGACCAGGAGAAGAAGCTCGACCGCGGCGTCGATGTGCTGATCGCCACGCCCGGCCGTCTCCTCGATCTCTTCGGCCGCGGCAAGATCCTGCTGTCGGACGTGAAGATCCTGGTGATCGACGAGGCCGACCGCATGCTCGACATGGGCTTCATCCCCGATGTCGAGCGCATCGTCTCGCTGCTGCCGAAGATCCGGCAGACGCTGTTCTTCTCGGCCACCATGCCGCCCGAGATCAGGCGGCTCGCCGATGCCTTCCTGATGAATCCCAAGGAAATCGCCGTAGCGCCGCCGGCCTCGCCCGCGGCGCTTGTCACGCAAGGGCTCGTGATCGTCTCGGCCGAGGACAAGCGCGAGGCGCTGCGCCGCCTCGTCCGCAGCGAGGACGTCAAGAACGCGCTCATCTTCTGCAACCGCAAGCGCGACGTCGATATTCTCTACCGCTCGCTCGCCAAGCACGGCTTCAACTGCGCGGCGCTGCACGGCGACATGCCGCAGCCCAAGCGCACCGAGACGCTCGAGCGTTTCCGCAACGGCGCGATCCGGCTTCTGGTCGCAAGCGACGTGGCGGCGCGCGGCCTCGACATCGAGGCGATGTCGCATGTGTTCAATTTCGACGTGCCGATCCACGCCGAGGACTATGTCCACCGCATCGGCCGCACCGGCCGCGCCGGGCGCGAGGGCCGCGCCTTCACGCTGGCGACGCCCGCCGACGGCCGCTTCGTCCAGGCGATCGAGCATCTGATCGGCAAGTCCATTCCCGTGATCAAAATGCCACACCTCGCCGCCGCATCGCTTGACGAGGGCGAGGACGCGCGTCCCGCGCGCGGCCGCCGTCCACCGCGCGGCAAGGACCGGCATCACGATCGCGCACCCCGCCCCGCCAAGGCGGCCGAGCCGCCGCGCGCCGCACGGCCGCCGCGCGAGAAGCGGCCCGATCAACCGCGTCCGCCCAAGGAAACCTTCCGGCCGGTCAGCATGGAGGACGTGCCGATCGATCCCGCGGCCAACGTCACGCAGCTGCCGGTGCGCCCAAGGCGGCCGCCGCACGAGGGCGAGGATGATCGCGGCGTCGTCGGCTTCGGCGATCACATGCCGGCCTTCCTCGCCCGCGCCGGGAGGGCGACGCGCGGCTAGGAGGAGTGCCGCATGAAGACCATCTTCATCATGATGAAGTGCGAGCTCGGCCAAGCCTACAAGGTCGCCGAGGAAGCGGTCGAAACGGTCGAACAGGTCTCCGAGGTCTATTCCGTCTCGGGCCAGTACGATCTCCTGATGAAATGCTATCTGCCCGACGAGATGGATGTCGGCCATTTCGTGGTCGAGAAACTTCAGACCATGCCGCACGTGAAGGACACCTTCACGATCATGGCCTACAAGGCCTTCTCGCCCGATAAATCCTGACGTGAGCGAGCGGCACTTCGTCATCGTCGGCGCGGGCCACGCCGGCGGCCGTGCCGCCGAGGCGCTCCGCGCTGCGGGACACAAGGGGCCCGTCACGCTTCTGGGCGCCGAGCGCCATCCGCCCTACGAGCGCCCGCCGCTTTCCAAGGAATTGCTCGCGGGCGCCGTGCCGGTCGAGAAAACCTATATCCGTCCGCCCGCCTGGTACGGCGAGCAGGAGATCGACTTGCGCCTTGGCAGCGAGGCGGTCGCGATCGACCGCGCGGCTGAGCGCGTGCGGCTCAAGGACGGCACCGACGTGCCGTACGACGCGCTCATGGTCACGACCGGCGCGCGGCCGCGCCTCCTGCGCATTCCGGGCGGCGAGGGGCCGCGCGTCTTCTATCTCCGCGACATCGACGATTCGCTCAGGCTGCGCGAGCGGCTGGTGGCGGGCGTGCGCCTTGCGGTCATCGGCGCGGGCTTCATCGGCCTCGAAGTGGCGGCGACGGCACGCAAACGCGGCGCCTCCGTCACCGTCTTAGAGCTCGCGCCGCATGTCCTGGCGCGTGTCTGCCCGCCCGAGATCGGCGAGTATGTCGCCGAACTTCATCGCAGGAACGGCGTCGAAATCCGCACTGGCGTCGGCGTCGCCGCGATCGAGGACAAGGGCTCGGAGCTCGCAATTCTCACCGCTGACGGCGAGCGCATTGCGGCCGACTACGCCGCGATCGGCATCGGCGCGCAGCCCAACACCGAGATCGCCGCGGCGGCGGGCCTCGCCGTCGATGACGGCATCAAGGTCGATGAATTCGGCCGCAGCAGCGACCCGCAGATCTACGCCGCGGGCGACGTGACACGGCATTTCAACCCGATCGTCGGCCGCCACATTCGGCTCGAAGCGTGGCAGAACGCGCAGAACCAGGCGATCGCCGTGGCGAAGGTGATGGCCGGCGGCAATGTTGCGTTCGCCGAGGTGCCGTGGTTCTGGACCGATCAGTTCGACATGAATTTGCAGATGGCGGGCGCGCCCGACCACTGGGACCGGCTCGTCTTCCGCGGCGAGCCGGCCGAGCGCAGCTTCACGGTTTTTCATCTGGCCGACGGCAAGCCGGTCGCGGTGACGACGGTGAACGCCATTCGCGACATGCGCTTCGGCCGCATGATGATCCAGCGCGGCGTGCCGGTCGATCCGGCGCTGCTCGCCGACAAATCGGTGAAGCTCCAGGACCTCGTGCGCTAGCGCACACTCAGGCCCAGCGGAACCGCATACTCGTCCGCGTCATGCCCGGCCTTGTGCCGGGCATCCACGTGTTCGCGGCGACGCACTCGTGGATGGCCGGGACAAACCCGGCCACGACGAGCTCAAAGTGATGCGACTTTGACGGGAATGTGCCGGAGGCTCAGTGCCGGTAGAAGATCGGCCGGCCGAGCGAATCCGGGAACAGGTAGTCGAGCGACAGGTGAAGCTGCGCGGCCACGCCGGCGCCGCTGCCGGCCCCCTTGGTCGTCGGGATGAGCGCTTCGACCCCCACTTCCCAGCCTTCGCCCGCATAGTTGAATCCCGGCGCGAGCGTGCCCGAGGTCAATGCGCCGCGGGCGGGGCTGCCGGGCGTGTTGAACTGGACCTCGAGCATCGGCGTCACGCGCCGGAAGAATTCGGGGAGGTTCAGGTTCGCGACCTTCGCCTCGAGATAGGGGATCGAATATTCGAGCACCACCGCGGTCTGGATCTGATCGGCGCGCGCGCCCGTGTCGGCGAGCTGGTAGCCGAGGACGGCCCCGACCGCGAACGGCTGCATATAAGGCCACGGCAGCTCGTTCATGCCCTTGCCGAACAGGATCTGCGGCGTGGTGGCGCCGACCGGATCGGCGCCGATACCCTTGGCGCCGGTCCCGCCCCATTCGCGATCGACGCCGAGCGACAGCTCGAACTCGTGGTCGGGATCGAGGATGGCGAGATACTTCGCCGTGGTTTCCAGATTCTGCCAGCCATAGGCCGTGCCGCCCGCGGCGCCGGGCTGCGAGAAGCTGTTCCAGCCATCCTCGAAACCCACCGAGAAACGCTCAGTGATGGTCTTGTTGTAAACGACGCTCGTGTTGGTGAGGCGGTCGTGCGGGCCGGTGCCGCCATATTGCGGAATCGTGCTCGGCGTGATGTAGAAATCGTCCGACGGGCCGATCTGAGGCAGGAGAATGGTCGCGGGGAAAAGCCGGTCGCCCGCCGCCGTGTAGGCAAGCGCGGGCGACGCCATCACTCCCAAAAGGCACGCGGCCGCGATCGCTCTCATCCCCCCAATCCCCTCGGTTATTTCGACGTCGCGACGTAGACCCCGTCCCAATCCGCCCCCGGCGGCTCGCTCTCGTACTGCGCGATGCGCTCGTCGTAAAGGTCATAGAGAGCGGCGAGCGTGTGATCGTGCGCGCGGCATGCCGCAAGCGCCGCCCGCGCGCCCGCCCAGTCCTGCGCGCGATAGCACGACAGCATCGCCGCGAACTGGCCGGCGAGCGCCGTGAAGGCCGAATCCGCCGCGACCGCCTGATCGCCCAGCAGCGCGAAGATGCGCACCGCCTCCTTCTTGCCCTTGACGGCGATGAGATCGAGCTCGAGCGCGGCCCAGCCGGGCGCCGCGTCGCGCGTCGTCTCGCCGATCACGATGCCGACGCCATAGGTCTTGCTCTGCCCCTCGAGGCGCGAGGCGAGATTGACCGCGTCGCCCAGCACCGAATAGTCGAAGCGCTGATCCGAGCCCATGTTGCCGACGACGCATTCGCCGGTATTGATGCCGATGCCGATCTTCAGGAGATGGAATGGGTGGCCCGACGCCTGCGCCTCGGCCTCGAGCACGGCGTTGATGCCGTCGAGCGCGCGCATCATGGCGAGCGCGCTTTCGCACGCATGGTCGGCATGACCGGGATCATCGAGCGGCGCGTTCCAGAACGCCATGATGCAGTCGCCCATGTATTTGTCGATCGTGCCGCTGCGCGACATGATGATGTCGGTTAAGGGCGTGAGGAAGCGGTTGATGAGCTGCGTCAGCCCTTGCGGATTGGTCTTGAACGTCTCGGAAATCGCGGTGAAGCCGCGCACGTCGCAGAACAGCATGGTCATCGGCCGCGTCTCGCCGCCGAGCTTCAGGCGGTGCGGCTGCGAGGCGAGCAGATTGACCATGTCGGGCGAGAGATAGTGGCGGAAGGCCGATTTGACGTAGCGCCCCTCGCGATCGACCACCCAATAGCGGAACATCACGACGCTCACCGCGGCCGCCACGAGCGCGGCGCCCGGTCCCACGAACGGCAGCCATACGCCGTGCAGGAACGCCACCTGCGCGACAATTGCCCAGATCGTGATCGGCGCCAATCCTGCGATGAAAGCGGTGCGCGTCGGCATGTGCGCCATGGCGAGGCCCGACAGCGACGCGAGCAGAACGACGGCGATGATGATCGGGCCCAATTGCGCCGCGGTGATCTCGGTGATGAAATCGTGCGTCAGGATCGTGTCAATGATGTTCGCCATGCGCTCGGTTCCGGGCAGCTGCGTGCTGCCGAAGGGCGCGGCGTTGCTGTCGGCGTTACCGAGGAACGATGCGCCGACGAGGACGATCTTGCCGGCGAGCGCGTCGCGCGGAATGCGGCCCGCCTCGAGATCGGCGAAGGAATATGTGGGGTAGGTGCCGCGCGGGCCGCGGTAATTGATCAGCATCCGCATGCCGGCGTCGCTCGGCACCGTGAGCGCGCCGACGCGCACGAAGCTGCCTGGCGCCAGCGCCACTTGGGGCCACGGCACGCCGAGGAATTCCGCGGCCGCGCGCAGCGGCAAGGACGGGAAGAAATCGCCGGCGAAGGGCAGCGCCAGATAGTCGTAGCGCGGCTCGCCGTCGCGGTCGTAGGCGAGATCGACGTGGCCGATGCCCAAGGCGGCTGCCGCGAGCGGCGCCACCGGCATCAGCGCCGATTTGGGTTCGAGCGGGAAGAACGGCGCCACCGGGCTCTTGTCAAAGGCCTGGAAGGCCGAAGCGGCAAGCGCGTCGGGCTCCTCGCCCGCGGGTCCGGTGAAATTGAACGCGACCGGCAGCAGGACGTTCCCCGCGTCGTGGATGGCGGCGGCGAGATCGGCGTCGGGGTCGTCGTTGGCGAGCCGGTCGAGCGCCGCGCGCAGCCGTTCGTCGCCGGCGCTTGCCGCGGCCTCGCGCGCCGCCGCGCGCAGGTCGGCCGGCACCGGCTGTTCGGGCTCGGCGAACAGCAGGTCGAACACGACGAGCTTGGCCGACGCGTCCTTGAGGCGCCGGATCGCGTCGGCGAAGACGTGGCGGCTGAACGGCCAGCGCCCAAGTGCCTCGAGGCTGTGGTCGTCCACCATGACGATCACGATGGGACTGCCAGGCGCGCGCACGCCGCGCAGGCGAAAGCGCAGATCGAACGAGGCCGTCTCGGCGCCGCGCAGCGCCGTCGATGCATCGAGGATCGCAACCACAAGCACGAGAAGCGCGGCTATGACCGCCAGTCCTGCTTCGCGTGTGCCGCGTAGCCGCCGCAATGGCCGTCCGTCAGGGCACGTCGGTGCGGGAAATCACGTCGTCGAATTCCGACGACATCCACACGCGCGGCGGCACCGGATCGTGATCGCCCACCACCCGCGCGCCCCACCGCGCCGGGATGCGCACCTCGTCGTGCGTCGCGACGCTTTGGAGCGTGACCACGCCCTCGAGCACGCCGACCTGCGTTGCGTCCCCTTTCGCCTCGATGAACCAGTCGGTCGAGCGCACCGCCGCCACGCCGGTCGCGGTATCGACCTCGAATTTCTGCGGCTCGCCGACCGCCGCGACGACGGCGCGAACGAGGCCCGAGGCGAGTTCGAGCTTGGCATCGCGCTTGGTCGCGCCGCCGAGCGCGTAATTCTCGATGGTGAGGCGGCTGCCGGAGGCGGCCGCGAGAATGGTGCCGTCGGCCATGCGCAGCTTGAGCTTCGCGCCTTGCGGCACTTCGACGCTGTCGCCGACCGAGACAGGATCGCCGATCTTGAGGGCCGCCCGCTCGGACCCGGTCACGCGGAAACATTGCCCGCCCATCGCCAAGACCTCGCCGGCGGGCGCCGCGTCCGCCCGGGTTGCCGCCGTCAGCGCGAGCGCGAACGCCGCGGCCATGAAAAACATGCGCATCATGGCGCGATGGTAGAGAGGCCTCCGCGGGCCCGCAAGCCGCGTGCTGCCGCGCGGACTTGCCAAATGGCGCTGCGTTTGCAATATCCCGGCGCGGAGGCGGGTGGATATGGTTGAGCACAAGGGCGAGTGGATCACGGTCGCGCAGCGCTCGGCGCTGAAGCCGGGCGACGTGCTGGGGGTCCAGGCGAAGGACAAGGAGATCGCGCTGTACGATCTCGACGGCACGATCTATGCGACCGAGAATGTTTGCACGCACGCCTATGCCTATCTGAGCGACGGCTGGGTCGATGGCGACGTGATCGAATGCCCGCTGCATGGCGGCCGGTTCGAGGTCAAGACCGGCAAGGGGCTCGGCCCGCCGATCGAGTGCGACATCAAGTGCTTTCCGGTGCGGCTCGAAGGCGAAAACATCCAGGTCCAGATCGAAGCCTGAGCCGCGCGGGCCCAGGGCGCGCCGCGATAGCCAGCCGATCGGTCCCTGTGCCATCATTCGGCATCATGGGGGGAGTTCGATGATGCTGCGATGGCTGTTCGCGGCGGCGCTCGCCGCCGCGGTTTCGACCGCCGCCTCGGCTGAGGCGATCAAGATCGGCGGTCTGCACACGACCGGCAACGGTCCCGTCTATATCGCCGCGGCCAAGGGCTATTTCGCCGCCGAGGGGCTTGACGCCCAGCTCGTTTATTTCGATTCGGCGCAGCCGATCGCGGTCGCAACCGCATCGGGCGATATCGACTTGGCCTATACCGGGCTCACCGGCGGCTTCTATGGGCTTGCGAGCCAGGGCGTGCTGCGCATCGTCGCCGGCGGCGCGCGTGAGACGCCGGGCTTCCATTATCAGCCCTTCCTCGCGTCGAACCGTGCCTGGGACGCGGGCTTGCGCGCCCTCAAGGATCTGCCGGGCCATTCCTTTGGCGTGTCGCAGATCGGCTCGCCGCCGCATTACGCCCTGGGCCTCATCGCGGAGAAGTACGGGTTCGACGTCAAGACCGTGCGCATCCAGCCGCTCGCCACGATCCCGAACCTCGTCGCCGCCATCGTCGGCGGGCAGGTCGATACCGTGATGATGCCGGGCAACACGGCGGTGCCGGTCCTGCGCCAGGGCCAGGCGAAGAATCTGGGCTATATCGGCGACGAGGCGCCTTATCAGCTCGTCGCCGTCATGGTGTCGAGCAAGACCGCGGACGAGCGCCACGACATGATCGAAAAGGCGCTGCGCGCGCTGCGCAAGGGCGCGCACGACTATTACGACGCCTTCACGCCGAACGGAAAGCGCGGCGACGGCCCGAACGAGGCGGGCATCCTCGCCATCGTCGCCAAGGGCGCGAACCAGAACCCCGAGGAGGCAGGCGCGAGCCTCCCTTACATCGACCCCGACGGCCGGCTCGACGTCAAGGACGTCCAGCGCCAGCTCGCCTGGTACAAGGCGCAGGGCCTGGTGAAGGGAACCGTCGGCGGCGACGCGATCATCGACAGCCGCTACGTCGTGCCGCTGCCCTAGCGAATGCCGCGCGGCCTGCTCGGCGTCGCCGCTCTTCTCCTGCTCGCCTGGGCGGTGAGCGAGGATCGCTCGCGCGTGCCGTGGCGCGTCGTCGGCGTGGGCGTGCTGCTGCAATTCGCGCTCGCCGCGCTCTTTCTCAGGTTTCCGCCGGCGGCAAAGGCCTTCCTTCTGCTGAACGAGGGCGTCGAGGCGCTGCAGAAGGCGACCGACGCCGGCACCGGCTTCGTGTTCGGCTATTTGGGCGGCGGCCCGCTGCCCTTCGCCGAGACGCAGCCGGGCGCGAGCTTCATCTTCGCCTTCCGCGCGCTGCCGCTGGTTATCGTCATCAGCGCGCTGGCGACAGTGCTGTTCCATTGGGGCGTGCTGCAACGAATCGTCGCCCTCTTTGCCTGGGTGCTGCGGCGCTCGGTCGGCGTCGGCGGGCCGCTCGGCCTTGGCGCCGCGGTT
>Ga0335078_10013688_pt1 | contig 12024 bp, 14 predicted proteins | sample Lox_Sample_32_FD_206711 | JGI IMG/M metagenome (GOLD analysis project Ga0335078, IMG submission 206711) | Soil microbial communities from Loxahatchee National Wildlife Refuge, Florida, United States - Lox_Sample_3.2 | ecosystem: Environmental > Terrestrial > Soil > Wetlands | place: USA... | reverse complement strand
TTTTGGCCCGTGTCCGGCTCTCGCGCGAAAAGCTGGCTTACCAGGGCGAACGCGCCGAAGACGTCCGTTCGCGTGAACCGGGATTTCAGGCGTGTACTGCGCGTCTTCCTTCGCAAGTTCCCTCTGCGAAGGCCGAGCTATTCCTGGGCGGAATACCGCCATTCCTGAATTTCATTGGACGCGGGCTCAAAACCGCCATAACTTTGCGCTAATGCTGACGCCTGAGTCAGCGGAGGTGCAAAGTGAATCGATTCCGTCGTATCTTCCGACGCGACGCCAGTCGTAATCGGCTGCTCATTCCGTTCGCCAACCGGCTAACGGGACAAACCCTCAAAACCACTCTTTTCTCGGCCATCCGCACGATGGCTCCAACCCTTCTTGCGCTCTCGTTTGCCGGCGTGGCCCACGCCCAGGGGACGATGGATTTCTCCGGTGCAACCACGCTGATGAACACTTTCAAGACCTTCGCCATCTATGCGGGCGCGGTGATCTGCTTCGGCGGCTTGATCTTCGCCGGAATCCGGATGATGAGCGGACGGTTTCAGGATGCGATTCCGGGCCTCTTTGGCGCGCTGTTCGGCGCTGCCGTGCTGGGCTGGGGCGCTGGCTGGATTGGCTCGCTCACCGGGCAGACGATGCAGTAGGGGGCGGCTAGACCCATGCGAGGAGAGCCGTTACCGATCAATCAGGCGCTTAATAGGCCACGAGCCAAGCTCGGATTGGACCTCAGCGCATGGATGGCGATTGTATTCGTCTCGGTAACGGTTTTCCTCGTTGGGTTCCGCGTGGTCGCGTTGGTCGCCTTCCCGTCGCTCGCCATAAGCGCATGGCTGATCGTCCGCAAACACCCGAAGATGTTCGAACTTTGGGGCTTGAGTCTGAGCCAGAGGTCCTACTATGACCCGCGTAAACACTGAGCAACAGAAATACACGCCATGGTTCGCCAAGGCGGGAGCCGCGTGCAGTATCGTGCCGATTGCACGTTTCGTCAACGACCGGATCTTCGCGCTGAAGGGCGGCGGATATGGATGCCTGTTCTCGCTCGCCGGCATCGACGAAGAAGGCGTGACCGATCAGGGGCTTGAAGCGCAGGTGCGCTCGATTGAAGGCGCGTTGCGGGGAATGCCGGAAGGGGCGTGCCTGTACCAATACACGCGCGTCATGTCGGGATTTGACCTGCCGCATAAGGCGCAGTACGGCAATCCTGTTACACAGGTCTTCGTCGATGACCGGCTGGCCTTTCTGGACAAATCGTCGGGCTTCCGCCGCATCGACCTGCATTGGTGTTTGACGCTGGAGCCGCCGAAGGCTACAGCTTTCGCACGCAAGCCCAAGAAACACAATGCCGACACCACGCGGATGCTGGCCGATCTTGAGAAGATGGCCACGCTGCTCGAAGGCCACCTTAGCGGGTCGCTTGGACTGCGGCTACTCGAAAAGAACGCGGTTTACCAGTTCTTCGGCTATCTTTTCAATCTCGAAGAGTGGGCAGCCGGGTACACATTAACGGCCGATGACGGCGTCGACCGCCAGATCGTGAACAGTCCGGTTTCATGGAACAGCGACCATCTGACCATTGGCCGCCGTTACGTGCAGATGTTCTCGATGAAGACGACGCCCGAAGCGTCGCGGCCCTGCCTGTTCTCGGGACTCATGGCGCTCGACTGCGACAGCATCCTTTCGACAACCTGGCGGCCCAAATCGACCGCCGCGGCCAGAGGCGAGATCGACGCCCAAGAGAAATTCATCTCGTTTTTTAAAGTCGGCGTGTTGACGCGCGTCATGAGCGGGCGGGATACGGCGTCACTTGAAACCGGGGCAGGAGCCCGCGCAGCCAACACACAGGTCGACGATCTCGGCGAGGTCATCCGCTCGCTCGACACCCAGGCGCAGGGCGAGTTCTCTTTGCGCCTCCTTGTGGCCGCGCGCAGCCTTGACGAGCTGCGCGGCATCGCGCCCGCCGTGCATCGTGTTTTCGTCAATGCGCGGACGCAGGTGATGGAAGAGACGCTGGGCAACCTCTCAGCGTTCTATGCGATGTTCCCAGGCAATGGAAAGTTCAACGTCTTCCCGATGTGGCTGGCAGAGGATCACCACGCACGGCTGTCGCAAGTCTTCGCGCCCAATCTCGGTCATCCATTTTCCGAAGACCTCGACAATGAATACCTCAACATTTTCGAGACGCGCACACGGACGCCGTTTTTCCAGGACGTGTATGTGGACGGAGTTCGCGTGATGCTGATCCTTGGCCCGACGGGCACGGGCAAAAGCGTCCACGGCAACATGGCCATTGCCCACGAGCAGAAGTATGGCGGGTTCACCTACATCTTCGACATTGGCGGCAGCTATGAAAGTGTCGTCGAGTTGTACGGCGGCCGCGTGGACCGCACTGGCAAAGATGGGCCGCGCGTCAATCCCTTCTCTTTGGAGCCGACCGAGAGCAATATCACGTTCCTCTATTCGTTCGTGAAATTGCTCTTGGCCAACGGCGGTGCTGATCTGGAGCCAGAAGACGGCGATGTGATCCACAAGGCCGTGCGCGATATGTATCTGCTAGATGCGGAAAACCGCCGCCTCTCAAATCTCTTCCTGCCGAAAAAGCTCGACCGGTATCTCTCGAAGTGGGTTGGCAAAGGCGTCTATGCCGCCATCTTCGACAACGTCGAAGACAGCCTCTCGTTATCTCGTCTCCAGTGCTTCGACTTCCAAAGCGTCAATAACGAGCAGTATGCCGATTTGATCGAGCCGTTGATGGTGTGGCTGCTGCGCCGCATCAACGACGTGCTCTCGAACCCGGCCAATCTCGGCGTGCCCAAGCACATTCTCATCGAAGAGATTTTCTCTTCGATGAAGAACCGGCAGTTGCTCGAAGGCGCGCTCGCTTCGATTAAGACCGTGCGCAAGAACCTGGGCGGCGTCACGATGATCGGCCAGTCGGCAGAAGACCTCGGCGCGAACGCTGATAGCATCGTGAATTCCTGCACATCGTTTCTGTTCTTGAAGGACGCCACCTTCAACCGAAAACGCTACGCGGAACTCTTCAAGATGAACGAGCAACAGCTCGCTCTCTTCGAGAGCTTGCAAGACCGCGAAGGTCTTTATATGCGCCGCGACGGACTGACCAAGGTCGTCATGCTCAATCTCGATAACCGCAGTTACGCAGTCTTTTCGACCAAGCCGAAAGACCGCGTACGCCGGGCTAGGCTCATCGCCAAGTACGGACTCACGGAGGGCATCGCACGATTCGCTCAAGGCGAGTCCGAATAACCCAAACGCCACACCGCAGAAAGGACTTGAGAATATGCGCCCCACCATTTTTGTCTCATTTTCCGTTTGCATGATGTTGGCTGCCAGCCAACTTCATGCTTCAACCGAAACGCATCCCCTTCAACCGAGCGCGCCGCGCACGGTCACGGTATCGGAAGCGGATACGCCGCCGCAAATTCGCGCGGGCCTTCTGCAATCGACGCTCATCGTTTTGCCTGCCGAGGAGAAGGTCGCCAATGTTTTTGCCGGCGACACGGTGAACTGGATCTTCGACGGCGGCCGCGTGGCCTCGCGCTTCATCAGCGTCAAGCCCAAAACGGCGAATGCCGCCACGGACATTCACATCGTCTCCGACCACGGCAACGAATACACCCTTGCACTGCGCGAGGTCTCCGATGATTCCGATTCCCACTTCGACTCCAAAGTCTTCATCGCTCCCCGCGATCAGGCCGCGAAGGACCGGCTGGCGCAGCTTCCGGTATTTGTGCCGGTTGCCGAACTGGATAAGGCGAAACAGGAAGCTGTTGCCGCGAAGGCCGCTCAGGAAGCTGAACTCAAGGCTGAAATGAAGAAGGCCGAGCAGTATCGCAGCGAATACCCCGGCTCGCTTCACTTCGACTTCGTGTGGGACGAGCGCAAGGGCAAAAAACTCGGCCTCCTGCAAATCTGGCGCGATGACAAGTTCACCTACCTGCGTGGGCAGTTCCAGGAAACGCCCGCGCTCTACGAGCTGAAGGACGGCAAAGGCTCGCTGATCAACTTCGATTTCAACGACGGACTATACACCGTGCCGAAGCAGTTGGAGCACGGATATCTGGCCATCGGCAAGCAAAAGGTCGAATTCCATCGTGAGGGAGGCGCGAAGTAGCCATGACCGACCAGAATCCAAATACTCCCGCTACCATCCCGGAACAGCCTGATGCGAAGCCACCCCTCAAGCGAAGTATGCCGGTGGTCATCGCGCTGGTGGCGATTCTCGCCACCCTCGGTATCGCCAATGTAACCAGCCTTCTGCGCGGCAACAAGAAGACGGCGCCGGCAAGTTCTTTGCCCATGCGCCCGGCCTCGCCCATCGCGCAGCAGGTGTCGAGCTTCGAAGAGCAACAGAAGTTCGAGGCGCAGCATGATGCCGAGGAAAAGCAGCGTCAGCAAGAGTTGCTTGCAGCGATGCAACAACTTCAAAACACCGAGGGCTCGCCCGGCCCGGAGTCAACCAACGCCGCGCCGATGACAGCGGCGCAGCGCGATGCGATCTACGGCGGTAGCTCCAATGCGCCGCAGCACACTTCCAATGTTTCGGAGGCGCAGGCCGAGGCCAAGCAACGCGCCCTGGCGCGGGAAAGGCAGAAGCAGGACGCCATCAACAGTGACACGATGGCCATTGACTTTGCGCGTTCTGGAGAAGCGACAACCGGCCCACCACCGAATGCTCCGTCGGCCACCTTGCTTGCGGAACGTGCAGAAGCGCCGTCTTCAGCGAAATCGGAAGAGGTAGTGTCCGCCCAGACCGTCAGCGGCGGGCCGTCGCAGAAGAGTTCCAATGCAGCGGCGGCATCCGAGCAGCCGCCGACAGCGAACACCAAAACCGATCCGATGGGGCCGTATCCATTCGACCAGTATCAAGGCCGTCTCTACCGGATCTTCGAGGGTACGGTTCTCGAAGGCGTCGTCACCAACCACATCGACGGCGGATTCAACGGGCCGATTCTGGTCATGTTAACCACCGACTACTACTCGCACGACCATCAACAACTGCTCATGCCGCAAGGCACGCGGCTGATAGGCACCGTCGAGAGCGTGGGCAGCGCCCAACAGCGCAAGATGTTCGTCATTGTCCATCGCGCTGTCTGCCCGGATGGGTTTTCGCTCGACTTCGACAAATACATCGGCCTCGATCCTTTGGGCACGACCGGACTCGCCACAAAGGTCGATCACGGATACTTCCAGGCATTCGCCGCTGCCGCCGCTGTCGGCGGTATCGGCGGCCTTGCACAGATCGGCAACCAGGGGAGCGTGCTCGATCCCTCTACCGAGATTCGCAACGGCATCTCGGAGCAGACGGCGAGCGAAGGCGAGCAGATATTGAATCACTTTCTCAACCGCCTTCCGGTCATCACCCTTAAGGAGGGTTCGCGCGCCCGCATTTACGTGGGCCGCGACATTCTGATTCCGTCCTACGCGGAACATCGCATGGACCGAACTTTGTAATGCCACCAACATTCGCAAAATCACCCACCACGAGGAGGCAATATGCCAATTCAACTCAGGAAACACCGCAAGTGGCTCATTATTGGAGCCGCTGTTCTATTGACCGCAACACCCAGCTTTGCACTCTTCGGACTCGGCGACATCGTCTTCGATCCGACCAGTTACGCCAGCCTGATTCAGCAACTGACCACGCTTCAGATGCAGTACAACATGGTCAAGAACAACATCGCCCATTTCTCGCTCAAGCAGCAATGGCAGACGACATTGCACACGCTTGAAAACGTGAACGTCGCCAATATGTTTGGCGAGACTGCCGGCATCAGCATCGCGCTCAACTCGAACTCCCCTTCCACTTCGGCCACGGCATGGAAGACGGCTACGATGTCGATGAATAGCGGCGCAAGCAGCTACTTCGCCGGGCAGACGCTCGGCAGCTCGCGCATGTCGCAGCTCGCGATGGTTGAAACGTCGGACGCCATCTCTCCCGACTGCCTCACCGCCGTCGGGCAATACCGCACCAACAGATCGGAGAACGCAGGAGCGAATTCCTCGCTGCTCTCGGATCAATTCGACAGCGGTGACGGCACCAACAGCGAAGTCCAGCAGCTCAACCTCTTGAACGCATCCGAGGCGCAGAAGTTGAGCGAAATGCAATCACAGGGAACGCTTCAATCCTGCCTTGCCGGGCAGATGACCGTGGCCAACATGGAACGGCGCAATGCCGCCGTCGAAGACATCAATACCGCGGTCTTCGTTCAACAGCAGCGTGCGGCAAACGACGTGAGCGCCGCCGGCGAAAGCAATACCTGGCAGACCTACCTTCCGTGAGTGCAACCCACGCGGCGCTGGCCATATAGCCAGCGCCGCAATTTTCATTTCGAGGTGACGACAATGATTTCACCTGCCCTATTGGCCCAGGTGCTGCCGAGCGCAAGCTCTGGCACAAGTTCCGGTGTCGATTGGCTCTACCAGTTCACCAACAACCTGACCAATCTGACCACACAGAATGGCGGCGCATTGACGCAGCTTGGACTGACCGAGCTGAGCTGCATTGCGCTCTTCACTCTCATCAGCATGGTTATCAATTGGAACACCTCCGGAATGACGGTATGGCGCTTTCATGCGCACCCGGTTCGCGCGGGCGATCTGACGCACTTCCTCTTGCGGCTGATTGTCTGCTGCCTGCTCATCAATTACTGGGTGAATCCGTTGCCCGGCGCGAGCTTCGGACTCAACCATTTCTTCAGCAACATAGCGCAGGCAATAGTTGCGGCATTCGACCAGAGTTCGCTCGACAATCTGCTCCAGCTTTTGAAGACGGCTGGCAATAACACGCCGATGCCTTCGCTGACCGCTCCGGTCCAGATTCTCTGCTACTTCTACGTCGAGGCGCTCATGGGCTTGGCCTCGGCGATTCTCTTTCTCATCAATTGCTCTTCGTTCATCCTCTACGGCGTCACCGCGCTCTTCGGTCCGGTTTTCATTCCTCTGCTGATGACCCGGACATTCCGAGGGAAGTTCTTCCATTTTCTCGATGTACTGCTCAGCTTCGCGATGATTCGCGCCGTGGCCGCGGCGTTCATCTTTGTGTGGGCCGGTTTCCTGAATACCTTCATTCAGCAAACCTTCAACGGAACCTACTCGATGGAGATGTGGCTCGCCAATCTGATTCCCTGCACGATGGTCTTCATCGCCTTCATCATCAACATGCTCTTCATCCCGAGCATGACGCAGGCGATCTTCGGCGGCACGGCGGGCATGGCTGACAGTGTCTCTAAAGTTGGCGGCGCGGTTGCTTCCATCGCCATGATGGCCGGTTGAGGAGGGCACGATGTGGACCTATCTCTTCAGCTCTTTGCTCTTTCGCCGGCTCAGGCTATCGAAGCCTTCCCGGTACGTGTTAGCTGTGCTTTTGATTGGCCTATTCATCGTGGTCCTGATCTACACCGTGGGCCTGTTTCTCACGCTTGAAGAAAGGATAAGTGCCTCCCATGCCGCAACGCTTGACTACTTCTGAAGCACCTCTCACGCCTGCCGAATCGCTGCTCGTTGACCACATCGGCAACGAGGTTTATGCGTCGCACTATGCCGAACGGAAAGCATATCGGCTCATCGTCGTCTGTGGCACAGTCATGCTGCTCGCTTCGCTCGGCATAAACCTGATGCTCGCGCGCCGCCCGGTTGCGAATCGCTATATCCGCATCGACGAGATGGGACGCGCCCAGGCGATCCAGTATTCGGATTTGAACTACTCGCCGCGCGAAGGCGAAGTCCGCACCTATCTGACCGATTGGGCAAACTACCGCTACACGGTTAATCGGGACATGATCGCCAAGAAATACCCGCTCAACTACTACTTTCTCTCGCAGGCATTGGCCTCGCGCCTGATGGCCGAAGACAACGCCAACCACCTCGTTTCTCAGGTCACGGCAGGCCAGATCGAATCAAGCGAAATGCAGGTTCAGAACGTGACCATTACGACGATGTCTGAGGAGATGGTGCAGGGCATACGTATCGCCCGTGGAACAGCCCTGATGGCGGTTGACCGCTTCTACTCGGCCGAAAACTCGCACGAGCCGCGCACAGAGCATTGGCTGCTCAGCATCACCTACTACCTCAACCCAAAACAGGTCAGCGATCAGGCCCGTGTTTATCCGCAGTACGAGTTCATCAATCCGCTGGGATTGACCATTACCGAGTTCCACGAGAACCGCGTCTCTGTCGATCCCCTCAAGCAGGATGCCAGCACAGGAGTGGTGAGATGAGACTTCCTGTGTCAAACCAAGCGCATCGAACGCCCACCACGCAGCCTTATGAGCCGGGGCCTGTGGCAAGCGCTTGCGCGGGTGAATGCGTTTTTTGCCAGCCTTTCATGGCTTCGCTATTCAGAAAGCGCGAGTTCAACGTTCTTGTCTGGGAAGACGGCACGTATTTCGATGCGTCCGCCAAGGGCACTGACGTAATTACGCAGTGTCCCGAGTTTGACTTCGGCGCGCTTTTCGAGGCGGGAAACTTCGCTTTGCTCGATCTTCATAGCGAGAGCGAGCTTCCCCTGAGTCATCTTACGGTCCTTACGCAGTTCATCGAGCGTCATGCGTTTAAGAATGGCGTTGGCGCGCTTTTTTGCGCGGACCCGGCTGGCCTTGGTCATCAGCTCATCGGCGATGCTGTCGTAGGAGACGGTTGTGTTTGCCATAGAATCGGGTTTGTACTTATTTCTTCAGTGCGCGCAGGTGCTTGCGGTAGAGCTCATCGGCCTTACGTATCAGCTTCTCGTAGAAACCCCGCCGCCCATGTTTGTCGCCACCGATCAGCAGGACGGCGGAACGCTTGGGATCGAAGGCAAAGAATGCGCGAAGCGCCAGATGTTTGTCGTGCGCGGTGCGCAACTCCTTCATGTTGGAAAATGCCGATCCCTTAACGGTATCGACATAAGGCCGAGCGAGCATCGGACCTCTTTCCTTGAGAAGGTTTACGGCTGTATCGAACGACTCCCGTTCTTCCCGAGTGAGGGTCCGCATCCATTCCCGAAACTCAGGCGTTGCTCGAATTTCGTAAGGCATACACGCATTATGTGGCGTAGCGCATATGATGTCAAGCTCATATTCCTCGTTGTGGCGACGAGCTTGGATCAGGAGGCTAATCGATGAGCTTCGACCTGATTTTGCCGTTCTTTCCCGAGGAGTTGCGCGAGCTTCTGCTTGACCCTTCGATCTCCGATCTGATGATCAATGGAACGAGCGGAGTCTTCGCAGATCGCAATGGCGTCGTCGAGCAAATCGCACTCTCACGAGCCTATACGAACGAACGGTTGCAGGCTGCGATTGAGCGCGTCGCGCGCATCCTCGGGCAGGATCTGACGACACAGAATCCGATTCTCAATACGCGCTTGCCCGACGGCTCGCGCGTGGCCGTTGTCGGCTCGCCTTCGTCGATCAACGGACCGACCTTTACCGTGCGCAAGTTCAACCGTTGGTTTACCTCAGATGAACTGATCTCGGCTGGTAGTTTGCCTGGCAATGTTCGGGATGCGGTTGTGCGACTGATTGGCGAGCGGAGGAACGGCATCATCGCCGGTGGAACCGGCTCGGGAAAAACCACGTTGATGAAGGCTTTGCTCGATCACGTTCCGCTCCGCGAGCGTCTGATCGTGATCGAGCAACCAGCCGAATTGAAGGTCGCCCATCCCAATGCCGTTCGCTGGGAGGCAATCGCAGAGATTCCCGGCCAGGTGGCAGTCACGCCGAGCCAGCTTGTAGCCGCCGCTTTGCGGCATCGGCCCGACCGCATCATCATGGGCGAAATCCGCGACGAATGCGGCTACGACCTCCTGCAGGCGATGAACACCGGCCACGGTGGAACGCTCTCGACCTTGCACGCCGATTCCGCTCTTGATGCACTGGACCGGCTGGCGGATATGGCGCTCAGCGCACGGACCAATCTCAATCAGCAATTCATCCGGTCGCAGACCGGCAAGGCCGTGGATTTCGTTCTTTACTGCGAACGCGATTCCACAGGCCGGCGCCGGGTGCGCGAGCTGATTCGCGTGTTGGGATATAGCCACGCGGACCAGTGCTTCGAGACGGAGGAAATCTACCGGGCTTCCTCCACTGTGGCGGCGTAGATTGCAGCGCGGATTGCAGAATGGAATGCGAATCGGAGGAGCGGGTATGCAAAGCCGTCTTGGGCACGGTGAAGCAAACGGAATCACGCCCTTGTTGTGCGCTTTCGAATGTGGCCGCGCCGAATGGCAGACGCGCGATAACGGATGCAAGATGCGGCCTTTGTCCCGAGGTCAAGCGCGAAAAGTAGGGATGTGGTTTGCGGGGAGTGGCATCGCCAGGAAGCTGGAGCAGCGTTGTTCTTCAGCGTGTCTCCCAGTTCCATTCCTCACTAGCTCGGTCACTGCTTCGGGGCTTTTGCGACGCCCTGCGGCAGGCTCGCTCTTCTGCTTCTGCTACGCATCCCTACGAGTTACGGTTTCCATCTGCGATGGACCCTCCGTAAATGCAGAGCTTCGGCCTTGGGAGTCGCGCCCGCTCGCATAGCTTCGCAAGGTGTGACCCGAGCAGATCGGGAATTCAAAAACGGAGACACGAAAATGTATCAGAACAAAGCTATCCTCATCGGCTTCCTCGGCAGCGATGCCGAAGTTCGCACCGGCAAGAACAACCAGAAATTCACCACCCTTTCACTCGCAACCAAGTCCTCTTACAAGGACAAAAGGTCCGGCGGATACATCTCGCACACCGAATGGCATCGTTCGATCGTATTCGGCAAGCTCGGCGAGTTCGCGGCGACGCTCAAGAAGGGCGCGCACATTCAGATCGAGGGCGAGATTCGCCACACCGAGTACACGCCCAAGAAGGCCAAAAAGCCGGTGCGCACCGACAGCATTCGCGTCAACTCCATCCTTAAGCTCGACCGCGCGGAGAAGGCCGCCGCAGAAGAGCAGGAGGTTGAGCAGGAGATTCCCGTCGACGAAGCGGCCGAGTAGGCCGTATCCCTTCACGCGGAAAGCCCGGCGCAGTCCGGGCTTTCCTACTGCAAATTCCCGTGGAATCGCGTTCTTGAGAGGTGGCCTTATGAACCGAACTGCAGCCAATTTCCTTACCCGCTCGTTCGCTTCGCGCGAAACGATTGCGCTTTTGCTGTACCGGGAAGATGCGCCCGGGCCACAGCAGCGCGTGGTAACGGTTGAACAGGTTCTCGCGCCGCGCTATATGGCGTGGCTCAACTTCGAGAATGACAATGGCGCAAACATCTATGTCTCAGCCAACCCGCTCCATGCAGGCAGCCGCAACCGGACCAAGGAGTGCATCGCTTTCGTCCGCCACATCTATATAGATATTGATACGGACGGCGACGCCCGGCTCGCCCGGCTGCGGGCGTCTGATCTGGTTCCCACGCCGACTGCGATCATCTCGACTTCGTCCGGCAAATATCAGGCTCTTTGGCGCGTGGCAGGCTTCGACTTCGAGCGCCAAGAAATGACGCTCAAGCTGCTCGCCGAGGCCTTCGGCGGCGATCCCGCCTGCACCGACCGGAACCGGGTGCTGCGCATCCCCGGTTTCCTCAACCGGAAGTATTCTCCCGCTTATCCTGTCGCGGTCGAATACCTAGCCGATGCAATCTACGGTCCGGCCGATTTTCAGTTTGAGAATGTCGAGGTCTCTTCCGTGCTTCCGCTTGGCGGGAACGCACGGAAATCGCCTGCGAATAAGCACTCCCATTCCGAAGACGACTGGGCTTGGGTTTGCGCGCAACTTGCACACGATATGGACGCCTCGAAACTGACGCGGGAACTTGCTTCCTGCCGTTCCGATAAACCCGACCCGCTCTACTACGCCCAACGCACCGTCGATGTCGCCTCGGCTCGCCTTTGGCTGGCCGATCGCATTCCCATCGACGACGTTGTCACCATGCTTGAGGTCCGCCGCCGCTTCGAAATTCCCGCCGCACTCAACTCCGCTCGTGCGCGGGAGATTGCGGCCACCGCGCAACGCATGATAACCCGTCGCAAGACGGCCTGAATCCACAGCCAAAGGA
>Ga0335078_10013687_pt1 | contig 12024 bp, 11 predicted proteins | sample Lox_Sample_32_FD_206711 | JGI IMG/M metagenome (GOLD analysis project Ga0335078, IMG submission 206711) | Soil microbial communities from Loxahatchee National Wildlife Refuge, Florida, United States - Lox_Sample_3.2 | ecosystem: Environmental > Terrestrial > Soil > Wetlands | place: USA... | reverse complement strand
CTCATTGATGTCCCTCAAGATTACAGTCACGGATAGACGGTAGACGGCATAGGGCATACAGGGGAGGCAAAGTATTAGAGGGAAGGCGCGCACCCGGCATTTTGCCAACAAAGTGGAAGGCCGTATTTCTTATGGGGTAGAACGCCTTATGTTCTATGGAAAAAATGTGGCGGAAGTGGCGCCCACCCGCTAGTATCTCCCATTCAGCCCGCCTCGTCCCGGTATGCCGTATACCGCCTACCATGACCTTGTGCCTTCCTACTACCTTCTGCCTTCTGCTTTCTGCCTACTGTCTCAAATGCAGCCCGCACTCGGTCTTCTCGAATCCTGCCCAACGGCCGGCTCGAGGGTTTTCGCCCAGCCGGACGGGCATTGTGCAGTGGGTACACCCGATGCTGGGATAGTTGCGATCGTGCAGCGGATTGTAGGGAAGGTCGTGCCTGCGCACATATTCCCAAACCTCGTCTGAAGTCCAATCAGCCAGCGGGTTGATTTTCACCAGGCCAAATTGCGCATCCCACCCCAGCTTAGGGGCGGCAGCGCGCTCGGGCGATTGATCGCGGCGGATGGCACTGAACCAGGCACGCAGTTCGGCGAGCTTGTTTCGCAGGGGCTCCACTTTCCGCAGTCGGCAGCAGCGGTCGGGATCACGGCTCCAGAGTGCCGTCCCGTAAGTTCGCCCCTGCTCCTCTGGCGTCAAGCGTGGCCTGGAACGCTCGACCTTGATGCCATAGCGGCGCTCGATCTGCTCGATCAAGGTGTAGGTTTCCGGGAAAAAGAAACCGGTGTCCAGGGTGAAGACGCGGAAGCCCGGATAGATGCGCGACGCCATATCGATGAGGACGATGCCTTCCACGCCGAAGGCTGACGCGATAGCCACGCGGGGATGAAAGCGATCGAGCCCCCAGCACACGAGATCTTCTGCGCTCCAGCTCTCGGCCGCAAGTTGCAGCGATTCGATTGCACTCTGCACTGTGTCTCCCTAAGTTGGTGGCCAGTGGTCAGTGGCGGTGACTAGCCCGGCGATTCGAGATTCAAGATTCAAGGTGAACATCGTCCGTCTTTCAATCGGCATCCGCATCGGCAATCACGTTGCGCACTCGCCTCTTCCCAGCTTCAACGAATACGTATCCTGGTCGCCCCAATCGACGAACAGATCGGTGTCGTCGCGGCCGGCATCGACAAAGGGCTGAAGCTCGCGGACAATAGTCTCATCCGGCGTACGTCGCGCCCAGGAGCGAAACGGTTCGCCAGCGGCGCGCTCTCTTTGATAGAAGCCGATCAGAGCCCGCAATGCCTGCGGGATTCGCTTGGCCGGCACCGGCGCGATTTGGCGGGCAAAGATCACCCCGTCGCCCGAGACCTCGCCGCCCAGCATGAGCTGATAGTACGGAGCCTGCTGCTCTTCGACCTTCCGAGCGTTGCCATAAAGCCCGATGTCCGCGATGTGGTGCTGGCCGCACGAGTTGGGGCAGCCGCTGATCTTGATGCGGATCTTCTGCACCTCAGCGTCAGTTTCGGCCGCGAACTCTGTGGCCAGCACGTCGGCTAAGGTCAACGAGCGAGTGATGCCGAGGTTACAGGTGGTCGCGCCGGGGCAGCCAGTGACGTCGGCAATAGTACGCGCCCCCGGTGTGGCGAGGTCGAGCAACCGAAGGTCGGAGTGGATTGCGTTCAAGTGTTGAAGAGGTACGTAGGGAATCACCAAGTCTTGCGAGATCGCGATCCGCAGGGCGCCCAGATGATATTGATCAAGTAGACCAGCCAACCCCCGCAACTGGGCAGCGAGCACAGTGCCTGCCGGCAGCTTGATCCACACCACGGCGTAGCCGGGCTGACGCTGCGGCTGGGCGTTCGAGCGGACCCACTCTTCGTACTCGCTCTTGGTAACGGTCGGCGCAGGCGAAGCAAGCCCCGGCCGGGTATTGGAATGGCCGTTCCCGTTGGTCGATGACACTGCCGGCAAGGGGTTGACGAGCGGCGCCGTTACCGGAGAGGGGACCACAATTTGCTCGGGCGGCGTTGTGACACGCGTCCTCTGCTCGGCCGCCAGACGACGGAATTCATCGATCCCTTTTTCGCGCAGCACAAACTTCATGCGCGCTTTGTGCTTGTTCTTTCGATTGCCGTGCTCGTTGAACACCCGCAACACTGCCTCGATCGTGGGAATCAACTCCTCTTCCGGCAGGAACTCGGAGAATGTGGCGGCCTCGGTGGGAAGACTTCCCAGACCTCCACCGACCAGGACTTTGAAACCCCGGCGCCCGGTCCCGTTCAAGCCGCGGACGCGCGCGATCAGCCCCACATCGTGAATGCCGGCGACGGCGCAGTTGCCGTCGTCCTCGCAGCCGGAGAAGGCGATCTTGAACTTGCGCGGCAGGGTGTGGAATTCGGGGTGGCGCAGAAAGAACCGAGTGGTGGCAAGAGCGTAAGGAGTGACGTCAAACGCCTCCGTGTGGCAAACGCCCGCCAGCGGGCAGGACGTAATGTTGCGGATGGTGTTGCCGCAGGCTTCCCGAGTGGTGAGACCCGCTTCGGCCAACAGCCGCATGATGGCCGGGACGTTCCGCATCTGTACGAAGTGAAACTGAATGTTTTCGCGCGTCGTAACATGGCCGCGGCCGGTAGAGTACTCCTCAGCCAAGGTAGCCAGTGCTCGCAATTGTTCTGCGTTGAGGAGGCCGGAGGGGACCTTAGTACGCACCATCTGGAAGCCGGGCTGCCGCTGGCCGTAGATTCCGTGCTTGAGGCGAAAGGGTCGAAATTCGTCTTCGGTGATCTCGCCGCGTTGCAGTTGTGCGGCCCGCCCTTCAAAGATCCGGATTTCGTCTTCGATAGCCTCCGGCGTGTGCCGAGCTTCAACCTCCGCTACTAACATACCGTCACCTCCAAAAAAACAAAAAACCCACGCACCGGCTGCCAGCCTTCCGGTTACGTGGGTTCTGGGTATCTAGAGTTTGCTTACTTTTCTAGGGCCATGAACTCGCTGCGCCGGAAGACGTGCGCGTACAACAACACATGCATGTACAGCACGAATTCCAGCAACGAGAGTCCACCATAATCTAACGCTTCAAGCTAAGGGATGCGTGTCCCGTCATTCATGATGCAAAAAAGTCTCGATGTTGTCCAATAAAGAAGTCTTCTATCGGTGATCACTTTTGTTTATGGCAGCCACTTTAGCGAGTGGGCTGTGACCGATAGAAAACGAAGAAAAACACGAGTGCGCAAACGGCCGCGAACAGATAAATCAACGCTGACAATAACGCGATCGGTGGAATCAAGTCCCGGATAACTCCCAACAGCGTGGAAATGAAATGTACCACCTCCCAAACCGTCAGCACGGCAATTGCGATCAGGACCAGAAGTGTAGCGCTCTTGAGGCTCATAGCGAGTATAGGCGATCGCGGATTGGTTTGGCAGGCGGGCCGTGCCCCGCGCCGCGACCGCATCTTGACTTATTCGTCGACCTCCGGTGCTGCTTGCTTCGACGCTGGCGCGGCCGGCAGAACCAAGGTCGTCTGGGGGCGCTCCGGCAAAATCACGGGTGCGTGCGCCGGCTGATCGAAATCGAAATCGCGTCGCAAATCGCCCAGTTGCGCGGCTTCCTCACGGACCGTCGGGCGCGGATCCGGGCGCCCATCCTGCTTCGGGTCGAGCCGCTGGCCGTTCAGGAAATCGTCCTCGATAAACTTCACGTAGGCATCGAAACTCAACGTCTGGTGATCGATAAATCCCTTCCGCGCAAACGGGGAAATCACCAGTCCCGGTACCCGCAAGCCGTAGCCGTTTTCGTCGACGCGCACGGGGACGACGTGGTCATAGAATCCGCCCCAGTCGTCCCACGCGAGGAAGATCGCGCAGTCATTCCAATTGGGCCCCGACATTACGGCGTTAATCAAGCTGGTGACGAAGGTCTGACCGCGGCTCACCAGGGCCGGCGGATGCTCGCTCACGTCGCCGGAAGGCGCTATCCAAGTGATCGCCGGCAAGGTCCCCGCTGTGGCCGCTTTCAGGAACGTCTCCACGGATTGGATATTTCCAAGCTCGCCGTCATTTTTGACCGTATCGAAATACGGCAGCGGATTCCAGATTCCAGGCGTCCTGGCGTTCTGCTTCACCGGCAGACAGCCCATCTGCTCGTCATCCTCGCAATCGGGTTCGGAGCCTTCTACGACGTAATAGCCCCAGCTGACATGGTTCTTGTGCAGCAAGTACGTCAGGTCCGTCCACGCATAGATGGGATCCGGACGCCCTTGCTGCGCTAGCCGCTGGCGCTGTTGCGCGGCTCTCACCGCGCCACGACCGAAGTCCGGAGGCAGCCCGGGAAGGTCCAGCGAGTTCGTGCAACTGGACGGATCGTCGTGCCGGGTACAGCGCGCCGACCACTCGGAAACCTGGAAAAGATGTTCGGGCAGGCTCCAAGAGGCGTTGGGCTCGAACATGCGGTCCTGTAGCACGAATTCCTGCGCATACTTCCAATAGTTGGGAATATCTCCGCCGTCATGGTAGCCCATAACGTCGGGGGTGGTCGTGGCGACGCAGGCGGGATTGTTCGGATCAAGACAGCCCCGGCGGCCCATTTCCGCCAGCTTGATGAATCCGTCCATCTTCCCGTCGTCGACATCCGCCTTCGCGGCGCCCTCCCCGTGTGGCCCTCCGCCATTGACGTCATGGTTGTCGTGGTAGGGCTTGACGCACGTTCTGGTGGCGGGGTCTGGAACGCAGACGCCCGGCTCTCCATTGCGCATGGGAATCCCGTCCGCTCCCGGATAGGTGCCGAAATAGCTATCAAACGAGCGATTTTCCTGCATGATCACAATCACGTGACGGATGCGATGAATAGAGTCCTCGGGCTTTCCTTCTGCCCGGGACCGCTCTGTGGCGCGCGCGGCGTGCAGTCCCCACCATCCCAGCGCTGCCAGCATGAAGAAACCTACTCCCCCATACACGCTTTCAGCGGACACCTTGCTTTGCGTGTGTCTCACGCGGATTTTGATGCTTGCGGACATGACGCAGTCGCCTGTTATTCTCCGAACTAAGAGAGAAAAAAGATGTCCGGGCGCAGCTCAAGACTTCGAACAACGAAGTTGGCGACTCTTCTCAGTCACGAACACTCAACGTCTCCGCGAAACTCTCGGTATCGAGAGCTTCTACTCCCGGGGCGACGGCCGATGTGGCAACTGGGGCGCGCGACTTTCGGTGAACGATAATCAGACGGGCCGCCGGTCTCGGCAACGAGCGCTGTAGTCGCAGCAGCCCGGCCGCCATGGCTGGCCGCACGGTCAAAGCTGCCTTCGCCTCCACCAACCACAGGCCACCGTTGCCGCGTGGCACCAGGAAGTCTGCTTCCAGCCCCTGCTGGTCGCGAAAAGTGTATAGTTCCCGACGCTGACCTCGATTCGCCTGGTACTTGATGATTTCGGCAGCGATTAGGCCCTCGTAGAGGGCTCCCAGGAAAGGTGAGCGCTCCAGCTCAGCCGATGAGGTGATTCCCAGAAGGTGGCAACCGAGGCCTGAGTCCGCCCAATAAATCTTGGGAGACTTGATGAGCCGCTTGCCGAAGTTTTCAAAATACGGAGGAACCACGATGATCTGTGCCGTCGCTTCAAGGACGTTCAGCCATTCGCCCACCGTAGGAACGGAGACTCCCAGCGGCGCGGCGAGGTCGGTTTTGTTGAGAACCTGCCCATGACGGCTGGCCAGAAGCGCCAGAAACCGACGGAAGGTGACAAGGTCGCGGACCTTAGTAATCGCCCGCACGTCACGTTCGAGATAGGTCTGAAGATACGAACTGAACCACAACTGGCGCACCCTTGGACGGATCACGGCTTCAGGAAATCCCCCGGCCAGCAGGCTCACCTGTCGCGTTTCCGCCAGGCTGAAGGGCAGAAGTTGCAGGATGGCGGCGCGACCGGCCATCGATTCGGTGATGCCGCGCATCAGCGGGGCTTCCTGAGAACCTGTAAAAAGCCACTGGCCCGCCCGTCGCGGTTTCTGGTCGATCAGCGTCCGAACGTAATCTAATAGCTCGGGGGTGTTCTGGATCTCATCGAAAACCACAGGAGGCTGTAAATCCTCCAGGAACGCACGGGGATCACTACGCACGCGTGCCTGAATGTCGGGGTCCTCCAGGAGGACATGCCTGGCGCGCGGAAACAGATGGCGCAGGAGAGTGGTTTTTCCGGCGCGACGCGGGCCGGCCAAGACCACGGCCGGGAAATGCCGTGCTGCTTTTAGAACCACCGTCTCCAGGCTTCGAGCGATGTAACGCATATGAGAAATCTAAACTATAATCTTCGATTTCTCAAGCATAAAAGTTCGTTTCACGTTTGCGGAAAACAGGTCGATGTTGGCATTCTCGAAAGTCGGTGAGGCGGTGCGCAGTACGAACCGAAAGACCGAAAAGGTCCGATTGGTGGCGGACTATCTGCGCTCCCTGCCTCTCGACGACGCGGCCCGCGCGGCCGTTTTCTTCACCGGTCAGGCATATCCGCGCCGCGAAGAGCGGACTACGCAGATAGGTGGTTCGCTGGTCTGGCAAGTGGTCAGCAGACTGGCCGGGGCCGATCCTGCGACACTCGAAGCAGTTTATCGCCGGCACGGAGACCTTGGCGACCTGACCCAGGAGGTCCTCGAAGGCAAGACAACCGCCGCGGGCTTGACCCTGAGCGAACTGCAATCTGCCTTCGATGAGCTGGCGGAACTGCGAGGCCTCGCGCCTCGTATGGATCGGCTGGAAGCGTTGCTTCGCCGTTCCAGTCCGCTGGAGGCCAAGTACATCGTCAAGATTCTCACCGGCGAACTCCGCATCGGGCTGAAGGAAAGCCTGGTGGAGGAGGCGATCGCTCGAGCTTATGGCCGCTCTCTGGTTGAAGTGCAGCGCGCCAATATGCTGACGGGCGACATCGGTGCCACACTGATGCTCGCTGCCGCCGACCGGCTGAACGACGCCAAGCTCCGGCTGTTTCACCCCATCGGGTTCATGCTGGCGAGTCCGGCGGCGAACCCCGAAGAGCTGATGGCATCGTTTCCTCAAAGTGCTTTCGTGGAAGACAAGTACGATGGCATCCGCGCCCAGGTCCACAAGCGCGAGGCCAGAGTGAAGTTCTTCTCGCGCACGCTCGACGAAATCGTTGAATTCCACGAACTCAGCCCACCCTTCCAAGCTCTGCCCGGTGAATTCGTCTTAGACGGCGAAATCGTCGCCTGGCGCGATGGCCGTCCGCTGCCCTTCACCGATTTGCAGCAGCGCCTGGGTCGCCGCCAACCGGAACTCTGGCTACCGATCGAGGTGCCCGTCAGCTTCGTCGCGTTCGACGTGCTTTACTGTAATCAGCAGGTCTTATTAGACACGCCGCTCAGGGAACGGCGCCGGAGCTTGGAAGAGTTGCTGTCTGGCGCCAGTGCCCCGGCCATTCAGATTTTCCGGCCTCGTCAATGCAGCACCGCGGACGAAGTGGAGAGCGCCTTCCGCGACGCGATGGTTCGTGGCAACGAAGGGATCATGGCCAAGGATCCGCGTTCTTTTTATACCCCTGGACGCCGCGGTCAGGCCTGGATCAAGCTCAAGCGGCCAATGGCGATGCTTGATGTGGTGGTGACGGCGGTCGAGTACGGTCACGGCAAGCGGGCTGGCCTGCTTTCGGATTACACCTTTTCCGTGCGTCAAGGCGACCGGCTGCTGACCATAGGCAAGGCGTACTCGGGGCTGACCGACGCCGAGATCATCGAGCTGACCGAGTATTTCAAGCAGCACACGCTCGACGACCAAGGATTCCGGCGCGAAGTGGAGCCCACCATCGTGCTGGAAGTAGCATTCAACAATATTCAGCGATCCTCCCGCCACCAGAGCGGCTACGCGCTGCGCTTTCCGCGCATCGTCCGTTTGCGCCCGGACAAGCCGGTGAGCGAAATCGACGATCTCGATCGGGTAAAAGAGTTGTACGAACAACAAAACCAAGCTGCCGGCGGGATGAATCCGCAGATTGCTCAGATTTGAAGAAGACGGTCAAGTCCAGCGCATTGATCGTAGAGTGGAAGAATACGGTGTCCTGCTCGTTTGCATTCCTGGTCTTTTGATCTGTGAAATCTGGGGATTCTCTCGTAATTCGAAGCCAATCTCTGCTATCCTCGCACTCATGGAAAACCGTTCTCTTACTGACGCCGGCGGGACGCCGGGCGGGCTCGGCGAGTTTCTCTTGGGCTTCGTAATGGCCTGTGTGGGTGGCTATCTCCTGTCCAACCAGGTGAGCGTGGTCGGCTCGTACTGGACCTTCTGGGGCACGAACACATTCGGCATTACCCTCGTCCCGCTGCTGTTCGGTGTGGGCATTTTGTTCTGGAACGGCCGCAGCGTGATCGGGTGGCTGCTCACCGCCGCGGGAGCGCTTTTCATTCTAGCGGGCGTGATCGCCAACATGCACATCTATTTTCAGCCGACGAGTCTCTTCAATACCCTCGTGATGCTGGTTCTGCTGGTCGGAGGCGTCGGGCTGATCGCACGTTCGGTGCAGCCGCACCGGCGTGGGGCTCCAGAGTGATATTCAGTTCATCGCATGAGCACCGGCAATAATGATGGCAGCCTCTATCTCGCCCTGGGGGCGGGATTCTGCGCCGGGCTTTGGTCGTTCTACAAAGGGTTCCGAGTCTATCGCCAGTTCCGCGTGGTGGAAGATACGCCGACCGCCGCCATACGCAGCATTGCCATGGGCCTGGTGCGCGTCCGGGGCCGCGCCCGCGCCGATCGGATGATCCCCAGCCCCGTCTCGCACACGCCATGCTGCTTCTATAAGGTCGACATCGAAAGATGGCAGACGCAGGAAAACAGCGGCAATTGGGTTCGCTACCGCACTCACACCAACGGGGCTCGTTTTCATCTGGTCGATTCCACCGGGCAGGTGGCGGTGGACTTGCAGAATGCGGAGTACGACCTCGAACAATCTTCCCGGCGCGAGGTGCGGAGCGACCATCACTCGCCCGTGCGAACCGCTGCGGCCGGGGCCACGGATGAGGAACTGCTCAAGTACGTCTCCGAGGTCACGATGAGCAAAGTGGCAGGGTGGGTGGAGCACGGCCTCGAAGCCGCCGGCCGGCAATCGGACCCCGCCAAAGAACAGATGAGGCAAGCGATGATGGGCTTATTTAAATCGCCCTTCGACAGTCCGGAGGCAGCCCAGCAGATGATGGCAACATGGATCCCGATGATGATGCAACGGCTCGCCGCCCAGGGTCCGCGCCAGGATCCGCGCGAGGAGCAGGCGCGCCAGGCAGCGCTCGCGGCCGCGAAATACCCGCTGGGCAGTCCGGAGTTCGTGGAAGGCATGCGCCGTGCCGCGACGATGACTGGCGACCCGAAGATGCTCGAGAGCTTCAATCACGCCATGGAACAGTTCGGATTGCTCTCGCAGAAGGGAATCGGTGCCCTGATGGATACGGCCTCGGGACGCTTTCGCCTGACGGAATATTGCGTTGTTCCGGAGCGCGAATACCTGATCGAAGGTACGTGCTCCGAAAATCCCGAAGCCGTCGATGCCACCGACCGCAATCTCATCTCGAAGGGGATAAACGAGCCCACCTTCTTGATCTCCTCGAAACCCGCGGTCCGAGTGGAGAAGAGTTTGCGCTGGCGCGCCGTCAAGATGATCTTCGGCGGCGCCGCCGTGGCCGTCGCCTGCCTGGCGATTTTGCTCCTCAAGCTGGGGCTTTTCTAGAGTCCGGTCCCGCGTAATTGTTGACAGCCCGCACCGGTCGAGTACGGTCGCCGCAAGCGGGCCGGCCTGCTTTCAGCCTACGCTCTGCTTCCCTCGAATCGCCCGCTTGCGTCCCGACAAACCGGTCCGAGATCGATCGGCTCGATCGGGAACAGCAAGCCACCGAGGGCCGAGGGCGGGGCAAGCAATGAAGGTGGAGGGTGAGCGCTTTGTCCACTTCTCGGAAATGGCTGACGCTGGTGGCTGCGGGAGGGGGCCGTCTTCTTGTCCCGGCCCTTGATCACTCGCTTTGTGACCATGGGAGCAGGACCATGGTATAATCAGCACCAGATTGAGAGATTGATATGAAGAAAATGGCGGCGGGTTTTTTCAAGGTACATTGCCTCGCGGTCATGAATGAGGTTCAGACGAAGAGAGAAACCGTTGTGATCACCAAGCGCGGCAAGCCGGTAGCGAAGCTCGTCCCCGTCGATCGAGATGCAGATGAGATCTATGGCTTCTTGCGTGACAAGGTTGCGATCACGGGTGACATCGTTGCGCCAGCCATCGACGATTGGGGCGACCTCAAGTGATTCTCCTCGACACGCACGTTGTCATTTGGCTGGTCTCTGACCCGAGCCAACTCTCCTTCAGGGCGAGAGCCGCAATTGACGATGCGCGCAAGAAAGGAGAGGGTTTGGCAATTTCGGACATCACTCTTCTGGAGTTGTCGACCCTCGTAAACAAGGGACGCCTCCACCTCAGCTTCAGCTTGGAATCCTTCCTGGAGGAAGTTGAGGCCCGCTTTGTCGTGCTACCAATCACCGGCCGTGCCTGCGTTCTCGCCGTTGGTCTTCCGCCCACTTATCCCAAAGATCCGGCGGATCGCGTCATCGCCGGTACGGCGCTTGCCGGGGGCTTGCCCCTGCTTACGGCCGACCGCGAAATCCGACGGTCAAAGGCGCTTCACACGATCTGGTGAGGGAATTAAATTAGCCCTCCCAGGTCTGGCTTCCTTCAGGAAAGTATCGAAGCACCATGCCATGGCAATCTTGCTCGTCAAGCGGGTTTGCGGCTCAACGGGAGTGGTGGTTATCAGCTTTTTTTCTGCCCTCTCCCGAGAGGAGAGAGCGTGGCGCGCCATTAGCCCTTTCTCCATCGGGCGCGGGCCCGGGGGAGGGGCCTTTTCGTGGGTTCAGTGAAACTTGACTCATTGACATCAGGTTCTGGACTCATGATTTCTAGCGCTGTTTTGGTTCGCTCGGTGTCACGCCTGAGCAACCCTCCTCGAGGCTTTGCGTGAGAGTCGAAAGCTGGTCGCTCAGATCCTGCCACTTGTTCTGTTCTGTCTTCACCAGGTTTTCTGCGTCGGCCTCCTGGACTCGCAGCCTCGACTCCTGGGTGGCGAGTTGTTCCGTCCTGATCTTGAAGTCGGCTTGCTGTCCCTGCAGTTCGGATATGCGTTTGGGATCGACCTCCTGGGCAAGACGCGCTTCGATATTCTCAAGGGCCCTGGACATGTCACCCTGCTGGGTGGAGACATCCTGGATCTGCTTGCGAACATCTTCCAGCTCCATGGACGCGTGGCTCAGGCGCTCCCCCTGCAATTGCATTTGTTGCAAGATCACTTGTTGGCGGCCATTAACCGCGGCCAGGTGTTCCACCGCCAGGCGCAGTTCGCGCACTTCGAGCAGCAAGGCTTGCATGATCCGAGCTTGCGAGCTGGAGTCGGCCTCGCCCTTTTGTGCGGCGCGCCCATCGCCAGCCAAAACGCCGATGCTGGCCGCTAAGCTAATCGCACTGATGCAGAGCTTAATCGGTCCTCTTTGCGCTCCCGCAGATTGGCGGTTCATTTTACGGTCCCTCCTTTGGGTACGGTCGCTTTTTCACTTGGGCTGCAGAGGGGTGGATCTGGTACTCCTTACCGAGGACCCGACCGATCGGCCCGTGGAGCGTGTCCAGAGAGTGCAAGCGCCAACCAACGGGCCTCGACCGTGCTATTGTTGCATCTCCCATTCTTGCACACGACCAGCAGGTTATATTCGCTGGGTTTTCCAGCGCCCCACGTATCGATTCAGCCAGACGGGAAAAGCGGCTGTTTGCCAACCGATGGCTGACTCATTTCCTCTATTCTCTCGATCCTCTATTTACCACCGCGCCTGTAGAGCGCGCATCTACTTTGCAACGCTTCCGACACTGCTCCACCGAGTCGAAGGTTCTCTGCAGTTCTAACAACGCCTCCTCCCTTCTTTGGGCGTCCGCAAGCTTGAGCGGCGAGGGCAATCGAGCACAGTGAGTCGGGTCGTCGCCGGCATCCATATAGCTGCGCTCGAAC
>Ga0335078_10013686_pt1 | contig 12024 bp, 4 predicted proteins | sample Lox_Sample_32_FD_206711 | JGI IMG/M metagenome (GOLD analysis project Ga0335078, IMG submission 206711) | Soil microbial communities from Loxahatchee National Wildlife Refuge, Florida, United States - Lox_Sample_3.2 | ecosystem: Environmental > Terrestrial > Soil > Wetlands | place: USA: Florida... | reverse complement strand
ACTATTATTCCGCGCCGAAGTACCTGATCTTTGATCGTGGAGCGTATTTCGATGGAGAAGTAGTTGCGGTAATCAAGAGCTTCGGGATTGACCACAAGCGAACAGGCCTTCAGAGCCCGCGGCAGAACGGCATCGCCGAACGTCGGGTGGGCTCATGCCATCGCGAACTGCTCGACCAGATCATTGTCGTGAATGAGTGTCACTTGCAGCGTTTTTTGAACGAGTCCATCCTCTACTATCGCAACGACACTACACATCTCGGCCTTAGCAAGCAAACTCCGGCAGGGCGAATGGTTGCAGAGCAGGCGGACGGCGGCAGCATGATCATCTCCAAACCTCGGATCGGCGGCTTGCATCATCGCTACGAACTGGCCGCCTGAACTGCCACAGCCATCAAATCATAAAACTGGAGATTACCGGGGGCAGAAATGTCTCTGCCGAAGCCGCGCGCTGAACTCACCTCAGTTCCCTGCGGTTCGACAACCAGCCGACGATGTTTTCCCGAATGAAAACTGAGCCCGGGAATCCGCGTTTTTGCTCCTAACCGTTAGGAGCGGCAGCATTTGAACACGGCTGAAATCCTGGCGATGCACAGAGCTTCTTTTCGATCTCTATGCAACCGGGATCGATGATCCCATTGGATCAGGTTAGATCCTAACTGTTGCAAACTGTTAATTACTTGCGGGGCGACTTTTCGTGCAGTAGGGTTCACAAGCGTGCTTCGCTTCTGGAGTCTGACAGCCGTTTTTTGAGCAGGCGATAGAATTCTGCCTGCTTCTCGACATTGGGTTTGCGAATAAAAGCCAGGGAAAATATGGGAGGGTTCATGTTGCAGGGCGAGAAAGCGTTTACTCGGGCAAGTGTAACGATCTTAATGATTTTGTGCTGTGCCATTGCTCCGCACGCGCAGAATACGCCACCGCCCATAGCGCATATAGCCCTGCCGCCAATGGGTTGGTCTTCATGGAACAGTTTTTCCAATAACATCAACTCCGAAATTGCCATGCAGCAGGCCCGTTTCATGGCCGGGTCCGATTTGAAGGAGGCCGGCTACGAGTACGTAAATATCGATGAGGGCTGGTGGCTGGGAGACCGTGACGCGGACGGCAACATAATTGTCGATCCCAAAGCGTGGCCAGCCATCAAGCCGGGTGAAGCGTCCGGCGACATGAGCAACATTGTCCGATTCATCCATTCGCTTGGGCTCAAAGCTGGAATTTACACCGACGCCGGCAAAGATGGCTGTTCGATGTATCCGGACCTGGGGCCCGCGTACTTCCACGTGGGCAGCGAAGGCCACTACGAGCAGGACTTTCTGCAGTTCGCGCGGTGGGGCTTCGACTACGTGAAGGTGGACTGGTGCGGCGGCGACAAGGAGAACCTCGATCCGGATGTGCAGTATGGAGAAATTGCCAGGGCCATCGCGCAGGCTGAGCAGATTACCGGCCGCCCGCTCTACTACTCGATCTGCAATTGGGGCAAACAGAGCCCCTGGTCGTGGGGGCCCGGAGTGGGCGGCGCATTGCAGTCCATCTGGCGCACGAGCGGAGACATCGTTGCGCCGGTGGTGGCCGGCAGCGTAAACGCGGGCAGGAAAGTTGCCTTTGACAAGATGCTGGCCAACTTCGATCAGGGAATTCACCCGGAAGCGGAACATACCGGCTTCTATAACGATCCGGACATGATGGTGCTGGGCATGCCTGGGCTGAATGCCGCACAAAACCGGCTCCACATGGCGTTATGGGCGGTTTCAGGCGCACCATTGCTGGTGGGCGCCGATCTTACCCGTCTCGATGCCGAATCACTGACGACCCTGAAGAATGCCGATGTGATTCGCGTTGATCAGGATCAGCTGGGACTGCAGGCAATCAAAGTGGCGGAGTTGGGGCACGGGCTTGAGGTCTGGTCGAAGTTTCTCACTACGCCCGGCGAACGGGCAGTTCTGCTGCTCAACCGGACCTATTTTCCGGCGCCGATGAGCGTGAAATGGAGTGATCTTGGTTTGGCCGACGAAACTGCGGGAGTGCGCGATGTTTGGATGGCCAAGGACATAGACGGCGTGAAGAACGGCTACGACAAGACGGTGCCTGCCCAAGATGGCGTTCTGCTGATCGTGAAAGGGACGGAAGGCACCTTCAGGCACTACGAACCCTCTGCGAAACAGACCCACGATGAGCTGGCGATTCACACTGCGGAGACGCGCTTCACCGGCGTTTCGGCGCATGAAGCTGAGTGGGCCCAAGTGCGGATTACTTACACGAATTCAGATTCGGAGCCACGCCTTGTGGAGCTGAGGGTCAACGGCCAGGTAGCGACGCGAGTCGCATTTCCACCCACAGGCAAAGATAAAGGCACGGTGTGGGTCCAGGCTCATCTTGACCGGCCGGGAACAGGCAACCTGCTGAAATTCGCAACGGGCGCAGCGGAAGGCGTGCAGATCGACTCGATTGATGTTCACTGAAGGAGGAATCGAAGATCGAATTCACTTTGAGCTGGGTATCGGTGCGCATGGCTGGCCTGCGCAAAGCGCGGCGGTGATTCCTCGACCCTCGGTGATGGTGAAGATCCGATCGGCTGCCGGCAAGCGCACCTTTTCTGTCTTGCCTGATGGCCAGTGAATCTCGGCGCTTCCGGCATCGGCAGCATCGCCGAGGCCGAAGTGAACTCGCGAATCGTTGGAAGAGAGGTAGCTGCCGCCGCTCAGGACATCGCCGCGCTGTCGCATTGCGTTGGCGGTCAGATACACGGTTGCTCCTACAGCATCGCGCGGACTCTGAGCCGCGCCGATAAGCTTTAGCTCGACCCAGTGGTGACGATCGGGGTTTATGTTTCGCAGAAGCACGGGAGCGCCGTCAACATTGTTGATGACCACATCAATCTTGCCGTCGTTGAAGAGGTCGCCAAACGCGGCACCACGTCCAACACTGACTTCGGCAAGGCCAGTACCTTCAACAGCGGCAACCAACTGGAATTTCCCATTGCCCAGATTATGAAAAAGCAGGGGGCGCTGAGCATAAGAGCTGCCCCACTCAGGATGCTTGTCGGCGGCAGAATAGACATGACCATTCGCGATGAAGAGATCTTTCCAGCCGTCATTGTCGTAGTCGATAAAACCGTCGCCAAAACCGACGAAAGGGATGGTGGGCTCAGCAATTCCCGATGCGTAACTCACATCGGTGAAGGCCCCTGTGCCGTCGTTCTGGAACAACACATCGTTGTCATCCGCAAAGGTCGTATTCACCAAGGCAAGGTGGCTGTTATTTTCATAGTCTCCGGCGGCAATGCCCATATTGGCCACTTCCCTACCTTCGCCGTTGAAGGCATAACCGCTGAGGTAACTGCGATCTTCAAAGGTGCCGTCTCCTTTATTGATGTAGAGATAGTTCGGCGTCGAGTCATTGGCTACAGCCAGGTCAGGATGACCATCATTATTTACATCCGCAAACAGTGCTCCCAATCCGAAATACCCATCGGGGTCGCTCACGCCCAACTTCTCGCTTACGTCGGTGAAAGTACCGTCCCCGTTGTTGTGGAAGAGGTGATCGTGTTCGCCCTTCATGCCGCGCGGGCCGCACAGAACGGGTACGCCGCGGAACCGGCACGTGCTCGCACCAGCAGTTGCCGTGCCGGGCAATGGAGGATGGTGCGGATCGTATTGCAGATATCCGGCAACAAAGAGATCGAGATTGCCATCGCCGTCGTAGTCGCCAAAGGTCGCTCCAGTCGACCAGGTTCCAAGCGCGACGCCGGCCTTTGGCGCTACATCGGTGAAGGTACCGTCGCGATTGTTGTGGTAAAGCCGGTTCTCGCCAAAGTTGGTTACGTAGATATCGGGCCAGCCATCGTTGTCGAAGTCGGCAACTACGGCACCGTATCCCCAGCGGTCGTTGGTGACGCCTGCCTGCACCGCAACGTTGGTGAAGGTACCATCGTGATTGTTGTGAAACAGGGCGGCTCGCGGCGGCGTCTCTTTGCCGTCCATGGCATTTACAGTCGAACCGTTCACAAGATAGATATCGAGCCATCCGTCGTTGTCGTAGTCCAGCAGAGCTACGCCTCCGCCTTTTGCCTCGAGGATCATGCGCTTTTCCGGAGCGCCGGAGGTGCGATGCCACACAGTAAGTCCTGCCTTCGCGGCAGCGTTGGTGAAAACCACGGGTCCGGTCTTCACGGTTCCGCCGGCGGTAATCGGGCGGCGCGCCGAATCATACCGCGGTTTGAATACCCCGCCGGTTGCGATTCCACCCGTCCCGCTCGGCTGTCCTGCCTGCGGAGCCTGAGCCAATCCGACAACGAGAACGAAAAAGAACATGCTCAAAACGGGCGCAACCAATTCAGACTTTCGCAAAGGAGTCCTCCGCCTTCTGGCAAAACTATAGTGCAATTTCCGCATGGATGCCGCGATCTCAATCCGCCACGCCAGGACCGCATGGGATCGACGCCACATCGCCGGTTTATTCCCGGCGACGTTAATTGGTGAAGTGCTTTGTTGAGTTTTTCAATTGGCGCGCACACCGGGAGCTACGCTCCTGAGTAAGGATGGAGCAACAGGATGGCACGAATCGACCGTAGGACCTTCTTGGGTGGAACGGGAGCGCTGGCCGCGGGAACGCTCACGTCGAGACTGACGACCATTGCCGAGGCGCGACCTTTTCCCCGGCAGGAACCGAGCCAAAGAGCGGAGCCCTTGCCGCCGCCTGTCTACGAACCATTTGTGTGGACTGCAGATGGGCTGCTTTTCTCCTTTGAGTTTCTCGATCATCGGATACGCCTGCAGACAATGCTGCCTGCCGGCGTCATTGCTCCCGAAGGGCTTCCGCGCCCCACTCCGATCTCCGCAATGGAAACATCGCTTCATTGCACGGGCGAAGATCCGAACGATCATCATGGTTTGAAGTTGACAGGTGGAAGCCCAGGCGACCGCCTCGTCTACAAAGGCAGGAGGGAAATCGATACGCCGACGGGTAGATGCTTCGTCCTCTATCATTGCGATCCCGTCCTCAATCTCGATGTTGAGTCGGTTTACGAAGCCTTCTCGGGTGTCCCTATGGTTCGCAGAACCACAAAGGTTATAAATCGCAGCACGCAGCCGGTCGGCATCGAGTATCTCAGTTCGGCCATGATCAATAATCTCTCTTTGCCGCGCCATTTCGAAGAGGACCTTCGCATTCACTACGCACAGAATACGTGGCAAGCTGAAGCGCAATGGCGAACAGCTAAACCCTCCCGGGCGGGCTTCCTCGATAACGGCAACTTTACCCTTGCAGCCGCATCCTTCAGCAGCATTGGAACCTGGTCGACACAACGGTACCTGCCCATGGGATTAGTGGAAAACACCGAACTGGGCGTGACCTGGTTTTGGCAAATCGAACATAACGGATCGTGGCACTGGGAAGTTGCAAATACGCAGGATAAAGCCGTCTATGCCTACATCGGCGGTCCGAACGAACTGCACGGCCATGCGTGGAAAAATCTCCAGCCCGGCGAATCATATGCCACGGTTCCCGCGGCCATCGGCTGCGTTCAAGGAGGGTTTGAGCAGGCAATCGAAGCCCTCACAAAATATCGGCGCGCCGCATGCTTGCGCCCGCGTCACGACACCCGCCATCTTCCTGTCGTTTTCAATGACTACATGAACTGCCTCGAGGGCGATCCGACAACTGCAAAGGAATTGCCTTTAATTGAAGCGGCTGCCGCGGCCGGCTGCGAGTATTTCGTGATCGACGCAGGCTGGTATGCGGAACTGAATGAAGACTGGTGGGGATCGGTGGGCGCCTGGCAGCCTTCGAAGACGCGCTGGTCCGGCGGCCTTCAACAGGTGCTTGATCTGATCCGATCCAAGGGCATGGTACCAGGCTTGTGGCTCGAGCCGGAGGTCATCGGTATCCATTCTTCGCTTAAGGACAAGCCGGACGCGTGGTTCTTCAAGCGCCATGGAAAACGGGTCATCGATCACTCGCGATACCTGCTTGATATGCGCAATCCCGAGGTCCGTGCCTACCTCTCCAGCGTTGTCGACCGCATGGTCGCTGACTATAGGGTCGGATACATCAAGATGGATTACAACGTGGACGGTCTTGAGGGCACAGAGTATCTTGCCGACAGTCCGGGCCAGGGACTGCTCGAACACAATCGCGCGCTCCTGGCCTGGCACGATGAGATTCTCAAACGCTATCCCGAGCTCACGATTGAGAATTGCGGCAGTGGAGGCGGACGGATGGAATATGCCATGCTGTCACACCTGCAGCTTCAGTCGTCGAGCGACCAGGAGGACTACCGTCTTTACCCGGCAATAGCGGTGGGTGAAACAGCGGGCGTGCTTCCCGAACAACTCGCGGTGTGGTCTTATCCGCTTGCTGGATCCGACACAGACGCCACGGCATTCAACATGGTGAATGCCATGCTGGGCAGGATTCACCAGAGCGGCAGGCTGGACCAGCTTAGTGCGGCCAGTTTTGCCCAGGTGAAGAAAGGTCTGCAAGTCTACAAAGAGAAAATTCGCATCCACACCGGCCGGGCGATACCCTATTACCCGCTGGGTATGCCCGATTTGACCGATCCCGTCTCTCCCATTGCGCTCGGCATGCGCTCACCTGATGCGAACTTTATTGCGGTATGGCGATTGCGGGGAGAACGGCGCGTCAATTTATCGCACTCCGCGCGCGAGGCCAGGATTCTTTACCCCACCGATCTTGGCATTCGTGTTGAACCGCAAGGGAACGGCTGCGATGTGATATTCCCGAGGGAAATGATGGCATGCATTCTCACGTTGCAAACGTAGGGTGTGCAGGCCGACGCGGAACTGCGCAGCATGATCAGCCGTCACCAGACATAGACGGCAACAATCTGAGGTGGACCAGGCACATTGTCGTTCACTGTCGTCCTCACTACGATTTGCACATTCTTGCGGCTCCAGTCGCGCTGCGCGCCGCGCAGGGCTTTTTCCAGTTCTTCCGAACTACCAGCGACTTCTCCGGCGGCCTCGGAACCGGGCGCCGTAATTCCTGCGACAACGACTACAAACTGGCCTGTGCCGGAGTTCACCAGACGAGTCACAAGACCGTAGTCGGTGGCCACCAGGGAAGTGTGAGGGTCGAAGTCATCGGACCAGGCTCGTCCAGCCGCACCCTGCTCCCGGATGCTGGTAGAGTTGCCGTTGTTCTCGGCAAATACGAAATGCAAACCAGACGTGATCTTCATGGTCGATTGATTGCTGAATGCCCCCAGGATCACGGCTGGAGCATTACGCAGATCGTCCCATCCATAGTCGTCGCCGATCTTCAACTCTGTGGGCTTCCCCATTTTTATGAGCAGGTTCGAGAGGCGAAATGCCGCCTTCACATCGCCTTTGCTCACGCCAAAGTCGACCCACTCAACCATGTCGCCCCAACGGATCTGATCATCTGGCTGCAGATTCGGCCGGCCATTCTCCCGATCCACGTCGTGATCGAACTCTCCCGGCCATTTCTCATTTCTCTTGAATAGCTCGAAAGATGGCCGGTAAAAGATGGGTTTCGGCAGACAAATCAGGACGGGCTTCTGCGAAGCGAATACCGGAGCCCAGAATTGACTGAGAGTATTCTGTGCCCTCTGCTTGTAGATCGAATAAGCAGCCAGGGCGGTCGCGGCAAGTGCTAACGCGGCGATTGATCGAATAATCGCCCCAAGGCGTGTTCTTCTAACCGTTTCAGCAGCAGGCCTGCTGCGCTCGGCTGAGACGGGGGCTTCGGTCGGCCTGGCTGTGACGATTACGGGCGATTCGACAGAGAGTGGAGGAGGCACGTTCCAACGGAGTTCAGGCACATATGATCCAAGAGGAAGTTCGATATGGACCATTGAGTCCGACTGCGCTGCTGCGTAGTACTGTTCGAGCCTCCGGCGGACTTCGCCCGCCTGGACGCGCACCACAGAGTCGTCACCAGTCGGGTAGTCGGCAGGGCGGTTATAGAGGACCGATCCAATCGCCCGCTCTTTGAGGGGCTCCTGATGGCCGTCCAGGCGGTATTGGACAACATATTTGAGGAATTGCTGGCTCCGCTTGCTTGCGTGAAAAAATGGGCTGGCAAGAATCAGTTCCAATTCCCGCGCGACAGCGGCATGATCGGGTTCCATCGTCGATTCTCTGGGCGGCTCGTCGTGGTTACGAGTTCCATGAGAGAGAGTTACGCTGCCATGATTCGATTGTCTGGGTCCACTGCTCATCGCGCCCAAGCCTCGTTCGGGTGAACTGGAAGATTTGCGCACTCCTGCGTTTTCTAACTCGGCACTGTCCCGACCATGTTTTATTCATTGTCATTCTCCCACTGCACTATGTTGGCCGCGAGGAGATCGGGAGTCGACGCCACGGTTTCGCAAAGTCGTTAGTCGTCCGAGATCGATCTGCTTATTTCGATTGGGCAAACCTACGGGTTTTAATATCGGATTGCTAGAACCCTCGAGGGCACCCGGCAATCATCGGTATAACTTCCAACCCAATGAACAGCCTCCAGGAGGGAGCATTTGCAACGCAGCAATCCTAACATGCACCTGTCGTGATTTCTATCGCATCTTGTAACTACAACAAACGATTATTGATCCTCAGCAGTTGACCAGGTTTCGGATCCTCCTAACAGTGGCAAACTGTTTCTCACTTGTCGAGCGTCTCATTGCAGCACTAGTGTTCATCGGCAGTTCAGGATTTCATGATCCGGAAGCCCTGTTTTTTGCAAAATCAAGTAAGGAAATCAGCTTTTGGGAAAACGCTTACCGGATTGCCGATGCCGGTGTGGATCGGGCGGCCCGGAGTTTCGGGCTCTCGGTGGCTCCATTGAGCAAGGCAACATTTGTGGGAATAGCGTTATCAGGGAAATTCTGAGACTGGGAGTATGTGGGAAAGAAAGGTAGCCGGCTTCCGCGCTGCCTGGACGATGTGGTCATGGAGCAGCGCGATGAGGTGCAATAACCGGCACATTTGGCAATCACAGGGAAGCTGCAGAAACTCTTTGAATGCATCAAGTTGAACTTAACGACACCACCCCAAACGTACCAATTTTGTGTAGGAGGAGACAAAATGAGGAAATCGTTGACGCATTGGCTCGCCATGATTTCTGTGGCGATCCTGTTTGTGATCAGTAGTTCCGTTCCGTCGCGCGCGGTTGGCCCCACCGGCAAAATCGTCGGCTCGGTATTCGACCCCACGGGCAAGCCGATCGCCGGAGCAAGTGTGAACGTGACCAATGAGGGCACCGGGGAGAGCCGGCAAAGTGTCTCGGACCAGAACGGCGATTTCACATTCCCGATTTTGCCCGTAGGAAACTACACGATAGCCGTGACTGCAAACGGTTTTGAGACATTCCAGCAGAAAGGAATCGTCCTTCAAGTCGACCAGAACATCTCGGTGGAAGCACATCTTCTTGTGGGGTCGAACGCTGAGGTTGTGCAAGTCACCGGGGACACCGGGCAGAATGTGGACCTGGTCGACGCGACCGTCAGCCAGGTGGTGGACTCGCAACGAGTCGTAGACCTCCCACTCAATGGACGGGACACCCTGCAACTCCAATTCATCATGCCGGGAGTATCCTACGACAACGACAACGTGGCCCACGGACAAGGCCAGCATGAAGGCGTGGTCGTCAACGGCAACCGACCCGGTTCGAACTATTACCTGTTGGACGGCGTGGACATGACGGATTCCTATCTGTCCGTTGCCCCGGTCTTTCCTGCCCCGGATGCATTGCAGGAGTTTGACATTCAGACCAGCAACTTTACTGCGCAATACGGGCGTAGCTCGGGCGGCCTGGTCAATGTGGCTTCGAGGGCGGGTACGAATACATTCCACGGCGGCGTATTCGAGTTCTTTCGCAACACGGTACTCGACTCCCATAACTACTTCGACGTTGCTGGTGAAACCAAGCCGGCTTTGAAGCTCAATCAGTTTGGCGGGGACCTGGGCGGTCCGATTGTCAGGCAGAAGGTATTCTTCTTCGGCTACTATCAGGGGACACGGCAGCGCAAAGACGAGACGGTGACCGTCGGCACGGTTCTGACCCAGGCGGAAAACCCGGTTTTGAATGGGGGCAGTGCACAGTTCCCTGCCGGCACGATCGTCGATCCGCAGACCGGTAAGCCCTTTGCGACCGATGGTCTTATCCCATCCAACCGCATCGACCCTACCGCTTACAACGCGGTGAAGGCAATCATGTCGTACCTGCCGAACAACGGTACCGGCGGGTACACCTATCATTCGCCTTCGGCAGACAACGAAGATGACCTTAACGAGAATCAGTATCTCGGGCGCATCGATTACAACCTGAACGCGAGGAACCTTTTCTTCGGCCGCTATTTCTTCAACCAGGACTATTCGACCGGCTACGGCGCAGGCAATATGAACCTGCCGCATGACAAGTACTTCCGCAACCAGAACGTGGCTCTCGATTGGAACCATACCTTTACTTCGAAACTGATTAACACTGCGGTGTTCGGATTTACGCGCACCGGGCATCATCGCGGCACCATCAACTCGGATGGTTGGGACACTTTCGGCTCGCTCGCCGGAGCCCATCCTGCAGGAATTCCGACAGAGTTCTACGTCGGCATCAACGGCAGCTATTCCAACAGCGGCGATGGCACGTTCACCCAGGACCGCCAGACCTGGCAATATACCGACTTTCTGAGCTATCTCCACGGCAAGCACTCCATCTCGATAGGCGGCGATTACCGGCGGGAGGGTGTGAACCGCGTCGAAGACTATTTCACCGACCCGATCTTCGACTTCAACGGACAATACACAGGCAATGGGAACGGAACTTCGGTCAATGCCCTGGCAGACATGCTGATGGGATTGCCGAATTACTTTAACCTGCAGACGGAAGTCTACAGCGACCTGCGCCACAATGCGATGGACGTGTACGTCCAGGACAACTACAAAGTCAGTCGAAAAGTCACCGTCGATGCCGGATTCCGGTGGGAGCCATTCCTGCCCCCGGTGGATAACTTGAATGACCAGATCTGTTTCGACCCGACCTTCAAAACTCAATCGGCCTTTTATCCAACTGCGCCTCCGGGATTCACTTTCCCAGGGCCGCCTCTGTCCGAGTCCGGCAACGGCCATGGCGACCCTGGCTGCCCGCGTTCCATGGTTCCCAACCGCATGAAGAATGTTGCGCCCCGCCTGGGAGTGAACATCAATCCATTCAAGAGCGGCAAAACCTCCATCCGCGCGGCTTTCGGAATCTTCTGGGACCAGGCACGCCTGATCGCCTGGAATCGATACTCGACAGCGCAGCCGTTCGACGAGAACTATTCGATCAACGGCATGTCGGTCATACCTTCGCAGGGAGCTCTGACCGGGTCGAACATTTTTGCAGCTAACCCCGGCCAGGTTGACCCGTTCCCATTCATCATTCCGCGCACCGCCTCACAACGTCAGGCGTTCAGTCCGCAATATGGAGGGTATTGGCCGACTTCGGCCGAAGGCACGGTTCTACCGACGAACTTTAATGAGGGGTACGCCAACCAGTGGAACCTGTCAATCGATCAGGAGTTTGCCAAGGATTGGGTTTTGACCGTGTCCTATATCGGAAATCACGGAACCCACCTTTTCCTGTCGCGAGACATCAACTGGGCGCCCATCTCTTCATACAACTCAAAACTCACCCTCGCCCAGAACCAGAACGATGAAAACTATCGCAGGCTATTCGCTTACGACGGAAACTGCGGAACTGGTACGGTCATCAACCCGACCACTTACACCACTCAAACCGGACCCAATCCCTGCCTTGGTCAGACACAGGAAGAGGCCAACCAGGGATGGTCGAATTACGATGCTCTGCAGATCTCAGTCAATCATCGCTTTGCCAACGGCTTCAGCCTGTTGGGATCGTACGTCTTCGGCAAGTATCTGGATATCATTTCCTTCGGCGCCGAAGGCGGCCTTGGCCCGCGCAATCCACTGAACTTCAGGCAAAGCTACGGACCCAGCGACAGCGATGTCCGCAACCGCGTCACCGCTTCTTACATCTACCAATTGCCCAGCATGAAGTCCGC
>Ga0335078_10013685_pt1 | contig 12025 bp, 9 predicted proteins | sample Lox_Sample_32_FD_206711 | JGI IMG/M metagenome (GOLD analysis project Ga0335078, IMG submission 206711) | Soil microbial communities from Loxahatchee National Wildlife Refuge, Florida, United States - Lox_Sample_3.2 | ecosystem: Environmental > Terrestrial > Soil > Wetlands | place: USA: Florida... | reverse complement strand
TCCCACCCGTTCCCATCCCGAACACGGAAGTTAAGCCCCACAGCCCCGATGGTACTGCGCGCGCGAGTGTGTGGGAGAGTAGGAAGTCGCCCAATTAAATCAGAAGCCCCGGCGCCTCGAATGAGGTTCCGGGGCTTTTTGCTTTTGGCAGAGCAAGGCCCGTTTCTCATGCCGTCAACCTTGCTTGACCATTCGGCACGAACATGGTACGCTGACGAACATTCATTCGGAGCTTGGGCCGCCGTCGCCGCAGTCCAAAGAGGGCCTTCATGTCTGGACCGTACATCGGTGAAATTCGAATGTTCGCGGGCAATTTTGCCCCGGCGGGATGGGCTTTCTGCCAGGGGCAACTGATTCCGATCTCCGAGAATGAGGCTCTGTTCAACCTGATCGGGACAACGTACGGCGGCGATGGCCAAAGCACCTTCGCCTATCCCGATCTACGCAGCCGTGTTCCAATCCACCAGGGTACCGGGTCAACCGGGACGCCCTATACGCTGGCCGAGACTGGCGGAGCGGAGACTGTGACGCTGAACCTCAACCAGATTCCGTCGCACTCGCACGCGCCGCAGGGCAACACGGCAGGAGGGACGGCTTCCGGACCGAGTGGGCAGGTATGGGCGTCATCCGCCCTCGATCTGTACTCGTCTGCCGCGCCGTCGGTCACAATGAATGCGGCCGCATGCGGGTCGACCGGCGGATCGCAGCCGCACGACAACATGATGCCGTTCCTGGCGATCAACTTCATACTCAGTCTGTACGGCGTATTCCCCTCACCAACATGAAATCAGTTTCACGCGGAGCGAAACATGTCCGAGCCTTTTCTTGCCGAGATTAAAATAGCCAGTTTTGACTTCGCTCCGAAGGGCTGGGCGCAGTGCAACGGGCAGCTCCTTCCCATCAACGAGAATCAGGCGTTGTTCTCTCTTCTCGGGACCGTATATGGCGGCGATGGCCGGGTGAATTTTGGGCTTCCGGACCTGCGGGGCAGAGTTCCCGTTCACATGGGCAGCGGCATCGTTCTGGGCGAGAGGGGAGGCGAGGAAAACCACACCCTGAGTATCAGCGAGCTTCCGAGCCACACCCATCCGGTGAAAGCGAGCCCCTCGGCGCCGGATCAGGGGTCACCGTCGGGCAATCTGTGGGCGTCGGCGGCGAGCTCCTACGCCGGGAGCGCCAACACCACAATGAATCCGGCTAACGTCCTGTCGCAGGGAGGTAGCCAGGCGCACCTCAACATGTCGCCTTTTTTGGTGTTGAGCTTCATCATCGCTCTTCAGGGGATTTTTCCGTCGCAGAACTAGGAGCAGGGAGCCAGGCATGTCCGATCCTTTTGTTGCCGAGATCCGAATCGTCCCTTTTAATTTTGCGCCGAAGGGCTGGGCTCAGTGCGACGGCCAGATTCTGTCGCTGAGTCAGAACACGGCTTTGTTTTCCCTGCTGGGTACGACATACGGAGGCGACGGCAAGAGCAACTTCGCGCTACCGAATCTGCAGGGTTCCGCTCCCCTGCAGCCCGGCCAGGGGCCGGGGCTGAGCTTCTACGATCTGGGCGAACAGGCGGGAGAAACCGCGGTGGAGCTGCTGGAGACGGAGATCCCATCGCATGCCCACACGGTTCACGCCGGTGGCGCCGCGGGGCTCTCCAGTCCTCAGGGCAACACGTGGGGATCGGCGCTCAAGGGCCATTCGACTTCTCTTTACGGGTCATCGGCCGGGAACGGCAACGTTCAGATGGGCTTCCCGGCGTTGTCGCTGACTGGCAATAGCCAGCCGCACAACAACATGCCGCCGTACCTGGGGCTGAACTTCATCATTGCCCTCCAGGGCGTCTATCCGGCTCGGAGCTGAGCCGGCGGGCATCCGTCACTTCGCCGCGGGCGGAAACGTGTTGGTGAACTCCGCTCCGGAGAGGGTGCTCATCAGGGCGTTCAGATGCTCGGGCGGGCGGTGGCTTTCGCCGCGCTGATGGTGCAAGCAGTCATTGAGAAAATCCGCCCGCAGACGCTCGATGGCCTGCCTGACCTGCCGCCGAAGTTCCGTTTCATCGTGAGCGGTATGGAACGCGTTATATATTTCAGGCTGCTCATTGCGGGCGCGCATGGCCAGCCACTCTTTCGCTGACTTCAGAAGATGGCACTCGAAGTCGCGGCAGATGCCGGGACGGTGCTGGTAGGCGTGGCAGACATGCCGCCCGTCGCGGGAGGAGATGGCCGGGCAGGAGGCGGTGTTTTCATCCATGACAATCCTCAGCTCGGCGCCGACAGGCCGGATCATGGCGGCGGCCTGCTCGCGGGCGAGGCCATAGCCACACATCAGGCGTTCCACGTCGGCTTCGGTGACCCGGACGATGGACAGGGTGGTGCAACAGACGCCGCAGTCCACGCACATTTCGTCGATCCAGCTCACGCGAAGGCCTCTGGCCAGTTTAGCGGTTCACGCGGGAACCTGCGCGCCTCGTCCGGTGTCCAATTCTCCCAGCAGAGGGTGGGGAAGCGTGGGCTGGAATCCGGTCGCGGATTCGGCTATGCTTTAAGCCAAAGGAAAGGGGCAGGAATGCTTTCCAGTGTGCTGGTCATGGCTCTGGCGGGATTTCTCTTCCAGAGCGCTCCGGACTCGCCGGCCGGGAATGCCGCGAACGCAGTTCCGGCCGGGTTGAGGGCCCCGGATCAAACGTCTTCGGCCGCGTCACCGGCCAAACAGTTACCGCCGGAACAACTTGCGGACATTCTGATGGCGCGCAAGAACTATCGCGAGGCGCTGGAGGAATACCAACGTTGCGATCAGCACTCGGCGGTAATCCTGAATAAGATCGGAATCAGTTATCACCAGTTGATGGATTTGCCGAACGCCAGGAAATATTACACTCTGGCGATGAAGGCGAACTCACACTATTCGGAGGCGGTGAATAACCTCGGGACCATTTATTACAGCCAGCGGAGCTACCGCCGCGCGATTCATCTGTATAAGAAGGCCATCCATCTGGCGCCTAACTCGGCCACCGTGTACAGCAATCTGGGGAGCGCGTATTTCTCCATGAAGCGGGAGAAAGACGGGCTGGACGCGTATCGTCAGGCGCTGAAGATCGATCCCCATGTGTTCGAACACAATTCGAGCACGGGCGTGCTGCTGCAGGATCAGAGCGTCCAGGACAAGGCGCGCCTGCATTACGATATGGCCAGGCTGTATGCGGAAATGGGCATGAACGACGAAGCGATCCAGAACATTCGCAAGTCGCTGGAGGAAGGTTTCAAGGACCGGAAGAAGTTCCAGGAAGACCCGGTGTTCGCGGCGCTGAAGGATAATCCGGACTTCGTTGAGTTGATGAAGAAAGAGCCGCGTGAATTGTAGGCGGACCGCGGGTCCGCCGCTTGCCGTCATTCTGGGAATTGCGCTGTTGCCGCTGGGTGGGTGCGGAAGGAAACCGCCTGGCGGCCTGCCGGTGATTGCCGTTCTCCCCTTTGACAACCTGACATCCAGCCGCGATCTGGACTGGTTCGCGGCCGCTGGCTCGACGCTGCTGGTTTACGGGCTATACGGCCAGCCTGGGTTCTTCGCGGTCAATACTCCAACCACAAACGAGGCGGTGGCCGCGCACGCGACATCGCTTCTGCATACGAGCTTCTCGTGGGAGGGCGGTGGGCTTACGGTTGCGGCGGATGTGGAGGATTCGGCCACTCAGCGGGTCACGCGGCATGAATCCTTTCGCGTGCCGGCGACGCCGGAGGGGGCGCTGATGGCGATCGGCGTTCTGGAGCGACTCTTCGCCGCGCACGCGCGGATGCTGGAGAGGGATGCAGCACCCGCACTGGTCCCGTTCGGCAGGGCTCTGAACAGTGTGGATGCCGCCGAACAGGCGCCGCTGCTTGAGGAGGCGGTCCGAATTGCGCCGGATTTCATTCCCGCCTGGCTGTCGCGCATCGAACTGGACGCGGAGCGGCACTCTGCCGAGGCGGTGGACGACATTGAGGTTGCGATGCACTCCGCCGATGGACTGGACCGGGCCAGGCTGGAGTGCCTGCGGGCTACTCTGGCGGGCGATTCGGCCGGACAGATCAGGGCGTTCACGGAGCTGACGCGGCGGGCGCCGTCGGATGCGGGGGCGGCTCGCCGCCTGGGCGAGTTGCAGACCTCGGCGCGGAACTTTCCCGCTGCCGCGGCGGCATGGGGTTCGGTGGTGAAGCTGCAGCCGTGGAACGAAAGCGCGCTGAATCAGCTCGGATATTGCCGGGGATGGGCGCGCGACTACAATGGCGCGGCGCGAGCGTTCGCGGAATATGAAGCGCTGGTTCCGCAGGATCCCAATCCGCCGGATTCGCTGGGCGAGGTGCAGTTCTTCTTCGGCCATTACCGGGACGCGGAGGCGAGCTTTCTGCGGAGCGATCAGCGAGACCCGGCGTTTTTCGGCGGCCTCGAATTGCTGAAAGCCGCTCAGGCGCGGCTGCTCTCCGGCGATCGCGGAGGGGCTGACGGATTGTACGCGAAATACTCGGCCTGGCGGCGCGATTTCCTGCACGATGCGCTGGCGCCGCTGGAAAGAGCCCAGTGGGATTTTCTGGCTGGGCGGAGGCGGCAGGCGATGAGCGAGCTGGGGGCGGCGGCGCCGCAGTTGGAAGGCGACGGGCGATCGCGCGCGGAATCGCAACTCGCGTTCTGGCTGTATGCGAGCGGCGATCAGGCAGGGGCTCGCTCGCACTCCGACGAGGCGCTACACCAGGCGCGGACGCCGGCATCGCAGGCGACGGCGGCGATGTGCCGGTTCCTTTCCATGCCGCCGGCCTCGGCACCGGAATGGGCATCGCGGGGGGATACGGTGCTGCGGACGGCGCCGGCGAATTTCCGCGAATCGGCGCTCGGGTATGCGCTGGTGCTGGATGGGCATGCGGCGGAGGCGATTCCGCTGCTGGAGCAGGTTTTGGCGGCGGCGGCGCCGGGCGACGACGGAGAGCAGCGGGCCATGCTGGCTTCGGCGCTGCTGGCGGCGGGCAGGCGGAATGACGCGAACCGGCTGCTGTGGCCAATGCCCATCCCGCTCAGCTCGACGCCTTCGACGTTCGCGGCGCTCACATTTCCCCGATGGCTGGAATGGACCGGCGAGTCCGATAAATTTCGGGCATTTTCCGGAGATTTACACCTTCGCTTCGAGTGATATGAAAAGCACCGGGCGAATTGCACGTAAAGCCTGAGTGCTCTCCTTCGTCGTTCTTGTGCGCGCTGCGGCGCGGCGAAGGATCTCAGGCCGATGGCGACGGATGAGGATCTTCCACCCGGGCCACCAGCGCCGCGGCCAGGATCATAAATGCGCCACCGGCGACCACCGCTTCCAGACGGTTGTTGTGCAGCAGGTGGTTCATGACCCACCCGAAACCGAGCGAAGCGACGATCTCGGGCAGCACGATGAAGAAATTGAAGATGCCCATGTAGATGCCAATGCGGCCGGCGGGGAGCGCGCCGGCGAGAATCGCGTAGGGCATGGAAAGGATGCTGGCCCACGCGATGCCGACGCCAGTCATGGAGAGCAGCAGCAAACCGGGAGCGTGGATGAAGGCCACGGAAATGAGGCCCAGCGCGCCGCAGAGGAGGCAAATGCCGTGGGTCAGTTTGCGGCCGAGGCGTGAGGCGAGCGCGGGCAGGAAAAGGGAGAAGACGAAGCAGACCGCCGAATACATGCCGAAGCAGATGCCCGCCCACTCGATGCCGCGGTCGTAGAGCGCCGTTTTTTCGTCGGCCGCGCCAAACACGTTGTGAGCGACGGCGGGCGCGAAATAGAGCCACATGCAGAACAGGCCCAGCCACGTGCACAACTGCATCACCGCGAGTTGCCGCATGGTGCGCGGCATGGCGGCGATGGCGGAGAGGATTTCACGGGCGCCGGCGAACAGGCCGCGGGACTGGTGGACCGGCAGAGGCTCCTCCGGCGGGTACTCGCGCGTGGTGGAGACGGTCCACAGGACCGCGCCGAGGAACACTATCGCTCCGGCGTAGAAGGAGATTCGGATGGGGGCAGGGATGGCCCCGGCTTCCGCGTGCAGGTGCAGGACGTTGGTGAACACATACGGCAGCGCCGATGCGATCACCGCGCCCGCGCCAATGAAGAAACTCTGCATGGCGAAACCGCGGGCGCGCTGCTGCTCGGGGAGCATGTCGGCCACGAACGCGCGAAACGGCTCCATGCTGATGTTGATGGAGGCATCCAGAATCCACAGCAGACCCGCCGCCATCCAGAGCGTGGCGGAGTTGGGCATCAGCGCCAGCGCGATGGAGCTGAGAATCGCGCCGGTGAGGAAATAGGGCCGCCGGCGGCCGAGGCGGTTCCATGTATGGTCGCTCATGTGGCCGATGACCGGTTGCACAATGAGACCGGTGAGTGGTGCGGCGAGCCAGAGCATGGGGATCTGGCCGGCGGTGGCGCCGAGTTTTTCATAGATCGCGCTCATGAAGCCCATCTGCAGTCCCCATCCGAACTGGATGCCGAAAAAGCCGAACGACATGTTCCAGATCTGCCAGAAAGGCAACGTGGGCTTCTGCATGCGTGCTCCTCGGAATCAGCGTTCGTACAAGGATGTCAGCTCGCGCAGGCGGGCGGCGATTTGCGCGTTCGCCGCGCCGGGGTGCATTCTCCAGCGCCAGTGATTGCGGGTGTCGCCGGGCAGGTTCATGCGCGCCTCGCTGCCCAGGCCGAGGACATCCTGCATGGGGGCGAGGGCGGTGTCGGCCACGGAGGCGAAGACCGCGCGGATGAAGGTCCAGTGAATTTCGCGGCCATCGGTATTGAGATAAGCACAGGCGGCAGCATGTTCGTTTTCGATGTCGGCCAGCGTGCGCGTGCTGTCCGTGGAAGGGGAACTGTTCCACCAGCCCACGGTTGTGTCGTTGTCGTGCGTGCCCGTGTAGGCCACCACCTCGCGCGGATAGTTATGCGGGCGGAAAGTGGGCGCCTGCGGATCGTTGCCGAAGGCGAACTGCAGAATGCTCATGCCGGGGTAGTTGAACCGATGGCGGATGGCCTCCACTTCGGGCGTGATGACGCCGAGGTTTTCGGCGACGATAGGCAGGGGGCCCAGCGCTTTCTCAGTTTCTTCAAACAGCGCCGCGCCCGGGCCTTTCACCCAGCGTCCGTTGCGCGCGGTCGGCTCGCCATGGCGAATCTCCCAGTAAGCCTCGAAGCCACGGAAATGATCGAGACGAATGATGTCCTGAATTGTGAGGGCGTGACGAAAGCGCTCGATCCACCAGGCGAAGCCGGTTGCCGCCAGGCGGTCCCAGCGATAGATGGGATTGCCCCAGAGCTGGCCATCGGCGCTGAAATAGTCGGGAGGAACGCCGGAGACCACGGTTGGCCGGCCCTGTTGGTCGAGCTCGAACAGCTCGCGCCGCGACCAGACGTCGGCGCTATCGTGGGCGACGTAGATGGGCATGTCGCCCATGATGCGGATGCCGCGAGCGGCGCAGCTGCGTTTCAGCTCCTGCCATTGGCGGGCGAACTGGAACTGCAGGAAGCGCTGGAATTCGATGTCGCGCGAGTCTGCGGCGACGGAAGGATCCCATTCGCGCCAGGCGACGTTCCGGTTCGCGCTCTTGAGGGCGCTGAAGCGGGCCCAGGAATCGAGCCAGGCGCGATTGTCATCGCAGAACCGGTCATACTCCGCGCCGCCGCGAAACCGCTCGAAGGCCCTCGCGAGCAGCTCCAGCTTGTAGGGGATCGCGCGCCCGAAAGCCACCGTCTCGGAGGGGAATGGCGGCGCAGTCTCGATCTCCCCGCGTGAAAGGAGCTCTCCGGCTGCCAGCAGCTCCGGGCTGATCAGGAAGGGATTACCGGCGAATGCGGAAAGGGATTGATATGGCGAATCGCCGTAGCCGGTGGGCCCCAGCGGAAGCACCTGCCAGATGTGAATGCCCGCGGCGGAAAGAAAATCGGCGAAGGCGCGCGCCTCATTTCCCAAATCGCCGATGCCAAAACGTCCGGGAAGGGAAGTGGGATGAAGGAGAATTCCGGCGGCGCGCGGAAACTTCACGCTTCTAAGGATATCGTGGGAGCGCGGCGGCTCAGCGGGGCTCACCACTGGGTGGTGGCGGGCGAGGGATCGAAATCGTAGCCGCGGCGGTCGATGGCTTTGAGCTTGTCGGCCTGCTTGACGGCATACATGCGGCGGTCGGCTTCAGCCAGAAGCTGCTCGGCGTCGGAGCCGTCTTCGGGATAAAAGGCGTGGCCGATGCTGAGTGAAAGGATGTCCTCCCCGCAGACTTCGCGTCCGGCTTCGGTAGCGGCGGCCCGCAAGCGCTGCAGGGTTGGGGTCAGCGAGTCCATATGCACGCCGGGCATTACCAGGACGAACTCGTCGCCGCCCATGCGCGCCACGTAGTCGTATTCGCGGCAGCACTCGCGGAACTTGGCCGCCATGATGCTGAGGATGCGGTTGCCCTCGAGATGTCCGAAGCGATCGTTCACCTGCTTGAAGCCGTTCAGATCGCAGACCAGAACCACCAGAGGCGACTCCTGGCGGCGGCAGCGCGAAATCTCCGCGTCAAGGTGGAGGAACAGCGAACGCGCATTGGGAAGACCGGTCATGTAATCGGTGGCCGCCGAACTTTCCGCCTGCTGGAACTTGAGCGCGTTCTCCACGGCCAGGCCGATCTTCGGCGCTACCGCCATGAGGATGCGCAGATGATCCTTGGTGAAGGCATCTCGCTCGGCGTGATAGAGCGTGAGCACGCTCACGGTCCCATTCAGGCCGATGAGAGGAACCGACAGGGCGGAGCGCATGGTAGTGATGCGCGTCGGATCGTTCATATAGCCGGGTTCCACCGAAGGATTGCCGTTGATGATGGGCTTCCGGTTCTCGGCGACCCAGCCCGACAGCCCCTGCCCGATGGGAATTTCCAGGGATGAAAACAGGCGGAGGTTCTCGCCGGTCACATACTCAGGCCGCAGCACATCGCCGCGCAGCACCCAGAAAGCGAGCGCGTCGTAGGGGATCATTCGCTTGAGCCGGATGGAGAGAAGCGACAACGTCTCATTGAGACTGAGCGAGTTCCCCAGATCCTGCGTCAGCTCGTAGAGGTTCTGTACTTCCTGGCGGGCCGCGGCAATGGAGGCGAGGAAGTTCACCTGATGGGCCGTTCCGGTGGTGGTGGCTTTGTGCGTTTCAAAGCCCGCGGCCGGCGCCTCGCCGCGTTCGACGCGAACGTTGGTGGAAAGCTTGGTTCGCTCGATTTCCTTGCTTCGCGCCATCTTTTCCAGTTCCTGGAATCGCTTCTCGAGGACGGCGACAACTTTGGGATCGAAGCTGACGCCCCCCTCGGCGGCGACCCGCTTCATCGCCTCTTCCAGCGGGAGCGCGCGGCGATACTGCCGGTCGGAGGCGAGAGCGTCGAGGCAGTCCACGGCGGCCAGGATGCGGGCGCCAATGGGAATTTCGTCGCCCTGCAATCCATCGGGATAGCCGCTGCCATTCCAGCGCTCATGATGGGACCGAACGATGGGGGTGACGGGATAGGGGAACTGAACGCGCTCGAGAATCTCCGCCCCGACAACCGGGTGGATCTTCATCTTCTCGAATTCTTCGCGGGTCAGGCGGCCCGGCTTGGAGATGATGTGTTCGGGAACGGCGAGCTTTCCGATATCGTGCAGCAGGGAGGCGGCGCGCAACGCTTCCAGCTCGGCATCGGCCAGACCTAATTCCCGGCCCACCTCGATGGCGTAAACCTGAACGCGCTGCAGATGATCGTGGGTTGTGTGATCCTTGGCTTCGATGGCCAGAGCCAGCGCCTCGATGGTGCGCAGGTGCAGCGAAGCCATTTCCTGGGCGTGCTTTTTCTCCGTCTCGATTCGCCCCAGATAGAGGTTGTAGGAGCGATAAACGATGTAGGAGATGGGGATGATCAGCATCGCCGACTGCCAGCCGAAGGTACGGCCGGCATAGCTGGTGATTCCGGCCAGAATGGCGCCCACCAGGTAGTAGGGGAAGGACCAGAAATAACCGTCATACCAATGGCGCAGCAGCGACGTACGTTCGGACAGGGAGACCAGGGAGGCCATCGGCATGGTGGTGACCGTGAAATAGACCGTCGCCGCAAGCGTGAGGGTCAGCGCGGTCTCGAAGTTCTGCGTCCGGAAGAAACGTGCCTGGCAGGCGTAGTTGGTGGCCGCGATGGCCAGCGTGACGCACGCCGCGTTGAAGACAATCTGCAGGCGATGCTGCCGGGCGCCCCGCCGGCCCTGATAGAGGCCCTGAATCAGCGTGGCCGATACACCCAGAAACAGGGTCTCCGGAAGCGTGAACTCCAGAACGCCAAACAGCACGAAGAAGAACAGCGGCGAGACCGTGCCGTTCACCGAGGAAAGATTCACCTGGAAGCGCGCGGCAACCAGCGCCGCGGCCAGAAAGAAAACGTAGCGCAAGCCGTGCTGCGGATTCCACTGCAGCAGCTCGCGGAGCATCACCAGCAAGCTCAGCAGAATGATGGCGCCAGGGTAGAGGCGGGTTCTGGTCATGCTTTTGTGACTGACTGTTCGTTGCGCCGGTACACGAATCCCCGGCGCGCCCTACCATCTATCGACAGCGTTGGTTGCGGGCATTAGGAAAAGCGGTACAAGTTACCAGGAATGGTACCCGGCGTCACCAGGTTTGTCGGGAGACTACTGAATCCTTATGCTGTCGAGAGAGATGGGTGGAAAATAAAGCCCCAACAACTCTCTTTTCCACCAGGCTCCGGTGGCGCGATGCTGAGCCATGGTGGTGAAGTTGTACTGGTACAGGAGCGCCCGAACGTAGCGGGGTGGGGTGCGGCCGAAAGGCGCGTGCTCGAGCAATTGGGTGACCTGCGGCGAGCCCTGAAGGAGGCGGACCATGAGATTGCCGAACCACGGGTTGCCCCGATAACTGCCGAGGGCCGCGAACCACATCTGCCAGTCGAGCCTTGGCTGAAACGGCGCGATGACCGGCATGCCGCGCGTCACGTCACCCGGCTTATAGCGGAAGCTGTAATCGAGCCATGTGACACCGTCATTGGATCCCTGGATGACGATCTCGGGGCGCGTGGTGGTCATCACGGCAAACAAGCCGTAACTGTTGACGATGCCGAAAGGCTCGGCAAGATGGAGGAGCTTGCCGAGAGGGCCGCCGGTGTCGCCGAACAAGAGGCGCTGGAACTGGCCGATGTTCAAAGCAAGAACCAGAATGGTGAGCAGAGCGAGGGTCCATCGGACGGGGCGGCCCGGAGATTTTCGCTCCCGTACCCGGTGATGGCGGCGAAAGAGGCGCTCCCAAAACCGATCGTCGAGCAAAAGAACGCACAAGGCGATGGTCAGCCAGTTGAAGAAGGCGTAATTACCGGTGAGCAGGATGAGGACCTGCAGACCCGCGAGGAATGCCGCTCCGGCGATCCGCGGACGGCGGGGCAGAAAGACGAGGAATGGGGCGCCAAGTTCGATGCCCAGAACCGCGGCCGTGGTTCCGCGCTGAAACAAAGGCGGCAGATGATCTGTGTACCAGGCCAGCGGCATGGGCAGAGGCTGGGTGTGGTAATGGAAGAACATCGCGGTGAGGTTGCGCCAGGTGGGGTCGCCGCTGGACAGCTTGACGTAACCCGAGAAGAACATCAGCTTAAACAGAAGCACCCGAAAAAACCAGACGGTCACGCGCGAAGGCCCGACGAACACGGCGAGAAATCCTGTCTCCAGCAGCAGGTAGTCCCATTGAAAGGACATGAAGTCCTGACCCGCGGCGCAGATGGAGAGATACAGGACGAACATCAGGGCGAAGGCCAGGCGTTGGATGAAGGCCAGGCGCCGGGCGAATCCGGCGAGGGCAACAAGAGCCAGAACCAGGCCGGCGAGTGGTAGCCACCGGATGGCTGCGTCGGTGGAATTGAACCAGAACAGCGTGGGAACGTCGATCCAGGCAGACGCACCCGCCGAGTCGCGCAACGCGGGCAGGTAGCGGTTGAGGGGCAGGATGCCGTTCGAGCCAATGAGGCCGGCCGCCTGAAGGGCGAACGACCAGAAGGCGAACAGATAGATGAG
>Ga0335078_10013684_pt1 | contig 12025 bp, 7 predicted proteins | sample Lox_Sample_32_FD_206711 | JGI IMG/M metagenome (GOLD analysis project Ga0335078, IMG submission 206711) | Soil microbial communities from Loxahatchee National Wildlife Refuge, Florida, United States - Lox_Sample_3.2 | ecosystem: Environmental > Terrestrial > Soil > Wetlands | place: USA: Florida... | reverse complement strand
ATTCCGCCGGGTGTGCCGAAGCAGAATGAAATCACCGTTGCCGTAAGTTTTGCGAAAACCAAAAGCAGCAGCACGTACCAGATGAACTGCCCGTGCATGGCCTGGTCCATGTAGTCGTAACCGGCGCCCAGAACCTGCGGCAGGCGAAGCCCGATAAGTCCGACGAGTAATCCTGCGATCGCCGGCAGAAAATATTGCGTCGAATTCGGCATCGCGCGCAGCCGCGGGCGAAACCCGGCGATTAACTTCACAAATATCAACGAAACGATGCCTCCGACTACTCCCAGTACGGCATAGGCGACTAACTCCCCGGGATGCGCGAGGGTGTAGGCGGGAGTGCGGAAGAGAGGCTCGGAGCCAAGGAACAACCTGCTCACGACCACGCTGGATACCGCTGCGAGCACGATTGCGCCGAGCACGCCAGCGCTCCACGTGCCGATCACTTCCTCGATGACGAAAATCACCGCCGCAATCGGCGAATTAAACGCCGCAGCCAGGCCGGCCGCCGCACCCACCGGAGCGATGAGCCTCACCCTGTCGCGAGAAAGCCGGAGCTTGCGGCCGAGCAACGAAGCGATGCCCGCGCCGATTTGCAGCGACGGATCTTCCGGCCCCAGCGATTGACCGCTGCCAATCGCCAGCGCGCACGTGACGAATTTTCCGATGACGGTGTTAAAGGGAATGTAACCGTCGTTCATGTACACCGCAGCCTTGGTCTGGTTTACGCCACTGCCGCGCGCTTGCGGCAGAAAGCGGGTTACCAAGAATCCGATGGCCAAACCCGCAACGGCGGGAACAATCACAACGCGCCAACCCGATGGATACAAACCAGAGCCCAGCAAACCGATTCGCGTCCACTCAATCGCAATCCGGAAACATACGACGCACAGCCCAGCGAACACGCCAATAATTACCGATAGCAGCAGGAAGAGCGTCGTCTCGCGCATCGATATCCGGTGGCGCAGCGCAACGGAAATACGCGTGAACCAGGAACGGCTCGCGCCGGGTTGCGGGATTGCAGTGACGCTTTGAACGGATGCCTCGGAGGCTGATGGAACTGGGGTGGGCGGCGGCGAACTCACTTGGCCGCCTTCAGAGCTTCGCGCGCTTGCTCAAGCGCGGCTTGCGCCTGAGCGTCCAAGGGAGCCTGGCGTTCCGCGCGCTCCAGATCGCTCACCGCGTTCTCGAATTCGCCAAGATTGAATTCCGCCAGGCCCGCGCCGCGAAATGCGCCCGGCGCGCGGCGATCCAGCTCCAGCGCGATCTTGAATTGCTTCAGCGCTTGATCATTTTCTCCTGCACGGAGCAACAAATCGCCCGCTTGCGCGTGTTTCGCCGCATCAGGCGGAAGTTCCGTCGCCATCGCAAGCAAGACAGCCTGCGCATCCGACTGCTGGCCGTGATCCATTAGGAAGTTTGCCAGCTCGATCCGCACCAGCCTGCGGTTTTCGATGGGATCTTTCGGCCACACGCTGTAAATCGAAGTGTCGTAGTACTGAATCGCGTTTTGAATATCATTTTGCGCAACGGCAAGGCGCGCCAATTCCAGAAACAATTCCGCGTTATACGGGCCGCGGTCGCCCAGTCCAAGCAGATATTCGCGCGCCGCGCTGATGTGTCCCGCCGCCTTCAACGCGCGCGCCAGTGATAAATCGTATTCCGTGTTTCCTCCGCCGTTCTCACCGTTTTCCCGGGAATATGCCAGCGCGGTACGAAAATCCTGAATGGCTTCTTCCGGCCGGCCGGCGGCTATCGCGGCCTCGCCACGGCTGTACCATCGCACAGAAAGCTTCCCTTCTTCGGCGTGATAGGTGCGAGCGGCGAATCCGGTTACAACAAATACGAGCAATAAGATCACGCAGGCGATGAGAAGCGAAGTGTCTCGCGCAAGAATCCTCGCGCCGGGACCTTCCGTTGGACCCGTAATCGACGTGGAACGATCCTCCCTGAAAAGTTTGAGCGGGCAGCTGACATCTCTATGTTAACGCATCGACGATGGAAGGATGAAATTTCGCGAGGAAGTTTGCAAAGAAAAACCGCGCCGGAAACAATCGGGAGGGCTTACGTTTTTTCGATCAGACGGTGATGAATGGCGTAGAGCGCCAGTTCCAGCCGGTCGGAAACGCCGAGCTTATCGAAAATATTATGCAGGTGATTCTTCACCGTCTGTTCGCTGATAAAAAGCTTTTCGCCGATTTCCTTGTTGCGGAAGCCCTGCGCCACCAGTTGCACGATTTCTTTTTCGCGATCGCTCAGCAAGGGCTTTTCGCGACGCGGCCCGGTCTCCGAGGATTTCGCGAAGGCCTTCATGACCTCCGCCGTCATGTGGTTATCCAGCCAGATTTCGCCCGCGTACACCCGGTGGATGCTCTTCACCAGAAGATCGGTGGCGGATTGCTTCAGCACCACGCCGCGCGCGCCCAAGCGCATCGCGCGAACGACGTCGCGGTCGTCTTCTGCGGCCGTTACACAAATCACCCGCGTCATCAGCGAATCAAAATTTACTTCTTCCAGGACGGCGAGGCCGTCTTTATCCGGCATGCGCAGGTCGAGCAGCAAAATATCCGGCTTCAGTTTTGTCAGAAGCTTGATGCACTCCGTGCCGTTCGATGCTTCGCCGACGATGGTCACGTCGTCATCCGCATCCAAAAGCTTGCGCAGGCCATCGCGGAATATCACGTGGTCGTCTGCGATCAGCACGCGAATCGGTTGTTTGCTCTTTGCCATCTTATCTCAGTGGAATTTCCACAGTCAGCCGGGCTCCGTGCCCAGGACTTGATTCTACAGTGAGTACGCCTCCGACAGTGCGTACATGTTCCTTTATGGATATCGGACCCAGTCTTAATCGGTCCAGCTCATCTCCCGAGAAGGAACCTGCAAAACTGAAACCCTCGCCATTGTCGTCCACGACTAAGGTAACACAGCTCTCCGACTGGGTCAGTTTTACCACGACGTGCGTTGCTCGGGCATGCTTTTTTATGTTGTTGAGTGCTTCACGGTAAATCTGGAAAATTTCGCGGCAAACGCGGTCCGGAGCCTGCAAATCTTCAGCGTTGACCAACAAATCGACCTGAACTTCGCACTCGTTCCGGAATCGCTCCAGAAAACCGCGCATTAAATCCAGCAAATCCGCGCTTTGCACGTGCAGCGGACGCAGGTCTGTCACCACTCGGCGCAGCTCTGCGCTTTCATTGCGCACCGTCTGCTGCAGCGTTCCAAGGCCGGTGGCAACCTGATCCGGCGAGGCCGCCGCCTTGCGGCGCAAAACATCGAGCTGAATTTCAATGCTCAAAAGCGTTTGCAGTACGCCGTCATGCAGATCGCGTGAGATGCGGCTGCGCTCGGCTTCAATCGCGCGGGCGCGCAAATGGCGCAGCAAGAAAAGATTCTCGAGCGGCGGCCCGATGTGGCGCACGATGCGTTCCAGATGCTGCAGATCCTGTTTCGTAAAGCGCCGCGAGCTGTTCGCAAGCAGCACGCGCGCGGTCGGCTGCCCTTCCACCTCCATCGTCACTGAGATGACGGAACGCAATGAGAGAAGTTCCTGTGTTGGCCGCGGGAATCGCGGAACGCTTTGCAGCGGCGCGCCTGTGAAACGATCCCAGCCAAAGCCGTCGGCGGCCCGGTCCATGGAATTCCATCCGACGCTCACGTTCGGCATGTCGAGCAATAGCCCGTCGGTCGCCGTGAGCGGCAAACTTTCCGGCACGACGTGCTCCGTTTGTCCCTGCGCCCAACGCCAGACAAAGATCCGCTCCAAATCCTGATCGCGATGCACCAGAATTGCGCGCTCGCAATGAAACGCGCCCGCCAATTCGCTCAGCATTCCGCGCATGGACTCGGATACACCTCTTTCAACGCGCAGCATCGCCGTCAACCCGGCCAGAAAATGTGACTCGGCGGCTTGCTCACGATTCCGATTGCCAAGATATGCGAGCCCCAAGCCGGAAATCAGCGTGCCGCATGCGACGGCGAATGCGTGCAGCGCATCGCCCCAAGCTGTGTGATTCTTCGCCAACGCCCACGCGAGCGTTGCAAGAGTGAGCGCGCTAACGACGGCATAAGCATTGCGCTTTCCCCACCCGACGCCGACTGCAAACGCGACAATGAGCAACAAGAACCAGAATGGAACAATGGAAGGAGTAAAAATCAGGAAAGCCGCGAGCGCAATCAGGTCAGCCGTGAGCGGAAAATGCCAGCGGTCTTTGCTGTCCAGCGCCTGAGCCACTGCGATCACGATGCTCAGCGCCAGATAACAAATCAAAAACGTCAGCGCCGGACTGTAACTGGCGGAAATCAGCAACAGGCTCAGCAGCGCGAGCGCAATCAGCAGCGGACGCGCCAGCGCAACCTCTCGCTCAAGCAGTCGTTGCTCAATCGCATGGATTTCCATGGGATAAAAAAGTGTGCCATACCGGGGGCGCAATCGGTCGCCGGCGTGAACGGATTTTCCAGCCGCGCAAGAGCAGGCCGGGTGAAATTTTCCTCTTCACATCAGCGGGATAGTGTGAATAATGCGCGGTGGGCGCCGGTCAAAGCCTCGCGTCTGCACGAGCAATTCACAGCCAACTTAAGTTAAAATGCGGTTCCATTTTCCAGCGGTCGCCGGAGCAATTCAGCGGCGCTGAAAGTTCAATCGAACCTGTCATGCGGCAAAGATTCACTCGCGATGAAGTGATTCGTATGTTGGGCGTCACGCGGCGCCAGCTCGACTATTGGGCGCGGCTCCGGCTGGTCGTGCCCGAAGCGCGCTGGGGCGAGCGATTCTACGATTTCACCGGCCTGGTAGCTCTCGAAACATTGAAGCGCCTCGTAGCGCGCGGATTGCCTGCGCGACGCTTGCGCCGCGCGCTGGAAGCGCTGCGCGAACAACTCGGCGAAGCGCCAACTGCCCTTTCCCGCCTGCGCATCAGCACCAATGGGCGCCAGGTCGTCGTCGAGCGGCCCTGGCCCGGCGGCCCTCCCATCGAGCCGCTAACCAGGCAGATGATTCTGGAATTTGAAACGTCCGTCCTGGAACACAAGATCCTCGCGTTGCCCTCGCACACAGCTGAGGAATGGTTTGAGATCGGCCTGGCGAGCGATTCGCGCCCAGCAACCATGGAGCGCGCGGCGGACGCTTATCGGCACGCCGTGGATCTTTCGCCGGAGTGGGTGGAGGCGCACCTGAATTTGGGCACGGCGCTGTTTCATCTCTCGCAACCGGTAGAAGCGCGCCGCTGCTTTGAAACGGCCATCGAACTTGAGCCGCGGAACGGATTGACGCACTACAATCTGGGCTGCGTTTTTGAAAAGCTCGGCAACCGGCGCGCAGCAATCGAACATTTGCGCGAAGCGGTGAAACTGGCTCCCGCCCTTGCGGATGCGCATTTGAATCTAGCAATGCTGTACGATGCTTCCGGACAAAAAGACTTGATGCGCGAGCACTTGAATCAGTATTTGAAGTACGAACCCCAGGGACGCTGGGCCGCGTACGCGCATTCGCGGCTGCCTGCGGCGCGGCGTTCCAGCGCGGGCAAAGTCACACCCTTCCGCAAGCGCGGCTGAATCGCACACACACCGCAATAGTGAAAACAGTCACTGCATGCTAAGATTTTCCTGCTGCGGTGGGCGTAGTTCAGCGGTAGAACATCGGACTGTGGCTCCGAGGGTCGTGGGTTCAAATCCCATCGCCCACCCCAGAAATTTTCCTCATCCATCCGAATGAATAAAATCCTCGATATCCTTAGAAAAATCCTCGTGGGACTGGTCTTTGCCGCGGCCGTGACCTACGCGTTCGATTTTCTCTGGCTGCACTGGCGCATGCGAAAACCGACGACCACGGATCCGTTTCAGAGCATGACGGTGCAAGGCGTGATCGAAGTGCCCCACAAGGACGGCAAATACGAAATCATTTTGCAGGATCCGCAGAACGTAACATGCGTCCATTCGCTTTTTCCGCACGCGGGGTACAGCCCGTGCTGGTATGTAGTGCGACAGAACAGCAAAGCAACGCAGATGTAAATTTGCAAACCGTCAGTCGCAGCGCAGCGCGACCATTGGATCGAGTTTCGCCGCGCGCCGCGCCGGCACGTAACACGCCAGCAGCGCAATCGCCAAAAGTAGAGGCGGCACGACGGCGAGCGTCAGCGGATCTTTTGCGCGGACCTCGTACAGCATCCCGGCGACAAAGCGGCTCAGCATCAGCGACGCTCCGATACCCACCGCGATACCGGCAAGAGCAAGGGCCAACCCTGCGCGCAGAATCAAGCGCTGAATGTCGCCTGGTTCGGCGCCCAGCGCCATGCGCACGCCGATTTCACGCGTTCGCGCCGCCGTGGTGTACGAAATCAGTCCGTAGATTCCCGTCGCGGCCAGCGCAATCGCTAGCGCCGCGAACGCAACCAGCAACCACGCAATGAACCGCTGTTGATCAAAGTTCGACGCAAGAAGTTCAGCCGCGGTATCCGGTTGCAGCACGACGAGCTTTTTATCCATTCCTGCAATCGCAGCGAGGACGTCTTTCGCGATGCCGCGCGCGTCGCCATCGGTGCGAACGATCAGCGATGTTGCCGGCGGCCACGGATACGCGGAATAAAATTGCTGCAGCGGTACGTAAAGCGCAGCCCGCGCGGGCGCTCCGAGCGATGCCTTTCGGACGTCCGGCACAACGCCGACAATTTCCACGGTTGCATCAAGCATCGGTGAAATGTGCGGCATTCGCTGGCCAATCGCGTCCTTGCCCGGCCAAAATTCACGCGCCATCGTTTCATTCACCACTGCGACGTACGGCGCGCCGTCGCGATCTTGCGCCGTGAATTCGCGGCCGCGCAGTAGCGGCACATCGAGCGTCGAAAAATACGCGGGCCCGACAGGCGTAAACGAGAAGTCGCCAGCGCGCTGCGGGCCGGCCACAACGCCGAGAGGCAGCGTTCCATAGGATGCCGCACGTACGCCCGGCACTGCGCGCAGCCTTTCCGTCATATTGTTCAGGAAAACTCTTGCCGCGTCGGCTTCGTAGCCCTGCTTCGCGAGATTCAACCCGCCCACAAAAATCCGCTGGGGCGCAAACGCCAGCTCAACGCGCGACGCGTTCCACAGGGTGCGAAGAAGCAGCCCAGCACCGGTCAGCAGGAGAACTGATGACGCAATTTGAAAAACGATCAGCCCGCTTCGCAGAATCGCTCGCGGCTTCCCGGAAACTGCGTTCTGCGAATCGGATTTCAATGCGCCGAGCACATCGGCGCCCGCGGCGCGCAGCGCCGGCACCAGGCTGAATGCAACGCCCGCGAAAACCGCAAGCGCGAGCGTGAAAAGCAACACGCGCCAATCAAGAACTGATGACGCGGTCGCCAGCGGCAATCCAATCTGCGGCGGCCCGACGGCCACCAGCAATTTCACTGACCATGCTGCGACGAAAAGTCCGGCGACGCCACCGATTCCGGAGAGCAGCAAGCCTTCCGCAACCAGCGCACGGGCGATCTGCCAGCGCGACGCGCCCAGAGCCCGGCGCACAGCCATTTCCCGCTGCCGGCATTCCGCGCGTGCGAGCAGGAGTGACGTCAGATCCGCGGCGACGATGAGCAGCACCAGCAGCAACACCGCGCCGAGCAGCGCGGAAAGTTTCACCCAGCTCTTCCCCGCCACAGCGGTTGCCGGCATCAGTAACGGAAACGGTTTCTCCCACGGTTGCGCGGCAAATTTTCTGCCGTTGGCGGCGGCGAACGGATAGTTATATGTTGTCGTTTTGCCCGCGCCAAGCGCGGCCGCAATGGCTTGAATTTGATCGCGCGCCTGCGCAAGATTCACGCTAGGCTTCAATCTGCCCACCCCGTGGAAATATGGATTGCTGGGCAGCTGCATCTGCGTGCGATAAACCGGCTCAATGCGCGTCGCCGCGGACATCGGCAGCCAAATCGCGGGAATGTTGTTCAGGCCGATGCCGAAATAATCCTCCGGCGTCACGCCGACGATGGCGTACGGACTTCCGTTGATGCGCAGCATCGCGCCGATCGCACCCGCTCGCCCGCCGAATTCCTGCTTCCAGTATTGCCAGCTCAAAACGACGACGTCGTTGCCGTCGCTCGCGACATCGTCACCAAGCTGAATCAGCCGGCCTCGCGCGGCCCGCACACCGAGCAAATCAAAATAATTTCCAGTAACCACCGCCGCAGTCGCGGGTTTGCCCGCGGCATTTTCCTGCGCGAGCGTCACGGACAATCGGTCTGTGTACGCAGCAAACCCGGTGAATGGAGTATTCGTCAAGTCGCGGTATTCAACGTAAGCAGGCCAGGAAATTCCAGGGCTGGCGGGTCGATCTTTGGTTGCGGCTTCGCTCATGTCCACGAGTTCGGCCGGACGCACGACGGGCAGACTGCGAAACAACACCGAATTCACCAAACTGAAAAGCGCCGTGTTCGCGCCGATTCCGAAGGCGAGCGTCAGAACGGCTACGGCTGTGAATCCGCGATGTTTTGCCAGCATCCGTAGACCGAATCGCAAATCCTGCCAGAGTCCGCTCATTCGGAGCCTCCCTTTCCAATCGTGGCAATTTCGCGCGTTGTCAAAATTATGCGCTTTGGAGTGAGGCGCTACGTCTCGGCGGCTTGATGATGTGCGCGAAAGGTAGCGGCGGCGCCGGTTAGATTTGTTTCACGTGAAACAATTCATTCACTCGATGAAGATCCGCCCCCGCTTTGAAATTGCAATTGCAAACCAAATTGTTTCACGTGAAACAATTGCTGCATTTCGCAGCAGTATTATGTTGACCGGCTTCGTAAACCGAATCGTGCGAGGAACTTGAAAGCCGCCATTTCGAATTGGCACGCAATTTCACGCGCGATTTCATTGCGCTGGAAGAACATTCGGAGTGAGAGTGAGGAGATCGCAGGCCCGCCTGTGGCGGAGAGGGTGGGATTCGAACCCACGGTTGAGTTTCCCCAACACACGCTTTCCAAGCGTGCTCCTTAAACCGCTCGGACACCTCTCCGTTTCGGGGAAACCAATTTAACAGAATTAGATACCGCGAAGAAGCGGACCCACTGAGAAGTGTGCCACGCCAGGCTGCGCGCAACGCGCGGGTTTGCTAAACTGCTCGGGCCAAGTTTCACGCCCGCTCCGGGGTGGTGCAATTGGCAGCACGTGGGCCTTTGGAGCCTAAAATCTTGGTTCGAGTCCAAGCCCCGGAGCCACATTTGCATTAGTGTTCCCGCTCATTCCGCAGCCCGCTTGGAATTGGATTCCGCAGGATACGTGATTTGGGTTCCGTGAACGCGCGCGAATGACGTGAGGGTGTGCGGCCGCGCGCTCGTCGCGCTCATGATGTCCCGGACTTTGATTCCACGCACGAGCAGTGCGTCTCCGATCAGCGAGCGATGGCATCGCCATGGCACAGCTTCCGCGCACATGATCGCGCTTCTCTTCCCCCTCGCGAGCTTCATCAATCGCGCGAGGCCGTCTGCAAATTCCGGCGTCTGCATGTAATCGGCAAAACCGCGAAACGATGAGTTGCGCCATCCGACGTTCGGTGAATCCTGCCGCGCGTGCCGCAACCCGCCCAGCTTCCGCAAGTGTACGTAGCCAATCCGCGCGGACCGCAGTTTTTTCGACAGCACTTCCTTGTTGAACTGCGGATTGTGCCTCGAGCGCGGAACGGTGCGCACGTCAATCACACGCTGAATACCGTGCGCGCGGAGCAGATCGAGAAAATCTTCCCAGGTGCGATTGGAATGTCCGACCGTGTAAACGGTGAGCATCCCTCTACGTCGCTCGCGCACGAACTTCGCTTCCTCGCCTCGACGCGCGAGCCTTCGTTCTTGAGCGCTGAGATACCCGATGGCCGGCCGCGCACCCACACCCGCAGGCAATCCTGCCGATCGTTCAGTCCGGATCAGAGTCAACCTCCTAATGCGTCGCCACTGGTTGACGAGGCGGCCTTCTAAGCCGCTCGTGCGGCCCGGGCTGCCACCAGGTCGAAGCGGTCAAGGTTCATAAGTTTGTTCCAGGCATGAACGAAGTCGTGGACAAACTTCTTGTGCGCGTCCGAACTTGCGTAAACCTCCGACAGCGCACGGAGTTGGGCGTTCGAACCGAAGATAAGATCGGCTCGTGTTGCCGTCCACCTGACTTTTCCAGTTTTGCGATCTCGCCCTTCAAACTTGTCGTTGGCGTCTGAGGTTGCCTTCCACACGGTTCGCATGTCGAGCAAGTTGATGAAGAAGTCGTTCGTCAATGCTTCCGGTTTATCGGTGAACACGCCGAACTTCGTCTGTCCGAAATTCGTATTGAGCACACGCATGCCGCCGATCAGCACGGTCAGTTCCGGTGCGGTGAGCGTGAGTAGCTGCGCCTTGTCGAGTAATTGGACTTCGGCGGTCACGTCGCCGTTCCCGCTGGTGTAAGAACGGAAGCCGTCCGCGACCGGTTCGAGCACAGCAAACGATTGCACGTCGGTTTGTTCCTGCGAAGCATCCATGCGGCCGGGGCTGAATGGGACGGTAACCGCGATCCCTGCATTTTTCGCGGCGCGTTCGACGCCCGCGCAACCGGCCAGGACGATCAAGTCGGCGAGTGAGATCTTCTTCCCGCCAGCCAGCGAGCCATTGAAGTCCTTTTGAATCTTTTCGAGCGCCACAAGCACCTTCCGCAGCCGATCAGGTTCATTGACCTTCCAGTCCTTCTGCGGAGCAAGGCGCAGACGCGCGCCATTTGCGCCGCCTCGCTTGTCGGACCCGCGGTAGGTCGACGCCGAGGCCCAGGCACTGGAGACGAGTTGCGAAACCGTCAGCCCTGAGGCAAGAATCTTCTCCTTCAGGGATGCAACGTCTTTGTCGTCAACCAACGGATGATTTACTGCCGGAATGGGATCCTGCCAGAGGAGTTCTTCCTTCGGAACCTCCGGGCCGAGGTAACGCGCGCGCGGCCCCATATCGCGATGCGTCAGCTTGAACCATGCGCGAGCGAAAGCGTCGGCGAGCTGCTCCGGGTGTTCGTAGAAGCGTCGGGAAATTCTTTCGTAGATTGGGTCGAATCGCAAAGAAAGATCTGTGGTTAGCATCGCTGGAGCGTGACGCTTTGAGGGATCGTGGGCGTCCGGAATGCTATTCGCCCCCGCGTTTCCCTTGGGTTTCCACTGGTGTGCGCCGCCGGGACTCTTTGTTAGTTCCCACTCGTACTTGAAGAGGTTCTCGAAAAAGTCGTTGCTCCACTTTGTCGGCGTGCTGCTCCAGGTAACTTCGAGTCCGCTGGTGATCGCGTCACCCGCGATGCCGGAAGCGTAAGCGTTTGTCCAACCCAGGCCCTGTTCCTCGATCGGCGCGCCTTCCGGCTCGCGTCCCACGTGTTTGTTCGGAGCTGCTCCGTGTGTCTTACCGAAGGTATGGCCGCCGGCGATCAGAGCCACAGTCTCTTCATCATTCATCGCCATCCGGCCAAAGGTCTCGCGGATGTCCTTCGCTGCGGCAATCGGGTCGGGAACGCCTTCCGGGCCTTCAGGATTAACGTAGATGAGGCCCATCGTGGTAGCGCCGAACGGATTTGCAAGCTCGCGATTGCCGGAATAGCGTTTGTCAGTTCCGAGCCAGGTTGTCTCGATTCCCCAGTTGACGTCGAGGTCTGGCTCCCAAACGTCCGCACGGCCGCCGGCGAATCCAAAAGTCTTAAAGCCCATCGTTTCCAGAGCAACATTGCCGGCGAGAATCAACAGGTCGGCCCACGAAATCTTTCTGCCGTACTTCTGCTTGATCGGCCACAGCAATCGCCGCGCTCTATCGAGGTTGACGTTATCAGGCCAACTGTTCAGTGGAGCGAATCGTTGCTGGCCCCGGCCGCCGCCGCCGCGGCCATCGCCGATGCGGTAAGTGCCTGCGCTGTGCCACGCCATGCGAATAAATAGGGGTCCGTAGTGGCCGAAGTCAGCTGGCCACCAGTCCTGCGAGTCTGTCATTAGCGCCGCGAGATCCTTCTTCAGCGCCGGATAGTCGAGGGTCTTGAACTCCTCTGCGTAGTTGAAATTCTTGTCCATCGGATCGGAAAGCGATGAATGCTG
>Ga0335078_10013683_pt1 | contig 12025 bp, 11 predicted proteins | sample Lox_Sample_32_FD_206711 | JGI IMG/M metagenome (GOLD analysis project Ga0335078, IMG submission 206711) | Soil microbial communities from Loxahatchee National Wildlife Refuge, Florida, United States - Lox_Sample_3.2 | ecosystem: Environmental > Terrestrial > Soil > Wetlands | place: USA... | reverse complement strand
CTAGGGCGTGTTTCAAAAGTTGGATGTGTGACCAGAAGCGATCTTGAATTGCCCGCGTGTCGCTCAGCTGTGACGCGTGAGGTCTCCGGTAGATGAGTCAACGACCAAGAAGACCATCTGCACGGAGACCTCGTGGCCACCTTAGCGGCGGCAGGGCGGGCAGACCTGGGTGACGCGCAGTGGGCGGTGCTGGAGCCGCTGCTGCCGCGCGGCAGGAAGCCGGGACGCCCGCCGAAGTGGACGAAACGGCAGCTCATTGACGGGATCCGGTGGCGGGTCCGGGCAGGCGCGCCATGGCGTGACGTGCCACCGGCCTACGGGCCGTGGCAGACGGTGTATGGGCTGTTCCGGCGCTGGCAGCGGGATGGCACCTGGCGGGAGATCCTGACGTCCTTGCAGACCCGGGCAGATGCGGCCGGGCTGATCACCTGGGAGGTGTCTGTGGACTCCACGACCGCCCGGGCGCACCCGCACGCGGCCGGTGCCCGGAAAAGGGGGATCTGCAGGCCGAGCCGCCCGGCGGGGTGGCCGCCGAGCCCGCCGATCACGGCCTGGGCCGCTCCCGCGGCGGGTTCACCACCAAGGTGCACCTGGCCTGCGAGCAAGGCCAAAAACCACTGTCAGTCCTGATCACCGCGGGGCAGCGGGGCGACAGCCCCCAGTTCCAGGCCGTCCTGGATGCCATCAAGGTCGCCCGGCCCGGCCGCGGGCGGCCCCGGACCCGGCCGCGGCGGGTGCTGGCCGATAAGGCCTACGGCTCCCGCGCCAACCGCGCCTACCTGCGCAGACGGGGCATCGCCTGCACCATCCCGCAGAAAGTTGACCAGATCCGCCACCGCCAGAACAAAGGCCGCACCGGAGGCCGCCCGCCCGCTTTCGACCCCGCGCTGTACAAGCTGCGCCACGCGGTCGAGTGCGGCATCGGCCGGCTCAAGCGCAACCGCGCCGTCGCCACCCGATACGACAAACTCGCGGTCCGCTACGAAGCCACCGTGCACATCGCCGCGATCAACGAGTGGCTCCCACACCACTTATGAAACACGGCCTAGGACGCGTGGAGCGGCGTCACATCGAGCAGGTACCAGGCCATGACCCCGGGAGTGCAGTCATCGTCCCATCGGCTCATCCGCTCGATCTCGAACGTGCGGAGGACCTTGACCGGGGGCCCGGGCAGATCGTGTTCCGGGCTGCGGCTGGCGTGCTCAGTCTGCCGGTGCTCGATCGCCAGCCGCCGCACATACCAGTCGGTTCTCAGATCGGGCAGGCCGAAGGCGTCCCACTCGTAATCGGCCACCACGCTGAACATGCACTGCGCGGTCACCCGCGAGCCCGCCGCGACCTCGGCGGCGGGCCCGGCGGTCCAGGCCACAAACGCCTGATCGCCCGCTGTGAGCACGAACTCCGCGCCGACGGGCCCCTGCTCGGTCCACACGTCCTTGGCCTGCCCGGCCACTCCGGTCAGCTCATACCGGTGGCTGCCGGCGCCAGGTGGGCTGCCGGCGCCGGGGGGGACGGCGGGATCCGTGAGCTCGGCGATGCCGTCTGCCGCGGCCCGGGCGGGGCCGAGGCTGCGGCATTCTGCCCGCAGGCCCACGCCGCGCAGCTGGTCACCCCGGGCCAGCTCGGCAGCGCCGTCCTGAATGATCCAGGTCGCCATGTACACCCACATGGCCCCATCATGACCTGAGCGCGGGCCACCCCGCGGCCACGGGGAAACGCCCCGGGCGCAGCGTCAGGCGGCTGGCGCCAGTCCCTGGGCCGGTGAAGAACGTCGGCGGCTGCGCGTACCGTGCCGGGCATGGCTATCGCACGTTTTCCTAGCATCGTCATCGACTGTGCCGATCCGGGTGCTCTCGCGGCGTTCTACGGCGCAATGCTGGACTGGAAGGCCGAGGCTTCCCCCGGCTGGGCCGATATCCGCGCCGAGTCCGGCCAGTGCATCTCCTTCCAGCAGGTGGCGGGCTACACCCCGCCCAGATGGCCGGGGCAGGAACTGCCCCAGCAGATGCACCTCGACGTGATGGTCGACGACCTGGACGCCGCCGAGGCGGCCGTGCTCGATCTTGGCGCGACCAAGCACGAGCACCAGCCCGGTACCACCTTCCGGGTGTTCCTCGACCCGGCCGGGCACCCCTTCTGCCTCTGCGTGGACTGACCCGGCGGCAGCCTCGCCGCACGCGTTCTGACTGGCCAATGTCCTCAATCCGGCCACGTTCCTTCCTGCTTTAGGTAAAGGAGCAGGAATGGCGTCCGGCCGACACGGGCTGGCATTTTATTTGCTCTTAGAGGACGTATGTCCTGCCCGGCAGGACGTGCGCCCCTGACCATTACTGCCAAAAGCCACTAGCGTCGGATATAAGAGGGAGGGAACGAAGGGAGTCCTCGAAGTGAGATGGTTCAGGAGCACTATCGCGGGGGTGGTCGCCGCCACGGCCGCCCTCAGCCTGGGCCTGGCTACAGCCGGGGCCGCGATGGCGGCCGCACCGCAGCCGACCAAGGAACAAGCGGGCTACAGCTTCGCCGGGGGCAACGCCCACTACCGGTACGCCGCCGCCAGCGTCTACCTGCGCCAGCCGAGCCAGTACAGTGCGAGCGTCGGTGCCCTGGGGCAGTCCGTACAGCTGTGGGGCGGCGGCCGGGTCTACGTGCTGGGCGTCTCCGACACCACCGCCGCGAACACGGTGTGGTCGCCCGCGGTGGCGGTGTTCAACAACGCGACGCACGCCCTGGTCGGTACCGGCAGCTTCGGCACGGCCAGCTACCCAGTGGGCCACACCGTGCGCGAGTCGATCTACTACAACACCACCACTGGTGACCTGTCGTTCACCGTGCAGGACATCACGTCCTCCGTGGCGTACACGTCCAACACGTTCACGGTGAACATCGGCACCGGCGTCAACCTGACGCAGGCGCGGATTGGCACCGAGTTTGGTGACACACCCTGGTCGGTGCCGGCCTTCACCGCGCCAGCCAGCCAGCAGAAGACAGCCGGGTTCTTCAACGGGGCGCTGACCAACTACCTCGGCCACCGGTACGGCCTGACCGGCTACTGGACCAACACGCCACTGATCATGACCGGCCCAGGCAGCGTAACCGAAGCCAACGCCGGCCCGATCGTCAGCAACGCCTTCAGCACCTATCTGGTGCCGGAAGGGTAAATCAGGGAAAGGCGCACGGCAGCCCGGTCCCGGGTACCCCGGGGCCGGGCTGCCGCCGTTTCTGGGGCTTGCCGCAGTAACGTTCCCGGTGTACAGAGACGCCCGGGCTGGATGACCCAACGCGGGGTAATGTGCTGTGCCCATGCATGTGGAGATGGGCTGGCACCGCCAGGGCGAGGCACTGCTGCCGGTGGCCGTGTGGTGTCCCGGCCCGGGTCACCGGATGATCTCCAGCGGTGTGGCGGGCGGCGGGCTCGGGCCCCGTGAGTGGGTGCTCAACGCCCAGGTGCCGGCCTCCTACCGCCGCACGGACCCGGCCGTGCACGTCACTGAGCTGGCCGCGGGCCTCGGCCTGGGAGGTGTGGGGGTCGGGCTGCTCACCGCGGCCAGCGTGGCCGATCTGGTGCGGCGCGAAGACGAAGGGGTGCACGTGGCGGCCACCGTCGGCCTGCGCATCCCGGTCTGGGCGGCGGCACCGCCCGGTAGTTCCGGCCGGGAGCCGCCCCCGGCCTGGCGGCCGGGCACCATCAACACCGTGGTCTCGGTCCCCGTGCCGCTGAGCGACGCGGCCTACGTCAACGCGGTCATGACCGCCACCGAGGCCAAGGCCCAGGCCATGCTGGAGGCGGGCTTCCGCGCGACCGGCACCGCCTCGGACGCCATCTGCGTCGCCGCCCCGGTGGCGGGCCAGCCCGAGGACTTCGCTGGGCCGCGGTCGCTGTGGGGCGCCCGGATCGCCCGTGCGGTGCACTCCGCCGTGCTCGCCGGCGCCGTTCGTTACCGGGCGGAGGACAGCCCGGCGTAGGCGTTCCGCTGGCCGGGCAGTACCCGGATCTGGCTGGCCTGGCGGGTCGGCTGTCCGTGACCTGGGGCGCGCAAAGCGTGTCCAGCCCCTGGGATCGCACGGGTGACCCCATTAACAAGAACTCGGCGGGTTGACAGCCTTCGCTGTAGCTCGCCAGGTCACACCGCCCGCATAACCATCACCAGCACGGGTAGTTAGAAACTGTTCAGTTCCGGGGCGTTCCGGGCGGTGCGCACCCGGCCCGCATCGGGTAAATCGGGTCTCCAGTCGTGCGATGCGCTGGTGGCTGGCGGTGATCGTGGAAGGCGGGCCCGGGTTGCACGAGCTCAGCGGGGCCATCCCCCCGGTTTCCCGCTTGGTGGAAGTGCCTGGCCGTGGCGTCACCCGGGTATGGGAATGTGCTGGCCCCCGCGGCGCGGAAACGGTCATGCTCATCCACGGTGTAGCCTGCACCGCCGAGCTGAACTGGGGGAGGGTCCTCGCCCCGCTCTCCCGCCGGTTCCGGGTGATCGCCCCCGACCTGCGCGGCCATGGCGACGGGATCGGCGCCGGCCCGCGGTTCCGGCTTGAAGACTGCGCTGACGATGTCGCCGCGCTGGCCGGCGTGCTGGATACCGGCCGGTTCATAGCGGTCGGTTATTCGATGGGCGGGATGGTCGCGCAGCTGCTGTACCGGCGGCACACGTCGCTGCTGTCCGGCCTGGTGCTGTGCGCCACCGCGGACAGCGTCGTGGGCTCCCCGGCGGAGAGGCTGGCTGCCCTGGCGCTCTCGGCCACCGCCGCCGCCATCCCCTGGAACCCGTTTCTGCAGCCGATGACGGCGGAGATCCTCGGCCTGTCGCTGCTCGGCCCGGTCTACGACCCGGCCACGGCCAGCTGGGCCCGTGCTCAGTTGCGGCGGACCAGGTTCGTTACCGCCATGTCGGCCATCCAGGCCGTCTGCGAATTCAGCTCGCAGCAATGGATCAGCCAGGTCGATGTCCCGACCGGAGTGATCGTCACGGCCCGGGACCAGATCGTTTCCGCCAGCCGCCAGCAGAAGCTGGCCCAGGCGATCCCGGGCGCGATCAGCTACCCGGTGAACGCTGACCATGCGGTGCCGGTAACCGCCCCCTCGGTGCTGGCCCGGGCGCTGATCCAGGCGTGCGCATCGGTGGAGCGCCGGGCGGTGCTATCCGGCCGTGGCCTGGCCTCCTCGGCATGACAGCACAGCCAGCTGCACCGTCAGCTGCACCGGGGCGAGCCAGCCGGGGAGGGTAGCTGGCTTTCTCCGCCGTCTGGCGGCCGGGTTTCTCCGCCGTGTAGAGACCCGGCGGGCCGCTCCGACTCAGGGCCGGACGGGCGCACGAGGCGCCCCGGCTGGAAGGAGCCGGAGATGACTAAGGTGGTCCTGGGCATGTCGGTGTCACTGGACGGCATAGCGGGCCCCCAGGCCGCGGACGCGGACGGCATGGCCCTGTTCACATCGATCCTGGGCTGGCAGTTCCCGCTGCGCAGCTGGCGCGAGCAGCAGGGCCAGCCGGGCGGGGAGGACTCGGTGGACTCCCGGGTGTGGTCTGAGAACTTCGCCCGGTTCGGCCCGCAGGTCATCGGCCGCCGGATGTTCGACTACGGCTACCCGAACTGGGGTGACGACCCGCCTTTCCATGCCCCCGTGTTCGTCGTGACCCACCGCGGCCAGGAGCGGATCGACAAGGGCGGCGGCACCAGCTACACGTTCGTGACCGGCGGTATCGGGGCCGCGGTAAAGCAGGCCCGCGCGGTGGCAGGCGGCCGGGACGTCCTGCTGGCCGGGGGGGTCAGCATCGCCCAGCAGGCGCTGGCCACCGGGCTGGCCGACGAGATCGTGCTGCACGTCGCGCCGGTGCTGGCTGGCCGCGGCGTCCGGCTGTTCGGCGGCACCGCGGTGGAGCTGCGCTGCACTGAGGCCATCCACGGTGAGGGCGCGGTCCACCTGCGCTACGAGATCCGGTGATCACGCCTGGACCAGCCCGGCTGGTGGCCGGCTGGCACCGGCGAATGCGGCGGCGAGGGGACCCGGCGCGGTTACCGGGAACGAGCCGTTCGCCTGGAAAAAAGGGTGGCACGAGCGGCAGCCGGGCGCCGCCGGTCAGCCGGGCGCCGCGGTGGGGCGGTCGGTGGCCGCCGGGCCGCTAGCCCGAGCGGACCGTGGCCTGGCCGGCGGCGAGCGCGGCTGGCCGGAGTGGGCGGTAGGCAAAGTCGCTGAGCACGGCAGAGCCAGGCCGGGTTCCGCCGTTGACCACCTCGACCAGCGCATAGGCCGTGCTCGTCGAGCCGCCGGTGGGCACGTGGCCGACGCCGGTGCCGTCGATGGTCAGGCTCTGCACCGCGCCGTCCGCGCTCGCCTGGAGATCGTATGCCGCCCTTCGCGCCACCGAGCCGTGAACCAGGACGCGGGATTTCAGCCCCCTGGTCACCGACATGCTCCACGCCCCGTTCGCGCAGACCGCGTCCGTGTAGCCGTCCGGGCCAACCATGCGGACGCCGATCACGAGGCAGCCGTGCGGCATCCGGCTCAGGTTCGCCCGCGCCGAGACCCGATAGTCAGCGGGGAAGTGGCCGCCCGGCGGGGTGAAGCCGAGCTGCCCGGCGAGCCGCGCCGGGACGGTGAGCGTGGTTCCCCGCGCCCCGCAGCCGATCCGCGTGTACCCAGCGATCATCATCAGGCCCCACTGTGCCCGTCCTTTGTCACACGCCGGGCCGGGGCTGGTGGCCTGGTAGGACCGGTGCGCGGCGGCCAGGACCGGCTGGCTGACCGGGGTAAAGGCAAAGTGGCTGAGCACGGCCTGTCCCGGCCGGCCGGTCAGATTCTGAATGCCGACGGCGAGATTCCGCGTGCTGGAATACCGCGGGTCCGAGACCGAGGCGAGCTGCACGCCGTCGACCCCCAGGCGCTCGTTCCCGCCCGCCGCGGTGACCGTGACGGTGTAGGCGCGGGCCGGCGCGATGAGACCGTCGGCGAGGATCACGTGGGTGCTGCCGGTGAACCGCTCTATCGCCCAGGTGCCCGAGTCACAGACGTCGTCCCAGTAATACCCGCTGGCCGAGACGCGGGTCTCGACCAGCACGCAGCCGCGGGCGAGCCGGGTAAACCGGACCCGGATCGATGCCCGGTAGTCGTCGCCGAAGTAACCGCCGGGCGGAACGAACGTCATGACGCTGCTCTTCCGCCCCGCCACGGTCAGCCTCAGCCCCGGGCTGGCGCAGCCAATGCTGACCGGAGCGGGCCGCGTCAGCGCCCAGTACGCGGCGCCGTCGTCGCAGCTGGCGCCGGGCGTGGCGGCCCGGTACGGCCGGTTCTCACTCGTGTGCAGGGTTCGCGGGAAGGCCACCGCGAAGAGCGCGACGGTGACGACCGCCGTCGTCCCCGCCGCCACGCCCACCGCCCGCCGTCCCGTGACGCCCACCCCGCGCCGTCCCGCGACGCCCACCCCAGGCGGTCCCGCGACGCCCACCGGTTGCCGCTGCGTGACGGCCGGGCGAGCGGGGCTCGTGCCGTCCCGGGCACGGTGAGTCTCGCGCCGCGACCGCCGCCTGATCCGGAGGACGAATCCAAGCACCACCACCGGCGGGGCCAGCAGCAGCAGCCCGGCCGACGCCGTGAGGTCGCTGTGCAGGAAGGACGGGAGGACGGCGCCCGACACCGGCTCACGGAACGTCCCCAGGTAGAGGAACAGGCAGTTGAGGATCAGCACGCTGCCCGTTTGCATGAGCCGGAAGGGCTCGCCGAACGGGTCGCCAGCCGGCCCGGCCTGCTTCCCGCCGGCCGGCCCCTGCTCCTCGCCGTTCATGATGCCGACCAGCCTGCTGAGGCGGGTTGCGTGCTCAGGCCCCGGCGCTGGGTGCTCAGGCACCGGCTTCGCGAGGCGGCGCTGCGCCGCCGCTACCAGGTAGACCCACAGCGGGGGGAGCAGGAACACCGCGGCCAGCACCGCCGTGTAGTGCGGGCCCAGCCCGGAGACCAGCTGCAGGAACGCATAGACGCCCCGCACGCTCAGCAGCCCGAGCAGCAGTATGAGCACGTCGCGGAGCCAGACCGCGCGCTCACCCGGCTTTCGCCGCGGCACCACGGTGGCCAGCCAGACCAGCGTGCCGGTCGCGGCGCAGATGATTATCGCGCCGAGAATGTCGGACGGCCTCGGGGTCGAGCGCCCGGCCGCGGCCAGCGCGGCGGGATAAGTGGCCGCGAGAACTATCAGGGCGACCATGGCCAGCAGCAGTCCGCCGGTCCCCGCTGCACGCTGACCCGCCCGTCCCTTCATGATCAGCCAGAGCGCCACGGTCAGGGTGCCGAGCGCGATTGGCGCGCGCGCCAGCGAGGCGATGATGCCGACGACCAGGTTGGGCAGGCCCGCGGAGAATGGGTTCAGGTCGACGAGCAGCAGGAAATCGACGAAGAAGAACGCGGCGGCGGTGAAGAGCCATTTCCGCTCCACGTCTGCTGGCCACTTTTCATCCACCCTCGCCAGCCGGACGAGCAGCGCCATGATCCCGGCGATCACGACCACGGCGGCCAGGCCGCCGGGCAGCCCGGCGTGCGCCGTCGCGATCTCGTAGCCGAGCATCCCGGCCGCGACCACCGCGGTGAGGACGAGCAGCGAGCGGGAGAACCTGGCTGGCCGCTGCTCTTTCTGCCGGAAGTCCAAGGCCTGCCGCACGATCCGCTGCAGCCGGCTCACCCAGTCGGTGCTGAACGCCAGGATCGGGAACACCAGGACGAGCGGCAGGACCAATACCTCGGCGCCAACGCTGTGCAGCAGAATGCCAGCGCCGGCCGGAGCCCGCCCGGTCACGGCGAAAGCCAGCCAGATGACAAGCTGGAGGCCGTAATAGGCGAGCAGGAAGCAGACCGCGGATCTGGCGCTTGCCCCCCGGGGGCGTCGCTCGCTGGTTTTGCCTTCCGGGTGAGGAATCCTCCGTACCGGTCCCGCGACATTGCCAGCCGAGACCAAGAAGGCCAGGGCCAGGAATGCGCCCAGGACCGCCAGCTGCGCCACGCTCAGCCACCGCGTTAACGGCTGGGCCCCGCCCGATCCCGTCGCCGTCAGCGAGGTAACCGGCTGAATGGCCAGCAGCGCGGTAATCAGCGCGATGACCGGAACGCGAATTCGCCGCGGCGAGCGGAACGCCCCAGCGGCCAGCAGGCAGTACCCGGCCACCAGCGAGATAATCAGCACGACAAAGGCCGCCAGCGGCACGCCATAGGGCAGGCCGCCCTGAGCGGCCACCCCGCTGCTCAGGTACGGCTGCCGGACGAATTGCGTGACCAGCAGCACCGCGATCAGCGCAGTCTGTATCAAGGCCAGCTGGTCGAGCCGCGCCAGTCGCTTGCTGCCAGGCGACTCCATGTGACATCCCCCCAAGTCCGTCTCCCCACGGACGTATCCAGCATGGCGGCTTCACCCCGGCCTGGCTAGCAGCCAGCCGTTCAGATGTACGCTGTGCGCAGGCCATCTGGTAGGGGGAGGGGCAAATGGCCGGAAAGTTCATAATTGGCGCGCTATTAACCACCGCCGTGCTGGTAACCACCGCCGTCCTCGCCGGATGCAGCTCGGCTGCGAACCCGGCGTCGGGCGGGCCAGCCAAGACCGCGGCGAGCCGCGAGCTCACCTGCAAGCAGCGCTACCTCGCGTGGAAGAACGGGCCCGCCAAATCAGCCGCTGAACAGTTCACCGCGGCGCAGACGGCGCTGTCAGCCGCGGCATCAAAAAACAATAATGTCGCGGGCGTGACCGCGGCGGCGGAGGCGGACGGGCGCGCGGCCGCCCGGCTCGGCGCCTTCCCGGTTCCCGCGTGCGCTGACCCACATGGCTACCTGGCCCAGGCCCTTACTGATGTCCGCGCCGCGGCGGCCAATGCGGCCAGTGCCAACGGCCTGTCCGGGCTCGTCGCGGCGCTGGCGCCGCTCAGGGCGGTGCCGACGCTGGAGGGTGACTTTACCGCGGAGCTGAAGCACACAACCGGCGTCTGATACCTGCTCACCCCGGCCGATGCCCGCACACGGCCCGGAGCCGGGGCGCGCCGTCCCCGGCTCCGGGACCCGCCGGTGATGCGGCTGGGATTCAGCCGGTGACGACGATGCCGGCAGGCGCGGCGCCAGCGGGCAGCGCGGTCGGGGAGCCTGCCAGCTCGGTCAGCCCGCCGCCGCTGACGGCGAACGCGCCGACCGCGCCAATCTTGCTCTCGTCGAGGAACAGGTACCGCCCGCCTGGGCTCAGCCGGGCGTCGACCGCGCCGACGCCGCCCGTGGCGCGGACCGGCGTGCTGCCGAGCAGCGTCAGCGCGCCGCCCGCCGCGATCGAGTAGCGGGAGATCGAGCCGGTGGCCGTGTTCACGGTGAACAGGTACTGGCCGTCATGAGTGATCTCCACCCAGCACGGGGCCATCTGGTGATCGGCGAACGGCGAGGAGCCGATCGGTGACAGCACCCCGCGGGCCGAGTCGCGGAACGCCGAGACGGTGCCGCTGTCCGCCGCTGTGTTGTGGGCGTTCGACACGAAGAGCTGATGGGGCCGGGTCGGGCGGAACTCGCTGCCGAACGGCCCCAGGCCCTGCGCGGGGAACGGTGACCCGGGGGCGGCGGTCAGCCGCCCGTCCCGGCCGACGGTGAAGCTGTCGATCATGGATGAGCCGACGCGGGTCCCGGCCAGCCTGCTGCCGTCGCCGTTGAACAGCACGTCGCCCGGCTGGGAGCCATCGGGCAGCGGCACAGCCGAGCCGGGAATCGGCGCCAGGCGACCGTTGCGGTGCAGCCGGAATCCGGTGTAATTGGTGCCGGTGGGGCCTGCGTTCGCGACGTACACCAGGTCGCCGTGGACGGCCACGCTCACCGGCAGGACGCCGCCGGAGGAGACCACGCCCCCGCGGACCAGCCGGAGCGAGCCGTGGCGGGAGATCCGCAGCACCGAGATCTGGTTGCTGCCAGCGTCCGCGGCGATCAGGAAGCGGCCATCCGGCGAGATCTGCAGCGCGCCCTGCGAGGCCAGCCCGCTCCCGGTTCCGGCGCCGCCCGCGGTGAACGGTGATCCGGCCTCGGGCGTCAGCGTCCCGTCCGCATGCCGGTCGAACGCCCCGATCGTGTTGGTGCCAGCCGTGTTGTCGTCGACGTAGACGTGCCCGACGACCGGCGTCCCGTGGTGCGCGGTGGCGGCAGAGGCCGGGCCGGCAGCCAGCGCGGCGGTAGCGGTGAGGCCGAACAGCATCGTGACCGTCTTGGGAATTCTCACTGTCCCCCCTGAGGGTAGGTAGCGGCTCTCGTTCACTGGCAGTCATTCGGTGCCGCCGCGATTCCGGATTGGCGCCGGCGGTCCCCGTGATGTCCACGGGGCAGCCCCCTGTTCCGCCCGGCGCGCAAGCCCGACAATGAGGTGATGCCCGCCGTCCGCCGGCTGACCGCCAGCGACCTCCCCGTGGTCACCCGCATCGTCCGCGGCCTGCCCGACTACTTCACCAGTGACGTCCCCGGCAAGGTGGCACGCGACGCCGTGGATCATGACAGCTGGGTGCTCACCTGCTCTGGCGAGGTGGCCGGCTTCGCCGTGGCCGCCCGCAGGTCACCGCGCGGGGCGGAGATCCTGTGGATGGCCGTCGATGCGGCCCGCCGCGGCCACGGGCTGGGCACCGCTCTCCTGAAGCACCTGCTGGGCGAGCTGGCCGCGGACCACGTCAGCGTCGTCGAGCTCAAGACGCTGGATCGTTCGGCTGGCTATCAGCCGTACGTGGCCACCCTGGGGTTCTGGGCGAACCAGGGGTTCGTCTACGTGGACACGATCGACCCGCTCCCCGGCTGGCAGGCCGGCAATCCCGCCGCCATCTACGTCGCGGCCCTGCGGCCCACCCGCTGACCGCCCGCAACCACCCTCGTCTGCTCTAACGAACGGCGCCGGGTGCTGGATCGCCGCCCCGGCCCGGGCCCGCCTGGTGGTTCGCCGCGCGGGCCAGCAGGGCGTTCAGGCGGTCACCGGGCCACCCGGTCAGTACCCCGCGCCGGGGCGGGCGGCGGTGATCGCCTGCCCGGCTCGCTGCCCGCGACGTGCCGCCT
>Ga0335078_10013682_pt1 | contig 12025 bp, 9 predicted proteins | sample Lox_Sample_32_FD_206711 | JGI IMG/M metagenome (GOLD analysis project Ga0335078, IMG submission 206711) | Soil microbial communities from Loxahatchee National Wildlife Refuge, Florida, United States - Lox_Sample_3.2 | ecosystem: Environmental > Terrestrial > Soil > Wetlands | place: USA: Florida... | reverse complement strand
GCCGGGCGCGAAGCACGGGCGTGTCGTGATCGTGCAGGTCCCGCTGGAAGCCGTCGATGGCCGGCGCCAGCAGGCCAGGCACGTCAAGCGGGCCGACGGCGCCGTAGTCGAAGCCGCAGGCGCCGCAGCGTCCGGTGCTCACTCGTCGGCCCCTTCCGTCGCGGCGGCGTCGAGCATGGGGCCAAGCTCTGTGACCAGAGTGTCCAGCGGTACCAGGTCGCGCCGAATGCGAGACAGAATGATCGCGCCCTCAAGAGCCGAGAGCACGAGCAGGGCAAGCCGGGGTGCGCGCGCGGCGGGCACGCCCAGGGCGGCGAGGCCCGCCGACAGCGGCGCCTGCCAGTCGTCGAAGGCCTGGCCGACGACCTGGCGCAGCGGCTCGCTTGTGCTTGCGGCGTCCACCGCGGCCGCCACAAGCGGGCACCCGGCGACGAAGTCCTCCGTGGTCAGATCGCGGCGCCAGTCTTCTGCCACGGCGTCGAGCAGGGCGCCGGGCGAGCGGACCTCCGGCCTGGCCAGGGCGCGGGCAACCCGGCGGGAGGCGACCCCGCCCATCATGACAAGCGCCTCGGAGACGAGCTGCACCTTGCCGTCGGGAAAGTAGTGCCGCAGCGAACCGCGGGGAGCACCGGCGTCCGCCACGATCTCGCGCATGCCGGTGCCAGAGACTCCCTGCCGCCGGATCAACTGGGCCGCCGACCGCACCATACGGTCCCTGGGGCGGTCGGGCGCCGCTGACCCAGACTGTCCGTCTGCCATCCGGCTAGTTTCCACCACCTGGCCGGCTGGCTCCGCGCCCGGCCCTTGACTATGACAGTTGTCATAAACCATACTCCGATTCTATGACGACTGTCATAACCAATCAAGACCCAGCCACGGGTGCCGCCTCCAGGCGGAGGCTCGCGGCCGTCTTCACGGTTACCAGCCTTGGCGCGTTCATGTCCTCGCTTGACCTGTCCATCGTCAACGTCGCCTTCCCGGCGCTCGCCCGTTCCTTCCCTGGCGACAGCCGTGCCACCTTGGCCTGGGTCATCACCGGCTACGCGATCGTCTTCGGTGCCCTGATGGTGAGCGGCGGGCGCGCCGCCGACCGTTTCGGAAGGCGGCCCGTGTTCTTCGCGGGAATCGCGATGTTCTGCCTCGGCTCCGCGCTCTGCGCCGCGGCACCCGCGCTGCCCGTCCTGGTGGCCGGCCGGGCGGTCCAGGCCATCGGCACCGCGCTGCTCGTACCGTCCTCGCTCGGCCTGCTCCTGGAAGAGTTCCCGGCCGGATCGCGCTCGCTCGCGGTGTCCTTGTGGAGCGGCGTCGGCGGTCTCGCCGTCGCCACCGGGCCGTCGCTCGGGGCGGCGCTGATCCAGGCGGCGGGCTGGCGGGCAGCGTTCTACGTCAACCTTCCTGTCGGTCTGGCCACCTGGGCCTGGGGGCGCGGCGTGCTGCCCAGGCGGCCGCCGCCCGCCGCTGACGTGGCGGGCACCGATTACCCCGGCGTGCTGCTGAGCGCCGTCTGCCTGGCCGGCCTGGTGTTCGGTGTGAGCGAAGGCCCCGGATGGGGCTGGGGCGACGGCTGGGTCGTCGCTGCCTTCCTGCTTGCCGCGGTGACCGGCACGGCGTTCGTGCGGCGCTGTCACGGCCACGCCGCCCCGGTGCTTGACCTCCGCCTGTTCCGGCACCGCTCGTTCAGCGTCGCGAACGCCGCGATGGTCTTGTACGCCATGGCGTTCTTCGCGATGCTGCTCGGGAACATCCTGTTCCTGACGGGACCGCTGCACTACACCGTGCTGCGGGCCGGGCTCGCCGTCACCCCCGCGCCGCTCATCGTCGCCGCGATCTGCGGGCCGGCCGGGCACTGGGCTCGAAGCGCGGGCTTCCGCACCGTCCTGGCCTGCGGGTTCGCCGTCTTCGCCGCGAGCTTCTGCTGGCTCATCGCCGAAGCAGGCCGCCACGAGGCCTACCTGACCGGATGGCTTCCCGGCATGGTCGGGTGCGGCATCGGGATAGGCCTCACCTATCCCGTGCTCGGCGCCGCTGCCGTGACCGCCCTCCCCCCATCCCGGTTCGCGGTCGGCAGCGCGGTGGTGCAGACCGCCCGCCAGGTGGGCGGGGCCATTGGCGTGGCCGTCCTGGTGGCCATCCTGGGATCCGCCGGGGGTGGCGGGAACCCGCCGGTCGAGGCGTTCCGGGTGCTCTGGGGATGCTGCGCCGCCATGTCGGCCGCGGCCCTTGGCCTGTCCCTGCTGCTCGGTCCGTCAGATGCCGGCAACTCCGGCACCTGACGGATTGTCGCGCTAATGTCTCGTTTCGTGAAAGAGCACGACTACATCGTGATCGGCGGCGGGACGGCCGGCTGCGTGCTCGCCGCCCGGTTCACCGAGGACCCGGGCATCCGGGTGCTGCTGCTCGAGGCGGGCGCCGCCGACCCGCTGCCTGCCATGGCGGAGCCGGCCGCGTGGCCGGAACTGATCGGCTCGGCGGCCGACTGGGCCGGCCTCACCACCGCCCAGGCCGACGCGGGCGAGCTGCCGTACCCGCGCGGCAGGGGGCTTGGCGGGTCTGGCGCGATCAACGCGATGGCCCACGTGCGCGGGCACCGCGCCGTCTACGACGCCTGGGCGGCCGACGGCGCGGCCGGGTGGGGATTCGCGGACCTGCTGCCGTACTTCAAGCGCAGTGAGCGGGCCGTCCACGGCGACCCCGCGCTGCGCGGCACCGGCGGCCCGGTCAGCGTCGCCCCGGTGCCCGAGCCCGGCAGGCACCCGGCCGCCCGCGCGCTCGCCGAGGCGCTGTGCGCGCTCGGCCACCCGGTGACCGACGACCTCAGCGGCCGGCGGCAGGAGGGCGTGGCCTGGCCGGACCTGGCGATCGCGGCCGGGCGCCGGGCCGGCCCGGCCGACGCCTACCTGCGGCCGGCGCTCGGCCGGCCGAACCTGACCGTGCTGACCGGCTGCCTGGTCACCCGGCTGACCGTCCGCGACGGCCGGTGCACCGGGGTCTCATATCTCCGGGAGGGGACTGCGGAACGAGCGGACGCGGCGGCGGAGGTGATCGTGTGCGCCGGCGCGGTCGGCTCGCCGCAGCTGCTCATGCTGTCCGGCATCGGCCCGGCCGGCCACCTGCGCGACCACGGCATCCGCCCGGTCGCCGACCTGCCGGGAACCGGCGCGAACCTGCAGGACCACCCCATCGCCATGGCCTGCTACGCCGCCGCGACGCCACTGCCCGCCAGCCGGTACAACCACGGTGAGACCTACTCGGCTCTATATAGCCCACCCGGCCCGCCCCATAGCCCACCCGGCCCGCCCCATAGCCCACCCGGCCCGCACCGCCCGCTGCCGGGCGACTGGCCCGACCTGCACCTGTTCCCGATCCTGCTGCCCGTCGTCCCGCCCGGCTACCCGGCCGCACCGCCCGGCGGCTTCGCCCTGGTCGCCGGGCTCATGGCGCCCGCCAGCCGCGGCACCGTCCGGCTCGCCTCCGCCGACCCGGCCGCGCCGCCGCTCATCGACCCCGCCTTCCTGCGCGAGCCCGCCGACACCGCACGGCTTGAGTCCGGGCTCGCCATGATCCGTGAGGCCGCGGCGGGCGCCGCCTTCGCCGAACTCGGCGTGACCGAGACCTGGCCGGGCTCGCCTGTGCCGCGCAGCGGGCTGCGGGAATGGATCGGCCGAACGGTCGGCAGCTACTACCATCCGGCAGGCACCTGCCGGATCGGCGTGCGGCCGGAGGACGGCGCGGTCACCGACCCGCAGCTGCGCGTCTACGGCGTGGACGGGCTGCGGGTCGCGGACGCGTCGCTGACCCCGGTCATCCCCAACGCCCACCCGAACGCCACCGTGCTCGCGCTCGCCGAGCGCGCCGCCGACCTCATACTCGGCCGCATACTCGGCCGCCAGGACAGGTAACGGGCAGGGTGAACCGGGCCCGGTTCCTGGCCGTGTTTGAGTTAGACCCTCGGGTCGGCGCCTTCAGCAGCCAAGCAGGAAGGGAGTCGGTGTCAATGCCGAACCTGAATGTGACTTATGCCGAAATGCAGTCCGCCGCTAGCCAGCTAAAGGCTGGCGAGCAGCAGATAGCGGGCGATCTTGCCAGGCTGAAGCAGCTCGTCGACAACCTGGTCGCGAGCGGGTACGTGACGGATTCTTCCAGCAAGCAGTTCGAGGCGTCCTACGCCGAGTTCAGCGCCGGCGCCACCAAGGTGATCCAGGGCCTGACGGGAATGGGCCAGTACCTGGACAATGCGGCCAGGACCTTCCAGGAGACCGACGCCCAGCTCGCCGCCTCACTCAAGTAAGCCTTCGCATCCCGGGCGGACCGCCTTCGCGCCGCGAGCCTCGGCCGCGGTCCGCACGGGATTGTCAGTACCGACACCGCATTGAAGGGGACGATCATGCGGCTGGCGCTGACGGTTGTATCACCGGGTGCCAAGCGGGCGGCAGATGTCGTGCTCGAGGCCGGACCCGCGACGCCAGTGGTCCGGATTGCCGCCGAGCTCGGGCGCCTTATGGGCAACGACTGGACCGTGCAGGGCGCGCCACCGTCGGGTAACGGCGGCCGGCCTGGAGCGAGCGTGCTCGGGTCCCCTGGTCCGCGCTCGCACGGCTCGCTCGCCCTGGTTCCCGCCGATCCCGACGGGCCATCTGCGATCCCGCTGTACGTGGCCGGCCAGCGTGTTCCGCAGCAGCTCAGCCTGCTCGAGTCGCGGATCAGGTACGGGGCGGTCGTCAGCCTGGGCGGTCCGGAGGGCTGTGCCGGGCCGGAGCCTGGCGGGCTGGTGGAGATCAGGGTGATGAGCGGCCCCGGCGCCGGCTCGATTTACTGGCTGCCCGCGGGACAGGCCGATATCGGCAGCGGTGACACGGCGGACGTGCGCATCTGGGACGAGGCCATGGCTCCGCTCGCCCTGCGGATCTTCGTCGACGGCCGTGGTGACTGCCAGGTCGCTGCCTACGAGGGAGTCCGGGCCGCCGTGGACCGCGAGCCGCTCGCCGCTGCGGCGCAGTGGCAGCCAGGCCAGGTCATCACCATCGGCCGCTCGCTGCTCGGCCTGGCGCGCTATCAGCCGCCGGACGCCGCGCTGCACCCGTCGGCGGACGGCCTTGGCCTGGACTTCAACCGGCCGCCGCGGCTGCTGCCGCCCGCACGCCAGACCAGGTTCCAGCTGCCCGCTCCGCCGCCGGAGGCTGAACGCCGCCCGCTCCCTGTCCTGATGGCCGCCGTCCCGCTGATCCTTGGCCTCGCCATGGCCTACTTCCTGCACCAGGTCTACCTGCTTGCCGTCGCTGGCCTGACCCCCGTCATGCTGCTTGGCAGCCAGCTGAGTGAACGGCGGCAGAGCCGGAAGGCCGCTGCCCGCCGGGCGGCGGCGTACCGCGGTCACAAGGCCAGGGTCGAGCGCGATGCCGGGGAAGCCCTGGAAGCGGAGCGCGCCGAACGGGCCGTCCAGTTTCCCGATCCGGCCACGGTGCTGTCGATCGCCGCGGGGCCGCGGCGGCGGCTGTGGGAGCGGCGCCGTTCCGACCCGGATTACCTGGTGCTCCGGGTCGGGACTGCCGACCTGCCGTCGAGTGTCGAGCTGACCGACCCTGAGCGGGACGAGCACCGGCGGCAGGTGATCTGGCGGCTACCGGACGCTCCGGTCACGATCTCGCTGCCAAGGCGGGGCGTGATCGGCCTGGCCGGCCCGGGGGACACCCCGCGCGCGGCCGGACGCTGGCTTGTCGCGCAGGCAGCCGCCCTGCACAGTCCGAACGACCTGCGGGTCTACCTGCTGACGGACTCCTCGGGGCGAGTGAGCTGGGAATGGGCCCGCTGGCTACCGCACTGCCGGCCGCAGAGCGGACAGGACTGCGCCATGCTGATTGGCAACGACGCGGAGTCGGTTGCCACCAGGATCGCGGAGCTGCTCGCCATCGTCAGCGCGCGGCAGCAGGCGGCCGCCGGCGCCGGGCACCTCGACCTGAACCCTCTGGATGGGCGGACGGCGGACGCGCTGCGAACGATCCAGGCCACGTTCCCGCCCGCCCTGCGCGGCGCCGCAAGCGCGGCGGAGACGTTGCAGGCAGCGGCATCATCGTGGGCGGATCAGCTCAGCGGGTTCCAGTCAGAAGCCGACGTGCTCGAACGGCAGGCGGCCGCCGCGACCGCCCACCAGCAGGCGCTGCAGGCACAGCAGGCGGCCATGCCGCCGGGTTCTGTCGTCTTGACCGACGACCTGCGGACGGCCGCCGCGACCGTTACCGTGCTACACGGCCGGGCCCAGGAACTGCACGAGCGCTATCTGGCCGCGGCCGGCAAGGCGGCCGCGGGCGTCGATGAACATAAGAGCCTGTGGGAGGACGCCGAACCGGTCAGAAAGGTCCTGGAATTCGTCCTGGCGCCGCTTGATATCGTCGCGGCCGATCACTGGGTAAGCGCGCTCAAAGAGGTCGCAGGAGTGCCTTCCGACTGGGTTGCGGAAGTCGATGAAAAGATAACCGAGGCCACTAAGCTGACGCGTGCGGGCAAGTCACCGATCGAGGCGCTCATCGAGGGCGGGTATCTCGCTGAATCGACAGGGCAGAAGATTGACGCGTGGTATGCGTTCGCTCCCGGCTGGCTTAAGGCGGCGGCGGGCTCGATCGCGGAGATCAAGGGAGTATCGACTACCTTGAGCGGGCTCGGGCTCGCCGCTGACGTGGGAACCATTATCTCGCCTCAGAACCAGGGTGCGATGGGCTGGGTGGATCGTAGCGCGGCACTGCTCAATGGCGGCCTGATAACGGCTGACCTGGTGATGACCACATTGCCGGGAATCGGCGAGGTCGCTCTCGCGGCAACAGGGGCTTACCTTGCACTGGACTGGACATATCAGCACTGGACGCCGTTCCGTGACGTGGCCAACGACATCGGCCACGCGACCGTCAGGGCGGCGGACGACGTTGGCCACGGGGCGGCTAAGGCGGCGGACGCGGCCGGGCACCTGGCTAGCTCGGAGTGGCATGCGGTGACCTCTGATTTCTCCCTGGGAGGCTTGTTCTAGATGATGGCACTGGATCAGGCGATCGCCGCGGCCGAGCGAACTGAGGTCGCACGGCACCTCATTGCCCAGGCCCAGACGGACCTCGTTGACTTGGTGACCCTTTCCGCGCTTGAGCTGTGCGTGCTCGACGGCCCAAGGCACGCCCTGTTCGACGAGCGCGTGGCGCATGCCTGGACGCGGGCAGGAGACCGGCGGCGGCGCCAGGTGACGGAAGAGGTGACCGCCGGCCTGGTACGGCGCGGCCTGCTGATCGAGGATCGTCCCGCGGATGCCGCGCGGCAATCCGGAAGCGCCTACGCGCTCAAGCCGGAGCTTGGCCTCATGCTCGCCGCGCGCTGCCGCCCCTCCTTTGTCGTCGTCGCCGCGGGTGAAGGTGCGGGCCTGCGCCCGCTCAGTATCTTCGCCCTGGGTGATCAGGCCGAGCTGGTGCGCGGATTCGTTGCGGAAGTGCCAGCGGAGCTGCCGCCCGACCGGGCCGCTCATTACCCGAAGGCCGCCAGGCTCGGGCCGCTCGGCTGGATCTACCGGTACGTTCTCGTCTCGCCGGCGACCGCGGCAGAGATCCTCGCCAGGTGGACGATTGCCCCGCCACGGCAGCAGGGCGCAGCTGTTCCAACGCGGTACCTGGTTTCTGCCTGTCACCCGAACCGTGAGAGCCCGGCCCGCTACCGCCTTGGTGTAACCGGAGACGGTTCACGGGCTCTCGTGGACGGACCAGGCCTCGGCGCTGGTGATCTGGCCAGGGCGGAGTACGACATCGAAGGACTGGGCGCGATCATGCTGAAGCTGCTCACCGGGGCGTCGCGGTGAATGCCCCGCGACAGGCATACCCCTCGCGACAGGCATACCTGGAGTCGCACAGTGCACTGAACGGCACACTGCTGACCTACGGCTTGCTGCCGCTTGTCGCCGAGGCCGCCTGCCTAGCCGTCGGTGTGGCGGCACGCCAGCCGTGGTTCTTCGTAGTCATGGGAGGACTGCTCGTACTGGTCATGATCGGCACGGGCCTGCTGTACCGTAACTGGCCGACCGGCATCAGGATCGACGAATCGGGCATAAGTATCGGCGCGGTTCGGTCAGCGGGTGCCGCTCGCCGCAGGCCGACCGTCAATCACCAGAGCTGGGGACTGTACACCTGCCCGTGGCCGGCGGTGCAGAGCGTCCGCATGGTGACCGACCGGGACGAGCTGAAGCTGATGAAGAGCTCGGCGCGGTACTACACGCTGACCAACCGATGGAGCAACAAGGCCGGGATGCGCCACTGCAACATCGGCGTGCTCACGTCACCGTTCATGCGCGCGGCGCTGGTCATCGAGGTCAACCCGTTCGCGGTGACGGCCAGCGAGACAAGGCCAGCCCGCTTCTTCACCAACTACAAGGACGGCCGCCTTTCTCATCTCGTCCAGCCACAGCTGAGCCCGACCTGGGTCGCGCCGACGCGCCACCCCGAGGCGCTCAGCGCAGCTCTCCGGGCGATGCCCGGCGACCGAGATCTCGCGACTGGCGCGAGCGGGAAGTAATGAGCCAGTCCACCGCCGCGCCCGCGTCCTCGTCGAACCCAGCGAACAACCGCGGCAACCGCCGGCCGCGTCGTCAGGGCTGCAGCCCCGCTAGGTAATGGAAGTTGCCGTCGCCGACGTTCCGGCGGAGCGTGCGCATGATGCGCCGCGTGTTGTCATGGGGGCCTTCGATGTACATGGGCATCCCGTCGCGGCCGAACTCCAGGTCGCACACGCCGTCCCACTCACCGAGCTGCCCCGCGGCCTTCGCGAAGTCCGCGTGCGGCTCGAACCCGAGCCCGCGAGCGTACCCGATTGCGCCGAATACGATCCGCTGGGCGAGCACCAGCGGCACCTTGACGGGTGGCCCGGGATAACTGCGGAAGGCATCAGCGCAAAACGACGGGAGCTTCCTCCTGTTGACCGACTTCGGTCCCAGGGCGTTCTTCACGCCCAGGCACCAGGTGTCGACCAGGAAGTCGCATACCACCGCCGAACTGCCCCGGTCACGGGCAACGACGACGATAACCAGCCCAGATCCCTCCGTCTCTGCCGGCCCGGTGTCCGGCCACTCCGGATGACCGGTGAACCGCACGCTCGACGACCAGCCCTGGTTGACCCAGCAGCCGATAAGCGGCGCCTCTTTCTCCCGGGGCTCGGCAGCAGCGGCGAGCCGCCGGATCAGCGGCGCCACGGCCGCGGGCGGCACCTTGAGCGCGCGGGCGATCTCCTTCGGCGACCGTCCGCGGGCGCGAAGCTCGCGGACACGTTCCAGTAGTTCGTCATCGGACATGACACCATGATCCGCGATATCTGCATGCCGGCACGCCGCGTTCGGCGCGACAGGAAATATTCCGGTGCGCGAGCATGCTCACCCGGCTCCGCCACGGTCCAGCGCCCCGGTTTGGAGGCGGTGGGTGAGGGCGGTATGGCGGCGGCCGGCGCCCGCGGTGCGGACGGCGGCGGCCAGCGCCCGGCGGGAGCCGGCCAGGACGACGAGTTTCTTCGCGCGGGTGATGCCGGTGTAGAGGAGGTTGCGCTGGAGCATCATCCAGGCGCTGGTGGTCAGGGGAATGACGACGGCCGGGTATTCCGAGCCCTGGGAGCGGTGGATGGTGACGGCGTACGCGTGGGCGAGCTCGTCGAGTTCGTCGAAGTCGTAGGAGATCTCCTCGTCCTCGTCGGTCCTGACCGTGAGGGCGTGGTCTTCAAGCGACATGCCGGTCACGACGCCGGCGGTGCCGTTGAAGACCCCGGCGGTGCCCTTGTCGTAGTTGTTGCGCAGCTGGGTGACCTTGTCGCCGACACGGAACACCCGCCCGCCGTAGCGCCGTTCTGGTGCTCCTTCCCGGTAGGGGGTGAGCGCTTCTTGCAGGAGCAGGTTGAGGCTGCCGGCCCCGGCGGGGCCGCGGTGCATGGGGCACAGCACTTGCACGTCGCGGCGCGGGTCGAGGCCGAACCTGGCGGGGATGCGGCGGGCGACGATGTCGGCGACCAGGGCCGCGGTGGCCTCGGTCTCGTCACAGTTGAACCAGAAGAAGTCGGGGTACCCGTTCAGCGCGGGCGGCCGGCCGGCGTTGACCTTGTGGGCGTTGACCACGATGCCGGACTGCTGCGCCTGCCGGAAGATCTTCGTCAGCCGGGTCACCGGGAGGGTGCCGGCGCCGATCAGGTCGCGCAGCACCTCCCCCGCCCCGACCGACGGGAGCTGGTCGACGTCGCCGACCAGGAGCAGGTGCGCGCCGGGCGCGACCGCCCTGGCGAGCTTGTTCGCGAGGATGACGTCGACCATCGAGGTCTCGTCGATCACCACCAGGTCCGCCTCCAGGGGGTGACCGGCGTCGAACTCGGGGTCGCCTCCTGGCTGCAGCTTGAGCAGCCGGTGGATGGTGGCGGCCTCGTGGCCGGTCAGCTCGGCGAGCCGCTTGGCGGCACGGCCGGTCGGGGCGGCCAGGACGACCTTGGCGTCCCTGGCACGGGCGAGTTCGACGACGGAGCGGACCGTGAAGCTCTTGCCGCAGCCGGGGCCGCCGGTCAGCACGGCGACTTTCCTGGTCAGCGCGAGCTTGACCGCTTCGGCCTGCTCGGCGGCGAGGTCCGTGCCGGTGCGCGCCTTCAGCCAGCCGAGGGCCTTGTCCCAGTCCACGGCCTGGAACGCGTTCAGCCTGTCCACCCCGGCAGAAGACAGTCGGCGCAGGGCAGCGGCCAGGCTTCGTTCTGCGTGGTAGAAGGGTGGCAGGTAGACGGCCCGCACCGGGCCCGCGGCCGCAGCCCCGGGGGCGGGGATCTCATCACGGACGGCGAGCTCGTCGGCGGGCAGGTCCGCGATGAGCGGCGTGATCTGGGCGGCGGGGACGGCCAGGATCTTGGCGGCCTCGGCGACGAGCAGGTGCTCGGGGAGGTAGCAGTGGCCGTCGTCGGCGGCCTCGGACAGGGTGTGGGCGAGGCCGGCCTTGATCCGCTCGGGGCTGTCCTTGGCGATGCCGACCGAGGCGGCGATCGTGTCGGCGGTCTTGAAGCCGATGCCCCAGATGTCCGCGGCCAGCCGGTAGGGCTGCTGCTTGACGGTGTCGATGGACTCGTCGCCGTACTTCTTGTAGATCTTCACCGCCAGCGAGGTGGACACGCCGCAGCCCTGAAGGAAGATCATTACTTCCTTGATGGCCTTCTGCTCGGCCCACGCGTCCTTGATCCGCGCGCTGCGCTTCGGGCCCAGGCCAGGGACCTCGGCAAGGCGGTCGGGCTCGTCGTCGATGACGTGCATGATGTCCGCACCGAAGTGGGCCACCATCCGCTCGGCCATCACCGGGCCGATGCCCCTGATCAGGCCCGACCCCAGGTACCTGCGGATGCCCTGCTCGGTCGCGGGCAGCACCGTGGTGTATGACTGGACGTCGAACTGGCGGCCGTACTTCACGTGCGAGGTCCACCGGCCGCGCAACCGCAACGACTCGCCGACCTGCGCGCCAAGCAGTGGGCCGACCACGGTGATGAGCTCGGTGGCCGCACTGACCGGGCCGCGGCCCGTGCCCCGGTCCGGCGCGACCCGCGCGATCGTGTACCCGGTCTCCGGATTGCAGAACGTCACCCGCTCCAGCACACCCTCAAGCACTGCGACCTGCGGCTGCTGGGACTGCGGCGCCGGCTGGGGAACAGGCGAGGACGGCATGCCCCATATTGTGCAACGTCGCAGGCGGCTGCCGGCGGCTATCAGGCCGGTGCCTGGCCTGATGTCGCTCGTCGCTCGTTTCGTCATGAGCAGGTCGCGTCACTGGTCCAAGTACGGTCACGGCCGTGCCCCGTGACACGCCAGCGATACTGCCGCCAGCCCTGGGCCATGTTCGCCGTCGCTTACCCCCAGGGCTGATTAGTCATCATCACGTTCAGTAGCTAAGCCGAAATGCTTCGGTTAAGGCGAGGCGCGCGGAACGATGCCGATTATTTCCGCCCTTCTCTGCCGGGCGCTGAGGCCGGCTGCTGGAAACAGATCAGCGCGTTATGTCCCGCCTCG
>Ga0335078_10013680_pt1 | contig 12026 bp, 11 predicted proteins | sample Lox_Sample_32_FD_206711 | JGI IMG/M metagenome (GOLD analysis project Ga0335078, IMG submission 206711) | Soil microbial communities from Loxahatchee National Wildlife Refuge, Florida, United States - Lox_Sample_3.2 | ecosystem: Environmental > Terrestrial > Soil > Wetlands | place: USA... | reverse complement strand
GTCAAAGTAACGGTCGGCGGCTGCGGCGGCTGAGCGGACAAGTCACAGAGAGGCGATTATCAATGGCATCGACCATTCGCATGCGCGCGGTTTCGAGCGGCGACACCACCGAGGTGCAGGCTCTCGTCCAGCACCCGATGGATTCCGGTTTCGTCAAGGACGCGCAGGGCAAGCTCATCCCGCCGCATTACATCGAAGTGGTGGAGTTCGAGCACGCCGGCAAGGCGGTCTTCACCGCCTATTGGGGCCCCGCCGTGTCCAAGGACCCCTATATCAAATTCAGCTTCAAGGGCGCGCAGAAGGGCGACGACCTGACGATCAGCTGGGTGGACAACAAAGGCGCCTCCGATTCGCTCGTGGGCAAGATTCAATAAGGCATACTCGCGCCGTTATATCGAGGAGGACGTCCGTATGCGTCGCGCAATCTTGTTGGCGGTTGCGGCGTCTGCCGTGCTGGCACAGCCGGTGTTCGCCGCGGACACGGTCAATCCGCCGGCGGACTTCAAAGCCTTTCGCGATTATTTCACCCAGCGCTTTGCCAAGGTGCCGCTGAACGATTTCGTCAACGGCCCGTATTCGATGGATGAAAATCTGCGCAAGCAATGGGTCGAAATCGACGCCTTTCCGCCCTATCAGTTCGCGCTCGACAAGGGCAAGCAGATGTTCGAAACGCCGTTCAAGAACGGCAAGAGCTATGCCGATTGCTTTGCCAACAAAGGCATCGGCATCCGGCAGAACTATCCTTATTTCGACGCCAAATCGGGCGAGGTGATCACGCTCGACGTGGCGCTCAACCAATGCCGCCAGGCCAACGGCGAGGAGCCGTACGATTACACCAAGGACGACATGGCCGCGCTCACCGCTTACATGGCCTACACCTCGCGCGGCAAGCCGTTCGACATCAAGATACCCGACGATCCGCGCGCGCTCGCGGCCTACCGCAAAGGCGAGGAATATTTCTACACCCGGCGCGGCCAACTGAATTTCTCCTGCGCAAGCTGCCACGTGCAAAGCGCCGGCGATCACATCCGCACCGAAGTGCTCGCGCCGGCGCTCGGATTGGTCGCCGCGCTGCCGATCTACCGTTCGGAATGGGGCGGCATGGGAACGACCAGCCGTCGCTTCATCACCTGCAACAGTCAGGTGCGTGGCGTCCCGCTGAAGGCCGAGGACGAGGAGTACCGCGATGTCGAATACTTTCTTTCTTACATGAGCAACGGCCTGCCGATCTCCGGGCCGGGAGCACGCCCATGATCGCCGGCGGTTTAGCGTTGAGGTATCCCATGTGCGGGCGCGTTTTGATCGGGCTGGCCGTCGCCGTTGCGTTGGGCTCGCTGGCGACTGCCGCCAGGGCGGCATCGGCCGACGATTTCAAGGCTGCTTACGCCAAGGCGCAGGCGGTGGAACAACAAGCCGGCGCGCTGAAGAATCAGTGGACGACCACGGAAGCCGAGCTCAAAGCCGCGCAGGCGGCCGCCAACGCCGGCAATTACGATGACGCGGTCAAGCATGCGGTAGAGGCCGAAGCGCTTGCCAACGCCTCGATTACGCAAGCCAAAGAACAGGCGACGGCCTGGATGCAGGCCGTCATTCGCTAGTGGTCCCTTGATTCCAGCATTCGCATGAGAGCCTGCGGAACTGGGATGCGAATGTTGGAAAGGGACCACCGGCCAATTCACCGAATGGGAGTATCGCGATGCGTCGCCGCGACGTATTGAAGGCCTTCGCGGTTGCGGCGATTTCGGGAGCGCTCCCGCGCATCGGATTCGCCGCCGGCGACGATCCTTACGACATCGGACGCTTCGGCAATGCGCGCGTCCTGCACATGACCGATACGCATGCGCAGCTCCTGCCGGTCTATTTCCGCGAGCCCAGCGTCAATATCGGCGTCGGCGCCATGGCAGGGCACCCGCCGCATCTGGTCGGCCAAGCTTTGCTCCAGCATTTCGGCATCGCGCCCGGCAGCCGCGCGGCTTACGCCTTCACCTGCCTCGATTACGCGGAAGCCGCCCACCGTTACGGCCGCATGGGCGGCTTTGCGCATCTGAAAACTCTGGTCGACCGCCTGCGGGCCGACGCCGGCGGCTCCGGTAATTCGATCCTGCTCGATGGCGGCGATCTCTGGCAGGGCAGCGGCCTGGCCGACGCGACGGCCGGCGCGGACATGGTCGAGGCCGCCAACCTGCTCGGCATCGCGGCGATGACCGGGCACTGGGAATTCACCTACGGCGAGAAAGTCCTGCGGCAAAACCTCGCGCGCTTCAAAGGCGAGTTCGTGGCGCAGAACGTATTTCTCACCGACGAGGCCGCTTTCAACAATGCGCCCGCCTTCGACGCCGACAGCGGCCGCGTCTTCAAGCCGGCAATCGTCGAGGACGTCGGCGGACACCGGATCGGCATCGTCGGTCAGGCCATGCCCTATGTGCCGATTGCCCATCCGAAGCGCTTCACGCCCGACTGGACGTTCGGCATCCGCGACGCCGAGTTGCAAAAGGTCGTCGATCGCCTGCGTCAGCAGGACAAGGTCGATGCAGTGATCCTGTTGTCGCATAACGGCATGGATGTCGATCTGAAACTCGCGAGCCGCGTCACCGGCATCGATGTCATCCTCGGCGGCCATACCCACGACGCGGTGCCGCAGCCCAGCTTGGTTGCCAATGCCGGCGGCAAGACTTTTGTCACCAATGCCGGATCGAGCGGCAAATTTCTGGCCGTGCTCGACCTCGATATCGGCAAGGGTCGTGTCAACGAGGCGCGCTATCATCTGTTGCCGATCTACGCCAATTTGATCGAACCGGATGCCGCCATGGCGGCGCTGATCGAGCGATTGCGCGCGCCTCACCGGGCGAAATTCGGCGAGCGCCTGGCGACGGCGGATGCGCTGCTGTACCGCCGCGGCAATTTCATCGGGCCGATGGATCAATTGATTTGCGACGCGCTGCGCGCGGAGCTCGACGCCCAGATCGCGTTGTCGCCGGGATTCCGTTTTGGAGCGACGGTCCTTGCCGGAGACCCCATCACCATGGAGGATGTGCTGACCGAGACCGCGATCACCTATCCCGAAGTCTATGTGCAGGAGATGAGCGGAAGTCAGATCAAAGCCATCATGGAGGACATCGCCGATAACCTGTTCAATACGGACCCGTATTACCAGCAGGGCGGCGACATGGTCCGGATCGGCGGCATGGACTACGCCTGCGTGCCCAATGAAGCGACGGGACGGCGAATTTCGGATATGACTCTCGATGACGGCAAGCCCTTGCAAGCGGACAAGACCTATCGCGTGGCCGGCTGGGCCTCGGTCAATCCGCAATCGGGCAAGCCGGTCAGCGAGATCGTGGCCGGTTATTTGCGGGCGGAGAAGACGGTGAAGTTCAAGCGTATCAATCGCGTGACGCTCAAGGGCATGATCGCCAATCCCGGAATTGCCGAGGAAGGCTGAGCGCGATGGCACGTGACGGCCGATGGGCGCCAATTCTGATCGGCCTTGTCGTCGCCTCTCCCTTGGCGGCGGTCGTCGGCATTCACTCCTCGCGCGCTCAAACGCCCGGGACTATCGCCCCGGCCGACAAGCCCTTCGCCGATCACCGGCTGGTGCTGCAGCTTTCCGACGACGACGCCAAGAAACAGAGCCTGGTGATCAGCGTCGCTTACAATCTGCTCAAATTTTACGGGCCGGATAAAATCGCCATTGAGGTCGTGACCTTCGGACCCGGCATAACGCTGCTGCGCGCCGACAGCCCGAACCGGAAATTCGTCGACAGCCTCGCGGCCCAAGGCGTGAAATTCGACCTGTGCATGAACACAGTCGAGACCATCAAACGGCAAACCGGACACGTTCCGGCGTTCAATCCCAAGGCCAGGCCGGTCGAGGCCGGCGTCGCGCAAATTCTTGCGCTGACCGAGAAGGGCTATATTTTGGTCCGTCCCTGAGCCTGCTTTTCGCCGGGTTCGTGCAAAGTTGCCGTTTGTTTTCAATCCCTTGATGAGGTTTCCGCACCGGCTGGAGGGCGGCGATTCCGGCCGTTTTCAAACCTTGATTTTTGCGCAATAAGACACCATCTCGCCTCCAGGAAGCTGCCGCAATTGCGGGCGGCCTTCTCGATTTCCCGCAAACGCAGATCCGGGCCATTCAGCGCCGGTGCTTGTCGGCCGGGACTTACTGAACTGGCGCGGGCGTGCTGACGTCGGCGCCGCAGCCGATTTTGCGGGGAGCAGTGGCGCTGCCATGTCGAAAGAATGTGACGCAATGACATTGCTGGCCGATGAGCCGTTCCGCGACGGCGCCATCGAGCGCGCCGCCTGGGCGACCTCAGTTTTCGACAACGAGGCGCAGCTCGACGCATTCGAGCCCACCGGAGCCGATCAAGCCGCGAGCGTTCCGACTCCTGGCGATGCAAGCGCCGACGGCGACGCGGCCGCAGACGGCAATGAGAAATCGCCCGCTGTCGCGGCAACGCCGCAGAAAGAAGTCTCGTTTTCTCGCGGCCTGGTCGACACCTATTTCCGCCAAATGGGCGATGTGGCGTGGTTGACGCGCGAAGAGGAGATTGCGCTCGCCAAAGGGATCGAGGCCGCGCAAGCGGCGATGCTGACGGCACTGTGCAGTGTGCCGGCGCTGGCCGAACGGCTGGCATCGTGGAGCCGTGGCGTTCTGGCCGGCGATTTGCGTCTGGCCGAGCTTGTCGATCTGTCCGCCGCCGGCCCGGAAGCGGCGCCGGAAGGCCGCGCTGACCGCGGCACGCCCGCCGAGACGGTTACCAGCGGCGAGGCCGACCGCGTGCTGGCCATGACCCCGCGCTTGAGGAAGATCGTCGCATCGGCCGATGCGATCGGCGCATTGAGCCGCAAGCGCCTGGCCGCGCTCGCGCGCGACCGCGACTTGGGCAAAAAGAGCGCCGTGCGGCTGCGCGAGCTCGTTGCCGCGCTGGCCGGCGAAATCGCCGCGCTTCCGTTGCAGGCGGCGCGCGTGACCGCGCTGGTCGAGGAATTGCAGGATAGCCGACGTCTGCCGCACGGTAGCGCGCGGCAGCCGGCGGCCATCCGCCATCATGGCGGATTGCCGCTCTCCGACTTCAAGAAAGTCGGGGCGGAGGTCGGCAGGGCGCAACGCGAGATCAAGGCGATCCGCGAGCGGATGGTCAGAGCTCATCTTCGGCTGGTCGTTTCCATCGCGCGAAAGTACAACCGCAGGAGCTCGCTCGATCTTCTCGATCTGGTGCAGGAAGGCAATCTTGGCCTGATGCATGCCATCGAGAAGTTCGACTATCGGCGCGGCGTCAAGATCTCGACTTATGCGGTATGGTGGATCCGCCAATCGATCGCGCGGGCGATCGCCGATCAGGCACGCACCATTCGTATTCCCGTCCATATGACCGAGCACGCCAGCAAAGTCCTGCGCGAGCGGCGGCGGCTTTATCAGAAGGAAGGCCGCGAACCCACGGCGTCCGATCTCGCCGCCCGCATGGGTATTCCGGCCGCGCGGGTCGAGCAGGTGCTGTCGATGGTTCAGCAACCGACCTCGCTCGACATGCCGGTTGGCGAAGACGGCGACGCGACGCTGGGCGATCTCATCAAGGCCCCGGACGTCATCGATCCGCAAATGGCCGTCGAGGCCAGCGCGTTGCGGAAGGTCGTCGGCGAGGCGCTTGAGGGGCTCACGCCGCGCGAACAGCGCATTTTGCGCATGCGCTTCGGCATCGGCGGGACTACGGACCACACGCTTGAAGAGATCGGCCAGGAATTCGGCGTGACGCGCGAGCGTATCCGTCAGATCGAGGCCAAGGCGCTTGCCAAGCTGCGCGAGCCGAAGCACGCGCACAAGCTCGCCACCTTCGTCGACTGATCCGCTCTAGCCCATGATCCGATTAGGTTGAATCGGATCATGGCCTAGGGTGCTTTGTTGGAGCATGATCTTGTCGGAAAACCGGCATCCACTTTTCCGAATCATGCTCTAACAGGCTGTTGAAAAAGTGAACGATGTTCTCGTTTCGATTCGACTTCGTTCACTTCTGGATTCGGATACGTTCATGCCTAAACCGACTTTTTCAACAACCTGCTAAGGCTTGGGGCGCCGGCCGAGCAGGGCTCGGGTCATCACCGAAAGGCCGGAGATCGGTTTGGCAGCGGGCGGCAGCGCGCCCACCGTGTCAGGCTCCGACGAGGCGGCGGTCGAAGACGCCGGCGGTGACGGCTGCGCCAGCCGGGCGCGCAGATTGGCGGCGAACTGTCCGATGATTTGCGCCGCGGTGGCCTGGATCATGCCGACGCCGCGGCCGTATTGCGCGACCGCGCCGGACAACATGAGATCGGTATGGATCAGCACGATCGAGCCGCCATCCTTCGGCTCGACCTTGAAGGTGGCGGCCGCGTTGGCCGACCCGCGGCCCTTGGCGTCGCTGCCTTGCGCCGTCACCCGTGCGCTGCGGCTCTCGTCGTCGACGTCGTCGAGCTGAACCTTGCCGGCAAAGGCCAGGGAGACCGGCCCGAGCCGCACCGAGATTTTGCCCTTGTAATTCCTGGCATCAGTGATTTCCGTCAGCTCGGCGCCCGGCATGCAGGGCGCGATCCCCGCGACGTCCAGCAGGATCGGCCAGGCCCGGTCCGGCGGCAGCGGGACCTCGAACGAGTTGTCGAATTCCATGTCAGCACGCGGTTGTGATGCTGGCGCAGACAAATTTGCTATCGTCTGCCGTCGGGTTTGACGCTAGCGACCGGCCGTAGAAAAATCAATTCGAGCGCCGCGTCCCGGACGAGACACGAGCGCGGAACCGGATCATGCCCTCCGAACGAGGCGGCACAAACGAGCACAGCGGGCGCAGCGCGGCGGATCTGAGCGATTTGGCAGCGATAGCGGCCGCTCATTATCAAGCGGGCCGTCTGTTCGAGGCGCAAGCCGCCTATCGGGCCGCCATGGCGGCAGACCCGGCCAATCTTGCCGTGACGCAAAATCTCGGCGTCATTGCCGCCGCGCTCGGCCGCTATCAAGATGCAATCGATCTGTTCGACCGCGTTATCGCGCTCAAGCCGCGACACGTGCCGGCGCACTATAACCGCGCCCTTGCGCTGTTGTCGCTCGGCCAGCGCCGAGCCGCGATCGCGGGGCTGAGCCGGGTTTGCGCGTTGCAGCCGGAGCACTATGACGCGCATCGCGCTCTTGGCTTTCTGTGGCTGGCGGAAACCGACAGAGGCCGCGCACTCGATCATTTCGCCCGGACCTACGAGCTGCGACGCGGCGACGATCGCTCAAACCTTGCGGGGCGATCCCTGACGCACGCCACGCGCGACAAGCTGTTGCACGACGCCGAGCAGTTTCGCTTTCTCGCCGCCGGCAAACGGGACGGCCAGCGCTTTGCCGCTCTCGCCCGCGCCTATGAGGACGTTGCCCGGAATTTTCCGGAGCACCTGGAAAAGCTGTCCGACCGGCAGAGCGAGCGTCTCGGCGATAACTACAACGGTCCGATCAATTTTCACGCCGCGCCCGAGGTCGCCGGACACGCGCTCAATGCGCGCCGAGACCTTGGCGCGCTCCTCGACGCGTTCGGCGCCGGCGGCGCCGGCGCGATTTATTTTGACGACCTGCTCACACCCGAGGCGCTCAGCCGGCTGAGCGCGTTTTTGCTCGAAAGCACGATCTGGCACGACTTCAGCCATATCGGCGGCTTCGTCGCGTCCTATATCGAGGACGGCTTGGCGTGCCCGCTCGTTCTGCAAATCGCCGATGAAATCCGAATGACGTTTTCCGATCTGTTGGCCGGCCATCCCTTGTCTCAAGCCTGGGTCTTCAAGGGACTGAAGCCCGCTTCCGCCATCGACGTTCATGCCGACGACGGCGCGATCACGGTCAATTTCTGGATCACGCCGGACGCCGCCAATCTCAAGCCCGAGCGCGGCGGCCTTGTCGTCGAATTGCTGCCGCCGCCGCGGGATTGGGCGATGACCGGCTACGAGGCCGACCAGGAGCGCGTTGTATCGTTTTTGGCGCAAAATCCTCACGACCGATTGACGGTGCCCTATCGAGAAAACCGCGCCGTGCTGTTTCGATCTCGTTTCTTCCACCGCTCCGACGCGCCGGAATTTGCGCCTGGATATGAGCATCACCGGATAAATCTGACTTTCATCTATGGCCGGCACGACGCGGCGGTGCCGCAGAAGGATGAGGGAAGTCCGGCCGGATGGCTTGGCCGCAGCGAATACCAAAATTGACACACTCGCCCCCCGGACCTATCTCTTAGCCATATATCTTTCGACCGAGCGCCGAGCGCGCGGGGACCAGCCAAGCTGAAGCATCATGGGGCCCGACGCGAGAGGCAATTACACGAATTCGGCCCTTCGCGTTGGCGACACGGACAGTTACCCGCAGCGCCTCGTCGGCGAATTCATCGGGACCGTTGTCGCCAACGACGCCGTCAATGCCGAATACAAACATCTCGTCGTGGCGGTGCATCGGCACGCGCTTACGGCCTATGCCGGCCAGATGTTTCATCTGCTGTGCCCCTCCCCCGACGGCGCCGAAGTGTGGATGCGCCGCCCGATGAGCGTTTATCGGGTGAACAAGACGGCCGGTCAGGTCGAATTCCTCTACAAAATGGAGGGCCGCGGCACCCAAGGAATGGCCATGCTCCGGCCGGGCGACGCGTTCAACATCGCCGGACCGCTTGGCGTCGGGTTCAAGCTGCAGCCGGCCTGGAAGAACATCGTCGTGCTCGGCCGCGGGGTCGGCCTGGCCACCCTCGCGCCCTTGTCCCAGCTTGCCGCCGAGCACGGCGTCGGTGTCACCGCGATTCTTAGCGCGCGCAATCCGGCCGTCGTGATGTCGAAGGACCTGTTCGACGGGTTCGGCGCCCGCACCATCAGCGTCGTCGATAGCGACGGCAGCAGCGCCGTCGAAAATGTCGAGGCGATCATCGAACGGCTCGTGGCCGAGCGCAAGGCCGATGCTTTTTTCACCTGCGGCTCCAATCGTCTGTTGAAGCTCATGCAGCGGCTCGGCAAGAAGCATGGCATTGCCGGCCAGGTCGCGGTCGAGCAGATCATGGTTTGCGGCTTTGGCGCCTGTTATGTTTGCATGCGCACGTTTGAAGTGAACGGCGTGCGCGTGCTGCGGCGCGTCTGCCGGGAAGGCCCGGTGTTCGACATGCAGGAGGCCGTGGGATGGTAGATCTCTCGGTAAAGATCGGCGATCTCACGCTGCAAAATCCGGTGATGCCGGCTTCGGGCGCCTTCTCCTGGGAATACAGCGACGTCATCGATCTCAATCGGCTCGGCGGGCTCGTCGCCAAGACCATCTGCCGCGAACCGCGGCTGGGCAATCCGACGCCGCGCATGGCCGAGACCGAAGGCGGCATCATTCAATCGATCGGGCTGCCCGGCAAAGGCATCGACTATTTCATCGAGCACATCGTCCCGGCCTATGCGCGCTTCGAGCCGCCGCTGATCGTCAGCGTGTCCTCGGAATCGATCGAGGATTTCGCGGCGCTGGCCGAAGAATTGAGCGTGGCCGACGTGGACGTCATCGAAGCCAATATCTCGTGCCCGACCCGCAACCCGACCGGCGGCAATTTCGCGATGCACGAAAACTACACCAGGGACTGTATCAGGGCGATGCGGGCGAAAACCGACAAGCCGCTGTGGGTAAAGCTTTCGCCCAATGCCGGCGACATCGTCTCGATCGCGAAGGCCGCCGAAGAGGCCGGCGCCGACGCGCTGGCCATCGCCAATACGTTTCTCTCGCTCAAGATCAGAACCGACAACTTCCGGCCCGCACTCGGCAACAAGTTCGGCGGCCTGGTGTCGCCGGCCCTCAAGCCGATCATCCTTCGCATGGTCTATCAGGTCGCCAAGGTCGTCAAAATCCCGGTCATCGGCATCGGCGGAGTCACCAAGGCCGAAGACGTCGTCGAATATATGCTGGCCGGCGCCAGCGCGGTCGGTGTCGGCTACGCCGGTTTTCGCAATCCGACGGCGCTGACCACGATCATCGACGACCTCGCCGCCTGGTGCGACGAGCGCGGTATCGATAAGGTCTGCGAATTGATCGGCGCGGTGCGCGACGAGGACATGGAGAAGGATCCGCTGGTCGCGGCGTCCTTCGGCGTTTGATGGAGTATTCTGCGATGCGGCCGCGATCTGCGGCGCGTCGAGCCGTGGGGAGACGCTCATGACCTTCGCCGACACGAACATCGGACCGCACGTGCGCTACCGCGACGGTCTGCGCGGCTGGCTCGACGAGGTTCAGCGCATCGGCGAACTGCTTCACGTCAACGGCGCGCATTGGGACGTGGAAATGGGCGCCATCACCCAGATGCTCACCGAACACAGCAACAATACCGCGCCGGCGATCCTGTTCGACGAAGTGCCGGGTTATCCGAAGGGCTTCCGCACGCTTTACGGCCACTTCTCGACCGTCAAACGCGTCGCGCTGACGCTCGGCCTGCCGCTCGAACAACAGCGCAAGGTCGACATCGTCAAGCGCTTTCACGCCCGCATGCAGGACATGAAGTCGATTCCGCCGCGGTTCGTCAAGGACGGCCCGATCTTGCAGAACGTCATGGAAGGCGACGCCTGCGACGTCCTCAAATTTCCGGTGCCGCGCCATCACGAGCGCGACACTGCGCGCTTTATCGGCACCGCCGACTGCGTCATCACCCAGGACCCGGACAACGGCTGGTTCAATCTCGGCGCCTACCGCTCGCAAGTTTACGACGGCAGGACGGTCGGCTGCCAGATCACCGAGGGCAAGCACGGCCGCATCCATCGCGACATTTATTTCCAGCGCGGCCAGCCGATGAAAGTGGTGATCCTGTGCGGCCAGGACCCGCTGTTGTTTTTATTGTCCGGCGCGCCGATGCCGGACGTGAGCGAATACGATCTCGCCGGGGGGCTGCGCGGCGAGCCGATCGACGTGATCCGCGGCCCCTATACCGGCTTCCCGATTCCGGCCGATTGCGAGATCGCCATCGAGGGCGAAACCGTGCCCGGCCAGACCAAGCCGGAAGGGCCGTTCGGCGAATGGATGGGCTATTACTCCGACGACACGCAGCAGCGGCCTTACGTCAACGTCAAGACGATTCTGTATCGCAACGATCCGATCATCTGCTGCGCCCCGCAGCACAAGCCGGTCGACGAGACCGGATTGCTCAAGGGCATCGCCGGCGCCGCCCAGATCTGGCGCGCGCTCGAAGCCGCCGGCGTGCCCGACATTCTCGGCGTGTGGAATCACGAGGCCGGCCCGGCGACGCGCTTCACGGTCGTGCAGATCCGCCAGCGCTATCCGGGCCATGCCCGCCAGGCGCTGCATATCGCCGCCGCCTGCCAAGGCGGCGCCTATGCCGGCAAATGGACCGTCGTGGTCGACGACGACATCGATGCCGGCGAGCTGGATTCCGTGCTGTGGGCGATGTGCACCCGTTTCGATCCGCAAGTGGATATCGATCTTATCCAGAAGGCATGGGCCTCCAAGCGCGACCCGCTGTATTTGCCGGGCAATTTCAACAACCGCATCCTGATCGACGCCTGCATCCCCTACGACATGAAGCTGAAAAACACCTTCCCGACGGTAGTGGACGTGAGCGGCGATCTGCGCGCAAAATTGCGAGCCAAGTTCCCGCATATTTTTCCGCCGGATTAGAGCATGATCCGGTTTCGCTCGGCCGTCCGCTCGACGCCACGCTCGATCAAAAGCCCTCGACGGCCAAAGTGACCATGCAGCCGGCGGCTATGACAACCGCCCCGGAGAGGGCGATGAAGGCGCCGATGAAGCCGCCCGTATGCTGAATTATCAGTCCGATCAACAACGGCGACGCGCCGCCGATCAGGTTTTGCAATAAGGCACGGGCGCCTTGCGCCATGCCCATCTGCTTCTCGTTGACCACGCTCTGCATCAGCATTTCGGCGCAGGAAATGCCGACTTCGTGCGAGCACAAGGCGCAGATCGAGAACACGATGCTCCAAGCCGGACTCGGCGCCAGAACCGAGGCCATCAGAAAGACCCCGGCCAAAAACCACCCGGAACCGGCAAGCGGCGC
>Ga0335078_10013678_pt1 | contig 12028 bp, 9 predicted proteins | sample Lox_Sample_32_FD_206711 | JGI IMG/M metagenome (GOLD analysis project Ga0335078, IMG submission 206711) | Soil microbial communities from Loxahatchee National Wildlife Refuge, Florida, United States - Lox_Sample_3.2 | ecosystem: Environmental > Terrestrial > Soil > Wetlands | place: USA: Florida... | reverse complement strand
GTCGGTTGGGCTGGCAAGGCAGCTCACCTCGGCGCTGTACTGTTGAGAGCCGAAGAGGCTGATCGAATCGTAGAAAGAGCCAAACGTCAAGTAGACCAGGTCGCCCGGGGCCGCGCTCGCGGTCCAGGTGGCTGTGATCTGCCGGACCGACTGCTGCGCCGAGAAACTCGCGATCGAAGTGGCTCCCTTGGGCGCGGGAAACGTGCCGCCGGCTGAGAACGGCGGCCCGGCAAACGTGAAAAACGACGCGAGGCAGGCGCCCTGTCCCAGTAGAATGCTGCCGAGGGGGGAGAATTGCCAGCTACAGCCCGGTTGGCCAACCACGGGCGATGGCACACCGGTCGAAGTGTTCAGCCCGCCGGTGCTGAAGAGCGCAGGTGGGCCCTGGGAGCAGATGGCGCCGCCCTTGACGGGCGCGCCGTGAGCGCCGAGCGCCAGCAGGGCCAGGTAGGCGGAGTCGTATTGTCCGGCCCAGGCCTCGGCCGTTTGCGAAACGTTTCCACTCCACTGGGCCGTCGTCGAAACCAGGTTCAGGACCGCCGCCTGCACCGTTCCGCCGGCATCCAGCCTGGCCAGAGCGGCGGAAGATAAGCCGAACTCGCTGGTGCAGAGGTCAGGCCCGGAAGAGACGGCCACTGTGTCGATTTGGCTCGCGGCGCCGCCGGTAACCACTTGTATGGGGACGAAGCACCGCGGGGCCACACCGGGCGGGAGCGCGAAGTTGATTTGGTCCACGCCGGGGAGATATGGCGAGCGCCCGGCGTACGTGGGCGTCGCCGCGATGCCATCGACGTAGACGGTGACATCGGTGCGAAGTGTCTGCGGCTCGGTGGCGTTTGCATCGGAGCCGGAGGGCAGAGGTCCGAGTCCGGTTCCCCATAACGTCAGGATCGAACCGGCAGGCGCCGCGGAGGTGAATTGGTTCAGGAAAGGACCGCCCTGGGCGTCGTACTGTTGAATGACGGCGGGGCCGAATCCGCGGCTGCCGACCGTGAACGGGGCGAAGCGCCCGGTTGTGGCCATGATCTGCACCCGCGACGACTCAACCGGGTAGCTCGTGCCCACCGGGGTTGGCATTAGGGTGCTAACGGAAAGGTAGTATCGGCCAGCCGGCAGCGAGGACAACAGGACGGCATTGATCTGGGAAGGGGAAACATACCACAACGGACACGCGCCGAGGAAATTGCCGCCCGAGGCTGCGTCCCACAGATTTACCGTTACGTTATTCAGACTGACGGGCAGCGGCAGAGCGGTGGTTTGAGCGGGCGACGGCGCCAGCCCCCCGCCTACAATACTGAAGATACTACCGAGCGGAATCCCGACCAATGCGGCATAGTCCGCGCCGACGGCAACGTAGCCGATGCTGGGAAAGGTGGGACCCTGCGCAAAGCAGCCCGCGGCAACTGCCATCAGGAATGGAAGACTCGTCGCGATTCGCATTTCGACCCTCCGCTTGGTGGTCGCGGCTGCCGTCGGTCAAGCTGGCGCTCGCTGACGGCGGTCATGGCGCGGACGCGGCTAACTCGAATCGTAAGGCTCGCGGTGGAGGAAGTCAATCGCCGCGCGGCCCTTTCTGCGGTACAGTGGCCTGAGGACCACCGATGCCCACCCCCGCCAGCGCCGATCCCAAGCCGCTCCTCGAGTTTTTCCGCGAGGCCGGCTTCACCCATGAACAGTTCCAGCGGAACCCGACGCTGCGCGACCTGCCGTCGCGGCGCCTGGGCAACCTGCCGGACCTCATCGAGCGCATTTCCGAGCCCACCGCGCTGCACACGCTGCTGCGCTGGTTTTTCCTGGGGGTGCCGATCGAGGAGGGTGAAGGCACGGCGGGAACGGTGCCCGCCCCGGTGGTCGGCCTGATGATCGAGACCGGCATGCTGGCCCGCGAGGGCAGCGCGCTCACGCCCCAGGTGATGCTGACGCCCTGCGAGAACTATCTCTTCGCGGCCGATCCGGCAGCCACGCTGGAGACGCCGGAATCGAGCGGGATGGTCCTGTGGCCGAATCCATCGACGCGCCTGCTGCAGATGGCGACCATCCGCCGGCCTTTCGAGTCCGCGCTGGACCTGGGCACGGGCTGCGGGTTCCTGGCGGTTTTCGCGTCCGGCCACAGCCGCCAGGTGGTGGCCACGGACCTCAACCCACGGGCCACCGAGTTCGCCCGCTTCAACGTCTGGCTCAACGGCGTGACGAATGTCGAGTGCCTCACGGGCGACACCTTCGAACCGGTGCGCGGCCGGACGTTCGATCTCATCGCGAGCAACCCGCCGTTCTTCATCACGCCCTCCTCGGACCAGATTTACTGCGAAAACAGCATGGAGCTGGACGGTTACTGCCGCGAGCTGATCCGCGCGGCGCCCGCCTATCTCAACGAAGGCGGCTTCCTGCAGATCACGTTCGAGTGGGTCACGCTGAAAGGGCAGGCCTGGCAGGACCGCCTGAAGGAGTGGTTCGACGGCACCGGCTGCGATGCCTGGGTGCTGCGCAGCTACGCGCGTTCGGCCGCCGGGTATGCCGCCGAGCGCATCGGCCGCATGATGCCCTATTCACCGTTGACCGCCAACCAGCGGTTCGAAGAGTGGATGCGCTACTACCGCTCCGGCGGCGTCGAAGAGATCCAGGGCGGGATTCTGGCCATGCGCAGGAGGTCCGGCGATAACTGGACGCGCATGGAGGAGGCAGCCAACCTGGACATTCGAGAGCCGTTCGGCGATTCGATTGTCGAATTGTTCGCCAACCAGGACAGGCTCGAAATAGACCGCTCCCTGGATCGGATGATGGCCTGGAAGCCCCGCCTTCCTTCCGAGGCGCGGATCGATCAGCAACTGCGCCTGGAGGGCGGGGAGTGGAAGCCGGCCGCCATGCAACTCCAGCGGCCCGGCGGCCTCCCCAGCTCGCTAGCTCTTGATCCCCTGGTGGCGGATTTCCTGCGTAAGTGTGATGGGTCCCGGACCCTTGGCGAGCTCGGCCGGGACCTGGCGGCGTCCGTCAAAATCGACCCGGAACAGGTATGCCAGCAGTGTTGCGCGGTGACCCGGAAGCTGGTGGAGCGCCGCCTGGTTTTGTTGTAGCTGTAAGGTTTTGCACGCGTCCGGATGCCGCGTCAGGGTCTGGTACCCGTAACGTCCAAAAAACTTGACGTGCGGCCCCGGCTCGCATATAGTTGGTCTCACTGAACGAAATATTTCGGGAGGTTCCATGGCTAGAGAGAGTACGCAGCATAAATTGGATCGGGTACGCTCCCCACGCGTGCAGATCACTTACGACGTCGAAGTGGGGGGAGCGATCGAGTTAAAGGAGCTGCCCTTCGTGGTCGGGGTGCTGGGCGATTTCACCGGCCAACCGGAACAGCCCCTGCCCAAACTGAAGGACCGCAAGTTCGTCGAGGTCAACCCGGACAACTTCGACACGGTCCTCGAGGGCATGAAGCCCCACCTCAACTACTCCGTGGAGAACAAGCTAAGCGACGAGCCGGAGGCCGCCAACCTGAAGGTGGACTTGAAATTCTCCAAGCTGGAGGACTTCGAGCCGCAGAATGTGGCGCGCCAGGTGAAGCCGCTCAAGGAACTGCTGGACCTGCGGACGCGGCTTTCCGACCTGCGCGGCAGCCTGCAAGGCAACGACAAGCTCGAAGAACTGTTGCTGGACAGCGTCGGCAATACGGAAAAGCTGAACAAGCTGAAGGACGAGATGGGTAAGGGAGGCGAATCCAATGGCTGAGGCGAAGAGCGCACAGGCATCCGCGGCTGCCGGCGAGCAGGTTCAGGAGAAGAGTCTGCTCGACCAGATCGTGGAAGAAGGCCGTTTCGGCAGTGAGCCCGCTTCACGGGAACGCGGCAAGAACCTGGTGAAAGAGTTCGTGGCGCAGGTCCTGGAAGGCTCCATGACCATTGCGCGCGATGCGGAGATGATGATCAATGCCCGCATCGCGCAGATCGACCACCTGGTGTCGATCCAGTTGAACGAGATCATGCATCACCCCTCGTTCCAGAAGCTGGAAGGCTCCTGGCGCGGCGTCAAGTATTTGATGGATCAGAGCGAGACCGGCACCATGCTCAAGATCCGCGTCCTCAACTGCAGCAAGAAGGAACTGCTGAAGGACCTGCAGCGCGCCCCGGAATTCGACCAAAGCGCCCTGTTCAAGAAGGTCTACGAGGAAGAGTACGGCGTTTTCGGCGGCGCCCCGTTCGGCGCGCTGGTGGGCGACTACGACTTCGGCAAGCACCCCGAGGATATCGAACTGTTGGATCAGGTGTCCCACGTGGCGGCGGCCGCCCACGCTCCCTTCATTTCCGCGGCAAGCTGCGACATGCTCAACCTGCCGTCGTGGACCGCTCTCGACGCTCCGCGCGACCTGGCCAAGATTCTGGACACCACCGAATACGCCAAGTGGAAGGGCTTCCGGCAGTCGGAGGACTCCCGCTATGTCGCTCTCACCCTGCCGCGGGTCCTGGGCCGCTTGCCTTACGGCAAGGACACCAAGCCGGTGGAGGACTTTAACTACGAAGAGCACGTGGACGGCAGCGATCATTCCAAGTATCTGTGGATGAACGCCGGTTACGCGCTCGCCTCGCGTATGACCACCTCCTTCTCGCAGTACGGCATGTGCGTCGCCATGCGGGGCGTGGAAGGCGGCGGCCTGGTCACCGGCCTGCCGGTGCACAACTTCTATACCGACGAAGGCGATCTGGCCATGAAGTGCCCCACCGAGATGACGATTACCGACCGGCGCGAAAAGGAACTCGCCGATCTCGGCTTCGTACCGCTGGTGCACTGCAAGGATACCGACTACGCCGCGTTCTTCAGCGTGCAGTCCTGCCAGAAGCCGAAGCTGTTCGACACGGACTCGGCGAACGCCAATGCCCGTCTGTCGACGCAGATTCCGTACATCATGGCGGTTTCGCGCTTCGCGCACTACCTGAAGGCCATGATGCGCGACAAGATCGGCAGCTTCATGTCGCGCACCGAGGCAGAAATATTCCTGAATCGCTGGATCACCCGGTATGTCGTTCCCGACGACACTGCATCGCCGCAGATGAAGGCACGGTGTCCGCTGCGGGAAGCTCGCGTGGATGTAGCGGAAATCCCGGGAAAGCCTGGCTGCTATCGGGCCGTGGCTTTTCTGCGACCGCACTTCCAGCTTGAGGAGTTGACGGTTTCGCTGCGTCTCGTGGCGGATTTGCCGGCGCCGGCCAAGTAAGGCTGGATGCCGCGTAGTATTGGGCTAAAGGGTTCCATCCAAGAACGGAGGAAAGGAGAAATCTGTGGCTGTAAACGCATATTTGTACGTAGATGGAGTCGAGGGGCCAAGCACCAGCAAGACCAACCACATCGACATCCTGTCATTCAGTTGGGGAGTGTCCCAACATTCAACCTATGGCGCTGGAGCGTCCGGCAAGGAAGCCAAAGCCGGGCGGGCCGACTTTTCCAACCTGACGATCATGAAGGTGTTGGATAAGACCAGCCCGTTGCTGTGCGATCACTGCGCCAGCGGCGACATCCTGAAGAAGGTCTACCTGCTGTACGACAAACCGGTCGGCGACAAGCAGGCGGACTACTTCCGCATCTATCTGAAAGATGCGCTGATAACGTCCGTCCAGTTGTCGGGCAGTAACGAGAACCCCACCGAGTCGGTCAGCTTCGCCTTCCAGGCGGTGGAAGTCGCGTACAAGCCCGAGAAAGACGACGGCTCACTCGACGCCGCCATCAGCAAGGGCTACGACCTCGAGCAGTTGAACGCCAATTACGCGGCCGACACGGCCATGACCTAAACCCAGGCCGCGACATGAAAGCCAAGGAACTTCTCGATGCCGGGAAGGTCCGGGAAGCGGAGAAGGCGCTCAGCGCCTTTCTCCGCGATAACCCTGCGGATACGTCGCAGCGGACGTTTCTTTTCGAGCTCCTCTGCTTCTCCGGGCAGTACGAACGCGCGGAGAAGCAGTTGGGCGTTTTGGCCAAAGGCAGCCCCGAGGCCGAAATGGGGGCGGTGCTCTACTATTCCGCCCTGCACGGCGAGAAGACCCGCAATGACATGTTCCAGAAGCAGGAGTTTCCCCAGGCCCCGGCGCCGAAATCCCCGCCGGGCAAGCTGAATGGGAAGCCGTTCGAATCCATCAGCGACGCCGACCCTGCCATCGGTCCGCGCCTGGAGTTGTATGCAGCCGGTGCCTACCTGTGGATTCCGTTCGAGCACATCGCTTCCGTCGAAATCGCGCCTCCGCGCGTCCTGCGCGACACGCTGTGGACTCCCGCTTTTGTCCTCACCGGCCCGAGCTTCAAAGGAACCGACATCGGGCAGGTGCTGATTCCCGCAATCTATCCGTTCTCGTGGAATTCCGACGACGAGTCGGTTTGGCTGGGACGCTCCACCCAGTGGGTGGCTGACGATGAAGGCCACGAGTTTCCCGTAGGGCAAAAGACGTTCATCGTGGATGGCGAGGAAGTCCCGCTGCTGGAGGTCCGGTCGCTGGAGTTCACTTCCGATGCCGCTGCGTGAAGATATTCTCAATCCCATCGCGGGCGAAAACCCGGGCGGAAAAAGCCTGCGGTACGATCCCGTCTACGACAAGATCAAGGAGGCTCGCCGCGAAGACGACGAGCTGGCGCAGGGCGCCTGGCAGCACGAGCGCAAGGTCGCCGACTGGGTCCTGGCCTCCAAACTCTGCCAGGACGCCATCGCCACCCAGAGCAAAGATCTGCAGCTGGCGGCCTGGCTGTGCGAGGCCCTGCTCAAGCGCGAGAGCATTCGCGGCTTCTGCGAAGGCCTGGCCCTGTGCCGCGGCCTGATCGATAAGTTCTGGGACAATCTCTACCCCGAGGTGGAGGACGGCGACCTGGAGGAACGCGCGGCGCCGCTGGTATGGCTCGGCGACCGCTTGATCGTCTCCATCAAGAGCGTTCCGCTGTGCCGCGACGGCTACAACTTCCTCCACTATAAGGACTCGCGGGTGGTCGGCTTCGAGGATCAGGCGACATCCAAGGACCAGAAGGCCGCTCGTGAGAAGGCCCTCAAAGAGGGCAAGCTCGCGCCCGAGATCTTCGACAAATCCTTCGTGGAAACGCCGAAGGCTTTTTACCTCGACCTGGAGAAGCAGTTCGACGCTTCGCTCGCCGCCGTCAAAGCACTCGGCGAAACCTGCGACCAGAAATTCGGCGATTCGTCGCCCGGCTTCGGCAAGCTCAGCGAGGGGCTGACCGAGGTCCGCCAGGTGGTTCACACCCTGCTGCAAAAGAAGCGGGAAACCGAGCCCGACCCGGTCGAGGAAGTTCCCGCGGAAGCCGCCGAAGGCGCGGCCGAGGGCGGCGAAGCAGGCGAGGGCGGCCGCGCCGCCATCGGCCTCGGCGGGCATGTTTCCGCCGAGCCGGCCGAACGCCGCGAAGCCGTCGAAACCGTCGTCAAGGCCGCCGCGGTTCTTCGCCGCCGCGATCCCTTCAGCCCGGCCGCCTACCTGATGCTGCGCGGCCTGCGCTGGGGCGAACTGCGCGGCTCCTCCGACCCGGTCGTTCTCGAAGCGCCGCCGAGCGACCTCCGCCAACAGATCAAGGCCCTGGCCCTGGCCAACCGCTGGGCCGATGTGCTCACGCTGGCCGAAGAGATCATGGCCCTGCCGTGCAGCCGCGCCTGGCTGGACCTGCAGCGCTTCGTAGTGGAGGCCTGCACGGCGCTGGGCGACAATTACAACGCCATCGCCATCGCCATCCGGTCGGAGCTCCGCACCCTGCTGCGCGACCTTCCCCACCTGCTCGATGCCGCGCTGACCGATGACACCCCGGCTGCCAACGCCGAAACGCAGAAATGGCTGCGCGAACTGCTCGCCGAACCACCCGACGCGCCGCCGCTCGCCTTCGCGCCGCACGGTCCCGCGACCGAGGACGGGCGGGCGCCCGGCTGGCAGAAACGCTTTGTCGATCCGCTGGCGCTGGCCCAGGAAGCCATGCGCTCCGGCCAGCAGGGCAAGGCGGTCGAAATCCTGCAGCACGAAGTGGAGCGCGCCCCGAGCGGCCGCACCCGCTTCCTGCGCAAAATGCAACTGGCGCAAATCTGTATCGCGGCCGGCAAGGACCCCATCGCGCAGCTCCTGCTCGATGACATTGCCGCCGCCATTGACGCCCACAAGCTCGACGATTGGGAGGATCGCGAGACAATCGCGCGGGCTCTCGTCTTCCTGCTGCAAAGCAGCAAGAAGATCCAGGCGGACGCGAAAGCCAAGCAGGCGCTGTTCGAGCGCGTCTGCCGGCTCGATCCCGTCCAGGCGCTCACCGTATAGGCCATGCCCCGTTCCGGTCCCGATGCCGCGGTCACTCTGTCGGTCCTCGATCGGCTGATCGACACCGAACCGCGAAATACGAGCGAAGCGCCGCCCACGCGCGCGCAGTCCGTCCGCATGCTGCGCGACGGCGTGCGCCGCGACCTCGAGTGGCTGCTCAACACGCGGCAGGTGGCCGTCCCGCCGCCCGAGGGGCTGCGCGAACTGCACCGCTCGGTGTACGTCTACGGCTTGCCGGATTTCAGCGGGTACAACCTCGGCGTGGCCGCCGCGGAAACCCGGCTCACCCGCCATCTCCAGGCGGCGCTGAAATTCTTCGAGCCCCGGCTGGCCCGCGTCCGCGTGGTGCCGGCCGAGCAGCCCGAAGCCAAAACCCGCACCTTCCGCTTCCGCATCGAGGCCCTCCTCATGATGGACCCGGCGCCGGAACACATCTCCTTCGACACGGTCCTGCAGCTGACCACCAACCAGTACGAGGTTCAGAATGCGGGATGACGTTCTGCTGTATTACGAACGCGAGCTGACCTACCTGCGCGAGATGGGCGCGCAGTTCGCCGAGAAATACCCCAAGATCGCCGCCCGCCTCATGCTGGAGGAGAACAAGGAGTCCGAGGACCCGCACGTGGAGCGCCTGATCGAGGCGTTTGCCTTTCTGGCCGGCCGCGTCCACCTCAAGCTCGACGACGATTTTCCCGAGATCACCGAGGCTTTCCTCAGCATCGTCTACCCGCACTTCATCCGCCCGATTCCTTCCATGTCGATCGTCGAGATGCGCCTGGACCTGGAACGCGGCAAGCTCACTACGGGGCTGAAGATCGATCGCGGCACGGTGCTCTATTCCCGCTCCGTGGGCGGCGTCCCGTGCAAGTTCCGCACCTGTTACGACACCACGGTGTGGCCGGTTGCCGTCACCGCGGCCGAATGGACCACGCCCGGCCAATTGCGCCCCCCGCTGCGGGCGCCGGAGGCAGCCTACGCGCTCCGCCTGGCGGTGAATGCGCCGCCGGACGCTCCGCTCGCCAAGCTCGAGCTCGATCATCTGCGCTTCCATCTGACCGGGGAAAACAACCTGGTGCACGCGCTCTACGAGCTGCTCTGCGCCAAGCTGACGCGCATCATCGTGCGCGATCCGAACAACGCGAAAATCCAGCCGGTGACCCTGCCGGCTTCTTCGCTGCGGCCGGTCGGTTTCGCCGAGGACGAGGGGATGGCCCCGTACCCGCTGCGCTCGCACATCGGCTATCGCATCCTGCAGGAATACTTCGCGCTTCCCAGCAAGTTCCTGTTCGTCGACGTGACGGGTCTCGATTCGGTGTGGAGCGCGGGATTTCAGAGCGCCGCGGAGCTGATCTTCCTCTTTTCCGGCGCCGGCGACGAGGAGCGCGCGCAACGCCTGGAAATGGGCGTCTCGCCCAAGACGTTTCGCCTCGGTTGCGTTCCCATCATTAATTTATATCCGCTGACCGCGGAGCCCATCCTGCTCGATCAGCAGAAATACGAGTACGAGGTCAAGCCCGACATCCGGCGCCCCACGGCGACCGAGGTCTTCTCCATCGATGAAGTCGGCTCCATCGATCCCGACACGCGCGAGGTGATCACCTATCGCCCGTTCTATTCCTACCGCCAGGAGACCGGCGCCGCCCGGAATGAATGCTACTGGATCGGCAACCGGCGGGCTTCCAATCGCCTCAATGACGATGCGTCGGACGTCTTCATCTCGCTGGTGGACCGCTCCGGCCGCACTGCGTTCCCCGACGTGGATACGCTGACGATTCGTACCACGTGCACCAACCGCAACCTGCCGGCGCGGCTGCCGTTCGGCAACGCCGACGGCGATTTTGAGCTGGAAGGAAGCACCCCGATCAAAACCATCGTCGCGCTCACCAAGCCCACGCTTCCCCTGCGGCCTCCCACGGCGAAGATGGCGCTGTGGCACCTTGTCTCGCACCTCTCGCTCAACCACCTGTCGCTGGTCGAGGGCGGCCGCGACGCCCTGCAGCAGATTCTCCGCCTCTACGATTTCACCGAGTCCCCCTTCGCGCAGAAGATGATCGAAGGCATCACCGATTTGAAAAGCCAGCCGCACTTCGCACCCATCGTGACCGCGAACGGGGTGACCTTCGCGCGCGGAACCCGCGTCGAGCTCGAATTGGATGAGGAGCAGTTCGTCGGCGGCGGCGTCTACCTGTTTGCCAGCGTGATCGAACATTTCCTGGCGCTCTACGCGACGCTCAACAGCTTCACTCAGCTCACCGCCAGAGCCCGCCAGAGGAAGGAGGTGATCCGCGAATGGCCTCCGCGAGCGGGACAGAAAATCCTGGTGTGACCCAGGCCGACTCTCTGGCCGAGGTGCGCCGCGACCTCGAGCAATTTCCCGGGCGCTTCGACTTCTTCCAGGCCGTCCGCCTCCTGCTGCGCATGTCCAGCAGCCGCGACGCAGCGGATTTCACTTCCTGGTCGCGCGAGGCGGTGCGTTTCCGCGCCCACAACACGCTCGCGTTTCCGCCCAGCCAGATCGAGTCGATCGACTGGGAGGCGGAAATCCCCGAGATGGCGGTGAATTTCATCGGCCTCACCGGCCCGATGGGCGTGCTTCCGAAGGTCTACACCGAGCTGATCCAGCTTCGCACCCGCGCGCGCGACCGCACGCTGGCCGATTTCTTCGACATCTTCAACCACCGCACCACCTCGCTCTTTTACCTGGCGTGGGAAAAGCATCGCTCCGCGGTGGCGTACGAACGCGACGGACAGGACCGCGTCTCGAAATATTTCATGTCGCTGATCGGCCTTGGCACCGGCGGCCTCCAGGACCGCCAGGTGGTCCGCGACGATTCGCTGTTGTACTACTGCGGCCTGCTCTCGCTGCAGCCGCGTTCGGCGGTCGCCGTGCGCGGCATACTCGCGGATTATTTCGGCATCCCCGTCGAGGTCGAGCAGTTCGTGGGAGCCTGGCAGCCGCTCGGCAAGTCCGACCAGTGCGATCTGGGCAACGGCGTCTCGCTCAGTTCGCAGCTCGGCGTGGGCAGCGTGGTGGGCGACGAAATCTGGGATCAGCAGTCGCGCGTCCGCCTCAAGCTGGGGCCGCTCGCGCAGCAGCAGTACCTGGACTTTTTGCCGGGCGGCGCCGCCTACGAACCCCTGCGCGACCTGGCGCGCTTCGTGTGCGGCACCCACCTGGAAATCGAGGTTCAACTGATTCTGCGGCGCGCCGTGGTTCCGCGCTGCAATTTGGGGGAAGATAGTCTGGCAGGGCCGCGGTTGGGCTGGTTCACCTGGATGAAGTCCGGCGCGGACTTCGATCGCTCGCCCGCCGACACGGTGTTGCTATTGGCATAGGAGACATACATGGGACTCAATCTACGATCGTTGATCGCGAAACTGAACGATTCGGCACGGCTGGCGCTGGAAGCTTCCGCGGGATTCTGCCTGTCCCGTACTCACTATGACGTCGAAATCGAGCATTACCTGATGAAGCTGCTCGATTCGAGCGATGGAGACTTCGCGTTCATCCTGAAGCAATTCGGCGTGGACAAGTCGCGCCTGGCGGCGGAGCTGACGCGCAGCCTCGACAAGCTCAAGAGCGGCAATGCGCGCACGCCCGCGCTCAGCCCGTCGCTGCTGAAGATGTTCACCGAGGCCTGGACCATCGGCTCCATCGACTTCGGCGCGCCGCGCGTCCGCACCGGCTTCACCATCCTGGCCCTGGTCACCGACGAGGAACTGTCGCGGATCGTGCGCGAGGTGAGCCGCGAGCTGCAGAA
>Ga0335078_10013677_pt1 | contig 12029 bp, 8 predicted proteins | sample Lox_Sample_32_FD_206711 | JGI IMG/M metagenome (GOLD analysis project Ga0335078, IMG submission 206711) | Soil microbial communities from Loxahatchee National Wildlife Refuge, Florida, United States - Lox_Sample_3.2 | ecosystem: Environmental > Terrestrial > Soil > Wetlands | place: USA: Florida... | reverse complement strand
TGTCGGCTTCCTCGATCGATTGCCGTCCATAAGGCAGGAAGGTCGAGCGCACAGGCGATCCCCCATTGATGGCAAGCGTCTGCGGGCTGATGGAAACGGTGTTCATGGCGGGTTCAAGCCGGAATGTGAGCTCCAACCGGCTGTTCCTGCTCCGCCCCCGGCGAAATCAGTTCGTGAAGTTCGCGATTGGTGAGCCAACGCTCGTTCGTGTCGCTGGCATAGCGGAATCCCTCAGGCAGCGGCGTCCCGTGAACCCAGTTTTCGCGCTTCCACCAGGCATGGGCGGGCTGAATCACGTACCGGTCCTCCACCTCGAGCGTGTTGCGCGCTTCGTCCTCTGAGACCAAGACTTCATGCAGTTTTTCACCTGGCCGGATTCCGATGGTCTCGATCTCGCATCCTGGGGCGATCGTTTCCGCCAGGTCCACCAGCCGCATGCTGGGAATCTTGGGAACGAAAATTTCTCCCCCGTGCATTTGTTCAATGCAGCTCACCACAAAGCGGACGCCCTGCTCCAGCGTAAGCCAGAAGCGCGTCATGCGAGGATCGGTGATGGTGATTCGGCCACGCTGTTTTTGCTCCTGAAAAATGGGAATCACGCTGCCGCGACTGCCCACAACGTTGCCGTAGCGCGCGCAGCTGAAGCGAGAGTCCTGGGCGCCGGCATAGGAGTTCGCCTGCACAAACATTTTTTCCGCGCACAACTTCGTAGCACCGTAAAGGTTGATCGGGTTTACAGCCTTGTCGGTGCTCAGCGCTAGCACCCGCCACACGCCCTGATTGATGGCGGCATCGATCACGTTCCGGCCGCCCATGATGTTGGTCTGAATTGCTTCGAATGGGTTGTATTCGCAGGCGGGAACCTGCTTCAGAGCCGCCGCATGAACCACGATGTTGATGCCTGCAAACGCGCGCTCCAGCCGCCCCGGATCGCGAACATCCCCCAGAAAATAGCGCAGGCTGGGATGATCCAGGCCCGAGGCGCGCATCTCATGCTGCTTCAGTTCATCGCGGCTGAACACCACCAGGCGCTTCGGCTGATACTCTCTCAGCATGATCTCGACGAACTTTTTTCCGAACGAGCCCGTACCGCCCGTCACCAGAACTGCCTGATCCGCCCAATTCATCCCTAACGCCTCGTTGGTTTTGCCGGAATTCCGACCCGCTATCACGGCAGACATTTTCTTCGCTTTTCAGCACAGAACCATCGTGAGTCTGGCCGCATGCGGCTTTTGGCTGGTGCAATGTTGCCCGCTAGTATAGCGGACTTTGTAGGATCGATGCTTTGGTTCTGCCGGCATTAATTTTCCTGGTGATTCCGCCGAAAATTCGCAGAAACCGTCCAGCCCAGTGCTAAAATGACCGACGAACTTTCCAGTACAGGTACGACACAATTCCCTGCGCGATAGACCAGCCTCTTCGAACCGGGACTTTATGAAGATGTGGGCGAGATTAGGCCGCTAAGGCCTCTGGGCAGTGACGAATCGTTGAGGAGCAGGCATGGATTTTGGGCCCCTGGTTCCGGCAAATAATTCCGTCGTTCTCGACAAACAGGCTTCTCCGGGCCTCGACCTGGGCAGGGGAATGGGGTCGCGCATCTATCCCGAAATTCCTTCGCACGAATCTGCGCTCGGGGAATCGATCCGGATCCTGGTTAAACGCAAGTGGGTCATCGTCATCTGCCTGGTCAGCATCTTCTCGCTGGTGGCCATCGCCAGCCTCAAGATGACACCGGTTTACGAAGCCAGCGGCACGATCGAGATCAACAAGCCCGATACCACTCTGAATTTTCAGAATTCAGCTACCTTCAGCCTGGACTATTACGATCCCACCGAATTGGAGACCGAACTGAAGATTCTGCAGAGCGATCTTCTGGCGACGCAGGTCATCCGCGAACTGAATCTTGACCGCCGCCCGGAGATCAGCGGGCAAGCTCCACCGAGTCCTTCTTCGCTGGATCTTGCGCCCGATCCGTTGCAGGTGGATCCGGCCCGGACGGCTGCGATGGTTGGCGGATTCAAGGGCGGTTTGCGGGTCGCGCTCAGCCCCAACACCCGAATCATCGAGGTTCACTACCGCAGCCCCGATCCGCAGATGGCGGCCAATGTCGTGAACACGCTGATGCAGACCTACGTCGAAAACAATTTCAAGGCTCGCTTCGAATCGACCATGCAGGCATCGGATTGGCTCTCGAAGCAACTCGTCGATCTGCAGATGAAGGTGGAGACCTCGCAGGAGAAGCTGGTTCGTTACCAAAAAGAACATGAAATCCTGGGAACCGACGAGAAGCAAAACATCATTACGGAAAAACTGGAGGAGCTCAATAAAGAGTGGACCACGGCACAAACGGATCGCATGGACAAGGAAGCGCTGTACCGCCTGGTCGAAGCGGGCGACCCGGAGTCCATTGCTTCCGGCGCTGGCGACGTCCAGGACGCCAGTGGGGGGCAATCCTCATCCCAATTGATGGATTCCTTGCGCGCGAAACAGGCGGACCTGAAGATTCAGATTGCCGATTTGAGTACACAGTTTGGCCCCTCATATCCCAAGCTGACACAGCTGAATAATCAGCTCAAAGAAATTGACGTGCAGATCAAGGCAGAAATGGGCAAGATCGCGAACAAGCTCCGCGGCCAGTACAACGCCGCGCTGCAGCGCGAGAACATGCTGCGCGACGCTCTCGAAAAGCAGAAACAGGAAGCCAATAAACTGAACGAAAGCGCGATTGAGTACAGCCTGCTGAAGAGAGATGTCGACACCAATCGACAGCTTTATGAAGGGCTCCTCCAGAGGTTGAAAGAGGCGGGAGTTTCCGCGGGATTGAAATCAAACAATTTCCGGATCGTCGATGCCGCCCGCGCGCCATCTTCGCCGATTGAGCCAAACATCCCGCGCAATCTGCTGTTCGCCATGGTGCTTGGCCTGGCTTCCGGCGTAGGTTTGGCTTTCCTGCTGGAGGGACTCGACAACACGGTCCGCACCACCGAGCAGGCCCAAATGCTTTCCGGGCTGGCATCGCTGGGAATGATTCCACTCGGCTCCAAAACTGCCCGGGACGGACCGAATCCTAAGCGGCTTGTAATCGCCAGTTCCAAGGAAGCGGTTGAACTGGTCACGCAAGTAAGGCCGCAGTCGCAGATGGCTGAGTCCTATCGCGCGCTGCGCACTTCGCTGCTGCTGTCGAATCTGGGCGCGCCGCCGAAGGTGATCATGGTTACCAGCGCGTTGCCGCAGGAGGGTAAGACCACCACCAGCATCAACACGGCTGTCGTGCTGGCGCAGAAAGGGATCCGCGTGTTGCTGATCGATGCCGATCTACGACGGCCCAGCATTCACAAGACGCTTGGTATGGGGCCGCATAGTGGCTTGAGCAACGTCCTGACCGGAAGCGCCACGCTGGAGCAGGCGATCACCCGCAGCGCGATTCTTCCCAATCTCTTCATTTTGCCGGCCGGCACGCCTCCGCCCAATCCGGCCGAACTGCTGGCCTCCTCGAACATGCGGGATGTGTTGATGCAACTTCGCGAACAGTACGATCACGTCGTGATCGACACTCCACCTTCGCTTTCGGTGACCGACGCAGTTGTGCTCTCGCCGCGCGCAGATGCCGTCGTGCTCGTCATCCGCTCCGGGCAGACGACGAAGCAAGCACTACGCCGGTCGCGCGATACGCTGATTCAGGTCAATGCGAAAGTGGTGGGAGTCCTGCTCAACGCGGTGGACCTCAGCTCCCCCGACTACTATTACTATTACGAATATCAGGGCAAGTATGCCCGCTACTACCGCGACGAGGATTCGTCGGCGCACGAGGAAGAGGACATCGAAGAAACCTCCGCCTCTTCGAGCGCATAGCATGCGACGTATCGGGCGTACATCATGAAGATCTCTTTCCATTCGCCGCTGCGCAAGCGGCTGACTGCGGCTGGCGCGATTGTCCTGGCGGTCGCCTACGTCGGGCTTGCGGCTACTCAGTTCGTGGCTTCCTGGCTGGCCGGCCGCACCGATCTTGCGAGCCTGCAACGCGCGGCACGTCTCGATCCTGCCAACGCGGATTATCGCGACCGAGTAGGCCGCTACTTTGACTTGATCGCGCGTAACCCGCTGGGGGCAATCGGATATTACAAATCCGCGGTACAGCTCAATTCCCATTCGGCGCACTACTGGTTCGACCTCGCCAGCGCGTACCAGGTTTTAGGCGATACCCTCAGTCAGACGGCGGCTCTCGAGCATGCCATTCAGGCCGACGCCACCACGCCCGATGTCGCCTGGGAAGCCGGCAATCTCTACCTTGTCCAAGGCGAGCGCGAGAAGGCACTGCGGGAGCTACGCGTTGTGATTGCAAACGATCCGACCCTCAGCGACGCGGCTCTGCAGTTTTGCTGGCGCATCAATCCGGATGTCGACGCTCTTCTCCGCGACGTGGTGCCCGCGCGCGCGAATTCCCTGCTCGGATTGCTGTTCCTTCTTGAGAATAAGCAGGAGACAGCCGGCACGATGAAGGTTTGGGACGCGATTATGCACACGTCGCAGACCTTCGAGGTCCGCTACGCTTACGACTATATCCACTATTTGATTCAGCACAAGGAGGTCGATGAGGCGGTGCTGGTCTGGCAACAGACCGCAAGTCGATTCGGACTTTCCCCTTATTTGCCCTCATCCGCCAATCTGATCGTAAATGGCAGCTTCAATCTGAACGTGCTCAATGCCGGATTTGATTGGCAGTATCAGAAGCAATCGGGCGTGAGCCTCATGCTCGATCCCAGCGACTTTCATGCCGGTCGCCGATCGCTGCTCATCACCTTCGACGGTCCCGGCATCAGCGAGTCCGGAATCTACCAATTCGTGAACGTCCAGCCGAACACCACGTATGACTTCACGGCCTACTACAAGAATGGCGAGATACAGGGCGCCGGTGGACCTCATTTTTCGGTTCAGGATGTATATACGCAAGCGGTTTATTACCAGAGCGAGGAACTGAAGGACGCGGCATTCTGGAAATCGGCCGACGGCGAGTTCACTACCGGACCGGATTGCAAACTGGTGGTGGTGCACGTCTCGCGGCTGCCTGCGGGCAGTCCCATCCGTGGTAAGCTCTGGGTCGACGACTTTCATCTCACGCGAAAACCGTCGTAGACTGCGGCTTTCCCGGTATTCCAAGATTTTGAAATGAGTTCTTCCGCAAAAACAATGGACTCGAGCCGCCAGGTACTCTCGGCGCGAATAGGCGCGATTGTCCTGTACGCGACCTTCGCTCTGCTGATGTTTGGCCCTCTGGCGTTCGGTGCGGTCGAGCCGTGGTCGATCTTCGTGCTGGAAGCCGGGTCGGTCGTCCTGATGCTCCTATGGCTGGCCAAGCAATGGATTGATGAAGAAATCACCGTTTTTCGGAATCCCCTGTTTTTGCCGATCTCAGCCTTCGGCGCCTTGATCCTTGCGCAAATCATCTTCAAAACGAGCGCATACTCACACGACACAATTTCCGATGCCATGCAGTATTGCGCCTACGGCATGCTGTGTTTTCTGGCCACGCAGACTTTGACTCGCAGCACGCAGGGACGCCGGATCGGTGTGGCGATGACGCTCTACGGGTTTGCCGTCGCCGCTTTTGCGCTTCTGCAGGGATTGACTGCCAACGGCAAGCTGTACTGGATTCGCCAGCCACACCTGGGCGGATGGATCTACGGCCCTTACGTCAATCACAATCACTACGCCGGCATCATGGAGTTGCTGGTTCCAATTCCTCTTGTAATTTCGTTCTCGCACCTGACGCATGAAAAAGAGAGGATCGCCGCTGGAGTCGCTGCTGCCATCATGGTCAGCACGATTTTCCTTTCAGGTTCGCGGGGCGGGATGCTCTCGATTTTCGTAGAGTTAGCAGTTCTGACTGCGATACTCTTTCGCCGAAAGCGACATGTGCGACTGGGAATCGCCGCCGCCTTGTTTCTCCTCCTGCTGGTCGGTATCGTCACCTGGCTCGGCGGGAAGGAATTAACTACCCGCTTGTCCACCATCTCAAGCGAGGCTCATGGCGAGATCTCCGGCGGCACCCGCATATCGATCGACCGTGACACCCTGCGCATGTTCGCTCAGAAGCCAATCCTGGGCTGGGGATTGGGTTGTTTCCCGGTCGTCTATCCGCAATTTCGCAGTTTCTATACAAATTTCTTTATCAACGAGGCCCACAACGACTATCTGCAACTGCTCGCAGAAATGGGGTTGGCAGGTTTTGCGATCATGTTGTGGTTTCTCATCGCGATGTATCGGCGGGCGCTTAGCAAGATTGGTAATTGGAACTCCGAAGTCACCGGAGCGTTGACCCTCGCCTGCTTATTGGGCGTGACCGGCATCCTGGTTCACAGCCTGTTCGACTTCAACCTGCAGATACCTGCCAATGCCGCATTCTTCTACGTGTATTGCGGTCTGGCGGCAGCCCCGCCTCTGCTGCAGCGCGCGCGCAAGCGCCGGCCAGTCGTAAACGACACGGACCAGGTTCCCGCGACCGAAGTTGTGCAGGGAGAAACCGCCTGAGATTTGTTAAGGAGGATGTCTCGGGCTGAACGACCCAGCTGTGTGGGAATGCGGCGAGGATTCGAAACTCCCTAATGACCGGGCGTCGCCGGACTTATAGGGTCGTCGTTAAAGTGTAACGCCCAAATGATGATACCTGCCGCCGCCGCACCGCCCACTCCCACTGCAATCGGGGAATTCAGAATTCCGCCAGTAGCGCCCGGAACTGTCCCGCCGGTACCACGTCTGCGTCCCTTCTTTTTGCCGGTCTTCTGATCGTTGTCGGAGGACTCGTCACGCGTCGTCTCCTGACCCTGGGCAAGAGTCACGGTATCCTTGCCATCACTAATTGTCAGATCGCCCTTGCGGGCTGCGATCCGCACCACGCCGTCGAGATCAGTTACGTTGAACTCGGTCCATGAATTCGAGGCGGGTGCAATCTTTACGTCCCCCGCAGTCGTTGCGATTGCCTTTGATGTCGAGACGGTGACACCGCCATGTTCAATGTTCACCGAGGCGCCCTCAAACTTCACGAGCGAGTCGGCAAGCACCGTAATCGTCGAACCGGGCTGGTTGATGTTAGCGACAGAATCGGAGCGGGTCTGCAAGAGGTCGCCAAAGAAAATGGCGGCGGTGGGCCTGGGTACATGGACTCCATTCACCCAGGCGGCTCCGTTGGTATAAAGCATTGCCGCATTGGAATCCGCGGCGAAGGATGTCAAGGGCACCAAAACTACGAGCACACAGGTGACCAAACCGCGCAAAGCGCGTTCGAACATTCCCACACTCCGTTATTACCTTTGTTGGTGACCGTTGCACGAATCGTACCCTCGTCGTTTGTGGATCGTCAACGTTTTTCGTGTGGCAGAAGCCCTTTTCCGGTGGAAAACTCATCTGTCCAATCGCAGGCTCTCGGCTCTGGGCAACGCTTTGTTCAGCGCCACCGCTCCACCAGATTCCACCAGATCCATCGCAGCCATTCATCCACGCACGTTTTCGCCCATTGTCGATGGGTCCACCAGCGCGCGCCGAACTGTGTTTCATCACGGACGGCGGCTACGGAGAAGGTTCGTCCGCGTAATTCCTTTCTGAAGATGCTGAGCGATCGCCGGGTGTGAAAGTCCGATGTGACGATTAAGATTCGCGTGCCGGACTCGTGAGCCAGGCATTTCTCGACATCATGGGACTCATCGCGAGTGGAGAGTCCTACAACCGGGCAGATATCGATCGACCCCGCTTCTGGCAGCCCGTGCACATATTGCTGGGCCAATTGAATTTGCGAGAGATTGTAAAGCCTGGAGGCTACGGGAACATTTAGCAGCATGCGCCGCGCGTAGCCGCGGTCGAGCAATTCCAGCCCGTAAGCCGGCCTGCGATCGGTCTCGCCCGCCAGCACAACAATAATGTCGGAGGATTGGGGCGAATCCACTACCAGCATTTTCCCGGCATTTCGGAAAAAAACGGCAAGAAAAACCAAAACAGCGGCCGATATCCAGAGTCGCCTTGTTTTCCACGCGCGCATTGGTTCATTTCTGGGTTCTATTTACACGAATTTACACGGCCCTACCGATTTCCGCATGTTAGAATTTGCACTGTCTCCCCTACATCCTTATCGGGAACCCAGATGACCACGACTTCCTCTGCACCTGTGTCCATCGACCACTTCAAGAGCAAGATTCAGCAACGCGAAGCCCGGGTGGGAATCATCGGGCTGGGATATGTGGGCCTTCCCCTCGCATTGCTTTACAGCGAGCAGAATTTCCGCGTAACCGGATTTGACATCGATAGCCGAAAAATAGATACCTTAGCGAAGGGTGGAACGTATATCTTCCGCATCCCTGCGGAAGAAATTCAGGCGGCCAAAACCCACGGCTTTTCGGCCACTTCAGACTACTCTCAAATTTCAACCATGGACGCCATCATTATCTGCGTCCCCACCCCCCTGGACGAGTACCACGAGCCCGATCTGAGCTTTATCACCAGTACTACGCATTCCATTGCCCCGTATCTGCGTCCTGGCCAACTGGTTGTGCTGGAAAGCACGACGTATCCCGGAACGACCGAAGAGGTCATGATTCCGATTCTCGAGAAAGAGAACAAGCTGGGACTGAAAGCCGCGCGTAATGGAGCTCTCTCCGGCAACGAATTCTTCGTCGCTTTTTCGCCCGAACGTGAAGATCCCGGCAACACGAGCGTAGCGCGCCGCGATATCCCCAAGGTTGTCGGCGGGTTGAATGCCCAAGCCGCGGAAGTCGCGTGCTCGCTGTACGGTTCGATCTTTAACCGCACGGTTCCGGTCTCTTCTCCGGCTGCAGCTGAGATGACCAAGCTTCTCGAAAACATCTACCGCTGCGTGAATATCGCGCTGGTGAACGAACTCAAGCTGCTTTGTCTGCGCATGGGCATCGATATCTGGGAAGTCATCGAAGCTGCATCCACCAAGCCTTTCGGGTTTCATCCGTTTTATCCCGGGCCGGGCTTGGGCGGACACTGCATTCCCGTCGATCCTTTCTATCTTTCCTGGAAGGCCAAGGAATGGGACTTCCGAACGCGCTTCATCGAACTGGCCGGCGAGATCAACATCAACATGCCATATCACGTTCTGGCATCGGTTGCAGGCGCGCTGAATACGCAGAAGAAATCGCTGAATGGCTCCCGCGTACTCGTGCTGGGTGTGGCGTACAAGAAAGATATCGACGATCTTCGTGAATCGCCCGCTCTGACCATCATCGAGTTGCTGCAGAAAGATGGAGCCCAGGTCAGTTTCCACGATCCGTACTTTCCGGTCATCGGCAAGGGACGCAAGTACGACCTGCAGATGAAGTGCGCTGACCTGAAAGAGGTTTCCCAATTCGACTGTGTCGTCATCGTCACCGATCATTCGGATTACGATTTCCGGCAAATCGTTCGGGAAGCCAAGCTGGTGGTTGACACCCGCAACGCGACCCGAGGGATCGAAAGTCCGAAGATCGTCCGTTGCTAATATTATCTAGGGAGTCCGAGAGCTTGGGAAATCTGTCCTGAGACAGTGTAGTTTTTTGCATGGCTTGGCCATGCTTTCGGGCCCGTCTCGCGTAAGTCATTGATGTGACAGTGTGTTAGTTCGCTTTGTCCTGCCACCAGAGTGGTCTCTGCCGTGCATCACCGAAGTCAGGGAGAGTAGACTCCGTAACGGACCCTAACTTTCCAGGTTCCCCAAGACTCGGAATTACAAGTTCCGGTCTACCGAAAAACTTTTACACTACCTTCAGTGTTTGCATCACAGAAGTAGCAGAACCAGATTATGGCGTCGCCGCATTCCGACGGATCGGTTTTGTTCTCGTCGCTGCCTCAATGGAAGGCGCCGTGGCATAAGTTCTTCTTCAGCTACGGCACTCAGGCCATCATCATCGCAATTTTTGTCTGGGTCCCGGTACTGCATCCGGAGGTTCTGGAAGGCCCGAAGAAGGACTATCACGCGATTGAACTGGTACCGACGCCTGTGCCCGTCAACCACGAGCCGCAGCGTCAACTTCCCAAACGAATTCTTGTAGCCAAGCTCGATCCCCCTGCCACTCCCGCACTCCTGCTAGCGGCTCCTCGGCCGACGCCGCCGAAGCCGAAAGTCGAAGACACGCCAGCCCCGGAAGTGAAGATCGCACCTTCGAAAAAGCTCGACGTTCCAGTGCCTACAAAGCTGGTCATGCCGAAGCAAGCTGTGAAAACGGACGTCTTTTCCAGTGGCAGCTCGGCGCCGCAAACGATTAATCGCCCGGCGGCTCAGGTGCAGACCGGCGGACTTGGCGATCCTAAGGGTGTTCCGGCACGAACCACGCAGACCCAGGCCGTCAATATCGCCCCTGCCGGCGGATTCGATATGCCAAGCGGCCCGGGATACGGCAACGGAACTGCCGGAGCCAATGGCGTTCGTGGAGTCGTCGCCAGCGCAGGATTTGGCAATGGCGTTGCGATCAGCGATCCTAAGGCAACTTCCGGGAGAGTGCGTTCCGCCGGGTTCGGAGACGCCGATGTCCCCGCTCCACCGACAGTGCAGTCGCGTCCCGCGCAGGTCAGCATCAACATTGTTCCCGCCGAGATTATCTCTAAGCCTATTCCCACTTACACTGAAGAAGCTCGCGCCAAACGCATTGAGGGCGAGGTTCTTCTCGAAGTTGTCCTGGAAGCTTCCGGCAAGCTGCGAGTGCTAAGAGTAGTTCGTGGACTTGGACACGGTCTGGATGATTCTGCGGTACGCGCCGCCGAACAGATCCGGTTCAAGCCCGCTTTGAAAGACGGTCAACCCTACGATTCGACGGCCGTCGTTCATATCATTTTCCAGTTAGCATAGGTTCTCCCTGAAGGTTCTTATGAGTATGGTTCGCTCTGGCACGGGATTTTTCCTTGTCGTATTGGCCTGCAGCATCATTGCTGTGGCCCAGAGTTCTTCCCCTTCCGCGGCCCAGCAGTTGAGTTCGAATGCTGTCGCGAATGATTCTGCGTCCACCAAGACGACCCCTGCCCCGGCGTCGCCTCAGACCGAAGCTGCTCCGCCGCCCGCGACCCTGAACGACGTTATTGATCGCATTGTGCAGCGCGAGCACTACTTCATGGCGCAAATGCGCCACATGCATCCTCTGGTCGAAACCTACCTGCAGGATCTGAAAACCGATAGTGCCGGAATTCGGACTCCGGTAAAGGATCAGTATTTTCTCGGCCGACTCGACATGAGTGATGGCCCTGATGAGGATTCCTTCGTTGGGCAACCCGGGTTTGGCCACCGCATGATGGCCAAACTAACCGGCGTCTACTCGCTGCACTTCTTGCCCATGGGCTTTGCCCAAATGGTAATCCTCGACAACGATTTCCAGAAAAGGAATTACGAATTCAACTTCGTACGTCGCGAATTTCTCGGCGAAGTACGCTGCCTGGTAATCGATGTTCAGCCTCGCGAAGGAGAAAAGACGCCACGCTTCAAGGGACGAATCTGGGTAGAGGATCAGGACTACAACATTGTCCGGTTCAACGGCACGTATGATCCTCAGCCCAAAATCAACTTCTTCTTCCATTTTGACAGTTGGCGGCTGAACATGCGTCCTGGCACCTGGCTGCCCGCCTATGTCTATACAGAAGAAGCGAATCTCAAAACTGGGCTCACGAAGACGATTCACTTCAAAGCACAGACTCGATTGTGGGGCTACGATCTAAAGGGTCCCAGCAAGAGCGGGGAGTTCACGCAGATTCTGATCGACTCTCCACAATCGGTGAAGGACCAGAGCGATGCAGCGTCCGACGCCACGCCGGTGGTCGCGGAGCGGATGTGGGAAAAACAGGCCGAAGAGAATGCGACCGATCGGCTGCAACGAATCGGTTTGCTGGCGCCTCCGGGAGAGTTGGATAGAGTCCTTTCCACTGTCGTCAATAATTTACTGGTTACCAACAACGTCGATTTGGGCGGAGACTATCACTGCCGCGTTCTGTTGACGGCGCCGCTGGAATCTTTCACGATCGGCCATACCATCGTGGTGAGTCGCGGTCTACTTGAC
>Ga0335078_10013674_pt1 | contig 12031 bp, 6 predicted proteins | sample Lox_Sample_32_FD_206711 | JGI IMG/M metagenome (GOLD analysis project Ga0335078, IMG submission 206711) | Soil microbial communities from Loxahatchee National Wildlife Refuge, Florida, United States - Lox_Sample_3.2 | ecosystem: Environmental > Terrestrial > Soil > Wetlands | place: USA: Florida... | reverse complement strand
GAATCGGCCGACAGTGAATCCTTCGGGCGCAGCTTCTCACTCGTACTGGCTTTAACGCTCATCCTTCTTCCGATGTCTGCTCTATACAACCAGATTTTGTTGGCTCCCGCACTTTTGGTATTGGTGCGGTGCGAATATTTCCAGGACTCAACGGAACACGTCGGCGGCTCGGCGCGGATCGTCGGTGGCTTCCTGTTCGTTTGGCCTTGGATCGCAACCCTTGGGCTGAGCCTCGCCTACGTATGGATGACCCCAGGGTTTCGGGGAAGGGTCGTGCAACTTCCTTTTTATTCGAGTATCGCCATGCCCGTATTCATCTTTGGTCTCTCCCTGCTCGATACATGGATGAACAGCGCGAACCACGCTACTGGCTTGCGAGACGCCGAGAGCCCAGAGTAACCTGTTGCTGCGGATCACGCCCTCGTTTTGCATGTCGATGCGGCCGAGTAGCGCGACCGTCCACCATCCATGACTGTCAGCGGCATAAGTCACAGCTCCGGTTCCGGAGTGTTCCCAGCCCTTGTGTTTGTACAGGGCAGTGAACAGAAGAACATCATTCTGAATCGGACGCCGTTTAACGTCGGACGGAAAGTCGACAAAGATTTGGTGATTGCAGACCCGCGGGTTTCGCGCGATCACGCTCAAATCATGCAGGAAGGACGGGACTTCTTTCTCGTCGACCTGGGCAGCAAGCATGGAACCTTCGTCAATGGCGAACGCATCCAGCGGCAAAAGCTGGAGCGCGGCGACCGACTGGAATTTGGGGCGCGCGATTCAGCATACGTCCTGTTTAACCCGGCGCAGAACACCTCAAACACAGCGCGCGAATTCCTCAGCCAGATTTCCGGGATTCAGATCAAGCCGGAAGCTACTGATCTGGAAAAGTTGACGCTGTTTCTGGATGCGGCGCGCAAGCTGAATACCGCCGGGGTTCTCGACGAAATCTTGATGACCATGCTCGACGTCACCCTCGAACTAACCCGAGCGGAACGCGCGTATGTTTTCCTGAAAGACGAAGAAGGGAAGTTAAGGCTGGCCGCCGGGCGTAGTTCAAAGAAAGAACCGCTGCTCGACGACAAGACCATCTCGCATTCCATCCTGGAAGAGTCGATGCGGTCGAATTCGGAGTTCTTGCTGACCGACACCAGTTCGTCGCTCGATCTAGCCGGACGCCAAAGTATTGTCGCCTATGATCTGCGGACGGTGGTCTGCATCCCCTTACGCAAGATGCACGTGCAGGCGACGCGCGACGCGCACACTCCAGCGCCGGGCGCAAATGCCGCACAGGTGATGGGAGTACTTTACCTCGATTCGCGTTTTGCTTCGCGAGATATCGTCGGCACGAGCAAGGACATTTTGCACGTGATCGCCATTGAAGCGGCGTCGTTAATCGAAAACGCGCGACTCGTGCAGGCTGAAGAAGAGGCCCGCCGCTATCAGCAGGAGTTGAGCATCGCGGCCAGCATTCAGCAGCGGCTGATGCAGGTGAAAATTCCAGAGGTGCCATTTGCGCGCCTCAAAGGCAAGAACCTGTCTTGTAAAGAAATCGGCGGCGATTTCTTCGACGCGGTGAATACGAAAGAGGGGTTGGCCGTAGTTTTGGCCGACGTCAGTGGCAAGGGAGTTTCAGCGGCCTTGCTGGCCTCCACGTTGCAAGGGATGATTTACTCCCACCTGAGTGCAGGCATGCCGTTATTGGACGTGGTCACGGCAGTGAACCGCTTCTTCACCGACAAGATGGCGGGGGAGAAGTACGCTACCGTCCTGCTTGTGCGGCTGCGTCGCGACGGTGAACTGGAATACGTGAATTGCGGCCACGTACCTCCACTCCTCGTCTGCGGGGATGAAGTGATTCGCCCCACTCACGGCAATGTGCCGGTGGGCCTGCTGGCGGACGCAACCTTCGAGAGCGCAACTTGCCAAATGAAGTCCGGCGACCGCTTCATTCTGGTGACTGACGGCGTGACCGAAGCGGAAAATCCACAGGGAGATTTCTTTGAAGATTCTCGGCTCGAGATAGCGGCAGCGTCGTGCACTAACCTGGAAGGAATTTTCTCAGCCGTCTCGGAGTTCTGTGCAGGCAATCCTCTGAGCGACGACTGTACAGTGGTGGAGTTGGCCTACACCAACGCAGACGAGTAGAAAATCACCTGACGCGACGTCGCGAAGAGATCAGTGATTCGCCGCGGCATTTCCAACCTTGAAATCGCCTTGACGCTCGCCGGGCACGATCTTCCATCCGTCATTTAAAGTGAGCGTCCAACCATCTCCTTTGATCGGGGAGCCAGTCGTCGATTGCGGGGCAGGCACCTGCGCCCGAATAAGTGATCCCCCGTCGCCGCGAGTGATCCATGCACCGTCACCTACTTCGAGAATCCCCCACGCATCGACGAGCCGCATTGTGGGATAAACAGTGTTGAGCGAATCAATGCCCATGACATCGTTGGGATCGTAAGAATATTGGACGTTTTCGCTGAGCGGCAGGACCAGGGCGGGGGAGCTGATGAACTTCTTGCGGGCCGCGGCGATTTTTTCTTCCCGTTCTTTCGCACGTTGCGTCTCCTGCGCAATGACTTCTTCGCCTTCGTAACGGGAAGCAGCAGCGAGAGCGGCGTCGCGCCCGGGCTTGATTTCAGTTACTCCGTAAGCGTCCGCCAGGAGTTTGCCGAAGTCACCAGCAGTGGCGATTTCCTTGCGCCACGGTCTGCCGATCGAGTCGAGTAACGCGCCATAAGCTGGGCCGCTAGTGTAGGCGAAAGAACGGACAAAGCTGGGATCGGAGGCGTTGTCACGAAGAAGGCGATCGGCACGAAACGTGAGTTCTTGGGTGTTTTCAGAACTGGCGCGCACGCCGGTATATTCCGCGAGGCCTTCGTTGAGTTCGAGATGATTCTCGTTGACAGCGGCGTCAGGAAACAGCGACCGGCGATAGGCGCGGAACAGCAGTGCATCGGCGATTGAACCTTTACGCGCAGGCCCGGGCTCGCGCAGGGCACGCTCCAGAGCGCGCCATTCCATTTCGAGCCAGATGCGTCCGTCCGCGCTATCGAGATGACTGTTCACTGCGTCGCGCGCTGGCAGGCCGAGACTTTCCTGGAAGCGATGGAAACACTCATGGAGCAGAAGGCGCTCGCGCGGCTGGCGGTAGTCGCTGACCGGCCACATGACCATAGTCCACTTGCCTCCGAGCCAGTCAATGGCACTGTTCGCAGGGTTCATGTTGTCGGGGAGTTTGCCGGTCCAGACTCCATCTTCCGGCCTCAGGACGCCTTGCGGGTCGGCCTGATTCGCAACGACTTCCTTCGTCGAGGGATTGACAAAAAAAATCGGCCCGTAGAGCGCCACGCCCCAGGTTTTTCCTGCCTCCGCGTCGGAAGTTTTCTTGAGCTCATCGAAATAGCGATGCGCCAGTGGTAAATCAATCTGTGCTTGCATTGGGGTGCAAGTCAGCGCAATCGAAGTAAGACAGGAAATTGTGACCAAGAGACTGATAACCCGACGACGAAGTTGCATCTCGCAATAGCTCCTGTGACGCACTGCCTACGACAAATTAGACTCAGCGTTCCCAAAAGGCCAACCAAACGTGCTTGAGCATCCCCCAATCTTTATTTCAAGCGGCTTCGACCAGGACGCTGTAATCCTTTCCTTCCCAGCGATTTTCCTGTGGCCAGTAGAACGTGAAGACTGCCTTGTCCCCAGCGGGCAATGATGCGGTCGGCAAATCGAGCACGTAGATTCCGAGGCCCGTGTCCCGAGCATCCGCATCGTGCGAGGTGCTCCAGTTGTCGATACTCCAATGCACTCGGGCTGGAGTGAGCAGCACGATGCGAAGCGTCTTATTGCGCGGAATGCTGCGAGTCTTGTTGTTGAACCGCCAGCCGAAAATCTGCCGTGGGTGCTTCTCTTGCAAGTAGCGCTTCACCGTCTGAGGGGGTTGGTCGAAGATGCGCCCGTCGCGAATGGAGCGGCGCAACTTGATGTATTCCGAATGCGCCCACACCAGCGGGCAAGCGGACCCGGTGGGCTTCCCGCGAAATAACTCCAGCGCTGGGATATCTGCCGCATCCCATACCTGCTCGGGAAGCAGCCGGCTTTGTCCCGCCGTCGAGTTCTCCAGAACCACAAGCAGAGCCTCTGCCTCGTCGCGATGTCCGCCGGCCAGAGCATAGTGTGCGCGCTCTCCTGCCAACAGTGGCCAGGCTCGTCCGATGCCGGTGCCATCAAACGCAGAGCCGTCTTTGTGTTCGCCATAACCGTCGCCGTTGTAGCGATACCAGCACGGACCTTGTGGTAACTCGACGGCAAGCAAGGCATCGATGGCTCGCAGAGTGTTGAGAATTTTGGGATCATTCGGCGCGCGCAGTCCAAAACGCACGAGCGCCAGCGCGTCGGGGCTGATGATGTGGTAGGCACGTTCGCCATCCTGTCCCGGAGGTTTGTTCTTAATAGGAACAAATCCCTGGGTGGGGGAGGATGCGCCGTCGGTGTCGGGTGGCGAAATCCGGACGTAGTATCCATCGATTCCAAGTTGGTGCGCCAAGTCGCCGCCCGACGCGTAGGTCCAGCGTTCGATGTTGTCGTTCCAGGCATCGGCGGCATCACGCATGGTCTGCGCCTGCTCTGGATGTCCGGTAAGTTCCGCAATATCGGCACCCGCCAGGAGAGCGGAAATTTCGGCCGCCAGCGTAAACGGCGAGTACCCAGAATCTTCTTCCCATCGGTCTTGTTGAGTGACCGGCCCGTTGCGCAGGATGAAGCTGACAGCCTTGCGGACCATCGGCCACCAGCGCTCGATCTTTCCCAGCGAATCGGGGGCTTCGCGTCGCAGCAGATCCAGCAACAGGACAGGGAAAGCCGTCTCATCCATCTGAATGCCGCTCCAGTATGGACGGCCGTCGAGCCAGAGATTCTGCGCCCAGTTTCCGGCCGCTTCCTGCGTGGCTTCGAGATAGCGAAGCACGCGGACCGCGTCGTCGACGGCGCCGGCGGCAAGAAGGGCTCCAGCGCTTTCCACAAGATCACGCGGCCAAACGAGGTGGTACCCTCCCAGGTCTTCATCGCCCTTGTTGAATCCCCACGGAATGGAAAGGCTGGCGATGATGCCGCCAAGAAAATCCTTGGACTCGTGGGTTCGCAGGACAGCAGTCGAAGAGCGGTACAAGTCGTTTTGGCGTGGTGAAAGGTCGAGGGGCAGCAACTTCTGCTGCCAAGTGCTCCATTGCGACATATAGAGCTGGCGGGTCTCCGCATAATCCTCGAACAGCGTTGAGCGGGACTGCTGACCGGCCTCCGTCCAAATGAATCCAAAGCCGAGCGCCAGCAGAAATTCTCCGTTGCACGCCGCGAGATCGATCTCTCCCGTGAACGCAATGTTGCCGCTTTCGGCGCGGTCGTACTCCCATTGCATTTGGAAGTTGCGCGAGAGATCCTGCCAACCATCGGAGATGCCGACGAAGCCCACCGACATTTTTTTCCACGGAGCCGAGGAGGCCAGACTGAGGTTGAACCTGTCACGTTCGGCAAAGAACATTGGCAGGCCCTTGTAATCGCCAATCCATCCGGTGTTGCCGTATCCCCAATTGGCCACATGCGGCGAGAGAAGGGCATAGAGACGATAATCGGCCAGCGTTCCTTGCAAGGGCTCAAAGCGGACCTTCTGCAGCACCACGTTGCGATACGGGTCAGTCAGGATTTCTTTGTGAATGCGGTATCGGCCGATGTTGTCGGTGTTCGTCAGCTCGAACAGCGGGATGCCGGGCTCGACCGGACGGTTCTCGAATGTACAGTGACGCTTTTCTTCGGAGAAGAAGTCGCTGCCATTAGTGACGATGAAACCCATGTCACGGGTGCATGCCTGATCGACACGCGGGAAGTAAACTTCGTTCACAATTCCGTGGCTAATGGTGAACCAGACCTTGCTATGCCGGTTGAGCGCCGTCCCCGCGCCCGATTTTGCACTGGAGGTCCAGCGGGGCGGAATCCCCGGCCAGCCGGGAGCGTAGCGGGTTTCACTCATGCAATCAGCACTTCCTTCCTATGCTCGAGCACACATCGAAATTGACAAAAGTTTGACACCGGGCATTCGCAGTCTTCCGCCGTTTGGCACCAAAGTAGTGAGCATACACTCGGGAACCGTGATTTCGTGGATCGCATTACGACATAATCCCCGGTAATAGATGCACGACTGTGGGTACATTCGTCAAATCCTTCGGACTTTGTTTAACCGTGGCGCTTTCCAGTTTCGTCGCCAGGGCAGAGGACACTCCTCTTGTGCCAACGACATCCCTCCTCGCCCAGGCATTCGAGGGTCTGTACAACCTCTTGCGCGGATATTGCTGACAATTGCCTATGTGCGCGAGAAAGACAAAGGACGCGGGATTCAATTGCTTTCCGATCTGCGTCGAAAGTTCCCTGGAAACATGCTGTTCCCGCGCGAAATTGCAAGATTGCAGTCATCGCGTTAACCTCCACACACTGAACTTCTTACTGGCGATTTCTCGGCACTGCTCCACAGCCATTCATCAGAAATTCACTCGTTTGTAACCATCCTGTAACACTGCGCCGATAGAACGGGGACATCGATCCCGTAGGAGGAACTACCGAAACATGCGCAAAATCGTGCTGCTGTTGGTGTGCGCACTTCTGGCTCTGCCGGTGGTTGGGCAGACCACGCTCAACGGTGCAGGCGCTACATTTCCCAATCCCATGTACTCGAAGTGGTTCAGCGAGTACCACAAAATTCATTCCGATATTCAAATCAACTATCAGCCCATCGGCAGCGGCGGTGGCATTCGACAGGTGACCGAGGGGACTGTCGACTTTGGCGCCAGCGACATGCCCATGACCGACGAACAACTCAAAGCTGCCGAAGCCAAACTCAAGACGAAAGTTCTAAATATTCCCACCGTGCTGGGCGCAGTCGTTCCGGCCTACAACATTCCCGGCGTTACCGGCGATGTAAAGTTCACGCCGGAAATACTGTCTGGAATCTATCTCGGCAAGATCAACAACTGGAACGACGCCGCCATCGCCAAAGCGAATCCTGATATCAAATTTCCCAACCAGGAAATCGTCGTGGTTCATCGCTCCGACGGCAGCGGCACTACGTTCATCTGGACCGACTATCTCTCGAAAGTCAGCCCGGAGTGGAAGAGTCAGGTCGGCGCGGACACTTCTGTGAAGTGGCCTAAGGGACTCGGCGGCAAGGGCAACGATGGTGTAGCTGGATCGATCCGCCAACTTCCCGGAGCGATCGGCTACGTGGAACTGATTTACGCGGTCCAGAACAAAATTGCTTACGGCAGCGTGAGAAATTCCTCGGGAGTTTTCTTGAAGGCTTCCCTCGAGGGCGTCACGGCAGCCGCCGCGTCCGTACCGAAAATGCCCGCGGATTTCCGTGTGTCAATCACGAATGCTCCGGGGAAGGATGCCTACCCGATTTCCAGCTTTACCTGGCTCCTGATTCCGCAGCAGTCGAAAGATGCGGCGAAAGGCAAGATCCTGTCGGACTTCCTGACCTGGATGGTAACCGATGGGCAGAAAATGACGGGTGCTCTGACGTACGCCTCACTGCCCGATAACGTCGTCGCAAAAGTGAAGGACGCCATTAAGCAAGTCAAGTAAACTCCCCTCAGCTCGGGGTTCGTTCATCGCAGGATAAAAAAGGAGAGGACGATGAAGTCTGCGTGGAAGATGTGTGGAATTTTGTTTCTGGCGACAGCCCTGGTGGGACAAACCAGCGCTCCGGCGAAGTCGAAAAAAGCCAAGCCCGCCGCCATTACCGCAGCCGATGTGCAGTCGCTTAAGGACGCAATCGCTTCGCAGCAGGCGGCGATTGCGCAGCAGCAGCAGCAGATCCAGGAATTGCGAGATGAACTTCGTCACAAAGACCAGGCTGTGCAACAGGCGCAGACCGCCGCGAGCGATGCGGCCTCCAAGGCGGATGCGGCCCAGAGCACGGCCAGTCAGCAGCAGGAAAGTGTGACAGCGCTCAAGAGCGACGTGAACGACATGAAGACGAACATGACCAACACGGTCATGACCCTGCAGGAAGTGCAAAAGACGGCCAACGAGCCGCCCACGGCACTGCACTTCAAGGGTGTGACCATAACTCCGGGTGGCTTCCTGGCGGCAGAAACCGTTCGGCGCTCCCGGGCCCTGGCAGCAGACATCAATACGCCGTTCAACAGTCTGACGATGCCGGGTGCCTCGCAGAGCGCGCTGTCGGAGTTCTTTGCTTCCGGTCGCCAGTCGCGAGTCTCCATGCTGGTGGAAGGAAAATTGAAGAGCGCGAAGTTGACCGGCTACGTCGAGGCCGACTTCCTCTCGGCGGCCGTCACGTCCAACAACAACGAAAGCAACAGCTACTCGATGCGCCAACGGCAAGCCTGGGGCCAGGCTGCGCTGGACAACGGATGGTCATTCACCGGCGGCCAGATGTGGAGCCTGGTGACTGAAACTAAGCATGGTGTGGACAATCGTTCTGAAGCATTGCCGATGACGATTGACCCGCAGTATACCGTCGGTTTCAGTTGGGCTCGTCAGTACGGTTTCCGCGTCGCCAAGAACTTCGGGAATAAAGTGTGGTTCGCGGTGTCGGTGGAAAACTCACAGGCCACGGCGACCTCCCATAACAACGGTACAAACTTCCTGCTCGGTTCGGCTGGAGCAGGTGGTGGGCTGTACAACTCGGCGGTGACCGGGTGCAGTACGAGCAGCACTGGCGTCACAACCTGCTCTCCGGCGGCCAGTTACTCGTTCAATCCTTCGCCTGACGTAATCGCCAAAGTAGTCTTTGAGCCCGGTTTCGGACACTACGAAGTTTTCGGAGTCTACAGCCGGTTCCGCGATCGCATCTTCCCCTGCGGCGAAGTCGCCAGCACGGGCACTTGCGGCGGTTTGGCAGCAGGCGTCACATCGACGCTGGGCGCTTACAACAGCTCGAAGGATGGCGGCGGTTTTGGCGCGAATGCCCGTTGGTCCTTCGCCAAGAAGCGGCTTGACTTCGGATTGCACGGCTTCGGTGGCAGCGGCGTGGGCCGTTACGGCACCTCGACACTCTCCGATCTCTCAGTTCGCGGCAACGGCACGCTTGACCTGATCCGCAGCCTGCAAGGGTTAACCACCCTGGAATGGCACGCTCCCAAACTCGACATCTACTTGAACGCCGGTGCGGAGTATGCCAGCCGTGCGGCTGCGTTCGACCCGATCAGCGGCAAGTATGTCGGATACGGATCGCCGTTCTTCAGCAATACCGGCTGCTACACCGAAACGCTTCCGGCGAACGGCACTGGATTCGTCCCGGGCGGCTTGAGCAGTTGCACGGCGGACACTCGCAACGTAATCGAGGGCACGGCGGGCTTCTGGTACAAACTGTACAACGGTCCTAAGGGCCGTTTGCAGTTCGGTCCGCAGTACTCGTATGTGGTCCGCAACACCTGGTCTGGCAGCTCGTCGCCGAACCAGCCCCACGGAATCGACGGCATGGTATTTACGTCTTTCCGTTACTACCTGCCGTAAAGTTATGCCGGAGGAAATCCGGATAACTGATGGTTATATAGGCACTTGGGCCGTGGTCGATCGCCAGGCTCAAGTGCCGTTTTTCGCTTTTGCATAACGCGGGACTGGTCGGTTGCGTCGCGCTTTCCCGCCAGTCGCGGCAATGCTTTATACTTGCTTCTCCGTCTGCCGCTTCGTCGCGAACCGCTGCGGAGTCAGAGGCGGGTCCGCTAGCCGTAAGAAATCACAAGAACAAGGCAGTTCTGCACCTCAGTCATGGCTCGCATTGTGCTCGACAATCCCCAGTATTACCTCAACCGAGACACTTCCTGGCTCGCGTTCAACCGGCGTGTGCTCGATGAAGCCAGCGATGAGGGGAATCCGCTGCTGGAGCGGCTGAAGTTTCTGGCCATTTCCGCCAGCAATCTCGATGAGTTCTTTGAAGTGCGCGTGGCTGCGATGATGCAGCAGATTGAGGACGGCTACAACGAAGCCGGTCCGGATGGGCTTACACTCACCGCCAAGCGCGATTTACTGAGCGACCTGCTGCATGAGTTTGTTGACGATCAGTACGGATGTTGGAAGGACAGGCTTCGTCCGGCGTTGTTTGAGAGTGGGATTCGCGTTCTTTCGTTCGACGAACTGGATGGCGAGGCAATGCGCTTCGTCAACGAGTACTGCGAGAAGGAACTCGATCCGCTGCTTACGCCAGTCACGGTCGATCCTGCACACCCATTTCCGCGAGTGATTAATAAGGCGCTGTGCCTGGGATTTCTCTTGCGCCGGCGCCGCCGCTCGGCGCTGACCTACACTGGCGTGGTCTCGGTTCCGCGCGCACTGCCGCGGTTGATTCGCCTGCCGTCGAAGGGCACGGACGATTTCATCTTCCTTGCCGACCTGGTCGCACACCACGCTGTGCGCATGTATCACGGCTACGACATCGTTTCCTCCGCGCCATTTCGCGTGACCCGCAACAGCAATCTGTATCTGGCGGAAGAGGAAGCACGCAGCCTGCTCGAGTCCGTTCGCACGGAACTGCACAATCGTCGCAAGGGCGATGCGGTTCGCCTTGAGATTGAGGCGAACGCCGATCCCGAGATCATTGACAGGTTGCGAACGGTATTCGAACTGGATCCCTGGCAGGTGTTCCCGGTAAACGGCCCGGTAAATCTCTCACGTTTGTTCAATGTGTATGAGCAAGTAAAGCGGCCCGACCTCAAGTACCGCACGTTTGTGCCGCGCGAACTGCGATTGACATCCAAGTCCAAAGATTTATTCGAAGAACTGCGGAAGCACGACGTGTTGCTGCACCATCCATACGATTCGTATGACGCAGTTGTGTCGTTCATTGAATCAGCGTCGGAAGATCCCAGCGTTCTGTCGATCAAGCAAACGCTCTACCGCACCAGTGAGCACTCCTTGATCGTGCCGTCTCTGATCGATGCGGCCTCGCGGAAGGAAGTAACGGCTGTGGTCGAACTGAAAGCACGGTTCGACGAAGCGTCGAACATCCGGTGGGCGCGCGACCTGGAAGACGCGGGCGTGCAAGTGTTTCATGGGCTCGTGGGCCTGAAGACGCACTGCAAATTGTCCCTGTTGGTGAGGCGCGATCCCGATGGTGTGACACGTAGTTATGCGCATATCGGAACCGGAAATTACAACGCGACCACAGCGCGCATTTACACCGATTTGAGTTTATTTACCGCCGATCCCGAGATCACCCGCGCGGTCCACGACGTCTTCAGTTTCCTGACTGCTTATGCCGAGAATCCCGGATACGATCCGCTATTGGTGGCGCCCCTCGATCTGGCAGACAAATGCATCGCGCTGATTGATCGGGAAGCAGAACATGCGCGGGTGGGCAGGGAAGCCCACATCATCGCGAAGATGAACGCGCTTCTGGATAAAAACATTATTCAGGCCTTGTATCGGGCGTCGCAGGCGGGTGTTCAGATCGATCTGATCGTCCGTGGGATTTGTGCGTTGCGCCCGGGAGTGCGAGGCGTGAGTGACAACATTCGTGTGCGCAGCATTGTAGGACGCTTCCTGGAGCACAGCCGAATCTATTACTTTGCCAACGACGATAACGAAGAAATCTACATCGGCAGTGCCGACTGGATGCCACGCAATCTGTATGAGCGCGTAGAGGTACTTGTCCCTCTGCGCGACGAGATGTTGCGGCAGCGCGTGCGGCACGAGATTCTGGACGCTTATCTTGCCGACAATCGCAAGGCACGTATCTTGCTCAAAGACGCAACCTATATTCCGGCGTGGCAACCGATTCACGGGAAACGCAACCGGCGACCACCCACTGGGCCGGCGGCATTTTGCTCGCAGAATTTCCTGATTGGCGTGGCGGAAGGAAAGGCTCCGTCCGTTCCCGCCGTGCCAGAACGCTCCCGCAAGCGTAGAGTGATTGTGGAAAGGGAAAGATAATCCGCGATGATCGTTTACTTTCTGCGCCACGCGAGTGCGGGCGAGCATCTTCTAAGTCCGAAAAAAGACGAGAAACGCGCCCTCGACAAAGAAGGAA
>Ga0335078_10013672_pt1 | contig 12031 bp, 10 predicted proteins | sample Lox_Sample_32_FD_206711 | JGI IMG/M metagenome (GOLD analysis project Ga0335078, IMG submission 206711) | Soil microbial communities from Loxahatchee National Wildlife Refuge, Florida, United States - Lox_Sample_3.2 | ecosystem: Environmental > Terrestrial > Soil > Wetlands | place: USA... | reverse complement strand
AGGGTTCCCAGCTCTGCGTTGACCTCCTCACCCAGATTGCCGCCGTGCAAGCCGCGCTGAAGGGTGTTGGGGACGAGATTCTTCACTACCACGTCCGCCGCTGTGTTGCGGAATCGTTTGGACGCCGTCTTCGCAACTGCGAAAAGGCGCGCCTGGAGGAGATGGAGAAGATCTTCGCGCAATATTGCAGGGAGCCGCGCGGGTGAGGAGGAGAGAGAAAAGGAATCCTCATTGAGAAGGTCAAGGAGACACGATGCGTCTGACTCTGCGTCTGACTCTTTCGCTGATCGTCGGCATCACCCTGATCGCCGCGGTGTTTGCTTATCACCAAGTGCAGACTACGAAGCGCGAGATGAGGGATGATCTAGGCAAGCGCGCCGAGATTCTGGCGGAGAGCCTGGCAGCAAACGTTGAGCCGCTGCTCGAGCAAGGGGCGTCCGCCAGCCTGGCGCGGGTGGTGGAGCAATTCGGAAACCGCCAGCGTTTGGCGGGCGTGGCAATCTACGGCCCCAGCGGGTCGTTGCTGGCCTCCACCTCAGGCCTGGCCGCGCGGCCGATGAGCCCCCTGGCTTCCGTCAGGGCGGCCGGTATCGAGGACCGCGGCAAAGAGGAGTTCCGGCGGTTTGACGCCAGTTACATGCACATTTACGCTTTGCCGCTGCACCGCGACGGCGCGGTGATTGGAACGCTGGCGATCTTTCACGATGCGACCTACATCGAAGCCCAAAGCGCCCGGCTGTGGCGCAGCACGTTTCTGCGAGTGCTGGTGCAGACGGTGTTTGTGGCTTTGGTCATTCTGCTCATCGTTCAATTGAGCGTCACGCGGTCCATTGCCCTGACCGTCCAAAGGATGAGGGAACTACGGACGGGCCGCGTTTCGCCCACTCCTCTTCCCCTGGAGGAAGACCTGTTCAAACCGCTGGTGAGAGAGGTGGCTGATCTCGTTGCCGCCACCCGTACGGCGGCCGAGCAGGAAGGTGGTGGGCACGACAGTGGGCCGCTGTGGACCGCCGCCCGCCTTCGCGCCCATGTCCGCGCCAGGCTGAAAGAGGAGCTTTTGTGCGTCGTTTGCAATCGTGAGCCCTACATGCACGTGCGCCGGGGGGAATCGCTGGAAACGATCGTGCCGGCCGGCGGCTTGGTCACGGCGCTCGAGCCCGTGCTGCGAGCTTGTGGCGGCACGTGGGTGGCCCACGGAGCGGGCGACGCCGATGCGGAAGTAGTGGATGCGAAGGGCCACGTTCAGGTTCCTCCCGAAAACCCTCAATACACCCTCCGGCGCGTCTGGCTGACCAAGCAAGAAGAAGAAGGCTACTACTACGGATTCTCCAATGAAGGTCTCTGGCCCCTTTGCCACATTGCTCACACGCGGCCGATCTTTCGGAGTACCGATTGGGAACAATACCAGGCAGTCAATCAGAAATTTGCGCAAGCCGCGCTGGAGGAGATGGCCGGCGCTGACCACCCAGCCGTTCTCATCCAGGACTACCACTTTGCGCTTCTTCCCGGGATTATGAAACGGGCTCGTCCGGATGCGCGGGTGGCGATCTTCTGGCACATTCCCTGGCCGAACCCGCAGGCCTTCAGCATCTGCCCGTGGCAGGCGAACCTGGTCGACGGCTTGCTCGGAGCTGATCTCGTGGGTTTCCAGATCCAGGCGCACTGCAACTATTTCCTCGAGACGGTGGACCAGGCCGTGGAATGCCGTATCGACTGGGAGCGGCATGCGGTCGAGCGACGAGGCCACGTCACTCTGGTGCGGCCCTTTCCCATCAGCGTTGCCTTTTCACCTTCCTCCGGAGACTCGCGCCCGCCGGTCACGCCCAGTCCCGATCGAACCAGGTTGCTGAAAGAACTGCGCATCACGCCCGATTTCCTGGCTGTCGGCGTTGATCGCGTCGACTACACGAAAGGGATTATCGAGCGCTTCCTCGGAGTGGAGCGCTTTCTCGAAAAGTACCCCGCCTACCAGGGCCGCTTCACTCTGCTTCAGATCGGAGCGCCGAGCCGCACCCATATTAAGCGCTATCACGATCTGCTGGCTCAGGTGGAGGAGGAAGCGGAGCGAGTCAACTGGCGTTTCCAGACCGAGAGGTGGAAACCGATTCTGTTCCTCAAGAGGCACCACAGTCGTCGTGAAATTGAAGAGTATTATGGAGCGGCAGACCTCTGCCTGGTTACCTCCCTGCATGACGGAATGAATCTGGTGGCCAAGGAATTCGTTGCCGCGCGCCCTGATGAGCAGGGAGTGCTCATCCTCAGTCGATTTACGGGCGCGGCTCGTGAGTTACGCGATGCGCTGATCGTGAATCCCTACGACACCGAGCAACTCGCGGAAGCCATTCGTGCGGGACTGGAGATGAACCCGGAAGAGCGGGGAGTGAGGATGCGGCGCCTGCGGCGGGTGGTGAGAGAGCGCACGGTCTACCGTTGGGCAGCGGATCTTATTACCGAGCTATCGGAACTCGGTCACGAGATGCCGCCAGGAGTCGAACCCCACGCCGAAGTTCGAGTGGGTCTATCCGAAACGCCGCCACGAGACGCCGATGCGGCAACGGAAGATTAGAAAACGACAAGAATCCGGCCTCCGTGAGGGAGCGGGGGAAATTGATCGCCGGCCCTGCCATGCAGTGCGGCGCCGGCAGCAGCCCTTGTTCGCCTGCTGGGAGCAGGTAGCCGTGCGGTTACGCGCAGCGGCGAACCTTGCCCTGTTTCTGGACTTTGATGGCACGCTGGTACCGCTGCAGCGCGACCCCGAGCGGGTTTGGCTCGACCATCCGACTCAGCGACTGTTACAGCGGCTCGCCGGGCATCCTCGGGTGAAGGTGTGCTTGATCAGCGGTCGACGGCGCCGCGACTTAATCCAGCGGGTCGGGGTGCGGGGCGCATCTTACCTGGGCCTGCATGGCCTGGAGAATGGCGCCGCGGCAGCGTCACGGGGCCTGCCGTTGGGGTTAGTCTCACGAGCGAGGCGCGAACTCGCGGCTCGTCTCGCAGGTCTGCCCAAGGTCTGGATCGAGGATAAGGGTCTGAGTTTCGCGGTCCACTACCGTGGCGCGCCGAGCCGCGTCGTGAACCGGGCGCGCTCCCTGCTTCGGGAATATATGGCGTCCCTCGCTCCCGTCCTGCGAGTGCTGGAAGGCAAGAAAATCTGGGAAGTGCTGCCGCGGCAGGTCGAAGGTAAAGGGAAGGCTCTCCGCGATGCGCTGGCGACCCTGCCGAAGAGCGTTTTGCCCATCTACATCGGCGACGATACTACCGACGAGTCCGCCTTTGCCGAGCTTGAGACCGGGCTCACGATTCGAGTGGGTTTACGCACGCCTACCCGTGCGCAGTACGTGCTGCGTAGTCCGGCCGAGGTCAGGCTGTTCCTGTCTAGACTGGAGGCCGAGATATCATGAAGATCGCCCAGACGCCGTTCCGATCTGTGACCGCATCTTACCTGACGCGCATCGGGAAGGAGAAAGCCACGACGCTGACGGCCCTGGGCAAGGGATTGGAGTGTTGCTTGGTGACCGCAGACGAACGACTCCTGGGCTTGGGAGAGATCAAAACGTTGGCTAACCGCTGAAGGCCCGTACCGCGACGCGCCACCTGTACCGCCGGCCTACCCTACCCTCGCCACCACCCCGCGACGGCTTTCGTAAAGGGGGAACTGATCGGTCAGTGCTTCCACCTCGCTCCGGACTCGCCTCTGCACCGACTCGTCCTGCAAGTTATTCAGCACCTCGCCGATCCAGTCTCCAATGCGCCGCATCTCGGGTTCTTTCAGGCCGCGCGTGGTGACGGCCGGCGTGCCTACGCGGATGCCGCTGGCGGTCATAGGGGGGTTGGTGTCAAACGGGATGGCGTTTTTGTTCACGGTGATAGCGGCCTGTTCGAGGGCGTGCTCGGCCTGTTTGCCGGTGACTCCCTTCGAGAAGACATCCACCAGCATGAGGTGATTGTCGGTGCCGCCGGAGACGATGCGGAATCCCTCGGCGGCCAGCGCCGCCGCCAGCACGGCGGCATTGGCCACGATCTGCCGCTGATACTCGCGGAACTCGGGCTGGAGTGCTTCGTAGAAGCAGACCGCTTTGGCGGCGATCACGTGCATCAGTGGCCCGCCCTGGATGCCGGGGAACACGATTTTATCGAGGTCCTTGGCGTACTGCGCCTTGGAGAACACCGCGCCGCCGCGCGGGCCGCGCAGGGTCTTGTGGGTGGTGGTGGTGACGAAGTCGGCGTGGGGAAACGGGCTGGGATGCAGGCCGGCGGCGATGAGCCCGGCAATGTGCGCCATATCCACCATCAGGCAGGCGCCGCACTTTTGGGCGATGGCGCCAAAGCGCTCGAAGTCGATGACGCGCGGATAGGCGCTGGCGCCGGCGATGATCAGCTTGGGCCGGTGCTCCAGGGCCAGGCGCTCGACTTCATCGTAGTCGATGGTCTCGGTGTCCTTGCGCACGCCGTAAGGGACGATGTGGTACATCTTGCCGGAAAAGTTGAGCGGATGGCCGTGCGTGAGGTGGCCTCCGTGCGCCAGGTTCATGCCCAGAACCGTATCGCCCGGCTTGAGCACGGTCATGTAGACGGACTGGTTGGCCTGCGCGCCGGAGTGCGGCTGGACGTTGGCATGCTCGGCGTTGAAGATCTGCTTGGCGCGCTCGATGGCCAGCCGCTCCGCCACGTCGACGAACTCGCAGCCGCCGTAATAGCGCTTGCCGGGCAGTCCTTCGGCGTACTTGTTGGTGAGCGGCGAGCCCAACGCTTCCAGCACCGCCTCGCTGACGAAGTTCTCCGAGGCAATCAACTCCAGCGTTCGGGCCTCGCGATCCACCTCCTGGTGGATGGCGCGAGCGATCTCGGGATCGACTTCTTCGAGCGACCGCTGGTGGAGGGCACGAAAAGAGCTCATGGTTTTTTCTCCCGATGATGTCGTTGCTCGATGGCCGCGATCTTGTCGAGGCGCTTCTGGTGGCGCCCGCCAGCAAAGGGCGTGGCCAGCCAGGTATCGAGCACCTTCTCGGCGGCGGCGGGGCCGAGAATGCGGCCGCCCAGCGTGAGTACGTTGGCGTTGTTGTGCTCGCGCGCCGAGCGGGCCGTGATCGTGTCATTGCAGGCGGCAGCGCGAATGCCGGCGATCTTGTTGGCCACCATGGCCGTGGCCGCACCCGTAGCGCAGACCACCACGCCGAAAGTCGCTTGCCCCGCCGCCACACGCTCGGCTACCTTCTCGGCGAAGTCGGGATAATCCACCGCCTGCTCGGAGTGCGTCCCCTGGTCGTCCACCTCGTAACCGCGGCCGAACAGGTAGTCCCGGACTTTCTCCTTCAGCGCCAACCCGGCGTGATCGGAGCCGACGGCGATGCGAACTCTTTCCGGCATGGCCATTGTCACGTGTCAGAGAAAAAGACTCAATCCACAGATTACGCAGATTTACGCCGATTGAAAAGAGGTCAAAAGTGAAAAACAAGACGCTTTTGAGTTTCCCTCTCGGCTTTTCGCCTTTCGCCGCCCTTCATCGGTGTAATTTGCGTATGTGTAATCTACGGAATCTGGGGATTCGACTTTTGACTTCCGACTTTCGACTCTCTTCCCTTACAATGAAGGTCTGGCCTACATCTTATTGGGTTTGGGTTTCATCATATGGGGCAGGAGGAGTGGAGCATGAAAAGCAAAGTAACACTGGCCGTAGTGGCGCTCATACTGGCTTGGCCGGCGGGGCTTCACGCCGCCGACAATCTGGTGCTGACGCCGAACCTGGATTACTTTCATAACAAGAAGCAGGGCCCCGTGATCACGGGGGACAACATGGACGACGGCCTCGTCAAAGGCGTTCCCAACTACATCTTGTTCTATGGCGAGGAGTGTTACAACTCCAAGCGGGAAGCGCGGCTGACGGTCCACATGTATGAGAAGTACAAGGATCGCGTCCACTTTGTGATTGTCGACCTGGATAAGCTGGGATCGTACGAGCACAAGCTTCTGGCCAACCACTACTGCGTGGGTACTATTCCCCACACCACCATCCTCGACAAGAACGGGTACGTGGTGTTCGATTACAGTGGCGACACCGTGGACCAGATCGTGGACGGTTGGCTCGCGTACGCCCTGCACGCCGATATCGCCCAGAAATGAGCAGGGTGGACAAGGTAAATCTAGCCGAGAAGTTTGCGCTTTTCTCCGAGCACTGGCGGCCTAAGGTCGTGGGTGATCTAAACTGCCAACATGTGAAGCTGGTGAAGCTTCTGGGCTCTTTTGTCTGGCATCATCACGAAAAGGAAGATGAGCTTTTTCTGGTGGTGAAGGGCCGCTTCCGCATGGAGTTCCGCGACCGCGACGTCTGGTTGGAGGAGGGCGAGTTCCTGGTGGTGCCGCGCGGGGTGGAGCACCGGCCGGTGGCCGACCAGGAGGCCCACGTCCTGCTGTTCGAACCGGCCAGCACGCTGAACACCGGCAACATCCAGGGAGAAATGACCGTCCCGCAACCGGAGCGCTTGTAGTTATCGGGGAGCAGTCAGAAGTCAGGAGACAATAAGAATAGTGAATGGTGAATTGAAGATAACGCGTCGACGATGTCTTCTTTCACCATTCACTATTCACCATTCACCATTCATTTCAACTCCCTGCTCCTTCTTTCAACCCTAATCGTCACTGAAAGGAACCATGTCCGAACAGAAACTTCCCACACGCTCGGAAGATTATTCCGAGTGGTACAACCAGGTCGTGCTGCGGGCCGAGCTCGCTGATTATGCGCCGGTTCGCGGCTGCATGATCGTGCGGCCCTACGGCTGGGCGCTGTGGGAGAACATCACCGCCGCCCTCGACCGGCGCTTCAAAGCCACCGGCCACGTCAACGCGGCTTTTCCCCTCCTGATTCCGCGCAGTTTCATCGAGAAGGAGAAATCGCACGTGGCTGGATTTTCGCCGGAGCTGGCGGTGGTGACCCACGGAGGCGGGCAGGAACTGGAGGAGCCGCTGGTGATCCGGCCCACTTCGGAGACCATCATCGGCCACGCCTATGCCAAGTGGATCCAGTCCTATCGCGACCTGCCGGTGCTGATCAACGTCTGGAACAGCGTGGTGCGGTGGGAACTGCGCACCAAGCTCTTTCTGCGCACGCTGGAGTTTTACTGGCAGGAAGGCCACACGGCCCACGCCACCCTGGAAGAGGCCGAGGCCGAAACGAGCCAGATGCTCAATATCTACGCCGACTTTGCGGTGCGCGACGCGGCCATTCCGGTGATCCCGGGGCGTAAGTCCCTTTCCGAGCGCTTCGCCGGCGCCGACCAGACGTTTTCCATCGAAGCCATGATGGGCGACGGCAAGGCGTTGCAATCCGGAACCTCGCACAATCTGGGCCAGAATTTCGCCAAGGCCTTCGACATCCGCTACCTCGACCGGAACGGCGTCCTCCAGCATTGCTGGACCACGTCCTGGGGCCTCTCGACACGGTTCGTCGGCGCCATCATCATGGTGCACGGCGACGATCAGGGACTGATTATGCCGCCGCGCCTGGCGCCGTTCCAGTTGGTCGTTGTCCCCATTTTCAAGAACGACGAAGAGAAGGCCGCGGTCCTGGCCAACGCCCAGAAGGTTCGCGCCGAACTGGTGGATGCCGGCATTCGCGTGAAGATGGACGACCGCGAGGGAATGAGCCCCGGCTTCAAGTTCAATGACTGGGAAATGCGCGGCGTGCCGCTGCGTCTCGAGCTCGGCCCCAAGGATGTGGCGAAGGGGTCGGTGGTGCTGGCGCGACGCGACCGTCCCGGCAGAGAGGGAAAGTCCTTCGTTCCCCAGGCCGGGATCGCGGCCGCGGTGGCCGAGAAGCTGGAGGAAATCCAGAAGTCGCTCTTTGACCGCGCGCTTGAATTCCGCCGGGCCAACACGGCGGAGCCCGGCGACTACCAAGAATTCAAGCAAGCGGTGGAGAAGGGGTTCGCCCTCGCGTGGTGGTGCGGCAGCGGGGCCTGCGAAGAAAAGATCAAGGAAGAGACGAAAGCCACCATGCGGTGTATTCCTCTCGATCAGCCGGGCGGGTCCGGCCAGTGCGTCTACTGCGGCCAGCCGGCCAAGGAGAAGGGAATTTTTGCGCGGGCGTACTAACGAAGTGGCGAGTGCCTAGTGGTTAGTGGCTAGAAGCAAAGACAAACGCGTTCTTGCTAGTCACTAGCCACCACTAGCCACTTCTTGAGAGCGCTCGACAACGCAAATCCGTGGTGTTAAGCTGGATTCAGTTGGGCAGAGTCGGGGGGGCTATTTTCGCTGACGACTCTGCTTCGGCGCAGGGGCTCAGCCATGCGAGCATCCGAATCCGGCCAGTCCCGCTTGAAAGGCCTCCTCACCCTGGCGGCGATCGCGGCGGTGATTTACGTGGCCGTCAAAACGGTTCCCATCTACGTCAACAATTATGAATTGGGGGACTATATGCGCGAGATTGCGATCCAGGCTACTGCGGCGCGTACCCCCGCCGCGGAGATTCAGCAGAGCGTCCTGGCAAAGGCGTCGGAACTCGATCTTCCCGTAACTGCGGACCAGATCAAGGTGGAGTCGAACCGGGGCGGGGTCAAGATTGACGTCGACTATACGGTTGCGGTGGACCTCAAGATTTACACCTGGGTGCTTCACTTCACGCCATCATCTTCGAATCGGGCGATAATATAAGCTGTGGCTCCTCAGCGTCGACCGGAAATGCGCGGCCGTTTGCGATCCCTCCCGGGACGCTCGCTCGGGTTGTTTCATCGCCTCAAGCTTTACCAGCAGGGTCTGATCCTCGCGGCGCTCCTGTTGATGATCGTTGGCGTCGGCGTCTTCACTTACGCCTACGTGAAGCTCAGCCGGGAGATCGATGCGCGCCTGGGCGGGACGATCTTTAACAACGCCTCCACTGTTTTTGCCAGCCCCACGCCGATCCGCGACGGCGACGCGCTGTCCGCGGTCGACGTTGTTGCACACCTACGCAAAGCCCTCTATTCCGAGGGCGAGCCCGGAGGCGAGGGCAGTTCAACTTTCGGGACTTACCGGCTGGAGCGCAACCGCCTGGAGATCTGCCCCGGCCCGGACTCTTACTTCCATGGCGGGCCGGTGGAACAAGGCCCGGTGGTGATCGCGTTCAGCAGCAATCACGTTACTTCCATCACCCCTCGCGATAACCCGGCGACAAGGCTCGATCGCGCCCTCCTGGAGCCGGAAGCTATCACTACCCTGTTCGACCAAAGCCGCACCAAGCAGCGGCTGGTGCGTTACGCGGACCTGCCGCCGGATCTCGTCAATGCCGTCCTCGCCGCCGAGGACCATCGCTTTTTCTCGCACCACGGCGTGAGCCTCTGGCGGATGTTCGGGGCGGCGGTGGCCGATATCCGGGCGGACGACCGCGCGCAGGGTGGCAGCACGCTCACCATGCAGTTGGCGCGCAACTTTTTCCTCACCCGCCGCCGCACCTTCCGGCGCAAGGCCGAGGAGGTCTTCCTCGCCTTGCTGCTGGAGCAACGCCTCAGCAAGCAGGAGATCTTCGAGCTTTACGCCAACCAGATCTATCTGGGCCAGCGGGGCAGTTTCTCCATCAACGGGCTGGGCGAGGCCGCCGACGTCTACTTTGGCAAGGACGTCAAAAGCCTCACGCTGCCTGAAGACGCGCTGCTGGCAGGGATCATCCGCGGCCCCAACCTTTACTCACCTTACCGGGCCTCGGAGCGTGCCATGGAGCGGCGCGACTACGTCCTGCACCGCATGGAGGAGGACGGATTTATCACCCCCGCGCAGGCGGCCGCGGCGACCCAGACCCCGTTGCACGTGGTGGAGCGAAACCTGGAGGGCAGTCAGGCGCCCTACTTCGTCGACATGCTCAAGGACCAATTGCTGGCACAATTTTCCGAGCACGACCTGATCTCGCAGCGGTACCGCATCTACACGACGCTCGACCTCGACGCGCAACGCGCCGCCTCCGACGGAGTACGCGACGGGATGGTGGAAGTGGACCGCCTGGTGCATGGACACAAGCGAGCCCAGCGGGGCAAAGATGCGCCGCCCGAGGATCCTAACCAGCCGCAGGTGGCTCTACTCGCGCTCGACCCCCACACCGGCGAGGTCAGGGCGATGGTAGGCGGCCGGAACTACGCTGACAGTCAGTTGAATCACGTGTTGGCCCGTCGCCAACCCGGCTCGTCGTTCAAACCTTTCGTTTATGCGGCGGCCCTGAACACCGCGGTGAATGGCAGCCAGCCCGTTATCACTCCCGCCACCATCCTCCAGGATGAGCCCACCACGTTCGAGTTTGAGGATCAGACCTACGAGCCGCGTAATTACAAGGAGGAGTACCACGGCGCGGTAACCATGCGTGAGGCGTTGATGCTTTCTCTCAACGCCGCCACCGTGAGCCTGGCGCAGATGGTGGGCTACGATAAGGTGCGCGACCTGGCGGTGGCGGCCGGCATTAACCGGGAGTTGCAGGCCACCCCAGCCATCGCTCTCGGCGCCTACGTGGCCACCCCCCTCGAGATTGCGGGAGCCTACACCATCTTCGCCAACGACGGGCAGTACGTAGCGCCGCGCCTGATCCTCGAGGTCCGCGACGCCTCGGGCCGCGTGCTGCTGCGCACTCCGGAGGAAAGGCGCCAGGTGCTCGACCCGCGCGTCTCCTACCTGATGGTGAACCTGATGGAGAGCGTGATCAATAACGGCACGGCCTACGGGGTCCGTAGCCGCGGCTTTTCGCTGCCGGCGGCGGGCAAGACCGGTAGTTCGCACGACGCCTGGTTTGCCGGGTTCACCTCCAACCTGCTGGCGGTGGTTTGGGTGGGTTATGACGACGACCGCGACGTCCGGCTCACCGGCGCTCAGTTGGCATTGCCCGTCTGGACGGACTTCATGAAAGCCGCGACGGACCAGCCGCAGTATCACGAGGCGCAGGACTTTGAAATGCCCCCGGGGATCGTAACGGCCACGGTCGACTTGCACACCAACCCGGGCACGATGGGCGACTCGGTGGTGACTCGGACTGAATACTTCATTGAAGGAACCGAACCCCAGCCCGCATCGGGAGGAGTGGCGGGAATCATCAGCAAGATCTTCCACCTTGGCCGCTCGCCGGACGCGCCCGCCGCAGCGACAGCACCACGGGCGGTAGCGCCGAAAGCGCCGTACCCCGCCCCCCCGGCGCGGAACGTGAAGCCGGCGGCCCCAGCAGGAACCCCGGGGGTCGACAATAACGTAACGGCTGCTGATTCCGAGAGCGTTCCGAAGCCGCGGGCCAAGAAGGGAGTTTTCCGAAAGTTCCTTTCGATCTTTAAGGGGGGAGACCGCAAGAAGCAGTAGGCAGTAAGCAGTAGGCAGAAGGCAGTAGACAGAAAGCGGGCTGCAGGACGCAGTGGGTAGGCGGCAGTAGGCAGAAAGCGGTAGGCCGTCCGGGAAGCCGCGGAGCGGGGACAGAATTTAGCCCAAGGCGAAAGCCCCACGTAGGTGCCGCCCTCCCAACGCTTTCCTTTCTTTCGACGCCCGGCGGAAAGGAGTCAGCCGTAAGCAGCCGGCACTCAGCAGCGTGACCGCCGGAAAGCCGCGCGACGGAGAAGGGGCTAGCCAGGGGACGCGAGAAGCGGTGATAGGATTACCAGAGATTTTCCGCTAATGTAGATAGGAGAACGCGAATGGGAAACTGATAAGAGCAATCGACGACATATGAAGCGCGAATAGTGGGAACAAGGGGGTATGTTGCCCTTCATTCACACGTCAAAAAAGGGGGTTACCATGACCGTGACCAAATGCATGAGATTGGCGACGGTAGCCATTGGGGGTGTGCTTGTCCTCGCATCCCCTGGAAGGGTTCGGGCCGTTTCCGCTCCGCACGAGTCGACCGCAAGGGCCGCTCTGCCGTCCTTCGGGGGCCAGTCCTCCAGTACGACACCGGCATTGGACGCTGTGCAGACGACTGAGACGCCCATTTCTGTCGAAGAGCGTGCCGATATCTTCATGGCGCGCAAGTCCTACGCGGATGCTGAGGACTACTACATCCGCGCCCTGCGCCAACCAGGCGCCTCGAAGGCCGTCTTGTGGA
>Ga0335078_10013671_pt1 | contig 12032 bp, 11 predicted proteins | sample Lox_Sample_32_FD_206711 | JGI IMG/M metagenome (GOLD analysis project Ga0335078, IMG submission 206711) | Soil microbial communities from Loxahatchee National Wildlife Refuge, Florida, United States - Lox_Sample_3.2 | ecosystem: Environmental > Terrestrial > Soil > Wetlands | place: USA... | reverse complement strand
GCACAAGGAAATTTCAAGCTACCTTTACCACGAACTCGTGTGACTATCGCGACGAGACAAAGACAAGAGACCCATGACCCTAGAGCACAAGAACCAATTGTTCAAGAAGACAAGGAGATGGAGGAATGGCGTAAATCGACAAAATCCTTGTTTGAAAGATCGACATTTTACTTTGATGGATGTGATACGCGTTTTCAAGAACAAGCTTCCGCTATACTTCCTAAAATGGGATCGGTAAAAACCTGAGTTCTGAAAACGTTTAGCTGATGACAAAGAAAGTATCTCAGTTCTTCTCGAATTCGGTAACGATTGTGGTCACTACCCGAGAAATCCCCTCTCCCTCTATGGCTGGGAAGTTTCAATTGGAGCAAGCCCAGCCGGAAGAAGCTCATCCGCAACCCGAAGAAACTCCACAACAAGAAACACAAGGCGAACCCACCCAAAACGATCTACTTCGGAGAGCGAAACCAGTCTCCAAGAGAGAATCCTATCAAAATACCCTCAACATGATCCATCCACGTTTCCAGCTCCCAGAAGAACTTCCCGCAAAACCAGCTCGAGACATCCTCCTCCGAGCACGAGATCTAGGCATGCGCATCTGGACCTGCGAAAGTACCCTCCTATCGAAATTATTTTTGCTAATCCAAGAATTTAAAAAGATTCTCCGCGCATTAGCGTTGCCTACTACTCCCCCCTCAACTCAACCCACAACAATTAACCCCCTCCACCTCTCCGCGGCTCTCAAAGCCGAAAAACGCCACGGCAGAACAACAGAAACAGACCCTTCCGTCCCCCGCGAAGAATACGTCTACTTCCAAGGCCCCTTCATCCTCGTCACAGACAAAGCCCAAGTCCATAAACCGATCATCGTGAGAGAATACCCCGCAGGAAGTGAAAGAGACGACGCGCGTTGGCCCATGTTCTGGGCTACTAAAGAAGGCTCCTGTCCGTTTATTAAGCCTTCTCATCCCGTGAGACCGGTCGTGAAGCCGCCTGTCCTCGGTGAGTCGAAGGTGGTTAATCGACGGATGCCGACGGAACAGCCTGCTTCTGGGATTGTGAATTCTTCGAATGCGTTTAGCGCTATTCGGAGTACCACGACGTGTGGCAGTAATCTCACTTCTGCGACTGCGATTACTGGGATTTCGACGGGGATTGTTACGAGGCAGGTTAGGGGGTTGGAGACGCGGTTGACGTCTGTTATTCCGTCTGCGATGCCTCCGCCCAAGAAGAGGCGGATGGAGGTGTTGAAGAAGCCGGTTGTCAAGAAGAAGGAGAAAAAGGACGGGTATTGTGAGAATTGCAAAGATCGGTACGATGATTATGATGAGGTTGGACTCCTTAAACAAAGAAGGCTAATACAGCACTGCGAATCGAGGAAACATCGAAAGTATGCGAGGAATAATAAAAATTTCGTCGAGTTGGATAATTTGTTGAAACTATTGGAACGACCGTTGATAAAGGAGGAAGAAGACTATCGGTCGAATTATTACTCATAACTTTATATTAGGTGCATATATACATTTTATTACTTGCTGGGTTGCATTGCATTTCTGGCATTTGTAGATAATAGACTATCAGCGGACAAAGAAATTTGAGATCTAGTGAAAGGAGCGGCGAAGTAAAAACATATTTGTCAACTGGTTGCTGAGACGCTGAGATAGTGACGTAATCACGTGCAACAGAATGTATTTGTCACTAGCGGGAGGAATTCCAAATCAACGTCGCACCGCCCACTAGTGTATGCAAAGGATATATAACAGTCTCGGACGGCCCCTTCTACAGCCCAGACGATTCTTACCGCTCTCGGTTCTTGTGTTATCAATTCCACTAGCGTCAAGACAATTCAGTTTCACGACAACATCACTAGGTAACATCATGGGAGGGAGCTCGAGCACCACCGAATCTTACCCTCTCGAGAAATCCGATGAGGAATGGAGGGCAGTTCTTTCGCCTGAACAGGTACTTTTACAATAAACTCCGCTGACATAGTTCCGCATCCTTCGAAAGAAAGGGACCGAAATGGCGGGGACAGGAGAATACGAACACTTTAAAGGAGAAGGAGTATTTAATTGTGCCGCATGCGGGGCGCCTCTTTATAAAAGTGACTCGAAATTCGATTCAGGATGTGGGTGGCCAGCATTTGCCGAAGGGTAAAATTGACTCTTTTGCGCTATTTCGCTAATCTGCAGACTACCTGGCGCAATCAAACGCTTTGAGGATAATTCATGGGGCATGAAGCGCATTGAAATTGTTTGCGCCAATTGTGGGGGTCATTTGGTAGCGCCTTTTCCTTTGTCACATTGGCTGACGATAGGGTCACGTATTCAAGGGTGAAGGATATCGAAAAGAGAATGGAGATAAGATTGATGAACGACATTGTGTGAACAGTATCTCCATCAAATTCAACGATGAGAAGAAGGCAGACTCAGAATAAGATATTTATTGTAATAGAGTATATTTTCTGCAACTGTATGAATCTATATCCGGTAGGCCATCTGAGTTTGCCGGAAGGTTCCGCCGATTTGGAGATCCCGTCAATCCACTTCCGCTCAAATTAACCTTTCGTAATGCGCCGTGTGACCTGCAATAACGCCCCACGTTTTTGGTCACACCATTGAACCTTATTCCGAGGCAAAAGAGGACAAGGTTTTTTTCTCTATTCCAAGATTATAAAGGGTTCCTTTGTATTACGGAATTGAGGCGCAGCGAGGGACTCGATTGTAGTTTCGCAACAAGTTGCGCCGGCCCCACGCCGCGAATGCCCTTCCAATCTAGATCTCTGCCGTATATTTTCCGGCTATAAAGGCGGCCAACCAGAAGTCGCCGTCGTCCGAAACAATCCACGGAAATCCACTCCGGTCAACCCACCCACAGGGAAAACAACCCACACTCCAATTACCGACCACGCCCTTCCTATTATATCTTGCTCCAAATTTCCCTCATTGCTTTCCATTGTTTAGCATATTGTCGTTCTTGGGGGGAGGGCGATCGGAGATCACCGGTATGGATGTCGACCTCATCGAGAAGGAGTGGAGGAATTTGAAGACAACTAGTAAGGATACTGACTACGCAAAACGTCTGAAGGCGGTATGGGTTTATATGCGAACCGGACTGATTTTTCTTTAGTTACGAAGAGAACTTCATGATGAAGCGGAAAGCAAGGATCTGAGCTTGGATATATGGAGCTGGAACAGAGATAAACTTATCGCTCTGTCAATCAATCTCGCTTACTCTGTTGGACTACATCGTATACTAAGATTACCTCTCGGCAACTTCTGCTCCTATGTCGAAGCTCTCGCAGACTTGTACGTGGCCGCGAACGACTACCACAATTTCACACATGCAACGGACGTTCTGCTCGTCACATGTCATCTCCTGATCGAATGCGGTGGAATACAGAGAATGAGTGATCTGGAAGCAGCAGCGGTATTTCTAGCGGCCCACGCTCACGATGTCGGTCATCCGGGAACAAATAACCGATATCAAGTCTCGGCACAAACATCCCTAGGCAACAAATACGGAGCGAATGCAACATTAGAAGCATACTCAGCGGATCTAGGCCAAGAATTACTAGATAAACACCAGATGCTCTCGAATATCGACCCTTGCGATAGACTTATGGTGTTGTCCGTTTTCCGCTCAAGTATTCTTGGCACCGACATGGCTCAACACTATACCACTTCCGCCGCCTTACGACATCTCCCAGCCGATTTCTATATCCAAGATTATCCCCCCAAGCGACCTGGACGAACACAAGTAAATGGAGACCATGCGCACGCATTATCTCTGCCGGCACTCATTCTTCATGCCGCCGATATCTCCGGACCCTGTCGCCAAGATGTTGCCATGTGGTTGACACGATCTCTGGCCGTCACCCGTGAATTCATTTACCAGGGCGACTGTGAAAGGAAAAACGGTCTGGCTATTACCGAGAGTTTTAATCGAGATGTTCTCCTTGCAGAAGGACTCGACGGGTTCAAGCGACGAGAGATCGAGTTCACGAAGGGATTGGTATTACCATACTATCGAGATGTTGAAAGGGTGTGGAATGGAATAGCTCCTTTGAGAGCTGCAATTGAAGAAAATTTACAACAGTGGGAACAACTGGATCGAGATTCGTTGTCGAGGATGTGGAGTGCTATATTCGTTTGAATTGTGATATATTGTGCATGTTTGTATATTAGTTGTATAAAATCCGGAGTTTACGGGCGGAGTGTCTTTTTGTACGTCTAGGATAGCCTTTTTGCATGTACGATGGGAAAAACCGATTGTTTAAATTCTCCGAAATTGTCAGATAAATGTATGGAAGTTTTGCGAGACACGAATTCATGCAGATTGTCATCCTTTGAGACGTTCAATTTTCTCTTGCGATATGTCGCCGTTAGACATACATGAATATGCAACAGATCATGCACCAAAAAAACAATATAAAACATCCAATCGCCAAAAATGCACCCATTGGAGCGAGAAAAAAAAAATATCCATACTTAAAAACGTCCTTCTCGTAAAGACCATTCAGGCTTTTTTCGGCTTGCAGTCGTCTCTCAACGAATGTGTTCAATCCATCTGCTCCAATTCACTGCCACGGCGGCATAAGTCCATCCTCCAATGCTCTTGCACTCCCACGGAACAGATTCTGCTGTGGTGGCACAAGCATCTGTCCCTGTCCTTGAGGCTGTTGTACTCTTGCCTGCGGTACTTGACCAGGATGATAATTCATCCCCTGAACATTACTCTGCGACTTCTTCCTCGGTCTCATTCCTTGATCATACCCTCCATGCATCGCATATAGATTCCTTGATGTTGAATCCTCTGTCCCATCCTCTGCAAGAATACCATCGATATCGTGAGGTGGATAATATACTGGACTCGGTCTTATTTGGGTAGGATCTATCCTCTGAGTTGCTTGACGTATTTGTAATGGCACCGCATCCCCCAAGTTACCAATCGTACTTGCACGAGGTCTCTGATCACGAACTCGTTGCTGGCGATGGGGATCCCATTCTTGACTTGCTGGATAGACGGACAACATTTGTGGGGCGTGTGTGATGTGCGGTTGCGGAAGGTACGCATGAGGTTGAGGCTGTGGAAGAAATTGTGCTGGTGGATGATGAGGGGGTTGAGCCGGAGCATGTCGGGGCGAGTAATACGCTGGAGGAGGTTGAGGTGGAGGGTGAATTGGTTCGTATGACACTGGTGCAGCTTCATATCGTGGAAGTTGCTCATATGTTGCTGGATGTTTCGGTTGTTCAAGTCGTCGGCCCCTGGAATCTGGCTGTGATATGTGCGACATAGACTGGGATTTAGCCTGCCGTGATGAGCTGTTGGAAGGCGTATAGCGGTTGTCTGTCAGTGGATTATAAGGACCGGTCCATTCAGCTTCTGTGATGAAAGGATGTCCCCGGGCCTGTTGTGGAGTCCACCGCTCAAGCGGATTTATTCGCAATAGACCACTAACAAAGTCGATAAAAATTTCTCGGCGATGTCGTTCTAACGTTAGCGAAAGACACATGGAAGGGCTACCAGCAGCCTGTGTCTCTGGTTTCGAACTTGAACTCGAAGACTTATCACGATCATAGCCCTGGATGATCTCATGTAGCAATGTCCCCCGAAAGTACTTCTTGCTCGGCTGTTCAGTGGTATTATGTTCCCTCGAGTATTGCTCGATCGACTTGAATTTGTACGTTTTCACACCTTCTGCATCTCTTCGCTTTTCGAAGAATTCTCCAGCTTGCTTCCCAACGTCGATCATCCAACCTGGTGGCATTCTTTTGTTAGCTCCCTCAATGAAAAAAGATACCCAAACATCTCCACTATCCGCCCGATCTGATTATATTCTGAGCTTCCGGGGAACAGAGGTAATCCAAGAAACAGTTCGACAATGATACATCCCACAGACCACATGTCAATCGCACATGAATAAGGTAGTCCAAGCATGACCTCAGGAGATCGATAGAATCTCGATTGAATGTATGTGAATACAGTATGTCGCTCATGACATGCACTTCCGAAATCCACAACTTTAATGGTTGGACTCTCCTCACTTTTATCAGATCTAAAAAGGATAAAGACATACGCAGTAAGAAGGATATTCTCAGGTTTTAGATCGCAGTGTATTATCCGCGCATCTTTTAGCACACACATAGCATCCAGTAGCTGTCCTGAAAATACTCTGACGAGATTCAAGCCTAGTCCTCTATATTGATTTTGCTTGATCAACTCGTAGAGGTTGACTGAGAGCAATTCAAAGACAAGACATAAATGTCCCTTTTGAATGAATTTATCCCGTAGCCGCAGGATATGATGTTCGTCGTTCGGATCAACCTCATTGTTGAGCTAATGTTAGTGCTGTATTAAACTGGAACGTACAATTTCGAGTATCGAAACCTCCATGGTCCCTTGATTGAAATAGGCAGGCTTATTTTTTACAACTTTAACGGCAACGACTTCCATTGTCTTCATGTTCTGACATTTCACCACCTGAGCAAATGTCCCTTGTCCAAGAATATCCAGAATCAAGTACCTAATGTCAGCTCAGTGAGAAGAGATAAAAGACTTATGTCCTTGATCCTGTCCAAGAATATCATTTACATTGAGAATATAATCACTGTCCTCGTTATCAAATCCTTCATTCTTAACTCCCTTGCCCGGTTTCGTTAAACATCGTCTCGGATTCCTTGAAGACTCATACTGGAATTTATCATTACATAGTCGATATGTCGTCGGAAGATGCATCGTCAACGCTTGTATTGGCTAACATCAACCTCATTCATAACAAAGAGACAATACACTGATAAATCCCCCATCAGGATTTGCACGACGATATTTCGGCTGTTCATTTACAATAGGATGTAAATCCGCTGTACTCTGTACAACTCTGAACTTTGCTGGAGGTGGATTAGAATACACGATATCAGACATCATGGATCCGGCATCCCGGTTCATGGCAAATGTCGCATGTCGGGGACTATAACTCGTAGGACTGATACTTGGGGTAGTGGGAAAATGCGATGGCTGTCTAGGTGAGTATTGCGGTTTCTCGTACGTAGGGACATGAGAAAGGGAATGTCGATTTATACTAGGTGAAGCTTGAGCGTGGAGTTGAGTTCGTGGCGAGACACTATCACGATTGGGAGGGTAGCCATACTGCGGAGCACGGGAGGGGGATGAACGTGCCTGGGATGGATTTGCGGTCCATTGCATCGTTTGTTCCTTCTCGTCGATAGGGTTGAGAATATGAGGTGTTGTCGGGTAGTAAGGGGACATGGTCGGACTGGCGCTATGCATGGGCGACGAGTGACGAGAATTGGATGATTGTCCTGCATAGTGTTCATTTGTTGTTCGGCCGATACTTGGACGGGTTGGGGTGATTGAATAACTACTATTCGAACTATATGGAGCGGTTTGTCTTGTAGGGGATGAGAGCCCTGAACCTTGATGAGTGGATGGTATTGAGCGAACGCTGCTTGGATGAAGCGATAAATTCGGTCTTGAGGACTTTTCTTGCGCTGCATGATTATCATCACGGAGATTTATGCTGCCAAAGTCACTGGTGATACTGTGTCTATGGGAAGGGGAGGCAGTCGATTGCGTCGGTGTGGTATAGGAGTATGGCTGTGAGGTACTTGAACTCTGACTTTGTTGACTTGACATCTGCTGTGGCTGACTGGTTGGTCCTGGTTGTTGAGAATATCGACGTACATTCTGATGAGGGGGAGTTTCAGGCATTTTTTGTTGACGTTGCTGTTGCTGTGGTGGCCGATGGTATTGCCAGTCGCTTTGCTCCATATAAATAAAATTTGTCTCAGCTCACCGCGTGTCTGAATCCTTCTCGATATAGAATGAATTCTTATGGCTGTGATCTCCAATGCGTCGATTCAAGGTCGTTAACTGGGACAATCCATTCGAGGCACGGAGGAAATAATTTGCCAAGCCTTTTTCGTCCGTCTAGATTGAACTCGGGCAACCAAGATCGAGTTGGTGTAAATGTGTTGCAGCGGCGCCGGTAGAGTGAATCGTGGACTGGTCAGAATACAAGTGACCCGCGGAAGAACAGCAATCACCGAAGAATGGTATCCCGGTCAAGGCCTGGAAGTGCGCCCGTATTAGGAGGGGTGGAGTTGGTGGAGGGTGGAAAAGGCTGTGGTGGGAGCAAACAACCTTATTTACCTCGCTCTGGTATTTAAGCAGCCCACTTTTGTTACCCTAGTCGCACGCGCCCAAGTCTGGTGTTTCGAGGCAATACAAGAAATGCTGAGACGCTGATCTTGACCCCTTCAAGGGCTAAGAATGAAGCGAAGTGGAGGTGCTGGGAATAACTGAAAGAAGGAGAGCCTAGTCGAGTTGAAGTAGGGATGTATGGATGTTTGACCAAGTCGAGGCTGGTTGTGCCTGTGGGATGAAGGAGTCAAATATGATTAGGGACAGAATGTAAATGTCCTGGTCAGAACCGGAATTTATTTATATGCACAGACCAATTAAGGGGTTCAGATCTTTGCCAGCGAGAGTCGACCTAGAGATAGTAAAAAGACTCACTCAAGCTTTCATACTAAGCTCGTTAATATGAAAGGCACTATTCAGGAGAGTGTGAGCTGTGCAGAGAATAGCCAAGTTGCTGTTGTCGGATGAGTTATTTTAAGACCGTTCCTTTATGTAAATACGGATCTGATCCGCGTAATTAATTTAATCGATGATATTTCAATAAAATGCACCGCCCATAAGCTCCGATACAGGCTCATCTCAACCCTCTCTGCAGCTGACGACCTCCAATGTGCCAAAGACGGGAAGGAATTACGCGACAGATATCAATTACACAACCTTCTCATACCAAATAAATATGCTTTCATCCCTACGATGCACTGAACCAGTAGCTCCTTCCCAAATTATACCGCTCTGTACAAGAAACCCTAACGCCTGGCCATCCCATCTCTTATTACATATTTACTTATCTGCCTTCAAACCAGCAATCTGACCCCGTTCGGCAGCTTTCCCAGTCGCAAGTTCCTCCGACCCATTGTGTTCCAGATGAGCCCTGTCACCCACTGGATATCTAATCATGCTGTACAACTGACATTAGCAAAGAAACAACAATGCACTGACACTACATCTGTCACCATGATCATCCAATGTCATCTCTTTGACGAGCTTAAACCCGAGACGTTCATAAATGGCGACGTTAGGTCGAAATTTGCTGCTCTCGAGATAGCAACTTAATCCCTGCTCATCGGCCTATGACGTCAATTGTAAATCTGAAGCGGATGTTACCATTCTAGTGATATGTCGTACCAAAGCACCTCCAATTCCCTTCCCCTGACTGTTCGGATGGGTCGCAAGGATGTTCAAAAACCAGTATCCCTTTTCATCTGTCCACACCTTTTTCTGCATCTCGGCTTGCCGCTCTTTCCATAACCAGTACCGCTAAATAACACTCGTCAGCATCTTGCATAGCTTCCCATTAGATGGGATCGAGAAATGAGGAAACTCACATCAACCCTTAATCCTCCCCGGCCATACCATAAATTCATCCCAACCTGCTGCGTCCAGAGCCACCATGACTGACCCCATTCCCACCATGTCTGCTTCGCCTTCAACGGTTTCGGAGGAACCCACATCGCCACTCCCGCACATTGGCGCTCAGAGGTATGCGCCACGATGACATGACCATTATTGATCCCCCACCGCAACCGGATGCCTAAACTCGCGGCATTACGCGAAGGGGAGAATCTCTCATGATCGTAAATGAAGAAATTGAACGGATCGTCCACAAAGGCAGACTGGATCGTTGTAATGGCAGCGGGAATGTCTTCGGGCGTTAATAGCTGGATTTGAATGGACATATCAGAATTTTGTTTCGTTTGACGGAGGATTGATCGTTATGCTTTAATTGGGATGGGGGAAAGGGGATCGACCTCCCAATGCCCCTTCTTTAAATAGGGATATGCAAAGGGGCCTGTTTTGATTGGTCGTCCCACGATGCGGAGATGGCTTATCGCTGGTAGCGCTAAGACAATGCAGTTGGACGGAGATTCGCGCATTCTCCGTCAGACCGAGTACAATGATGACGCGTCAATGGTATGCAACTAGTGAATGGCAATGAGACCAAGTGGATGCACAATGGTGTATAGTTACATGGAAGGTCCAAAAATAATTAACTCTAAAGTCGTCAAGATTATGGTCTAAGATAGAATATGCTGCGTAATTAATTAGATGAACCTTATATTTACGATAATTGATTGAGATGAACCTACCTGCCACCTTCACTATGCTCCCGCTATTGCATTCCATTTGCATAGTCCAGCAATCTTACACAACTCATTCATATTATTATGTCATGCCGCTCTTAAAAATACTAGTCAGCGAGACGGTAGACGGAATTCGGCGTCAGCCAAGGTTATACGTCGAAACGGAAAGATGAATTCGGGACCTAAATCTCCAAAGATCTCGGCCGTGCAAACGCTGAGGACTTAAACCTTGAAAGGGGGAATTCCGACTCGGAGGGGCTCCGATGGAATTTACCATTGCTTTGGAAGAGTTGCAGCTACCTAAAGCTTTGGAAAACGTGGGGGAGAAGCTTCCCGGCGAAGGCATACGGCATTCCTCCATTAATTGAGCGGATGATGACGATGGCGTTTCTAATAATCGACTCGAGGCAGTGGTAATTCGTTTATGATGGGAAGTATATTTGCCCGACGCTTCGTGCTTCTATAATTAGCAATCTTACTCCTACGACTATTTCTTTAATCTAACCGGTCCTCCTAAACATAGAATTGTTTGCTTAGCCTTTCACCCAAATGGGTTTAACTATCTCAACGAGGAAACAATATATCTCATTTATTTGAGATACTCCTTGGGGTCCTAGTACACGAATATGCCAGCACCTTTCACAGAGTCTAATTTCCATGATCTAGGGCCTCACAATACTGGAAATTCTTGTTTACAAGGGGACCCTATACTACTTCTTAAACTTCCCAGGGTCACTTACAGAAGCGTGGAAAGAGAAGAAGCACGTGACGCGTAGATCAGATCAGCGTGTTGTGAAGTTGGCTCGTACAAAACCGGGCACGAATAGACTTCCACAACGATCGCTCCCATCATCGTCACGATATACAAGGACATTGCTAAACATGTCCTCGCAACTTTCGCCCTTCGAGGAACTTCCGCTTGAAATCTTCGAGATGATCGTGGGACAAATTCCCGCGAAACGTCTTTCCAACCTTCTCAAAACTTCTCATGCCATCAGAGTCTGATCCCCCTCTTCAACTACTAATCGAAGAACAAATTTGCGGCGACGGACTTAGGCAGACAGAGAGGGCTGATCAAGAAATATGCATCAGTCGTATACGGAGTCATTTTAAGTGAATATCTGGACGCGAACTGCTCACCTCCCTCTTGGACGGTCAAGAATTTGTTTAAGGCGATAACCGACCAGCGTTGTGCAGACGTAAGTCGGCGTCCGTGGATGACAGTTGATACAGTGTCGCGTGTATGCTCTCGAAGTCTGTTGGATCAATTTACCTCCAAAAAAGGTATGCAGAGATTGCCGATCAGACAAGCCAGAGTATAGAATGATGAGATTATCAGATGTCCTGAAGGCATATCGAAAGCTGAAAGGGCGGATAGACGATCTTCCTACAAAGAAGGGTACTGCTTTAATCCGTCTCGATACTAAGTCAAGGCACATTCTATTCTTCATCTCGGGGAAAAAGAATCAATGCTATATGGATCCAAGCTGGTGCAGTTTCCTCAAAACTTGAGAGTTTGGGGTTGGAAGATGCAGATTCACCCCTACTTTCAAGGTCCGATATTGAAAGAGGGGCTTTATATGACGACTCGGACTATGGCTTCGTTTCAATGACGTAAAAGCTCCGATTACATAACTTGCTCAAGGTTTTAATAGTTGCTTCATCGACCTGAATAAATATCTGGCTTACAGAGGACTGAAATGTGGCCAGTGTGCAGCCTATAAGCCCAATAATGAGGGTTTCTCTCATGAGGTCCTAGCTACGGGATAACGAGCTAATCCAGTTTCC